>PPYE01663350.1_pt1 | contig 11455 bp, 15 predicted proteins | sample 1559881 | NCBI WGS metagenome assembly PPYE01 (sample SAMN08240022, study PRJNA423297) | Human gut metagenome, whole genome shotgun sequencing project.
GGCTGGAGGAGGTGGGCCGCAAGCTGATGGAGGTCATCTCCCACAACAAGGGCGGCACCAACAAGGACTTGGGCAAGTTTGCCGACCAGCTGCGGGCCCTCATCGAGAAGTGGGACCGCTAAACGACAGAAACAAAGGCCGCCCGATTGGGCGGCCTTTGTTGTCAGGCTGGGATGGCCCCGTAGCCGAATTTGGCCCGGTAGTGCCACAGAAAGCTGATAGACAGCAGGCAGGAGACAGCCTCTGCCACCGGAACCGCGATCCATACGCCGGTGACTCCCAGCACCCGGGGCAGCAGGAGCAGCCCGGCCATGAGGAAGCCGAAGGTGCGGGCGAAGGAGATAATGGCGGAGGTCCGCCCGTCGGACAGAGCGGTGAAGAGGGCGGAGGCGAAGATGTTTACCCCGGCGAAGAGGAAGGAGGGAGCAAAGAGGTGGAAACCCTCCAGGGCCAGGGCATTGACCTGGGTACCGGCAGGGGAGAACACCCCCACGATGACCGGGGCCAGCAGCAGGGCGGCGGCCAGGATGCCCACGGCGGTGCACAGGATGAACCGGGAACAGTGGCGGAAGGTGGAGCGCAGCCGGTCATACCGCTCCGCACCCTGGTTGAAGCTGAACACCGGGGCTACGCCCATGGAGAAGCCCAGGAACAGGGCCACCAGCAGGAACTGGGCGTAGAGCACGATGGTGATGGCGGATACGCCGGGCTCTCCCAGCAGTTCCATCATGATGGCGTTGAAGAAAAAGGTGGTGACGGCGGTGGACAGGTTGGTCACCATCTCGGAAGAGCCGTTAAAGCAGGCCTTGCCCAGCAGCCGCCAGTTGGGCCGGGGGCGGGAGAAGCGCAGCCCCTCCTTCCGGGTGAGGAAGAAGAGCACGCCGCACACCGCCGGAATGCAGTAGCCGGTGACGGTGGCCACGGCGGCCCCGGCGATGCCCATGCCCAGAGGCCCCATGTACAGCCAGTCCAGCACGCCGTTGGTGACGCCGGCGGCGATGGTGAGCCACAGCCCCAGGCCGGGCTTGCCCGCCGCCACAAAAAAGCTCTCAAAGAGCAGTTGGAGCATGGCCATGGGGGCAAACATCAGCAGAATCCGCAGATAGCAGGCGGCGTCCGCCAGCAGCAGATCGCTGGCCCCCAGCAGCCGGGCCAGAGGCTCCGCCCCAAAAACGGCCAGCAGGGCGAATATCACTCCGGCGCATACCGCCGCCAGGGTCAGAAAACCAAAGGTGCGGCGGGCGCCTTCCAGGTCCCCCGCGCCCATCCGGTGGGATACCACGGCGCTGCCGCCGGTACCCAGCATGATACCCACCGCCAGCACAATGCTGACAGCGGGATAGGCGATGTTGATGGCGGCCAGGGCGTTCTCTCCCACCAGCCGGGAGGTGAGCACCCCGTCCACAATGGTGTACAGGGAGGTCACCAGCATCATGATGGTGGTGGGCAGGGCAAAGCGGAGCAGTCCGCCCAGGGTAAAGTCCTGATCCAACCGGTTTTTCATGGCGTGTTCCCTCCATTTCCAGTAAGCGTTTACAAGCAGTACAAATCATGATAAGCTATCGGGTAACCCGATAGTCAAGAGGGAGGTTTGCGCCATGGATCAAACAGAGATGCGCTTTACCACCGGGGAATTTGCGGCCCTGTGCGGCGTCACCAAGCACACCCTGTTTCACTACGATGAGACCGGCATCTTCTCTCCCGCCATCCGGGGGGAGAACGGTTACCGCTACTATGCTCCCGCGCAGATCGAGGTGTTCCAGGTCATTTCCGTCCTCAAGGAGCTGGGAATGCCCCTGTCCGACATCAAGGCCTACCTGGACCGGCGCAGCCCGGAGACCCTGCTGGAGCTGCTGGAGGAGGAAGAGGAAGCCCTGACCGAGAAGATGTCCCGGCTGCGGCGGCTGCGGACCCTCATCCGCCGGAAGGCGGAGCTGACCCGGCAGGCTCTGGCCGTCCAGCCCGGCGAGGTAAGGTTGGAGGAGTGGCCCCAGCGGTGGTATGTGGCCACCGCCGCCCCCGGCCTCACCGACGCGGGCAAATATGCCCGTATTCTGGCCCGCCACCTGGAATACTGCGAGGCCCATCAGGTGGCCAGCCCCTACGCCCTGGGGGCCATCCTGCCGGTGGAGGCCGCCCGGCGGGGGAACTGGGAGGGCTATACCTACTGCTACACCCAGGTGGACAAGCCCATCCGGGGGGTGCGGCTGCTCACCGCCCCGGCGGGGCGCTATCTGACCTACTTCCATGCCGGCAGCTTCGACACCGTGCGAGAGGGCTACCAGCGGCTGCTGGACTGGGCCGACGCCCACGGCCTGACTTTGGGAGAACTGTTCTGGGAGGACGTGCTGCTGGACGAGCTGGCAGGCAAGGGGTACGACCAGTACCTGCTGCGGCTGTCGGTGTTTGTTGAGCAGACCGGGGGAGGAAGGGCTCAGGAACCGCTCTGATCTCCGTGCCCCAGGGCGGCGTTCAGCTTTTTGACGCTGCGCAGGGCCAGAAGGTACTGAATGATCCAGATCAGGAAAAAAATCACCGTAAAAATGACCAGATAGGCCAGTATGCCCGCCGCACTGCGCTCCATCCAGTGACAGACGTAAGCGGTGGGGATCAGCAGGGCGGCCCCCAGCAGGAAATAGACGGCAGTCTGCCGGGCCAGACTCCACCGCTCCAGCTCCCACAGCACGGAGCCGGCGGCAAAACCGAAGCCCACCAGACCGCACAGGGCGGTCTGGAGCAGGACCGCCTGGGCCTCACTCCCCACCTGGGCCGCGAAGGCGGGCATACAGGGATAAAAGGCGCCGGTTCCCCAAAACAGGGAGGAAAAAACGGTGATGAGATGCCCGATGGCGATCCCCAGAGGAATGCCCAGCAACCCCCGCAAAAGCAACTCTTTTTTCATACGGTTCACCTCACAGACCAAGTTGTTTTTTCAGCTTTGATACATATCGCCGGGAGACATAGGTGACCGTGCCGTCGGACAGCTTTACCCGGATGGTGCCGGTCAGGCTCAGATCAAAGCTCTGCACTTTTTTCAGATGGATGAGTTCCGAGTTGGAAATGCGTACAAAGAGATGGGGGTCCAGCCGCGCCTCCGCCTCGTACAGCCGCAGACGGAGGGTGTATTCCCCCCGCTCGGTGGCGGCCAGCACCTTCCCGGCGCTGGCGTACACCCGGATCAGCTCCGCCGGGTCCAGGAGCCGGACGGTCCCGCCCTGATAACCGGTGATCGGAGGGGCGTCGGCGTGGGAGAGGAACTCCACCGCCTGCCGAACCTCGTCGGTGAGAGCGGCGGTGAGGATTACCGCCTTGGGCCGGGTATAGGTCTCGTCGATGTTCACTTCCACTTGCATATCGGTCACCTCTTCCTGTGGTGATGCCATTATAAAGAGCGGACAGGCAGTACGCAACGTATTTTTTACAGATGGTCGCTGTGGCTCCACAGGTGGCTGCCTGCGCGGAAAAAATGGGGGATTTTAGAACAAATGTTTGCAATGCTGGAGGAAGTATGGTATACTGAAACCGGACGAACTTGACAAAGGAGGGTCTGCCATGAAGGCGCTTTCACCCAAACAGCAGCAGATCTACGATTATATCATTTCTTTCTCGGCGGAACACGGCTATCCCCCCTCCGTCCGGGAGATCGGGGCCTATGTGGGGCTGAAATCCCCCTCCACCGTCCACTTCCACCTGAAGGGGCTGGAGTCGGCGGGCCTCATCACCAAGGCGGAGGGTAAGACCCGCTCCATCACCGTGGCCCAGCCGGAGACTCCGGCAGTCCCGGAGGACAAGGTGCCGGTGGTGGGCAGCGTGGCCGCCGGGTCGCCCATCCTGGCCCAGGAGTGCATCGAGGACTATCTGACTTTTGACACCGGCGGGCGGCCCGGGGAGTATTTTGCCCTGAAGGTGCGGGGGGAGTCCATGAAGTATGCCGGTATCCTGCCCGGGGACCTGGTGATTGTCCACCAGCAGGCCGATGCCCACAGCGGGGAGATCGTGGTGGCCCTCTTTGAGGACGAGGCTACGGTGAAGACCCTCCGCCGGAAGGACGGCCATGTGTGGCTCATGCCCGAGAACCCGGACTACGAGCCCATCGACGGCGAAGGATGCGCCATCCTGGGCAAGGTTACCGCCGTGGTGCGGCGGTACTGAGATGAACCGGGTGGTCTTTGATACCCCCGTGGGACCTATGGCGCTGGAGGAGGAGGGGGGCGGGCTTACCGCCCTGTATTTGCCCAATTCCCCCATGTCTCCGGTGGGGGAGGAGACGCCCCTGCTCGCCCGAGGCAAGGAGGAGCTGCTGGCCTATCTGGCGGGGGAACGGCGGGACTTTGACCTGCCCCTTGCCCCACAGGGTACCCCTTTTCAGCGCAAGGTGTGGTCCGCCCTGGCGGACATCCCCTACGGGCAGACCATCACCTATGGGGAGCTGGCCCGCCGGGTGGGCTGTCCTAAGGGGAGCCGGGCGGTGGGCCAGGCCAACCACCGCAATCCCCTGCCCATCCTTTTGCCCTGCCACCGGGTGGTGGGGGCCAACGGGACCCTTACCGGCTACGGGGGTGGGCTGGAATTGAAGGAATGGCTGCTGCGGCTGGAGGGAATCTTATGAAAAAACTGTTTTCTGCCGCCGATGCTTATATCGCCAAAATGAACTGGAAGGACCTGGCCCTGGTGAAGCTGTACCTGTGCGCCGCCGGGGTCATGCTGGGCCTGGCCGCTCCCAAAAAGCTGCGGAAATGGGCGGCTCTTGGGGCGGTGGTGGTCTTTGTGGCCACCTATCTGCCCATTATGCTGAAATTCCTCCCCCATCTGGAGGGTGAGATGCGAAAGGAATAAAGGAGCGTGTCTATGGGAAAGGATAAGCGCTTTCAGGTGATCTACACCCAGGGTGTGGCCGATGCCACCCGGGTTCTGCTGGATACCAAGACCGGTATGCTCTACCTGGAGATGCACGACGGATATGCCGGCGGTATCACCCCGCTGCTGGACAGCGACGGAAAACCCATGAAATGGAAGGCGGAGGACTGGGAATGAAGCTGATCACCTGGAACGTCAACGGCCTGCGGGCCTGCCTGGGCAAGGGCTTTCTGGACTTCTTCAAGGAGATGGACGCTGACGCCGTCTGCCTCCAGGAGACCAAGCTCCAGCCCCACCAGATCGAGCTGGACCTGCCGGGCTACCACATCTACTGGAACAGCGCCGAGAAGAAAGGCTACTCCGGCACCGCCCTCATCACCAAAACCGAGCCTCTGGCCGTGACCTACGGCCTGGGTATCCCGGAGCACGACACCGAGGGCCGGGTGATCACGGCGGAGTATGAGGACTTCTATCTGGTGTGCTGTTACACCCCCAACGCCAAGGAGGGGCTGGCCCGCATCGACTACCGGATGCAGTGGGAGGACGATTTCCGGGCCTACCTGATGACCCTGGACCAGAAGAAGCCGGTGGTGTTGTGCGGCGATTTGAACGTGGCCCATGAGGAGATTGACCTGAAAAACCCCAAGACCAACCGGGGCAACGCAGGCTTCTCCGACCAGGAGCGGGAGAAAATGACCGTTCTGCTGGGCAGCGGCTTTGCCGACAGCTTCCGTGTCCTGTATCCGGACAAGACCGGGGCCTATACCTGGTGGAGCTACCGCTTCAACGCCCGGAAGAACAACGCCGGGTGGCGCATCGACTACTTCATCGTGTCGGAGCGCCTGCTGCCCCGGGTGAAGGATCAGATCATCCACGCCGACGTCACCGGCAGCGACCACTGCCCGGTGGAGCTGGATCTGGAATAAGACAAAAAAGGGCCTGTTGCAAAATAGCTGTTTTGCACAAGCCTGTCATTGCGAGCCAGTGCGCACACTGGCGTGGCAATCCGGTCCACATAGTAGTTGTGGGGATTCTCAAACCGCTTTACCTCGTCCCACAGCAGATCGATCTGCCCGGCGCACCAGGCCCGCATCTCGGCGATGGGAGGGGAGTCGTACACCCGCTTGCCGCCCTGGAACACCGGCACCAGCAGCTCCCTGGCGGTGAAGTTGGTGAACACGCTGCGCTTCCAGGTGGCGTCCGGGTCGAAGAGCTCCAGAGGCTTGCTCTCGTCCACCGTCTCGTCCCACAGGGTGATAAGATCGGCAAAGGCCTTCCCCGTCTCGTTGTCAAAGAGGCGGTACACCTTCTTGAAGCCGGGGTTGGTGATCTTGTCCGGGTTGGCGCTGATCTTGATCTTGGGGACGATGTTCCCCTCCTTGTCCTCAATGGCGGCCAGCTTGTACACACCGCCGAACACCGGCTCGCTCTTGGAGGTGATGAGCCGTTCGCCCACGCCGAAGGAGTCGATCTGGGCCCCCTGAAGCAGCAGGTCCCGGATGATATATTCGTCCAGGGAGTTGGAGGCCACGATCTTGCACTCGGTAAGCCCCGCCGCGTCCAGCATCCGCCGGGCCTTCCGGGACAGGTAGGTCAAATCGCCCGAGTCCAGCCGGATGGCGCAGTTGGTGATGCCCTGGGGGAGCAGCACCTCCTTGAAGGCGCGGATGGCGTTGGGCACGCCGGATTTCAGCACGTTGTAGGTGTCCACCAGCAGGGTGGCGGAGTGGGGATAGAGCTGGCAGTAGGTTTTAAAGGCGGTATACTCGTCGGGGAACATCTGGACCCAGGAGTGGGCCATGGTGCCCCCGGCGGGGGAGCCGTACACCTCGTCGGCCAGGGTGCAGGCGGTGCCTGCGCAGCCGGCGATATAGGAGGCCCGGGCGCCCAGAATGGCGGCGTCGGGACCCTGGGCCCGGCGGGAGCCGAACTCGCTCACCGGCCGCCCGTCCGCCGCCCGCACAATGCGGTTGGTCTTGGTGGCGATGAGGGACTGGTGGTTCAGGGTGAGCAGCAGGAAGGTCTCAATAAACTGAGCCTCAATGGCGGGGGCCCGGACGGTGAGGAAGGGCTCCCGGGGGAAGATGGGGGTGCCCTCGGGCACCGCCCAGATGTCGCCGGTGAACTTGAAGTTCTTCAGATACTCCAAAAAGCCCTCGCAGAAGCAGCCCTTGCCCCGCAGGTAGGCAATGTCCTCCTCATCGAAGTGGAGCCGCTCCACATAGTCGATGACCTGCTCCAGCCCGGCGGCAATGGCGAAGCCGCCGCCGTCAGGCACGTTGCGGAAGAATACGTCAAAATAGCAAATCTGCTCGGTGTAGCCCGGCGTCTGGAAGTAGCCGTTGCCCATGGTGAGCTCGTAAAAGTCACAGAGCAGGGTGTAATTCATGTGTTGCTTCATGGCGTTCAAACCTCCCGGTTTATGGCTCACCATGGGGCCCCGCAAGGCGGGGCGCCGCGGTAAGCGGCGCAGGGCGGCGGAATTCAGTTTCGCCGCCCGCATATTAAATGGGATTGGGACCCCAGGTGAATGGGACATTCACCTGGGAGAGAGCTCGTAGAAATCACAGAGCAGGGTGTAGTTCATATGTTCCTTCATGGTGTTGTAACCTCCCGGTTGATGACCGTGATCTGCAGGGCCTCCATCAGGTCCAGCACGTTGTGGTGGAGGACGGGGTCGGGACCGGCGGTGCAGGCGGCGTCCACCACCAGCTCCGCCTCCGGCAGGGCGGCCTTGGCCATGATGGCGTTGGACAGCACGCACAGGTAGGACACCAGTCCCACCAGCTCAATGCGGTCATACCCCTGGCTTTTGAGCCAGTTGCCCAGCCACAGGGAGGGGAAGGCGGGCTTGCATACCACCATATCCCGGTTCCTGTCTATGGCCTGTCCGGTTTTGCCGTAGAGCTGCCAGCCCTCCGAATTCATCAGACAGTGGGGCACCGGCAGCTTCCGCCCCTCCTGGGTGTCCAGGTAGTTTTCTTGGTGGGTGTCCAGGGTAAAGGCCACGTCGTCACCGGCGGCGTGATAGACGGCAATTTTCTCCGCAATGGGGCCGTCCAGGGTTTCCGCCCCGGCAAAGCCCAGGGCGCCGTCCACAAAGTCCTTCTGGTAGTCCACCACCAGCAGCAGTTTTTTCATGGCTGTTCCTCCTGATGCAGATCCTTCTCAAAGCAGGGGTAGGTGAGGGGCCGGCCGTGAAGGTGGATCTCCCCCGCCTTGGAAAAGCCCATCTTGCGGATCAGGGCCTGCATCCGGTCGTTGAGGGAATAGGTGTCGATACGCATGGCGGCAATGCCCCGGCGGCGGGCTTCCTCCTCGGCAAAGGCGAAGAGGGCGGAGCCCACCCCATGGCGCTGGAAGGTAGGATCAATGGCCATGCGGTGGATCACCACGGCGGGGCGGCTGGTGGTCCAGGGCAGGGGATCGTACTCAGGAGATTCGCTGGTGTTGATGCAGGCCACACCGGCCAGCTTGCCGTCGATGACAGCGGCGTACAGCTCCCCCCGGTCGATGTCCCCGGCGTAGAAGTCCCGGGTGGGGTAGTCCTCCCCCCACTGGGGGTTGCCCAGCTGGTTCATGTGGACCACTGCCCGGCGCACCATGGCCCAGATCTCCTCCAGTTCCTCCCGGCGGGCGGGACGGATGGTCACCTCCCCGGTCATTCGGCCACGGGGGTGGGGCCCATGGCCTCGTGGAGGGTGTTGGTCACCGCGCCCCGGAAGAGGCAGACGGCAAAGCGGTGCATTTTCTCCAGCTTCTCAGGCACGGCGTCGGCGTTGACCTGACCGGCAGCGGAGAAGTCCCCGTCCAGAATGAACCGGGTCTCCTTGGGCTGGTTGGCGTTCTGGGGATTGTTGGCCCCCACCAGGCCGGGACCGGCGTGGAGCTTCATGCGGTAGCCACCCACCAGGGGGGTCTCCACATCCAGGGCGCACTTGACGATCTCGCTCTCCTCCACGTCGGGCTCGCCCAGGATGCCCAGGTACTGGCTCTGGATCAGATCGTCCCACAGCTGGTCCTCCAGGCCCAGGGCCTTCCGGGACACGGCGTTGACGTACCGCAGGCCGATGCGCTCAAAGTAGGCGGGCTGATAGATCTGGATGAACTGGGCCAGAGCCTGGTCCAGCCGGATGGCAAAGTCCTCCCACCGCTGATAGGACAGGGTGGACAGGGCGATAAAGTTCTGGGTCAGGTTGATCTTCCAACGGCCGTCCTCCGAGATGAAGTGGTAGTTGGTGATGGGCTTCTGAGGCTCCAGGGCGGTGGCGTTACCCTTCTTCACCACCTTGGGGGGCAGCTGCTCCTGCCGGGTCATATACTTGGGGAAGTCCTTCCGGATGGCCTCCTGGAAGGCGGCGGGCTCGTTGGCGCCGATGGACAGAATGGTGGGGAAGCGAAGCTGACAAATGACCTCCACCAGGGGGGAACGGACATAATGGAACCGCTCATATGGGGCAAACAGCATAGTGGCTGCTCCTTCCTATTATAAAGTCTCTCCTATTTTATCCCCGAACCGGCCATATGTCAAACATCGCGGCCTTGCATTGGAGGAAAAGGGCCGGTATAATGCAGGTAGCAACACAAGGAGGCGTATGTGATGGAACTGGAACTGAAACGGGGCGGGCGGACCGCAAAGGTGGCCACCCACGGCGGCGAGCTGGTGTCCTATCGGGACGAAAACGGCCTGGAATATATCTGGACGGGAGATCCGGCCTACTGGCCGGGGCGCAATCCCCTGCTGTTCCCCATTGTGGGCGGCCTGAAGGACGGCAAGGTCCGCATTGAGGGCAAGGAGGTCTCCATGAACCGCCACGGCTTTGCCCGCACCAGCGAGTTTGCGGTGGCCGGGCAGGGGGAGGACTGGGCGGAGCTGGAGCTGCGGGAGAGCGGCGACACTCTGGCGGTCTATCCCTATCCCTTCCGGCTGGTGGTGCGCCAGCAGCTCACCGACACCGGCTTTACCACCTCTGTGACGGTGACCAACACCGGGGACAAGCCCATGCCCTTCTGCCTGGGGGCCCACACCGGCTTCCGCTGCCCCCTGGAGGAGGGGGAGGCCTTTACCGACTACGAGGTGCGCTTTGAGCAGAAAGAGACCTGTCCCACCCTGGTGCCCGACGCCAACGGGGTGGACCTGAACCGCACCCGGCCCTGTCTGAAGGACACCGACGTGCTCCCCCTGGACTACAAATACTTTGACGAGATGGATACCCTGATTTTCCGGGGCCTCAAGTCCCGGCAGGTGGAGCTGCACAGCAAAAAGTCCGGCAAGGGCGTGCGGGTGCGCTTCCACGACTTCCCGCTGCTGGCTCTGTGGTCCATGCCGGGCAAGGCGGCGCCCTATGTGTGCATCGAGCCCTGGCACGGAATGTCCGCCGAGGCGGGGGAGGGCCCGGAGCTGGGTGACAAGGCATTCTGCATCACCCTGGCCCCCGGCGAGAGCCGTACCCTGGGCTATCAGGTGGATACCCTGTAAGCCTGCCTGACGGAAAGGAGTTTCTGCACCATGTTTTGTAAATACTGCGGAGCGGAGCTGTCGGATACCGCCGCCTTTTGCTACAAGTGCGGCAAGCCCACCACCAAGCCCGAGAGCCGTCCGCCCCGGCTCAGACCCCAGGCTCCGGCGGAGCCGCCCCGGCAGGAACCGCCCAAATACGAGCAGCCCAAGTATGAGCAGCCCGGGTATGAGCCGCCCCGCCGGAAGGGGGGCTACATTGCCCTGGCGGTGATTCTGTGTGTGCTGGTGATCGGCGCGATTGTGGTCCTGGTGATGGCTATGGGCATTCTGAAGCCCACTTCTTCCGATGCTGAGGCCAGCCCCAGCCCCTCCGACGTCATGGAGACGCAGCCCATTGAGAGTGAGCCGCCGGAGGAGGACGGCAAGCCCACCCAGACCCCCGATCAGGAGCAGAGCAGCTATCCCATTCAGCTGGATATGGACCAGCTGCTCACTAGCCGGATCAATGGAACCACCTTCCGGGAGGCCTGGGAGCAGGGCTGGCTGGATGAGTGGATGAACCTCTATATCAACGGCAGCTCCGACGGATCTTCCCCCTATGAGGCCTACTGGTACGACGACGGCCTGCGGGAGTGGACCTACTACGGCATCACCTACAGCCAGGCCGCATCGGCGGGCTGGGGTGACATCTGGCTGGAGCTGCTGGGCAGCCGGGACGACGACGATCCGGACACCATGGACGGCGACTATCTGCTGCCCACCGACAGCCAGTACATCGATAAGAGCGATCTGGCCCCCTTCACCAAGGAGGAGGTAAGCCTGATCCGCAACGAGATCTATGCCCGGTATGGCTATCAGTTCTCCAGCCAGGAGATCCAGGACTATTTTGACCGCCAGAACTGGTACACCCCGGTGGAGGGGCTCAACGCCTCCACCTTTGACACCAGCGTATTCAATGCCTACGAGCAGGCCAACCTGGAGACCATCCTGGCCTACGAGCGGGAGATGGGGTGGCGGCAGTGAGACGACTGTGCTGCCTGGCGCTGCTGGCGGCGCTGCTGTGTACCGGCTGCGCCGGACAGGGTGGGGAACAGGCCGCCGCCACGCCCACCCCGGTGGTGACGCCCTCCGCCGAGC
>PPYE01338415.1_pt1 | contig 11454 bp, 11 predicted proteins | sample 1559881 | NCBI WGS metagenome assembly PPYE01 (sample SAMN08240022, study PRJNA423297) | Human gut metagenome, whole genome shotgun sequencing project.
GGCAGGCCATGCTGCTGTACTTTCAGGGATACCGCGTAGCCCGCATTGCTGAAATGCTGGGCGAGAAAGTTGCAACCGTTCACAGCTGGAAGAAGCGCGACAAATGGGGCGACTATGGGCCGCTGGATCAGATGCAGCTCACCACCGCCGCACGTTACTGCCAGCTCATTATGAAGGAGCAGAAAGAAGGAAAAGACTTCAAGGAAATTGACCTGCTGGCGCGCCAGTCAGAGCGCCACGCCCGGATCGGTAAATTTAACGATGGCGGTAACGAAGCGGACTTAAATCCGAACGTTGCCAACCGCAACAAAGGCCCGCGCAGGCAGCCAGAAAAGAATGTTTTTACCGATGAACAGACCGAAAAGCTGGAGGAAATCTTCCGCAACGGCATGTTTGAATATCAGCGCCACTGGTGGCAGGCAGGCGTAAAACACCGCATTCGCAACCTGCTTAAATCACGCCAGATCGGGGCAACATACTTTTTTGCCCGCGAGGCGCTGATTGACGCCATCACTACCGGGCGTAACCAGATTTTCCTCTCAGCCAGTAAGGCGCAGGCGCACGTCTTTAAGCAGTACATCATCGACTTTGCAAAAGAGGTGGATGTTGAGCTGAAAGGCGACCCGATGACGCTCAGCAACGGCGCGTGCCTGTACTTCCTCGGCACCAACGCCCGCACGGCGCAGAGCTACCACGGCAACCTGTACCTTGATGAATATTTCTGGATACCGAAATTCCAGGAGTTGCGCAAGGTTGCCTCCGGTATGGCCATTCACAAGAAATGGCGACAAACCTACTTCTCCACGCCGTCCAGCCTGACCCACAGCGCCTATCCATTCTGGTCCGGCGCGCTGTTCAACCGGGGTCGCGCCAAAGCGGACAAGGTGGATATTGACCTGACCCACAGCAACCTTGCACGCGGCGTGCTCTGCCCGGACGGACAGTATCGCCAGATCGTCACCGTGGAGGATGCGGTGCGCGGTGGCTGTAATCTGTTCGACCTTGACCAGCTGCGCATGGAGTACAGCCCGGACGAATACCAGAACCTGCTGATGTGCGAATTTATTGACGATCTTGCGTCAGTGTTCCCGCTCAGCGAGCTGCAGGCGTGCATGGTGGACAGCTGGGAAGTCTGGTCCGATTTTCAGGCGCTGGCGCTGCGTCCGTTTGGCTGGCGCGAAGTCTGGATCGGATACGACCCGGCGAAAGGCACGCAGAACGGTGACAGCGCCGGGTGCGTGGTGGTGGCACCGCCAACCGTGCCGGGCGGCAAGTTCCGCATACTTGAGCGGCACCAGTGGCGCGGGATGGACTTCCGCGCCCAGGCTGACGCCATCAAAAAGCTGACGCAGCAGTACAACGTGACCTATATCGGCATCGACTCGACCGGTGTCGGTCACGGTGTCTACGAGAACGTGAAAGCGTTCTTTCCTGCGGTGCGGGAGTTTGTCTACAACCCCAACGTCAAAAACGCCCTGGTGCTCAAGGCATACGACATTATCAGCCACCGCCGTCTGGAGTTTGACGCGGGACACACCGACATTGCGCAGTCCTTTATGGCTATCCGCCGCGCCACCACCGCCAGCGGAAACCGCCCTACCTACGAAGCCAGCCGCAGCGAAGAAGCCAGCCACGCAGATTTGGCCTGGGCAACGATGCACGCACTGTTTAACGAACCGCTGCAGGGCGAAGCCGCCAATACCAGCAATATTGTGGAGATTTTCTGATGCACTCAACCCCAACTAACCTCATGACCACCGCCAGCCTGCCTGTAGATCGCCCTTTCTTTGCTTACCAGCATGAATGGAACAGCGGCACACGCAGCAGAAACCGTGTGCTTACAAAAATGCGTCAGGCGGGCGCGGATTTCTTTTTCGCCTACGAAGCCCTGAACGATGCACTGCATACCGGACGCAACCAGATTTTTCTGGGCTGCACCCCGGCATCCGCCCTGACAGTCAAAACCTATATTTCAGCCTTTATAGATCAGGCCGCAGCCTGGACACACCTTGGAAAAATAAAATCAGGCAAAGCGCATCTGGAACTACCAAACGGTGCGATCATTTATTTTATCGGGCCGGAAAGTCTCGCCGCCGCGCTCCATGGAAACGTCTACGTGTCAGAGTATGCCTGGGCTGACTCCCCGAAAAATATGATTGCGCTCGCCAAAGGCCTGTCCATGCACGCGCGCTATCACGCTACCTACTACACCACCCCAAGCCCCAGCCCGGAAGCATGGCGGGAATACAAGAAGCTGATTTCCCGCAACAGCACAACCAGCATGACCTTTACCGCTGATGACGCTGCAGCATCCGGGGCAACGCTCGCAACCGGAGCCGCGCTCTTTGATAATGAATGGCTGAATGACATGAAAAAAGAATTATCAGCAGAGGACTGGAAAATGCTGTTTATGTGCGAATGGCCCCAGGCTGACAAGGAGCAGGCGGCATGAGCAAACGTAAAAACAAGAATAACCGCGCAGCGGTAGATCACAACGCACAATCAGGCGGCGCTGCGGCGGAGGCGTTCAGCTTTGGCGACCCGGTGCCGGTGTTAGACCGACGCGAATTGCTGGACTACGTGGAATGCGTGCAGATGGACCGCTGGTATGAGCCGCCGGTGAGCTTTGACGGACTGGCGCGGACCTATCGCGCCGCCGTGCATCACAGCTCACCGATTGCCGTTAAGCGTGACATTCTCAGCAGTACCTACATCCCGCACCGCCTGCTCAGCCAGCAGGCTTTTGCCCGTTTCGTTCAGGACTATCTAGTGTTCGGTAACGCCTATCTGGAAAAACGCACCAACCGGCTCGGCGGCGTTCTCTCACTTGAGCCAGCGCTGGCGAAGTACACACGGCGAGGCGTGGACCTCGACACCTACTGGTTTGTGCAGTATGGCCTGACCACACAGCCCTATGAATTTACGCAAGGCAACATCTTTCATCTGCTGGAGCCGGATATTAACCAGGAGATTTACGGGCTGCCCGGCTATCTCTCCGCCATCCCGTCAACCCTGCTCAACGAGTCCGCAACGCTGTTCCGCCGGAAGTATTACATCAACGGCAGCCATGCGGGTTTCATCATGTACATGACCGACGCAGCACAGAATCAGGAGGACGTGAACAATATCCGCCAGGCAATGAAAAGCGCCAAAGGGCCGGGCAACTTCCGTAACCTGTTTATGTATTCGCCCAATGGTAAAAAAGACGGCATCCAGATCATCCCGTTGTCGGAAGTTGCGGCAAAGGATGAGTTTCTTAACATCAAGAACGTTAGCCGCGATGACATGATGGCAGCGCACCGCGTACCGCCGCAAATGATGGGCATTATTCCCAACAATACCGGCGGCTTTGGTGATGTGGAAAAGGCCAGCCGCGTCTTTGTCCGCAACGAGCTGATGCCGCTGCAGAAGCGACTGCAGGAGCTTAACGACTGGCTGGGCGAAGAAGTGATCCGCTTTGAGCCGTACACGCTGGGACTGACAGAAGACAAGCGCAACGACTGACCCACCGCACCGCGACAACAAGACCGCCTCTCACAGCGCCCCAGCAGCATTCTGCGGGGCGCTTCTTTTTTGCTGCCGCTCCCTCACCCTCACCGATTGAAGCCGCCAGCGTGCCGGAGATTGCGCCGAATTTTCACCATTTCACCCCGTTGCGCGCGCTCGTATCCCCGCCACGCCTGCCCGCTTTATGTAGTGGTTTTCATGCACCTGCATGACATGAGCAAAAGCCCGTCAGAACTGGCGGGCCTGAGCAAAAACGATCCTTTTGCGATCATTCATTTTCATGCGCTATAGTCATGCAACAAACGCATACGAACCATATGGTTAGATTACCCATCAAGTCAGATGGATTTTCAGGCAGATTGCCACAGCAATTGTAAAGGAGCGAGATTGAAATGGGTGGAGAGACTTCGGCTATACAACGAGTAGCGGGTAAGATTTCTGATGATATTTTCTCAGTGTTCAAATGGGATCGTGCCGCTAGAGCGGACATGAATTGGGATTGTTGCCAAGAGGCTCATTCCAAGAAAACGCATCCAAGCGATGTTGTTTTTTTCTACATAGATCCATATGAGGAGGAAATGGTCTATCTCAACACAGACCTCAAAAGCTATGCAGAAGGTACTATTGGAAAAAAAATAGTCGAGGGAGCTTTAACATCGCTTGCTTTAGCTACCGAATGTGCAAATGTGAGTGAAGAATGGCGATTAAAATATGTTCATGATGATTCTTTAGGTTATAACGTAAGAGGGTTATTGTTCTTATATAACCATGATAATTTATATGACAAAGACTTCTATGAAAATATTACAAAAAAACTAGACCACTCTTCTATAAATTGCCCCCCAAACATCAAACTACATTTGCTGGACCCTTATAAAATATCAGATTTGATAAATATATCTTCTGACATCACCAAATTAATTGGTTCAGGCAAGCTTCCTCAACCTGATAAGTTCACATATTATTACCCAGATCTTTCCCTAACAAGGATAAAACACCCTATTAATCAGACAACACCTGCAACAATTGAATTATTAACATCACCATACATCATAATAAAGCATGAGGCTTTTAGTTGGCTCAGAGATAAAAACCCTGAGGGATATGTTGTTTATTACAATCAACCAGGTGATTCAGTAGACGAATTTGTTTACTTCTTTGATATGTTATCAACTTATCAGATACTAACCGAAGGTAAACCAATCGTATTACGCCATTGTCACATTCATCCGAATGAAAATGCCATTCATCACTTCGAAAGAGCGAAAAAGAAATACAGTACAGACTGGCTTTTAGGCGAGGATGAAAGACTTTTCCTTAAAATTGACTTCGACAAGACGGACAAAATTGTTGTTGAATATAACCTTGAACAAATCGGCATGGAGCAACGATAATGGCTAAAAAACTATACTTCGCAACTGACAAAAATATTTATGATGCATTACATCATAAAAGGATAACCGCCGCAAAGTTGCATGAATTATTATTGAATAGAGGTGTGTTTTTATCCCCAGAACTCGACAAGGAAATACTAATTGAGGAAATATCCAAACTTCCTCACGGATTTAATGAATTAGAACACATAAAAAAACTGGTCAAAACATATGACCCTAGAGAAAGCACTACTAGTGTAAGCTTCCAAACCTCAACAAATCAGGCCGAATTAAAAAGTGCTGCTGAAGCACTAAAAAAAACATGCTCCCCTAGTAAAGGTCAAAGCCTGAATATTGTAGCTAAAAAAGATGGGTCGCTTACAGTAGAATATAAGTATGAAGAAATAGACCTATCTAAAACTGCATTACGTCAGATCGACAAGCGGAATATTATAATTGAACTTCGCCCTGGAACTGACAAAGTTGAAGTACGTATGCCTCAAAACCCCGAGGCAAAAAAAGTTATTGAGAGCCTGCAAAACGAGCTATCTAAAATCAAGTCCGAGCCTATCGAACGCTTCGAGATCTCATTACTAGCAATAACTGACCCTACATTGCGAAGTCAGTTCTTTCAAGAATTAATGAATGGCCTACGTGGTTATGAGACTGATGACGTTACAAAAGTCGAATTAAACCGCAGCACTGATGCTAGTGAGGATGAAGACAAGGAAGAAACTATTGATACCGGATTTGTTAAGAAAGCAGTCCTGAATGGTGAAGGGGTAAATAGTTCAGCTATATTTTCTCAACTACATGAGAAAGGTTATTATATAGGTCGTATTGCGTGGTCTTCAAAGCCAACAAGTGGAATTGGAGATAGAATCAACGTCGAAGCATTTTTTAAAGACTCAGAAAAATGCTGTGACTTTGCCTATCAAATTAAAGGTATAAATAATCAAAAAGAAGACGGTTTCAATGTAACCATTCGCGCGGCAACGGCACAAGAGAAAAAACATATTAGTGAATTAATTGAGTCCGCCGCTGAAAATGCCTATAATATAATAATAGGATCAGAGGTGAACGAAGATGAAAAAGGTTAAATGGCTTAAGTTAAACATACGGCTTGAGTTTGAAACAGCCGTTAGACGTCTTTCTCTTGATTCTTTTACAGAGGAAAAAGGGAAAGGTTTCATTTTTGATAAAATACGCCATGATTTTGCAAGTGGGCGTTTCATTGAGCGTATTGTTTATCATGACAAAATATCAAGCTTTGACGGAAGTGAAACTACCGTTGAAAGAATCGAATATCGCACGACAAATTTTAGCGTGGCTTTAGACTCTCTTCCTGTAATGCAGATTACTAACCCACCCAGAACATTAAAGCCTTTTTCTCAGGCCTTGGTAAAAAATCTTGGCTTAGGTGTTAGTTTGGAAGAAATAGACATAAACCCTATAAACTGGCTTAATGAAATATCTTCAAGCGTAAATATCAATTTAACTCAACTTGATATTTCAAGGGTTAGAGTCTCTGATTACGCCACGGCTAAAATGCAAATAATTGGCAGCAGTGACCTTAGGAAATATTACAAAGAAGAGTTAGAGGGTAAAAAAATACGAATTGACAGGCTTGTATGCTCTGTTAATACATTAGAGTATTCCGGTAAGCTCAAGATCACTAATAGCGGCCTTGCTTATATTGATGTTAGAAATGAAAATGAGTTTACGAAAATCGTTTTTGATACATTAAAAAAAGTCACCATTCAATCATAGATGGCTTATTATGAGTTACTTCACCTAACGCCTCGCCTTACTCGTTGTTCAACCTCGCAGGCGTCAGAATCAAGTTCTGACGCCTGCAACGTTTCTTAATGCAGCCAGCTGTCGTCCTCCCAGACCTGCTGCAAAATCTCCATTACCCGCTTTTTATCTTCGTCAAGTTTTAACCCGCTCAGCTCAACGCCGTTGGCGCTGCCCTTGCGGATACGAATTGCTGTTTTGGGATACAGAGGGCGCAAATTACGGTAAAGCTCGGATTCAAGGGCGTCCAGTGTAGCCTGGCTAATCTTCTGCTCTTTATCGATCATTATTTCAATGCGCATACAGATTCCCCTCTAACTTGAAACGCCCATGGCTCGGCTGTACTCATGATTTCTGATTTTTTCCATCAGCTCATCGGTCAGCTCAGAAACCCACTGGATAGCCAGCCGCTTTTCTTCGTCGCTGCACTCACTAGCCGCTACAAGCTTGATAAAAAAATCAATGCGCTGGAGCTTCAACGACTCCAAAAGATAATCCTGCATTTTCCCTCCTATCACTATCTCGGAAACACAATAACTGTATATATATCCACTGTTTATAATTACAGTATAGCAGGGCATTGCGAATGTAAACCGTTTTTTATCTGTCAATTAGATCGCTCTGATGCGGATCAATAAGAGCAAGAATTGTTAAAGCTGCGGCATCAGTACCACTGACGCCATTTGTCATCTTCCTGCAGGCGGTGATTGCGGTAAAAAATACGTAGCCCTCCACCTGACGGAATACTGCCGCCGCGCAGAAGCAGGTCAATCTCTGACTCGCTACCATCGAACCCTCTTGAACTCAGCTCTGCCTCAAGCTGCAGGCGCTGCTGATCCGAAATAGTCTGTTTGTATGCTTTTTTCCGCTTTGGTTTTACCAGCCTTAACCTGGCTGTCAGCTCCCGCCGTTCCTTCTGGCCCATGTTGTGAAGATATTCCTGCAACTCCTTCTCATCCATGGTTTTAATATCGGGTAAATCACCCCCTGATTTGTTTATATTTTCAACAGGGGGACAGTTATTGCCACGAGTCCAAGGGGCGCAAGCGCCCTGGTCGGCTGCCGCCTCCTGAACGTCAACGGCCTTGCGAACCTTTTTCCACTTCACCGCGTGCGTGCAAATCTTGCCCTCGACAATCGGGGACCAGATGCCATAGATACGGATACCGTGATCGCCGTAGGTGCTCGGTTCGTCGTTAAGCTCATAAGCCGTGCGGACAAGGTGATGTTTGCGGGGAACCAGTACACCGCCCTGTTTCATGATGTAGGTGGCAAAGCAACCCGCATCTGCAGCCGCCAGTACTGCATCCAGACGCGGATTATCCAGTACCGGCGCACCTGCTTTGCGTTCGCCCTGCACTCTCGCCGCCTGACCAGCCAGCAAGCGCAGCTCGCGGTATGCCTGACGCCCCGGAATACCAAAGAAACGAAATTGCTGGACACGGTGCAGTGACGCCCAGGCGCTGACATGCTCGGCGCTGTCACGTAGTGATCTGCCGGTTTCTTTGCTGATTTCTTTAGCCAGCCCGCGCCCGTCGATGTTTTTGCTGATGTATTTAGCGATATAGCTGGTCGGCGTGCCCTTGCGCGGGTTGATAAGCTCGGACTTGAAGCGCGGCCCTGTATTGGTTCCCAGCTCCTCGCGGTCTTCACGGATGGCAAACTTACGCAGCAGCGCGGTGATGGAGCGGCGGTCTTTTTTGCGCATGAAGCACAGCAGGTGCCAGTGCACGGTGCCGTCATGGTGCGGCTCTGCCACCCGGACGCCATACCAGCGTAGCCCGGCCTTGTGCATTGCCTTACGGAAAGCGGCGAACGTATCAACCAGATAGTCACTGCTCTGCCGGACAGTGGCACTGGTCCACTTCGGATTAGGTCTGCCGTTGTTGAGGGTTGCGTGGAAGCGTGACGGGCAGGTGATGGTATAAAACACCGCGCAGTCTCCGCGCATTTCCGCGATCAGCTCCAGCCCCTTAACACAGGCCATCATTTCATTACGGCGGTGTGCCGGGTTGCTGTTGCTGGCGTTCACCACGTCTTCCATGTCCAGCGTGTCGCCGTCCTCGTTGACCAGCTCATGCGAGCGGAAGAACTCCAGCGATTTGCGGCGCTGCTCGCGCTTGTGGATCACGGCTTCGTAGCTGACATATGGTGATGCTTTCTTATTTACCAGGCAGACGGCGCGCAGTTGTTCCTCCCGCCACTCGCAGCGCATCCGCCACAATTTGCGATACCACCAGTCCGCGCACAGCATACGCGCCAGCGACGGTGGGATCAGTTCATAGGGCACCGGCTTACGGCGGCGCTTTTTGCGGCGTAACTGCTCAAAGGCAGGCGGGATGACCTCAAGGCGCATCGCCTCTGCGGCAACCCTTTCCCATGCCTGGCGGATTTCTTCTGGTTTAACATCATCGCTGACAAACAGATCACCGCAGGCCGCATCAAGACACATGCTCATATGTGCCGCAACCAGTGTGGAAAGGCGCTTAACCTGATCCTGATTCATTTCAGGCAGTACCAGCAGCCCCTCCAGCCCGTCATGGCTCGCCATGAACCGGAAAGAGGCAGATACCTGACTGTCACGCACGCGCTCCAGCCGCTCAAGACACGGCCTGATTGTTTCGCGCAGGTAGCGGTAATAGGCTTTTTCTCTGCCCAGACTATGGAAATATTTAATCCGCTCCAGTAGAGGCTTGCTGATATGGGACGGCATGGCGTTAACGTCAGCCAGAATGACCAGATCGGGATTAAAACGCTGCTGCTCGCGCGCCATTTTGGCACGACTAATCAGCTGGTCCTGCTCCATTTCGCGCTGGACAGGATCACGGGATTCATTGAAGAAATAGCGTTCCCAGACCTCATCGCTCAGCGCCTCACGGCGCAGCTGCTCCTGCTCGTTATCCGCAGCGTAAAGAGCGATCAGGTTTGAAAGCGCAGACTCCGGCGCAACTTCCGCCGGGTCCAGATATGGGTTAACCGCTTTTTTAGGGTTACTCCATGAAAAGGCCACGGCGGCCTCATTCGAGCCGCCGGTGGTTGGTGCATTATGTAATGTGAATTTACTCACTGCCACGCCCGCACCTCAGTTTCCACCGAGATATCTGGACCGGACGCCAAATCGACACCAAACCAGCCTGCTGATTTTGTGGCGATGATTTCTGCTGCAGATTTACTCTCACCGGCAGCCACACCCATGCTGCGCTTTGCAGTGATGCGATGGCGGGTAAAATTACGATAAAGCGAACGTGTCAGGGACGTGTCGCTGTTGGACACGATAACCGGATGACCTTCTGATGACCGGCGCTCAAGAATAGACGCCAGATGATACTGATCGTCTTCTGTAAAACCGGCAGTGTGATAACCGCTAAATGTGCCATCGTATGGCGGATCACAATAAACAACATCACCAGCCTGCAGCAGCGCCAGTGTTTCATCATAGCTGGCACAGATAAACGTTGCGCGTTGAGCTTTTTCTGCAAAAGCGCGTATTTCACTTTCAGGAAAATACGGATTTTTATAATTACCGTAAGGGACATTAAAATGACCGCTCAAATTATAGCGGCACAATCCACGATAACCATGGCGATTAAGATAAAGGAAAAATACAGCTTTCCAAAAATCGGTGGTTTCAGCCGAATGATTAAAATCCTGACGGATGTTGTAATAAGACTCAGAGCTATTTGTGCCTGAAAAGAATCCTTTAGCATTTGAAATAAATTTCTCGCAGTCAAATGCAATATGCTTAAAAAGATTTATCAGGTCTGGGTTAATATCCGCGACAAGATAATGAGGATAGTCTGTTGCCATCATCACAGCACAGGAACCCGCGAAAGGTTCAACAAGGCGCTGGCCTGCTGGCAGATGCTTTTTCAATTCTGGCATGATGGCGGTTTTATTTCCCGCCCATTTCAGGATAGTGCTCATACAACACCTCCGTTGTAGTGTTTGCCTTTCAGCTCTGCGATTTCCTGACAAGTGACACAGCACTGCACGCCCGGAATGGCACGGCGACGTTCTGGCGGGATCGGTGCATCGCATTCTTCGCAGAGGAAACGAGAGGGCGCAGCGATGCGGCTGCGTGCGATGTTGATATGGCTCTCGCGCTCTTCCTGCTCACGCTGTTGTGCTAAATCCATTGCGTCGGCCATTAGCGCTTCTCCTCCGCAGTTACTTCAAAGTCTTTGCTGTTAATGGAAATGGTGGTTATTCCCTTGTCGTCTTCTCCGCGCATGCCGACGAAATCATCGATATAAAAGACAGCCATACGCCCATCGCGGCGTAAAAAGGTACCGAGGCGAGGTGGGCGAGAGCCGTCTTTGCGAGTAATGATTACCCGTTGGTTAGGCTTTAAGTGGCTAGTTTTCATCAGTGCAGCTCCTGTGATTCGTTTTCGTAGCGAGTGGCTTCGCGGCGCAGAAGTTCAGCCGCTTCTTTGCCGGTCATATCCGCATTAGTAATGTGAACAGCCAGCGCCTCAAGACGGATTGAAACAGCGAGCGCGCGGTCTTTACGCTCTTCTTTTTTGGCTTCTTTAAACAATTCATCCAGCGTGTTTTTTCCTGCATTTCGCGGTGTTGAAAAATAAACAACTCGACTCATAAATCCTCCTGAATTTGGGCAATAAGAAGCCCGGCGGGTTTACGCCTTTAATTTCTGTTTGGTTATTCAGATATAGCCCGCATTACACGGGCTATAGAGTTAGGGAAGGTGCGAACAAGTTCCTGATATGAGATCATCATATTCATCCGGAGCGCATCCCAGAGGGACATCATGAGCC
>PPYE01187471.1_pt1 | contig 11453 bp, 7 predicted proteins | sample 1559881 | NCBI WGS metagenome assembly PPYE01 (sample SAMN08240022, study PRJNA423297) | Human gut metagenome, whole genome shotgun sequencing project.
TCGCGCCGAGGCGCGGTTGCTTTAGCAACCATCTACCCTTGCGCCGAGTGCGCATCCTCGCGGAGCGTTTTTATCGTATGGAAACGAAGTTTCCCATACGATAAAAAGACCGCAGACAGGAATTGTATATTCATCCTGCATGCGGTCTTCGCATTTACTAGTACAGCGTTTCGTAAATAACGATGTACTAGTTTTCTCTGATGAGTTATTTGCAGCAACGCCCTTTTCACAGCCTGCGCTCTTATTTTGCAAGCAGCAGCATAATGTCATTGGAGCGCGCTACAAACTTGGTCATCGCTTCCGGAGAAAGCGGTGCGTTCTGGAGCTTCGCCAGATCATAGAGCTGCTCGCAGATCATCTGGGTGTTTGCATCGTCTTCGTGCTCCGTAATGTAGGTTACGAGCGGATGGTTTGCATTCAATACCAGCGTCTCGCCCTCTGCACCGAACATGCTCATATCCATGCCGCCGCCATACATCTTCATCATATCCTGCATTCTTCTGCTCTCTTCGGAAACCGTCAGAACAGAGGATACCTTTTTATTCTTGAGCTTTTCGATCTTTACCTTGATCTTGTCGTTTTTCAGTGCCTTCTGAACCAGCTTTTCAACCTTTTCCGCCTGCGCGTTTAATTCTTCCTGCGTCTTCTTGCTGGTCTTTGCCTTAAATGCATCGGTTAAATCAGCATCGATTCTTGCAAAATGAATCCCCTCATTCTTTGCTTCCAGCTGAGAGATAAAGGGCTGGTCGATCCGGTCGGTCAGCATAACGGCATCCATTTTGGCAGCCTTGAACATATTGATGTACTGGCTCTGCTGTTTTTCATCTGTTACATAGTAGATGGTCTTGTCTTTCTTCTCTTCCTCAGCGGAATCTTCGCTCTTGTCCTCTACGACTTCTGCTTCTACCTTTTCGCCGTTCTCATCCACAGCACCCTCCTGTGTCTCATCCGGGTCAGTCTTATTGACTTCCAGGCACTCGGGCAGGGTCATATATTTGCCGTCCAGATTCTTGAAGAGGATATAATCCGTCATTTTCTCGCAGAATTTTTCGTCCTTTAAGCAGCCGAATTTGATAAACGGAGCGATATCATCCCAGTATTTCTCGTATTCCTCCTTCTGGGTCTTGCACATGCCGGACAGCTTATCCGCAACCTTTTTGGTAATATAATCGGAAATTTTCTTTACAAAGCCATCGTTCTGCAGCGCGCTTCTGGACACGTTCAGCGGCAGATCAGGACAATCAATGACGCCCTTTAACAGCAGCAAAAATTCCGGAATTACTTCTTTAATATTATCGGCAATAAATACCTGATTGTTGTACAGCTTGATGACGCCCTCGATGGATTCGTATTCCATGTTGATCTTCGGGAAGTAAAGGATACCCTTTAAGTTGAACGGATAATCCATGTTCAGATGAATCCAGAACAGAGGCTCCTTGTAATCCATAAATACCTTGCGGTAGAAATCAATGTACTCTTCCTTTGTGCATTCACTGGGGTTCTTCGTCCAGAGCGGGTGAGTATCGTTGATCAGTTCCGGACGCTTTGTAATTTTGAGCTTATCCGGATCTTCTTCCTTTTCTTTCTTCACTTCTTCGATCACATGATCGCTGTCGAGCTTCTCACTCGCAAGAATCGTCTGTGTCTCAGGTGTATTGGCTCTGGAAACGTAAATTTCCACAGGCATGAAGGAACAATACTTTTTGATCACTTCGGTTGCCTTATACTCGTTGCAGAACTGCAGGCAGTCCTCGTTTAAGAACAGGGTAATGCAGGTACCGACTTCTGTGCGGGTACCATCCTGCATGTCATATTCTGTGCCGCCGTCGCACTCCCAGTGAACCGGCTTTGCATCCTTCTGCCAGGAAAGGGTATCGATATGCACCTCATCTGCTACCATAAATGCGGAATAGAAGCCCAGGCCGAAATGACCGATGATCTGGTCGTCGTTTGTCTTATCTTTATATTTTGCGATAAAATCTGTCGCGCCGGAAAATGCGATCTGGTTGATGTATTCCTCCACCTCATCCGCAGTCATGCCGACACCGTTATCGATAAACTGGATGGTCTTTGCATCCGGATCAACGATAACATCCACTCTGGGCTTGTAGCCTTCCGGAAGCTCGTATTCTCCCATCATATCCAGCTTCTTTAACTTCGTAATGGCATCGCAGCCGTTGGAAATCAGCTCTCTGTAAAAAATGTCATGATCCGAATATAACCACTTTTTAATAATCGGAAAAATATTGTCGCTGTTAATTGATAATGCTCCGTGCTTTTCAGCCATGAAATATCACGATCCTTTCTTTCTCAGTTCGTTTTCAGATGCCTGGAGAAGCTTTCCTCCAAGCTTTATCCATAGTGTAGTCCTGTCGTTTCAAAAAGTCAATAAAAAATTAGCACTCATTTTGACTGAGTGCTAATAATTCTTTGAAAGCCCGCATGGTTGCCGCGTTTCCCGCAATTCTAAATTTTTCATAAACAGGGTACAGCACACTGTCGGGCAGTTTTCATAAGCTGAAACGCAGCGTCCGACAGGGCAGTTTTCATAAGCCGGAAGCGCGACGTCCTGCCGGAATGCCCAGCTATTCCTGCTCACTCCTGATGCTGGAAATACATCTGGTATACTTCAAAAAAGCTGGAAGTTTTGACATCGTCCTGATGAATCATCGTGACGGAATTCCAGAGTTCCTCGTTGAGCTGACGTACCAATGTCTGCTCAAACGCCGTATATTCCGTATCGAATGCCTCGCTCTGGCGCTGTTTTACTATTTTTTCCTTATTCGCTTTGGTCTGCGCCTCGTCGAACGTGCTGATACATTTTAAAATATAGTAACTTCCGTCTGATTCCACCACGTCACTGATCTCGTCCTTGCCGAGGTTAAACGCCGCCTTTTCCAGTGCTTCCGAAACCTCGCCTTTTCCAAACGACTGCGTCACCGTTTGGTCCTCGCTCTCTGCCTGCGCAAGCGTCTCAAAATCCACGCCTTCTTCCTTTGCCTTGCCAAGCACCTGGGAAGCTTTGGCAGAATCGCTGACCCTGATCATATCTACCGTGATGGTGCGCGCTTCATCGTCACTGACCTCCGGATTGACATTTTCTACAATCGTCTGATAAACCTTTTCTGCAAGCGCATACTCTTCATACATCTTCGTAATCAGATCCTGCGTCACGTTGAGTGCCGTCACTTCCGCGCTGTTCAAGGAAGTAAAATATTCCCTGCCCGCCGCTGCCGCACGCTCCTTTTCCTTATCATCCAGCGTCACTTCTTTTTTCTGGGCGAGCAGATTCATCACCTTGATTCTCGCCAGCTGTGTCAACACCTGTTCCCGTTCCTCCTGCTCCAGCGAAAGCTGTCCGTCGGAAGCGTTCCAGATCTGGCTTCCATAGACGGATTCATACTGATTCTGCATGTTCGTCAGATATACCATCACCTCCGGCAGCACACAAGACGCACTCGAAATCCGGAATACCTCGTTCTTTTTCAGACCCGCCGTCAGAACGACCTTCGTATTTTTCCCGCAGCCTGCCAGCGCAGAAATCATCATAACAGCCGCGCCCAGAAGCGCTGCAGCTTTACAAAATTTTGTTTTTTTATTTATCATCAATTTCTCAACTTTCTATTTTTATATTTTTATAGGAAAAAGAATGTGCTTTGGCACATTCTCGCGCTGAGGCGCAGTTGCTCCGGCAACCATCTACCCTTGCGCCGAGTGCGCATCCTCGCGGAGCGTTACTTATCGTATGGAAACGAAGTTTCCTATACGATAAAAGAATGTGCCTTGGCACATTCTCGCGCCGAGGCGCAGTTGCTTTGGCAGCCATCTACCCTTGCACCGAGCGCGCATCCTCGTAGAGCGTTACTTATCGTATGGAAACGAAGTTTCCTATACAACAATAGAATGCATGCTCTGTGAGCATTCTATTGTCATGAATAAATAAAGACCACAGCAAAAGCCGTGGTCTTTATTATAACGATCTTCCATCGAGAAGTCAACGCGCGACAGCGCACTCTGAAAAGTTTAAAACATTTTTCAAACTTTCCTCTCGATAAAAACTCCCATATGCGGGAGCAGGATTTTGCTGTCCAAATCCTGGTACAGTTCGGGATTCTGGAAATAGCGTGTTCCGGGTTCATCGATTCTGCACGGATAGGAGCTGTGGTTGACGATGACCGTACCGTTTTCAAATTCTGCGCGCTCAACGCCCTTTTTCCGGGTCAGTGTCGTGCCGAATTTTTCTTCCAGAAGCATCCCTACGGGATCTTTTTTCAGCATGGTCAAAGGGTACAGCTCGTTATTGCGCTGCGTCAGCGGAACGTGCGGTGCGATTCTGCCGGTGTATTCAAAGCCGTAGAAAAATCCGATTTCGCAAACGGTTCCCTTCCCAAATGTGCGCTTGACAATCGCAGGCTTTTCGTCCGTTTCCCAGACTGCGAGCACGTCGGCGTTTTCCTCCTCGAAGCTGCCAAACTGCGTTCCGGTCAGCATTCCCTTTTCGCCGCTGCACTCAAACGCATCCTTTTCATGAGAAAGACAGCGGCTGCCAACGCTCGCCCGTGCAAGCAAATCCATCGGTCCGTGCAGCAGCATTCCGCCATTTTTTACCCATGCTGCAATGCCCTGCTCCAGTTCAGAATCCGGGGCAAGCGCATAGCAGTCGTTTGCCGCGAGCACGAGCACCTCGTACTGATCTGCTGTCTGATCCTTGAAAATGCTGCCATCTACAACGTCAACGTCGATCTGCCAGTCCTCCAGAGCCTTATACCAGCCCAGAAGATCCAGCCGCCTGTCATGATTGTGCTCCGTGTCAAACGTCTCTGCAAGCGCCATCGCAGACGGGAACAGCACTGCTGCCTTTGCAGCTTTTCTCACTCCGAGCCTCAAAACAACCTCTTTCCACCAGCGGTTGCCTTCTTCTAAAGACCTGCAGAATGCTTCCGGCATCCGGTGTAACACGCCGCCGTCGTCTAACCCGCACATGCCGTAAGACGCATATCCGGAAGCGCCGGACGCCGCCATCGAGGCGACCGCCTCACACGGAGAAATCCACGCATATAGGTCATTATAAACAAATCTTCCCCAGTAAATGCCGCCGACAAAGGATCTGCCACGATTCATATTCCGCATCATACTGTGTTGACATGCTGTCACATAGCAGTCCGGGTCACCGTTTGGAAGCACCGGCACAGAAATAAAATGCGCCGCATCCACATACGGGGCAATCCGGTAAAAATCAGCGCCTCGCACCGCCGTATCCCACAGATCAGAAAGCCCTGCACCGGTTAAAAAGCTTCCATCCACGTTCAAAAAATATCCCCACTGGCTCAAATCCGGGCACAGATACAGCTGCGGATCAAGTGCATGGAGCTTTTTCTGCATCGCTTCAAAATAAAGCACCAGCTCGTCGCTTTTCCAGCGCTGGTTGTCCATCCATACGCGGCATTTTTCATCCCGGTCTTCCAGCTCTTTTTCCGAAAAACCATTTTTTCCAGGATAACGCAGTTCAAACCAGTATTGCTCGGGTTCGATCGTTTCAAAGCTGTTTGCTTCCGTTTTGTAGAAGTGGTTAAAGGTTTTAATATCTCCGTTATAACGTTTTTCAAGCCAGCTGCGATAGCGCTTTTTTCCATCCTCATCGAAGCTCGGTGCAACGACCGGGTCCCACATGCTGCACAGCGGTTTTTTTTCTTCCCCGTCCACTTCGATCCGGGTCATATTTTCACCGTACATCTCTAAAAGCTGTGAAACGTGCTCCGTCATCGTCTCCTGCGCTTTCTCCGACCAATAACGATACCAGCGACCGTCATTGCCTTTTGCCGTCACAACAGATTCCCCGAACACCGGCGGGCTAAAGCGAACATTCGGATACAGGTTATCTGCATTCAGATAAATTGCCAGAAATGTATGGCTCATCCCCTGCTTTTTGATCTGCTCCATCATAAACTCCTGCATGCCGACATACTGGCTCGCAGGCTTTCCCTCATAGCGTTCCCGAAAATCCTCCCAGTCCTTGGAATCGAGCAAAACACTGTTGAAGCCGAGCTTTTTTAACAGCTCCATCCCCTCTGCGACAAACGCCTGATCGTCATACGCCGGTCGGTAAAAATTGCCGAACCAGACGTTTAAGTACGGCGCTCCGCTCTTTTTTTCAGAAATCATATACCCTCCTTTTCTGCCGTAAATGCAGCAGTCTTTCCTCTGATAACGCTTTTATCTGAATGCTGCCTTCTTGTCCAAATGCTTTACAGCTTCAGGTCATCTTCTTTGATCCAGCCGATTTTTCTTAAAATCTGTCCAAACACCAGGCTCAGCACCGCCGGAAGCACGAAGCAGATCAAGATCATGCCGATCCAGTCAAACGCTGTAATCTGACTCCGACTGCCCGCTGCAATTTCTTCCAGCCAGCCGGTATAAACGCCGATCTGTCCCACCAGTCCGCAGGTTCCCATTCCGGAGGAAACTGCGGGTCCGTTCATCTGAAGCCGGAACAGACAGGTCGCAATCGGTCCGGTGATGGCTGCCGCCAGCGTCGGTGGAATCCAGATGCGCGGATTTTTTACGATATTGCCCATCTGCAGCATACTTGTGCCCAATCCCTGGGAAATTAGTCCGCTCCACTTGTTTTCTTTGAAACTCATCGCCGCAAAGCCGACCATCTGCGCACAGCAGCCCGCAACTGCCGCACCCCCGGCAAGCCCGGTTAAGTTCAGCGCCGCGCAGATTGCTGCAGAGCTGATCGGCAGCGTCAGCGCAACACCTACAATAACCGATACCAAAATACCCATAAAGAACGGCTGCAGCTCCGTCGCCCACATGATCAGGCTTCCGACTGCGCTCGCAGCAGCTCCGATTGTCGGCGCACACCACATCGACAGCAGCACTCCGGAAAGGATTGTCACCAGAGGCGTGACTAAAATATCAATCTTCGTTTCCTTGGAAACCGCCTTGCCGCATTCCGCCGCCACAATCGCAACGATCAAAACTGCAAGCGGTCCGCCCGCCCCGCCCAGCGAATTGGCTGCCGCCCCGACTGCAAGCAGGGAAAATGATACCAGTTGCGGTGCCTGCAGTGCATAGCCGATCGAAATTGCCATCGCCGGTCCGGCCACGCTTTTTGCAAAGCCTCCGGCGTCCACCAGCACCTGACTTCCGATCTGCTCTCCCAGCGTTCCGATAATTGTACCGATCAAAAGCGATGCAAACAATCCCTGCGCCATCGCGCCCAACGCGTCGATTCCATAACGTTTTGCCGAAAAAATAATGTTTTTCCGTTTCAGGAAACGCTGCAGCGCATTTCCGGTTTCTGTCTGTTGTACTTTCTCACTCATCTCTCATCCCTCATGTCTCCGGATTTTTCATCCAATTTCTGCCGGCACTCTTTCCCGGAAGGGTGCCACAGTAGTATCTTTTTCATCTTACCACATCTGTAGTTTTTCTAACAGCATAAAAGGCTTTCTTCTTCTGTAAAAAATGAGCTGTTTTCCCTATTTTCATCCATTTTATTTTCTGCTATGATACAGAAGGTTTTTTATTTTCCGCAGATTTTTCCAATATTTCAGGAGGCGCATGATTTTTTCGTGAACACAAAAAAACAAACAGCAACACAACATCTTTTCACCAATAAACAGCTTCGGACGCTGCTTGTCCCCATCATGGTCGAGCAGCTTCTGTCTTCCCTGATGGGAACCGCCGACACGATGATGGTCAGCAACGTCGGCTCCGCTGCAATTTCCGCAGTTTCTCTCGTTGATGCAATCAACATTTTAGTGATTCAGGCGCTCTCCGCGCTGGCGGCAGGCGGCGCGATCCTCTGCTCCCAGTACCTCGGCAGTCAGAACCTGAAAAAGGCGAAGCGTTCCGCAGAGCAGGTGCTTTTCGTTATGCTCGTCCTTTCCTGTTCGCTGTCGCTTTTATGCCTGATCTTCCGTTTTCCGCTGCTTCGTCTGATTTTCGGCACTGTAGACACGGACGTTATGGCAAACTCCCAGATTTACTTTTTCTTCACACTTTTGTCGTTCCCATTCATCGGTCTATACGATGCAGGTGCTTCCATTTTGCGTGCACAAAACAACACCAAAGGTCCTATGACGATTTCCATCCTTTCCAACTTCTTAAATATCGGAGGAAATGCGATCCTGATATTCGTCTTTGGCATGGGCGTCGCCGGCGCGGCAATTTCCACCCTGATTTCCCGTATTTTCTGTGCGATCGTCGTGATCTGGCAGCTGAGAAACCCTGCAGAACAGATTTATGTACGCAATTACTTTTCTATCCGTCCGGACTGGTCTTTGATCAAACGCGTTTTATTCATCGGTATTCCATCCGGAATTGAGAACAGCATGTTCCAGTTCGGTAAGCTCGCCATTCAGTCAACCGTCTCCACTCTCGGTACGGTTGCCATCGCCGCGCAGGCAATGACCAGTATCCTGGAGGCGTTAAACGGAATCGCCGCCATGGGTGTCGGCATCGGACTGATGACCGTCGTCGGTCAGTGTATCGGTGCAAAACGGAAAGATGAAGCGATTTATTACATCAAAAGGCTGTCCTGGCTTTCGGAAATCGTCATCCTCATCTCCTGTGCCGTCGTCTATCTGCTCGCAAAGCCTGTCACCATCCTCGGCGGCATGGAAGCAGAAAGCGCCCGCCTCTGCCTGCAGATGGTCGCATTTATTACCATCACCAAACCGATTTCGTGGGTGCTTTCCTTTATTCCCGCTTACGGCATGCGCGCAGCCGGCGATGTGAAATTTTCCATGATTACCTCCTGCGCCAGCATGTGGCTGTGCCGGGTAAGCCTGTGCATCTTTTTATGCCGCTTCTGTGGCTTCGGTCCCATCGCGGTTTGGATCGGCATGTTCGCAGACTGGAGCGTGCGTGCGGTCGTTTTCATGCTCCGCTTCCACTCCCGCAAATGGCTGCAGCACCATGTGATCGACTAAGTTCACCCGTGCCTTTTTGCAGACTGATTTCCTGCGAGCGGGAAAATCAGTCTGTAAGAAGGCACGAGGGGAGCGCCATTTCATGAGCAAAAGAAGCTGCGAAGCAGCGGGGAGCAGCGAAGCTGCGATTTTGCGAATGGCGCGGGTGAACGGCATCGTTTCAACAACATTCACCGGCAGCATTTCGCAGACTGATTTCCTGCGAGCGGGAAAATTATAAAAGCGAACCGATCCATCCAATCAGTCCAAGCACCCAGCTGACGAAAATTCCATACAAAATAACCGGTCCGGCGATCGTAAAAATTTTGCAGCCGATTCCGAATACCTGTCCCTCCTTCTGAAATTCAATCGCCGGGGCGGCTACGGAATTGGCAAAACCGGTAATCGGAACCAGCGCCCCCGCCCCGCCCCACTTTACCAGAGACGGATAAATGTTAAAGCCGGTCAGAAGTGCGCTCGCCAGAACAAGCAGAATCGCACACACGCTTCCTGCTGCCGCATCGTCCAATCCGTTTGACTTCGCAACGTTCAAAATAATCTGTCCTACCGTGCAGATTGCACCGCCCGTCACAAATGCATGCAGCATCTGCAATGCAAGATTGTGTGTCGGCGTCACCTGTTTGACATATTTTTCATACTGTTTCTGAAAAGACTGGTCTGCCTGATACTTTTCCATAAGCTGTTCCTTTCCGAATCTGCTGCACGATTCACCGTTTGTAACGGAGTTTTTACCGAAAAATAGGATGCCAGAAATACAACAGGCTTCCAACCGCTTTTCCCATCGCAATGGAAATCACCATCAGCCCGAGTCCGTGCCGAAAACCGATCCGACGCGTCAGAATCGGAATGGAGTCCAGCATTTCTGCAATTGCAAGTGCCAGACAGCCGACGAAAATTCCGGCAAACAGACCGGTCAGGGCTTCCACCGTCAGAACCAGCCACTCAAAAGCTGCTCCCGCTTCCAACCTTTTCTGCAACCATTCCCTGCCAAAAATTACTGCGCCCGGAAATACGCTTGCCAGACAGCCGACGAGCGTTCCAAAGACAACCATTTCCTCGTACAGAAAAATTTTTTCCCCCGTGTGGGTCTTTCCTGCAAAGCGTGGCACAAGTCCTACTGAAAGCAGCACCGTAAAAACACCTGCCGAAACGAGGATGCCTGCGCCCAGTCCGACAACCACCGGCAAAAGCTTCGATAAAATCACAATTTTCCCCCCTTTCAGACGTCCAGCGTCTTTTTTTCCCGATCTGCAGTTTCTGTCAATGCCTGATTGACGTCCGTTTCATATTTACGCATTTCCACTTCGATCGGTGTCGGATCGGACGTAATCCTCCTCCCACCGATATGGTTGAAAAACACCAAAATGCCAAGTGCCAGCCCGATCGAATACGCGATTTCCAGCGCTGTAACCGACTGCGGCTCCTGTCCGGTCAAAAGCTCGTAAATTTGCCCGAACACCTCGCGAATCCCGATGTCGTTATGAAACGCCATGATCGTAAACGCTGCGCCAAAAAAGCAGATGCAGCAGACAAAGACGATTTTGCACACCTGCCAGAAGCCCGGATAACGACTGACTTTTACCTGCTCCACCACCGTTTCCGGCGCGCCGATGCTTTCCACCTCCAGATTCGGATTGTCCTGCTGCAAAAGCGAAATCACAAAAAGCGCGCTAACCACCCGGCGCCCCTTATCTTTTTCCTCAAATCGGAAAACAGGAAGCGTTCTGCATCGATTCTGCACGCTTTGCGTTTTACAATATAATTTTCCAAGATCGCTGATATGCACGCTTTCACCGGACAGCTCTGCGTTTTGCTCAAGCTTTAAATACAGCACTTCTTTCGGCATCTGTATGTTCCTCCTGTTTCACACAGTATGCACCCGGGCAAAAAAAGTTATGCAGATCAGACGTTTTTTCTTTTTCGGGCTGTCTGCAAAAATCGTACCATCTGCCGCCAGCTGGTTCTACGCACTGCCCTGCTGCCATCGCTGCCGCCGAGCGTTTTCTACAGCTATGCAATCCTCATCGCTGTCCTACACCCCCGACCGCTCTCGCATGCGGATCAGGATTTTCTTTTCCATCCGGCTAACCTGCACCTGGCTGATACCGAGTTTTTGGGCGATCTGGGCCTGTGTCTGATCCTCGTAGTAGCGCAGCCGGATCAGGATTTTTTCCTGTTCGGGAAGCTCGTCTATAAGCTGTTTTAACAGCATCCGGTCTACCAGCCGGTTCTTTTCTGCGTCCTCCCAGGTGTTGTCTGCAGACCGTGCCGCAAGCTGATCCATCAGCGCGATCTCTTTCCCATCCCCCTCATAGACCGGCTTTGACAGCGATTCAACCTCCCCGGCTGCAGCGACCGCCATGACCGCGTCTTCATAGGCGATTCCTGTTTTTTCACACAGCTCGCGCAGCGTCGGGTCGCGTCCCTCCTGCGTCTGAATGCGCGCAGCCTCCTGCCGCAGCTTATAATTCGCATCCTTTAATGACCGGCTGACCTTGACCGGTCCATCAT
>PPYE01321210.1_pt1 | contig 11451 bp, 13 predicted proteins | sample 1559881 | NCBI WGS metagenome assembly PPYE01 (sample SAMN08240022, study PRJNA423297) | Human gut metagenome, whole genome shotgun sequencing project.
TCTTTCACCGGTGGGGAAACCGTATGACACACTGGAGGAGGTAATCGGAATCCGGGAGAGCGCAGGCTCTTTAAAAGAGTACGGGGTCATCTACCGCCAGGTGGATCTGCTTCCGGATGGAAGCTTTGATTTTGATGGAATTGCAGCGGCAGTCAATGAGAAGACGAAACTGGTGACAATCCAGCGTTCCAAGGGGTACGCCACCCGGCCGACCCTGTCGGTAGAGCGGATCGGTCAGCTGATCGCCTTTATCAAGGAACGGAAGCCGGATGTCATCTGTATGGTGGATAACTGCTACGGCGAGTTTGTGGAGCGGATGGAGCCGGCCGACGTGGGAGCGGATATGATGGTGGGGTCTCTCATCAAGAATCCGGGCGGCGGACTGGCGCCGATCGGCGGATATATCGTCGGAAGAAAGGACTGCATCGACCGCGCCTCCTACCGCCTGACCGCCCCTGGTCTGGGACGTGAGGTAGGAGCCAGCCTGGGGCTTAACCAGTCCTTCTATCAGGGACTGTTCCTCGCGCCAACGGTGGTGGCAGGGGCCTTGAAGGGAGCCGTATTCGCAGCCAATGTCTATGAAAAACTGGGATTTTCCGTGGTTCCGAACAGCACGGAGTCGCGCCACGATATCATTCAGGCAGTGACCTTCGGAAAGCCTGAGGGGGTTATCGCGTTCTGCCAGGGAATTCAGGCGGCCGCGCCGGTGGACAGTTTTGTCACTCCGGAGCCGTGGGCGATGCCGGGCTACGACGCGCCGGTTATCATGGCCGCAGGAGCCTTCGTACAGGGTGCATCCATCGAGCTTTCCGCCGACGGACCGATCAAACCTCCGTACGCCGTTTATTTCCAGGGAGGGCTTACCTGGTACCATGCGAAGCTTGGAATTCTCATGTCCATGCAGAAATTAAAGGACGCGGGACTGATCACGTTATAGAGCCAAACGGCAAAAAAAGTGTATACACGACTGCGTTTCTATGATAGAATAACAAAGCAGGCATGGATTTTCCTGCCAAAAACGAATGAGGGGTAGTAACAGATGAAACGTAAAAACTGCTGGGTACTGCTTCTTCTGGTGCTGACGGGGATTGTGCTGGGCGGATTTATCGGGACGATGGCTCAGGATGTATCCTGGCTGTCCTGGCTGAATTTCGGACAGTCCTTCGGATTCGATTCACCGCTCATTATTAACTTCGGTATTCTGGTCATTACCTTTGGCCTGAGTATCAAGATCACCATGGCAAGCATCATCGGAGTGGCATTGGCTCTCATTACCTATCGGTTCATTTAAATACATATGTCTTTGACACGTACCTGGAGAGTAACGGACAGGAGACATATGAACAGAATTACGATGAAAGACATACCGGCGGATGACCGGCCTTATGAGAAGTGCCTTCGGACAGGCCCTGAGGGGTTAAGCGACGGAGAACTTCTCTCCATTATCATCCGGACGGGATCCAGGGAAGACAGTTCCCTGGCACTTGCACAAAAGATACTGGCCTTAAATTACCCCAGCGAGGGTATTTTAGGGCTTTTGCATCTTTCACTCCCCGAACTGACTCAGATTAAAGGAATCGGAAGAGTGAAGGGGGCGCAGCTTCTCTGTATCGGAGAGCTGTCGAAGCGGATCTGGAAGAAGGCTGTGCTGGAAGACGTGGCCACCTTTTCCAACCCGGAAGACATCGTGAACTACTATGTGGAAGACATGCGGCACATGGAGCAGGAGCAGATCCGCATCATGCTGCTGAACACAAAGGGCGTGCTCAAGAGATGTGCTGATTTCCCAGGGGACGGTGAACGCTTCCGTCGTTTCACCCAGGGAGATTTTTATTGAGGCGCTGAAGTACCACGCCGTGAATGTCATTGTGGTTCACAACCATCCCAGCGGCGATCCGGCACCCAGCCGGGAAGATATCACATTAACCAGAAGAATCATGGAAGCCGGAGAATTGATCGGAATCCGTATGTTGGATCATATTATCATAGGAGACAATTCCTATACCAGTTTTAAAGAACGGGGAATCATATAGATGGAATCGAAACGCAGTAAATACGTCCTGATTGCCTTAACGGTGATCTGTGTGCTTTTAATCGGCCTTACATCAATCCATGACGAGTGGCTGACGCCTTTGAGGACCGGAGTCGGGTACTTTCTGATCCCGGTGCAGTCAGGAGTCAATAAGGTGGGCTCCGCCATTTACGATGAAATCGTGGATTATACAAAACTGAAAGACGCTCTGGAAGATAACAAGGAGATGAAGGACATCATCACCCAGCTGACGGAGGAAAATACCAGGCTTCAGGCGGAGGAATTCGAACTGAAGCGGCTGAGACAGCTGTATGAGCTGGACCAGGAATACGGCCAGTACAATAAGGTCGGGGCCAGAGTCATCGCCAACGACTCCAGCAACTGGTTCCAGGTGTTCCGGATCGACAAGGGATCAAAGGACGGAATCGCCGTGGATATGAACGTGGTTGCAGGCGGAGGTCTGGTGGGAATCGTCACGGACGTTGGCGCCAATTACGCCACGGTCCGGTCCATCATCGATGATTCCAGCCGTGTCAGCGCCATGGCCATCCAGTCCGGAGACGGCTGTATCGTGGGCGGTGACTTGACGCTGTTTAAAGAGGGGCGGCTCCGCATCACCAACGTGCTGAAGGACAGCGACTTAAAGGATGGCGACAAGATCGTCACCTCCAACACCAGCTCCGTCTTTGTGCCGGGAATCCTGGTGGGCTATGCCGCGGAGATTACCAATGACACAAACAATGTGACCAAATCGGGTTACTTAATTCCTGCGGCTGAATTTGACAGCCTGCAGGAGGTTCTGGTCATCACCGATCTCAAAGTGAAGATGACAGAGGAGACAGCCGCGGAAGACGGCGCCTCTGCCGAGACGCAGGCGGGAGAGAGTGAGACAAACGAGGCCGGGGAGACGGCGGCTTCTTCGGAAGAAGAGACTGCTGCGGCACAGTAGAAGCCATGAAGAATCGAAAAAACGATAACGAAAGGAGCGGCGGCGATGAAACGAATCATCTTTAATATTCTTATGATTATTCTGGCGTTTACGGTTCAGAACTGTATCTTCCCGCTGCTCCCGTTTCTCTCTGCATCTCCGAATCTGCTGCTGATTCTGACCTTTTCCTTCGGATTTATCCACGGAAAGGAGGCCGGTATGTACTACGGCCTTCTTTCCGGTCTTCTGATGGATTTATTCTACAGCGGCCCGTTCGGTTTTTACACGCTTATTTTCATCTACGTGGGATATGTAAACGGCATCTGCACCAAATACTACTATGAGGATTACATTACGCTGCCGCTTATTTTAAGCGTGCTCAATGACCTGGCGTACAATCTTTATATTTATGTGTTCCGGTTCCTGATCCGGAAACGTCTCGGAATCGGATACTACTTCATGAACTTAATGCTGCCGGAGATCATTTTCACGGTGGTGACAACACTGCTTATTTACCGTATTTTCCTGATGTTCAACCGTCATCTGGAAGAGATAGAAAAAAGAGGAGATTCATCGATTGTTTAGAGATTTATTAGACATCTTAAAAGACTTTTTGAAGAAAATCGCATCGTCAAGACTCCTTGTACTGGGAGTCATCTGTATAGCCATGTACGCAGGACTCGTCCATAAGCTGTTTAATTTACAGATCGTAAACGGAGAACAGGCGTTAAACGATTACATGCAGCTGACGGAGCAGACCCTTACCACAGCGGGAACACGCGGCAACATCTATGACAGGAACGGCAAGGTGCTGGCTTACAACAAGCTGGCTTATTCCGTGACCGTTCAGGACACCGGGGAATATAAGACCACGGCAGATCAGAACGCCATGTATCTAAGGCTGGTCCGAATCCTGGAGAAGCATGGGGAGACGGTACAGGGAAAGTTTGAGGTAGCCATCGACAGCAACGGAGATATGATCTATACTTCTTCCTCAGAGGCCGGCAGGAAACGCTTCCTGCGGGATTATTATGGCTTGAAGAGTGTGGATGAGCTGGATGATGATGAGAATAAGTACCCTTCCGCGATCACGGCGAGAGAATTGTTTGAAAAGGCGTGTGCCACCGGCAAATTAACTGAGATGAAGGATTCCGACGGCAATCCGGTCACCATGACGGATCAGGAGGCGCTGGATATCATCAATATCAAATACGCACTCCGTCTCATGTCGTTCCGTAAATACGAGGCGACGACGGTAGCGACACAGGTATCGGATGAGACTGTCGCGGATGTGCTGGAGCATACCGCAGATCTGGCAGGCGTCAACGTGGAGGAAACCACCATCCGGGCCTACAACGACAGTATCGCATTTGCCCCGATTATCGGCTATACCGGCAAGGTGCAGGAAGACCAGCTGGAGGAACTGAAAAAGAACCGTCCCGACTACGACGTGAATGACATCGTGGGAACCACGGGAATCGAGTATACGATGGAGCAGGAGCTCCAGGGGACGAAGGGCAGCAAGACCATCTATAAGGACAGCCGGGGCCGGGTCAGGGAGACGCTCGACGAGACCGAGTCGAGAGCCGGCAACGACATTTACCTTACGCAGATCGCAGGGCTGCAGACCGGTATTTACCATCTGGTCGAACAGTCCTTGGCCGGTGTTCTGTTAAAGAAAATTGTGCCAGGCGACGTGGAGATTACCAGCAGCACAGATGGATCGAATATGCCAATTCCTGTTAAGGATGCGTATTTTCAGCTGATTAACAATAATATCCTTTCGCTGAAGCATCTCGAATCCGAGGAGGCCTCAGATGTGGAAAAGAATATTAACAGCAAATTCTTATCATCCAGGGATCAGATTTTTTCAGAACTGCAGAATGAACTTATGAGCAGCCATCCGGCTTCATTGAAGGATCTGGATCAGGATCTTGCTGCCTATATGTACTATATTTACACGTATCTGGCGAGTCCGACCGTGGGTATCATAAAGGAAGATTTAATCGACAAGACGAGCGCTGAGTATCTGGCGTGGAAAGCAGATGAGATCAGTCTGCGTGACTATCTGTATTATGGAATCGCAAATGGCTGGGTGGATACTACAAAGCTGGAGACGGATTCCAAGTATTCCAATGCTGATGATACTTTTAAAGTGCTGGTGGATTATGTGTTTGCCCAACTGAAGGAAGACCGGAATTTTACGAAGAAAATCTACCGCTATCTGATCAATGACGATGTCATTACCGGACAGGAGCTCTGTCTGGCCCTGTTCGATCAGGGAATTCTGGAATATAACGAGGAAGATATCAACCAGTTGAAGGCGACAGGCGACGCCTATTCGTTCCTGATGAAAAAGATTTCGACGCTGGAGATCACACCGGCCCAGCTGGCGCTGGCACCGTGCAACGCAGGTGTGGTGGTAACGGATATCAAGACCGGAGAGGTTCTGGCCCTCGTGTCGTATCCTGGTTACGATAATAACCGAATCGGCGACAGCGCCTATTTCAGCCAGCTTCAGAATGATTTGTCACTGCCGTTGTATAATAATGCAACACAGGCCAAGAAGGCTCCGGGATCTACTTTTAAACCGATTACGGCTGTCGCCGCACTGGAGGAAAATGCAATTGGAATTGAGGATACGATCGACTGTACGGGACGATATGAAGAGATCGACACACCGATCAAGTGCTGGATCTATCCTGGACGCCACGGCCCGCTTAACATGGTTGGCGGCATTCAGAATTCCTGCAACTTCTTCTTTGCGGAGCTTGGACACAGGCTGTCCATGGATGCCGACGGCAATTACGTTCCGTCTCTCGGACTGGATAAGCTGCATAAATACGCAGCCCTGTTCGGACTGGATCATAAATCCGGCGTGGAAATCGACGAGCTGGAACCTCAGATTTCAGACATCGACCCGGAGCGTTCCGCCATGGGACAGGGTAACCACGCCTATACCAATGTACAGTTATCAAGATATGTTACGGCGATCGCCAGCAGGGGTAATGTATTCGAACTCAGCTTACTGGATAAGACAACCGATTCTGAAGGTAATCTGATTAAAGATTATACCCCTGAGATTTCTTCTCATATTGACGCGGCGGATTCAACGTGGGATACTGTACAGCAGGGAATGAGGGAAGTTATCGCCAGTGGTACGGCGAAGAAGCTGTTTGCCGATTTGGAGGTTCCGATCGCCGGCAAGACCGGTACGGCCCAGGAGGCAAAAAATAAGCCTAACCACGCGTTCTTTATTTCCTATGCGCCATATAACAATCCGGAGATCTGTGTTACCGTGAACATTCCGTTCGGATATTCGGCTTCCAATGCCGCGAATATAGCAAAGAGCGTGTATCAGTACTATTATGGAGAGATTGATTTGGAATCGATCCTGAGTGCCGGTGCGCGTGATGCGGCGAATGTCACGATTCGCGATTAAGAAGGGTGAGAGAAAAGGTCAGGTGGATATGATGCATAATACCGTAGTGATTAAAAGCAACAAGGCGGGTATGACCGTATATCTGGAACCGGAGGTCCCGTTTCAGACGCTTCTTGCCGATATCGGCAGGAAGTTCGGGGACAACACGAAGTTCTGGGGCTCGGCCCAGATGACGCTGACGCTGGAGGGAAGAAAACTGACGGCGGAAGAGGAATTTGCGGTTGTAAACCAGATTATGGAGAACTCCAATTTAGAGATCGTCTGCCTCGTTGATACGGACGCTAACCGCATCGAACGCTGCGAAAAAGCACTGAATGAGAAACTGATGGAACTGTCCTGCCAGACGGGACAATTCTTTAAAGGAAATTTACAGGACGGAGAGACGCTGGAATCGGAAGCCAGCATCATTATCATCGGAGATGTGGAACGAGGCTCCAAGGTTATGGCGAAGGGGAACGTGATCGTTCTCGGCGCGCTGTACGGCACTGTATGCGCGGGTGTTGCGGGCAATGAGGGCGCTGTGATTGTGGCGTTGACCATGGCGCCGACGCAGCTTCGCATCGCAGACTGCACCTCACGGCTTGACGGCCGTGGGAAGAAACTGGGCCGCGGACCGATGACCGCTTCACTGGATGGAAATAAAGTCTCTATCAAACCAATGAAAAAAAGTGTGGAAATATTCCGAAAATTAATGTAGAATAGAATATGGATTGAATCAGGAGGATATGAGATGAGTGAAATCATTGTCATTACTTCCGGAAAAGGCGGGGTAGGCAAGACAACAACCTCTGCCAATGTTGGTACCGGCCTGGCCATTCTGGGGAAAAAGGTAGTTCTTATCGATACAGATATAGGACTCAGGAACTTAGATGTGGTCATGGGACTGGAAAACCGCATTGTCTACAATCTTGTAGATGTGGTAGAAGGCAACTGCCGTATGAAGCAGGCCCTGATAAAAGACAAAAGATATCCAAATCTGTTTTTGCTTCCATCGGCTCAGACCAGGGACAAGACCTCGGTGAATCCGGGCCAGATGGTGAAACTTGTTGATGATCTGCGGGAAGAGTTCGACTATGTACTTCTGGACTGCCCGGCTGGCATCGAACAGGGGTTTCAGAACGCCATCGCCGGCGCCGACAGGGCGCTTGTGGTAACGACACCCGAAGTATCGGCGATCCGTGATGCGGACCGCATTATCGGGCTCCTGGAAGCCTCCGGCATGAAAACCATCGATCTGGTGGTGAACCGGATCCGTATGGATATGGTGAGACGCGGGGATATGATGTCCCTCGATGACGTGATGGACATTCTGGCCATTGATATCATCGGCGCAGTCCCGGATGACGAGGACATCGTCATATCCACCAATCAGGGAGAGCCTCTGGTTGGCATAGGAACACCGGCCGGACAGGCTTATATGGACATTTGCAAACGTATAACCGGCGAAACGGTGCCGCTTTTGAATGTGGCGGCGCGTGGAGGGTTTTTCTTTAAGCTTTCCAACCTCTTGAAGAGAGCGTAGGAGGGATGAGATGAGCCTGTTTCCTGTATTCCGTAAGAAGAATTCAGGAGAGATTGCAAGAAATCGTCTGAAACTTTTGCTGGTTGCGGACAAGGCGGACTGTTCTCCTGAAGTGATGCAGATGATAAAAGACGACATGATCCATGTGATATCGAGATACATGGATGTTGATTCCGACAGAATAGAGATACAGATGACGAAGATGAAGCAGCCGGACTGTGACAGCTATATGCCGGTGCTTTATGCGAACATCCCTATTCGCGATATACCTGACAAGGGGATATACTGACTATGTTTTTTGACTACAATTTTAAATACTATAATTACCGTTTGGTTCTTTACATGGTGGCGTTATCCGTCATTGGGATTCTCGTGGTTGCAAGTGCATCCGGACAGGATTCCTCGACGGTTACAAAACAGATAATCGGTATCCTGGTGGGATTTGCCCTGGCCATAGGGCTTTCCATCATCGATTATCATAGAATTATTAATTTATATGCGCTGGATTACGCAGTATGCATCCTTCTTTTAGGTGCGGTGCTGGTGATGGGTCACACGGCAGGCGGAGCCACAAGGTGGATCGACGTTCCGGGTATCGGCCGGATACAGCCTTCCGAATTCGTGAAGATTGGGCTTATTGTATTCTTTTCCTGGTATTGGAATAAATATCAGGAAAAGATGAATATGCCTGTTATGGTGGGGATCGCGGCCATACTGGCCGTAATACCCATCGGTCTTATTTTCGCGGAGCCGAACTTATCCACCAGTCTGGTTGTCATTGTCATCATACTCTGTATGGTGTATACAGCTGGCATCAGTTACCGCTGGATCGGCGGCGTGCTTGCGGTTGCCATACCTGCAGGCGCATTATTTATCTATCTGCTGACGCAGGGGTTGATCCCCTTTATCCACGATTACCAGGCGAGACGTATTCTGGCGTGGATCTATCCGCATGCGGAACAGTACGCGGAGAATATGTATCAGCAGAAGAATTCTATCATGGCAATCAGTTCCGGACAGCTTCAGGGGAAGGGACTTTTTAATACGACTATCGCATCCGTAAAGGATGGAAACTGGCTGGGCACCACCGGAGAGACAGATTTCATCTTTGCAATTATCGGAGAGGAGCTGGGCTTTATCGGCGGGGTAACCGTCATTGTGCTCTTCGGTCTCATCGTATTTGAATGTCTGCGCTTGGCGTACAAATCCAGAGACATGGCGGGGCGGCTGATCTGCACCGGCATGGCGGCGCTTATCGGATTTCAGGCTTTTGCCAACATCGCTGTAGCGACACAGATTTTCCCCAATACCGGCCTGCCGCTTCCGTTTATCAGCTCGGGAGTCAGTTCCCTGATCAGCATCTTTATCGGGATGGGCCTTGTTCTGAATGTTGGATTGCAACGCAAAATTGGTAATTATTAAGGAGGTATATCGTTATGAATATAGGATTAGTTGCACATGATTCAAAGAAAAAACTGATGCAGAACTTCTGCATCGCCTACCGGGGGATTTTAAGCAAGCACACCCTGTACGCGACAGGGACCACTGGCCGTCTGATTGAAGAGGTCACGAATTTAAATATCCACAAGTACCTGGCTGGTCATTTAGGCGGTGAGCAGCAGCTGGGAGCCCAGATTGAGCACAACGAGATCGATCTGGTGATCTTTTTGAGAGACCCGCTCTCATCAAAGGCTCATGAGCCGGACCTCGTTAATATCATGAAAACCTGCGACATGCACAATATCCCGCTGGCAACAAACCTGGCGACCGCAGAGCTCTTAATCAAGTCTCTGGACCGCGGTGACTTAGAGTGGCGTGAGATGTATAAGTAGGAGTCTGTAAGTGAAAAAGAAAATTACGATGAAAGCCGGCTGCGCGTTTTTATGCGTGACCATGCTGTCGGGCTGCTCCAGCTTCAAAAAACTGGATAATCCCTATGACTTCGCGCAGAGGACGGCTCTATATGAAGGAACTGCGCTATCGGACAGGGCAGAGAGTTTTGCACATAATCTCTGTGTCGTCACGGCGGACACTCCATCCACAGATCAGGCGGTTACCGCGGAAGCGGCGGCGGTCTTTGACCTGTCGGATAAAACGGTGATTTTCGGAAAGAATCCCTTTGAAAAGCTGTATCCGGCCAGTATCACCAAGACGATGACGGCTCTGCTGGCGATCAAATACGGGAATCTGTCCGACGAGGTAACGGTACCGGAGGAAGCGGTGATTACGGAGAGCGGTGCGACCTTATGCGGCATCAAACCGAGCGATAAACTGACTATGGAGCAGCTGCTCTACGGTCTTATGCTGCCTTCCGGCAATGACGCCGGCGCTGCGATTGCAGTCCACATGGATGGCAGTATTGAGAAGTTTGCCGACCGTATGAATGAAGAGGCGAGAAAGCTGGGAGCGACAGGGACACATTTCGTCAATCCCCATGGCTTAAACGATGAAAACCACTATACGACCGCATACGATCTGTATCTGATTTTCAATGAGGCCATGAAATATCCTGATTTCAGGAAGGTGATCGGTACGTCATCCTATGACGCTGTCTACGCGACGGCCTCGGGAGATACGCTGACAAAGACCTGGAAGCAGAGCAACTGGTATATGACCGGTGAACGGGATATGCCGGAAGGACTGACTGCGCTGGGCGGCAAAACAGGCACGACAAAGGCTGCGGGAAGCTGTCTGATCATGGGCAGCAGCGGCTCTTCAGGGATGGAATATATTTCCGTTGTCTTAAAAGCCCCTGATAGAACGGGCCTTTACGATAATATGTCAAATATATTGAATAAAATTGTAGATTAGTCGTTGCGTTTTATGGGGATTTGTACTATAATTACTTTAATATTAATAGACTTTTTATACAAATCATATAACTCAAGGAGGAGATCGCTATGGTGCAGATAATAGCAGGAAAAAAGGGTAAGGGGAAGACAAAACATCTGTTGGATAGGGCCAATTCCGCCATCAGGGATTCCAAGGGATCCATCGTCTATTTAGACAAGAGTTCCAAACACATGTATGAGTTAAGCAACAAGATTCGTCTCATTAATGTCAAAGAGTACCCGATTGAATCGAGCGAAGGATTTATTGGTTTTATCTGTGGAATCATTTCACAGGATCACGATTTGGAAATGATGTTTTTAGACAGCTTTTTAAAACTGTCCTGTTTAGAAGGTGAAGATATTACAGACACCATCACGACTTTGGAAAGAATCGGTGAAAAGTATCACGTGACCTTCGTTCTCAGCGTATCCATGGACGCAGAGAATCTGCCTGAGAACGCGCAGGCCGATGTGATTGTTTCATTATAATCATACATAAAGGAATTGTGGGCGTATCTGACAAATGCTGAACTGAATGGCATTTGCGGGTACGTCCCTTTTTTGTGGAGGAAGGGATGCGGACTTTTGCATAGGGGATCGGGGAAAAGGGAGAGCGGGCGGCAGGGAGGGAAAGGTTCAGGGATTCCGAGGGGGTGGGACTAAGGGCGAACAGCCCCCTCCGCAGGGGTCCCGGGC
>PPYE01740792.1_pt1 | contig 11449 bp, 15 predicted proteins | sample 1559881 | NCBI WGS metagenome assembly PPYE01 (sample SAMN08240022, study PRJNA423297) | Human gut metagenome, whole genome shotgun sequencing project.
GATGGAACATCTTGGAATCGTGATAGACTTCATCGTAGTCCATCATATAAAGTTTTATCCATCTCCTTCTTTCCATCTTCTAGACCTCCTTAATTAGAACTGTTCATAATCAAAACCATCATCGAAGTCGCCAAATTCAGCATCGCCGAAATCAGTATTGACTCCAGCATCTTCTAGAACCTTGTCAGATTCTTCATGTGGCTGTGGTGCTTTAGGAGCTGAACTTTCATTTGCGATTGCTTTAGGTGCTTCTTCCTGTGGTTCTTCCTCGTTTACAAATGTAACAGGAGCATCAACATACTCTTTTGTACCATCGCTGTTGATTACTGCCATATCTGCATCAATAGCATTCTGCAGATCAATTGACATGATACCCCACTTACTGATCAACTGACGGAGCATAGTCTTGTATGCCATTCCGTCAAAATCTTTAGACCAGAATGTCCAGTTAGTGCCTTTTCTTTTGTCTGCTGCATATCCTTGAGAATACTTAAGCGCATGTGCTTCCATCTTCTCTTTTGACCAGTACATTGTTTTTCTGAATCCGTTTGTATATTCAAACATTGCATAATAACCGATTGTCTTAGCGTTCTCTCTTTCAAGTTCATCATCAATCAATCTGACTTCAATCTCTTCATTAAGAGGGTCGTAACGGATTAATTCACCTTCCTTAATTGAAATAACATTTAACTTTCTATACTGTCCACTTCTGATGGCTAGCTGAATGTAGCCTTTATAACCTAATTGGAACTGTGCAACTGTTCCTCTCTTAGTCTTGTAAGGTACAAAGTAGTACTGTCCTAACTGAGGAGAAGGCGATAAGTTGAGCGCTTCGCCAAGGAATGCAGCAGTAATGATACTATTAGGCTCACACTCCTGAAGCTTTGGATCATTGACAACTGTAGAAGTAATAGAAGCGATGAAACGTGTTCCATTCTTACCGCCAACAACATCATTGATTTTTCTCTGTACTGCTGGGCTTGCGATAAAAGTACTGAATTTTACTTTGTTTGTTGTGTCTTTTCTTAAACTGTTTTTAACTGTCATTTTTATTTACCTTCTTTCTTTCTAGGGAATCTTAAATCATAATCGAAACAACCATCATATTTTGCTTTGAGGTAGTCTAGAGATGTTTTCAACTCATTTAGTGCTGCTTTTGTTCCTACGATTTTACCAACCAACATCTTTAGCTCTTTTTCTTCTGAAGAAACATTTACAGGCTTTTCTTCCTGCTTAACTTCTTCCTTCTTTGCTTCTTCTTTCTGATGTTCCTGTTCATCTCGTCTATTGATGATTTCTCTAAATCTTCTTTCTAGGGGTGGCTTAATGTCTTCAAAAGAGCCGTCTCTTAACTTATCTTTATAGACACTTACATCAATCATCTCTTGATCAACATCAGTTTCTTTACATCTAGCCTCTAAATAGATGTCTAGAGACTCACATCTTTGTAAATATGATTTATATGTTTCCTTAGTTCTTTCACATTCATTCTTGATTGCATCTACCAGCGCTTTGGTTGGTTTCTTGTTGTTGATGAACTTCTTTAATGAATACCAGCGTGGATCAATAGAGAAAACCTTAGTTGCACAGTATCCATCAAAGTCATCTCTATGCACATAATCATTAAGAGCCTTATTACAGAGCTCTCTTACAACCATTTCATTCTCTGCTACTTCCTTATCTGTGAATTCTTTAATATCACTAGATAATGAACTGATAGAAGCATCGAACATCTTGAGAACTTCTTTCATATCGTTCTCGAAGTCTGTGTAGACTTTCATTGCTTCTTTCTTGACTGCCTTCTTGCTTTCATTGACATTGTCTTTTTCTTTCTTCAGTTTAGAAACAACATCAGATAACTCTTTATAGTTGTCTGCAGTCACTACAATGCGGTCATAGCGCTTCAAATAAGACTTTACAGCCTCTTTGAAGTGTTTTACGTTACATCCTTCAATCTGCGCTGGAATGACCTTCACAACGCTTAAACTAGGCATTTCAGCCACTTCATTGACGTCTGCATCAATAGGCTGTGTATCTTCTTCCACTGCATCCTGATACTTTACTAATTCATAGCTTTCAGCATGTTCTTCTTTTAATGCGACTACTGATCCGTCTGGTGCAACTGCGATAACCGCACTCACTGCACCGAAAGGCCACTCAAGCCCTTCAACTTTCTTTTTATCATCTGCAAGCATGACTTTGATAATTTCAAAATCAATCTTGTCAGTGACAACACCGAGATAACCGCCATAGAGACGGTCTTTAATTTCTTTCTTAAATCTCATTCTTTTTTCTTCCTCCTATAGAAAATTTGGTTCAATATCTTCCACGATGTGCTTTTGCCAGAAGGCTTCTTCATCTGCCTCTAGCTGCATTAGATCCAAAAGCACCTCGCTTCTTTCAATTCTTCTTATAATTGTCTTGGTTTCATCGCACCACGGCATCATAGCAATAGCGAATAAGACAACGAATTCAGCACCTGTCACATTCATATAGTGCAAGCACTGACAGTAATATGTCTGAGGCATTGAATCATCGCCCCACTCTTCTTGGAAGTACTGCCACTTATTAATAGTGGTTGACTTAATTTCTAGAATTCCTGTTGATCCATCTTCTTTTCTGATTAGAGCGCCATCTAGATTGGCTCGCATCCAATCCTTATCCTTGCGAGATAAGGAGTAATCCTTTGTGTCAATGACTTCGTATTCATCGCCGTAGAGTGCTTCAAATAAGTTGAACATTACAGGTTCTAGACGATTCCCCATTTCAATAGCATGATTTGTTATTTGAGGCCTTTTTTGTCTGCCTGTCTTGTCTTCCCAAAGTTCATGTAAAGTTGTGTAGCGGTTGACACCTTCGATTATTCCAGCATCTGAACCACCAATTCCCTTCCTTCTCTGAGAGAGCCACCCTTCTTTTGTCTTGGGAATCTCTTCATAAATGCAATCGAATAGATTTTTGAATTCAGTCATTGCTTAACACACCCTTTTACTTCTTTTCTAGAGCTTTTTCCATAGCCTTGATATAATTCTTATTTCTTAAAATCATATCGTTTTTGTATTTATCGCTATTTATATAATTAAGAATCACTCTTGATATACGCTTTGCTTTTTTATCTCCAGCAACTGACAATAAGCGAGCTATGTTCTGTATACACATTGGAACGGGATACACAAGATTCTTATTCTCCATCTACGTAATCCCCTCCGAACAAGTTATCTAGTGCTTCTAAGATATCAGAGATTGTATTTACATCTCCTAATGGTCCAAATGCCTCAATTGCAGCATCCGGATTTTCATACACCTTATTTATAATTCTATTGAATTCCTTTTTTTCTCCTTCAGCGTCAAACCCATTAGTAAAGCGTCCTTCTTTGGCAGCTTTAACGATGTAAGCAAATAGCAAGAGGTACTGCCATGTGTTTCCTTGCCCAGCGATTAAGCGTTCATCACCATTTAATTCAATGTGTAAAAATGGATTTTTTGTATGTTTGATCATGCTATTTACCTCCACAAATTACGTACTCTGCGAATAAGACATTGACACCAAGAGAGCACGCACATAAGATATGCACTCCTGTACTTTCCCAATTGTTGCCAGTGAGCACCATGCTAATTAGTGTCACTAGTACAAAGATGTTTAATAAGATAATTACTAGTTTTTCAAAATTGTTCATAATTTCCTCTTTCTGTGCTATAATTAGCACTGTCTGATTTTTATCAATCTTTTTCGAAATAGATAAAGATTGTTCTGAGAAGAAGAGGCTTAGTCCTCTTCTTTTTTTGTATGTTCTTTTAGGCTATCGCGTGCATTCTTCATTGTGAGCATAGCGGTACTAACCGAACGACACATTAAATTAGGATTTTCAATTGCTGCTTCTAATATTTCTTTTAACGCTCCTTTAGATTCTTCATCTCCGAGATTTTCAATAAGATAACCAACTAACGAAATGGCAGTTATTAAAAGCTCTCCACCAAGCATATAAGTTCCTTCGTCCGCTTCGCTTTCTATTTCTAGAGATGTTCCTTTTTCTGTAATAGTTGCCTTAATTTCAATTTCTCTTTCTAATTTGTTTTCTTTTTCTTCCGCTTTCTTCTTTTCTTCTGCGATTTCAATAACTGTTTTTTCGATTGCTTTAGTAATTTCTTCAGGTGACTTGTTTGAAAGAATTATGTTTGTTAATCTGCCGTCAATTCCACATTCCTTCATTGTTTTTCTTACTAACTGTTCAAAATTTTCCATTTTCTTTTTCTCCTTTGTTTATATTTTGCTCATAAGCACTTAGCGCCAAAGAAAGCATTTATTTGATCAACAGACAAATTATTTAAAAAGGATTGATATATTCAATGTAAGATACACATACGAAGGGAGTTTCCAAAATAATGAAAACGAGACATTCTACAATAGTATTATTTGCCTTCTTTGGCCTTAGGTGCCTACGAGCAACTAAAGCTACTTATTCAATTGTCTTTCTTTTAGTGAGCTCCTCTACCACTGCTGCAATCAACTTATCTGAAGGAGCTCTATAGTAATTGTTCATGTAATCCATGAAAGCCTTTCTAGGGATGTATGTACTTCTTTTACCTGAGTCATGTTTTACTACTGACCCAGGCATTACGCCCTGTTCTATAGCGTTTAGGATGAAGTCTCTACTTTTGTGGGTAATCTGCATGACTTCCTCAACGCTGATACTCCATTCATCCATGATGATCACGCTCCTAATTCTGCTCAATGATTGGAAGAATACCGTTCTTTCTAAGAAGTTCATACAAGAACAGTCTTCCTTTCTGTGTCCATTCTGTTTGCATTCTCACATCAGAACGGCCGTCACTTCTTGTGATATTGATAGTTCTAGAATGTGTGTAGCCTTTGTTCTGATATTTGCTATATAAAAGCCATTGGCCACCTTGCTTATACTGAACACCCAATTCATGAAGCTTCTTATTCATCGTTGGGGCTCCCATTCCATAGTCTTTAGCAATCTGAGAAATCAATACTAATGACTTACTCTGAAGGATCTGATCATAGTAATCAGCTTTTGGCTTTAATTCATTTAGTTGCTGATCCTTCATCTTGTTTTCAAGTTCTAGTTTCTCATTTGTCTGAAGAAGCGCTTGAACTTGCTTTCTTGAATATTCAAGAGCCCTGTTCATTACTGCTTCAGGACTATTCCACTTTCTTTCAAGTTCCAAGAAGTACTGTCTGATCTGTTTACCCTTCTCACTTCTTTGGATCATTGCAATTTCTTTTGCCATGTCTAGAGTGATTTCATAATCTTGAAGTTCTTGATGAGCTTGGGTGTTAAAAACTTTACGCCCTAAATAATCAACGTTTTCTTGAAATCCATATTGGTTCATACGCTCAAACCAATTCCCAAATCTTTCAGTAACTTCTAAAAACTTATGAAGTTCTCTTGCTGACAGTGTGATTCTGTCACTGTCATAATTAACTCTTAATAATTCGTTCATTTCTTTTTTTCTCCTTTCTTGAATGTGCATTGTGAATGAACATTTTGATTAAAAAAAATTATTCTAAGATAATGTCTTCAACTTTTACGTTACAGGCAAGTGCTATCTTAATAATTTCTTTAGCTAACCAATTTCTTTTACCTTGTTCCTTTTTGGCGTAGGTATCTGGATTCATTCCGACGAATTTAGCGAATTGGACTTGGTTCATATTCATTCCGACTCGCAATTGTTTAATTGTATATCCCATCGTTTCCTCCTTTCTTGTTCATCTACAATGCACATGATACATCATCACTTGTCCATTGTCAATGCACATCGTATATTTTTCATGTTATTTGTACAATTTGAATGCACATACGTAGAGTTTTTTGCTATAATATTATCAGAAAGGTGGTGAAACAAATGAGTGATATTGATGTTAGAATTGGAAGGAAACTCCAAAAAATAAGAGAATCTAAAAATCTATCACTTAATGATGTTGGACTAAAAGTAGGCAAAGCAAGAAATACTATTCATGCATATGAAAAAGGGAAAATATCAATAAGTGTAGATGCCTTGAATTCTATTTGTAATGTATTAGATTGTTGTTTTGTGGATGTATTGAATGAAATCGTGCAAGATATAAAAAGAGAGGAAAAATAAAATACGGTCATTTTCAGTCATAAAAATGGTCGCAAACACTTATAATTAAAAAAGGAGAAGGGAAAAATGAAAGAAAAGAAAATGACATGGCAGAAGATACTGCTTATTATATTTTTTTGGCCATTCGCTATTATTTATTATGGTGGTAAGTATCTAATTAAGTTTTATAAGTCTAGCAAGTATACAGTCAAACAGAAAGTTATATACACTATTATCGGTGTATGTGTGCTTTCAGCTTTAGGGGCTATTTCAGCTTCATCATTAAATCCAGAAATAGAAAAAGTAACAATATCAGACATAACCCTATATAAGGGAACAACAAAAAAAATAAAGTCTAAAATAACACCTGATAAGGTAGTAGTTAAAAACATTGAATATACTAGCTATGACCCTAATATCATTTCTATCAGTGGTAAAGGAAATATTGAAGCAAAAAATGAAGGTACCACTACCGTTGTATGTAAAGTAACTGATGATAATGAAAAAACTGTCAAATCAAATAAATTTAAAGTAATTGTTGAACTTACAGAAGAGCAAAAAGAAGAACTAAGAAAAAAAGCTGAAGAAGAAGCATTAAAGGCAGAACAGGAACTTCAACAAAAGAGAAATTCGCTCTCACTAGACGAAGCAATCCGTATAAGGGATGAATGTAAGCAGATTGTCAATCAGATTCTTAATGCACCTAGTACTGCAGAATATCCAGGAACTTTTTTAGATCCTCTGAATGATTGGGGAATGAGGAAAGTGAATAACCTTGTAACAGTATCATCATACGTTGATGCTCAGAATCTTTTTGGGGCTAAACCGAGAACTTATTTTGTTATGCAGTTTAGAATGAACGATGATGGAAGCGGAAGTCTATCATATTTTAAATTTGGTAATCAGGTAGTTACTGGTTCTTATAGTAATTAAGGTGTGGGTTTAAAAAGCATTGATAAAAGCTTTGTTGATGTATATAATGATAAGGAACAGAAATGACTGCACCTGATGCGGTTAGTAAAGCTCCTTATCAAAAGATAAGGGGCTTTTGCTTTATGCAAATAAAAAAAACACCCTAGTTGGCGCTAGGGTGCAACAGTGATATTGGCGTATCACTCATATAAAAGAAACTATCACATAAAGTCCTTTTACGTACTCAATTATATCACGATTGGCACGTTTAAGGCAAATTACAACTGAAAGGACGTGTCATATTATGCCTAGAAACTCTAGATTTAGACGTAGACCGAATAATAGTGGTACCGTGGTTAAATTATCGGGTAAGAGAAGAAACCCCTACTGTGCTCGTGTAATGAGTGATGAAAGAGATATAATAACAGGCAAGAAGAAACAGATATGTATAGGCACCTTTGCAACTCGTGAAGAAGCATTGAATGCCTTATCTATTTACTCTCTTAAGAGATCCAATGCAATCACAAATGAAGAAGCAAGAAACCTCGCCCCTGATCTGTTTGATAGAATACAGGAAAAGACTCAGAAGAGAGTACCAACATTTAAGGAAATCTTTAATATCATAGATAATGAAACATTTATTAAGAGATCCGAAAAAGGACACAAGAATATTCTGAATGCTTTTAATCACCTTGATAGGCTGTCAAATATGCCTGTCAATATAATCACATTAAGAGATATGCAGAACATATTTGATGAAATGTCTAGCGGTGTAAGCGTACAGAGAGATATGAAGCTTATCTGTGTCAAAGTCTTCGAGTATGCAGTTATACATAAATATATCAGCAGAGATGATGACTACTCCACTTATTTAAAAATAAAGACCCTTCCTAAGTCAACGATGCATAAAGCCTTTACTATAGACGAAATAAAGAGACTCAAGAAACTAGATACACCAGAAGCACATGTGATGCTTATTTATATCTATACAGGGTGTAGGCTTTCTGAACTGCTCTCACTCGACAGAAAACAGATACATATAGACGAGCCTTGTAACGATGATGGAGTAGAGAGAAAAATCAGTTATATCATTACAGGTTCTAAGACAGAAGCAGGAAGAAACAGAATCATTCCAATACATGACGGAATCAAGCAGTATGTCATTGATGAACTGATTAACAAAGAAAAAAGATTGTTCGATTACAAAAAAGCATGGTTTTACACGAATGTACTCTATGCCCTCAATGATCAGTTAGGCATGAGCCACAAGATGCATGATACAAGAGATACTTTCGCTTCTCTTTGTCAGCTTTACAACATTGACATTTATATACGTAAGAAGGTTCTTGGGCACAAACTGAATGATATCACTTTTGATATCTATACCAACGCTTCCAAGAATAAGTTATGGACAGAGATCAATAAGATAAAATTTTGAGAGGTCCATGCGAGGTTCATAAGCGTGCCAATAGAGTGCCACATGGCACTTGATAAATGGCACTCAGGATTATATAATTAGGTTGTTGTAAATATGCGTCTCCTTTCTGCAAGTTACAACAAACCAAAATCTTCATTGTTTTTCTTATAAACACTAGCGCCTTAAGTACTCTAAGTGAGCAAGGCTGCGGAGCACCTTCTCAGGTGCTTTTTTTATTGTTAGCTTGTTACTGATTTGTTACTAGTTTAAGGTTTCATAGTGTTTCAAACCCCTAAAAAACCGCATAAATACAGGAAAAAATTTATTATGAACCATCTCTATCATATGGGACATAAGTTCTTTCATACCCCTATAATAATCATTTAAATTATAGAATATGCAAGGTGCATTAAGTTGTTTCAATGAAATCTTAGACATGACTTCAGATATTTCTTCTAGTGTTCCTGTACCACCTGGAAAGGCGATAAAGGCATCTCCTAATTCTATCATTTTTGTTTTTCTTTCTGTCATATCTTTAGTAATGATTAACTCTGTTAAGCCATCATATTGTAGTTCTTCATCAATAAAGAATTGTGGTTCTATTCCAATGACATCTCCACCTGCATCTAATACACTTTCTGCAATATATCCCATTAATCCTGATTTTGATCCCCCATAGATGAGTGTATGATTGTTTTCTCTAATCCATGTACCAAGTTCTTTAACTGCATCCTTTAATACTGGATCATTGCCTCTCAAGGCACCTAAATATACTGTAATGTTCATATGATTCTCCTATAAAAAAAACAGTGAAAATTAAGTTTCACTGTAAGTCTATTTCTATCTAAAGAAATATAGTTTATAAAGTCAATAATTACCAGATACCCATCACATGCTGCATAAGTAATGAGACAATAGTAATACCACACCAGCATGATGCACCTACTAATAATGGTTTACCGCCTGTTTTAATTAAGTGAATGACATTACTATTAAGTCCAATTGCAGCCATAGCCATAATAATAAGGAATTTAGATAATTCTTTAATAGGTAAGAAAACATTGCTGTTAACTCCCATATGAAGGCTGACTGTAGTAATAATGGCAGCTAATACAAAATAAAGAATAAACATAGGGAATGCTTTCTTTAAGCTGAAGTTTGAAGATTTCTGTTTTTTCTTACTTCTAATCATTGATAATCCTAAAGTGATAGGAATAATGGCAAGTGCACGTGTTAGTTTTACAGTAACAGCTTTATTAAGTGTAGCACTACCCAAGTGCCACATACTATCCCAAGTAGATGCTGCTGCAGTGACTGAAGATGTATCATTGATGGCAGTCCCTGCAAATATTCCAAACGCATCACCATGTAATGTGTCAAAGCCAATGGCCTTACCTAGAATAGGGAAGAATAATGCAGCTAAGACATTAAAAAAGAAAATAACCGCAATAGACTGAGCAACTTCATCATCATCGGCATCAATGACTGGTGCAGTAGCTGCAATGGCAGAACCACCACAAATAGATGAACCTACACCTACTAGAATAGATGTATTGGAAGGTACATGTAATATCTTTCTTAAAAGCCATGCAATAAGAAGTGAAATTGAAATGGTACAAATAATAATAGGTAATGACTGCTTTCCTGTTTCAAAGATGACACCTAAGTTCATACCAAAACCTAATAAGACGACAGCTGTCTGTAGGATGATTTTAGAAGTCCATTTGATCCCTGGTGCTGCTTTACCTTTTTCTTTCCAAAACATAGTAATAATCATACCTGCAAGAATTGAAATCACTGCTCCACCGATAACTGGAAATTGTTTTCCTAGTAACCATGATGGAATCGCAACAACTAAACATACAAGTATGCCATATATATTCTTTTTAATAGTTTCCATGATTTACCTGCTTTCTTTTAAATGTGTGCTCATTATATCACTTGACTGTAATAATATAAAATTATATATTTCTATTGAACTATAAGTAAATATTATTGATGAGGTGATGAGATGTTAGATTATCGTATTCATACTTTTTTAAAAGTATGTGAGACATTAAACTATACGCTTGCTGCAAAACAACTACATATTACTCAGCCAGCTGTATCACAGCATATTCATTATTTGGAGCAAGAATATGAAACAACACTCTTTGTATATTCAAATAAGCAGTTATCTTTAACACGTTCTGGAGAGGTATTAAGAAAATATTTGATGACTATGCAGAACGATGAAAAGAATATTAAGAAAGAGATAAAAAGTCATGAAGGAATGATAGAAACATTGTCGATTGGTGTGACTATGACAATTGGTGAGTATGCGATAGTAGATAGATTAGCTGATTTTATCAAGCATCATCCTGAAATGAATCTGCATCTTCATTATGGAAATACGGCAGATTTATTAAAGTTATTAGATCAAGGTAAGATTCATATGGCTATTGTAGAAGGAAATTATCCTAAAGAGAAATATAGTCATAAAAAATACAGCACAGAGGACTATATTGCCGTCTGTGCTGCATCACATGAGTTTAAAAATATACCTCATACTTTACATGACCTTCTTGATGAAAGACTTCTTGTACGAGAACAAGGTTCTGGTACAAGACATATTTTACAAGAAAGTCTAAATGTACGTGGTTTGTCTATTTCTGATTTTATACATTATACACAGATAGAAAACATGCATACAATCATCAGCTTGCTTAAAAAAGATTGCGGTATTTCTTTCATGTATAAAACTGCAGTCAAAGAAGAATTACAGAAAGGTATATTAAAAGAAATTGTATTAGATGACTTTAAGCTCCAGCATAATTTTGAATTCATCTGGGAAAAAGATAGTCTATTTACTGATAAGTATATTTCTATTAGTGAAGAATTTTTAACAATACCTTTTTGATGACTAAATGTATCAAAACGTAGTAAAAGTTTTTAGTGGTTGTCTATAGTTTATTTTTTTGAATACCCATAATCTACAGGTAACGATTTAAGAGAAGTGTGGAGCAGAAATATTCAGGATATAGACTATTT
>PPYE01158126.1_pt1 | contig 11447 bp, 9 predicted proteins | sample 1559881 | NCBI WGS metagenome assembly PPYE01 (sample SAMN08240022, study PRJNA423297) | Human gut metagenome, whole genome shotgun sequencing project.
TATCTATGGAAAACGGGCTTTTAGGAATTATTCCTAAAAAGCCCGTTTTCCCTTGATTTTATGCGACAAAATCGACTGATATCTTTTTTGTCACATGAACTTGTCTTCCTGTTACAAAAAAGATATCGCCCTTATCTTGTATTAACTGAACTTCGACAAAAAGCGAATAAGAGGATACAACATAGTATAATCTTTAGTTTTTATAATTACCTTTTAACATTTTGATTATAATCATTAAAATATTTTGAGATATAATTTTGTTTCTTCATAAAATTCTCCATCGTTTTTCCTATTGCGATATCTATGCTTCCATCATCAGAAATCAAGCGACATGTATAACATTCAGGAACTGTTTGTGGGACAAAACTTTTCATGTATTCCAAATATTTTTCTAACTGTGTTTTCCTCAAATCCCACAGTGACAACTGCATTACTTTAAACATTTCTACAAAGTCTAGAGTAAATTGCACCGCATCTATTTGCCTTTCCTCTTTTTCAATTGCTTCCAAATCTTTCCTTGTTAACCTGTGAGAATTTTCCTTCAACAACCGACTTGGGAAGATTTGAAACAGAACTTGTTCTTTTAACACATCAAAAGTTATCACTTCTATTGGCAAAGCACAATGAGTTATATATTTTCTTAAATGATAGGCAAGTCTATACTCAAAATATTGGTCAAAAAAATATCCTTTTATTGTTTTAAACTCTGGCTGAAAGTATCTCTCATGATATTCTATCCAAGCATAAAATGCGTTTAGCCAATTCAAAAAATATCTATTGCATTTTATAAAATTCTTTTCTATTCCAGGCCCATTACATTGACAATCTGTTACAAAATCAGCAATATTATCAAGTACCATACAACAATAATCAGCTTCAGTTAAAGCTTCAAATATTGTATGACAAACTTCATTAATCCTTTCAAAATCATCCTGTGAAATTATATTACAACAAACAACTAATTCCCCTTTTTGATTTACGCTTTCTATATGAAAACTCATATTTTCTCGCTCTTCTTTATTTCTGAGGCTATTTTCGTAATACAAAATTTCCATCAGCTTTTATGCTCCATTCCCAGAGACAAATTTATTCCAAATATCATTCCAACTTTTCACATGTATTGTATGTTTTGTTTCTCCGCTTCCCACAAACAATGTACTAATTTTTCTCATATATGAATTGTCATTTACGCACTCGGGATCTCCATAGTATATAATCTCTCGAATATTACGATTACTTTTAATCGCGTTATTAATATGGCCATCATTTAATCCGCTGTAACCCCAAATTTCTAGCGATGTATAACTTCCCGTCTTTAAAACTTTCATGTGGTTTTCCAAAATGGAACGATGAATTTTGAATGGAAAAGATATAGGGAACTCAAATGTTCCGTGCGTTTGCCTTTCTTTTTCTGATTGCCTACATCCCCAGATTAAGCAAGCTTGTTCCGGCGATAAATTTACATCTGTTTTTTCAGCCCAATGGCATGTTCCCTCAAAGCAATTTTTATATCCAAATCCTCCATGAAGGTGCATCACTTCTTTTTTGTAGGCATCGTCTAAAATTGAATCAAAGTTAGTGGTAAAAACAAAATCAAATTCATTAATATAATTTGAAAATTCTTGTATTGAAAAATTTCTTTTGCTTATAGAGGCACAACCATTATTTCCATCATTATAATATATTCTCTTAGCTGTTTTTATGATTGCCGTGTAAGCTTCTGTAATCTCTCTTTTGAATAGTTGAGCCACCTTCAATAAAGTTTCAATTGCAATAATTTGGGGTTTATATAGCTCCTGTAATAAACTCTGCTCTACAAAAGATTCTTGATATTGCTCCACCCCTATTCCTTTTTGCGCCAAAATTTTCATTATGTTTTTTTGATCCTTTATCGGAAGTTCTCGCAAAGGTTGCAACATAGAATTTAATTCTTTATATAAAACAGGCTCTTCAGCCTTGAATTTTTCAATCATCACATTATCTCTATAAGCAGGTATCAACTGTGATGTAACACCATTACCCACGAGAATCGCTTTTCCCATTTTTATCACTCCATTGTATCGAAAGCAACATCTTTTGGTCAAACACAGACTTCTAACAGCTTGTGCAAAATTTGCACAAGCTGGCCTATTTATCCATTTTCCATCATAGAAACAAACTAATCAACTACTTTTTATGTCAACCACCTATACCATAATCTTACATCAAAGTTGTATATCGTTTTCATGGGCATCTTGGATAAATACAAGAGAATTTGGCTGTGTTAATAAAATTCAAAAAAATTTTCGGCCATGCAATTTTTTATCCTAGACCATTCCTCCCTTTTGATTCCCGCTAAAATACCCACTCCATCTTAAAAGTTATTATAACATAGCGCTCACCTTACTGCATAGACGTATCATAGCCTTATCCGTATTTCGTATCCTCCAATAAAACGGATTGTTAACCATTCAAAGTCGTCTACCATAACTCGCTCAATAATCCTGGCAATAAAGGAATCATTGTATTCTGTAAGCTTTTCATGTTCCTCAAGCAGTGTATCAAACACCTTTTTGATATCCTCTTTAGAGGCCTGTTGGGTTGTCGCTTCTTTCTCTGTCTGCTTTATTTTCTGCTTCAAACATAATATCTCATCATTAAGTTTGCTCATCTTCGCTTCCACAAATTCGCTCTCCGCCCCATCCGTAAGCGCCATCTCCAAAATCCGGTCAAAATCCCTGTTTTTTTGTTCCAGTTGATTTTTCAACGTAGTGAGCGATATGTCCAATCCGCCTGTAGCGCATTGCAATATCGTGTCGTGCAAACATTTTTGAGTCTGCGCCCTTTGTTGCTGAGCCAGCTCCCGGATCGCTCTCAGAATCGCATTGTGCAGCACATCTTCCGATATGCTCGGTGACGACTTACAATACTTCTTTCCGAACTCCAGCCGATTGATGCAGCGCCAAACGATTTTCTTTTTCCCACGGATATTCCAAGTGACCCGCCTGTAATAACAGCCACACTCTCCACATATCAAGCGCTCCGAAAGCGCATACTGGCTGGTATAGCGACCCCGGTTCGTTCTGACTTTTTTCTGTGACGCAGGACTTTTGCTTTTCCTTCGCGCAATTTCCTCCTGCACCAGCAGAAACATTTCTTGTGACACGATTGGTGTGTGGTTATTCTCTATATAGTACTGGGGCAGCTCCCCGTTATTTTTCTTGATCGTTCCAGACAACAAATCTGCCGTATATGTTTTTTGAAGTAGCACATGGCCCGCGTATTTCTCATTTTGAAGGATCCGCATCACCGTCTGGCTCGACCACTTCCCCTTGTTCTTCGGAGTCGGGATACCGCGGGCGTCCAGATTTTCTGCTATTTTTACAAGGCTGTCTCCTGCCAGATAATCATTGTAGATTAGCCTCACCGTCTCAGCCTGCTCGGGGATGATTTGTGGATTTCCATCCGGCCCTTTTCTGTATCCTATCATACAGCTATATGGAAATGAAAATTTCCCCTGTCTGTACCCCATCCGTTTTCCCCGGGCAACGTTTTGGCTGATAGACTCACTTTCCGCCTGTGCAAAAGCACTCAGCACCGTGAGGATCATCTCGGATGTCATCGTCCCCGTATTAATATTCTCTTTTTCAAAAATCACAGAAAAGTGTCGTTGGCGTGAGCGGGCCCCCCATGCAAAGGCTGACGACAATGCCTTGAACCTGGCAGAGCTTGCCATGCAATGTATGAAACAGACAAAATGCTGCCGGGCAGCCTGGGCATCGCTTTGGGAGCGAACCAACAAGCCCTATGGGTTCGAAGTCATTGATATACGCCTGTCGGGGTTGGAAGGTCGGTTTGAAACAGCAGCACATCAGATGGAAAAACTTGCTCGGAATGAACCAAATACTCTTGAAACACTTTTTTGTCCCAAACTACGGTATCTGTCTGATGAAACAGGACACTTCTCTGGCAGCGGCCCTTGGAGCGATTGTATTTCTGCTTGTCGGATTTGATAAAGCTTATTTTGAAAGGATACCGTTTTATGGGTTTTTGTGTATCGCCGATGACAAACCAAATCCAACCGCCCAATTATGCTTCCATGCATGAATGGGACTCATATCAAGCACAATTGACAATAGAATATGAGCAAAGTTTTGGCGAAGGAAAAGATGTGAAAACATTGCTTTCCTAATCATTTCTGGATACAAACAAAGAGCTCGTCTGATTTCAGAGAGTACTTTTCTCAATAATAACCACATAAATTACTCTTGGCCCCATTAGCTCTCCAACGGGGCCGTTTCAATACAGAACAAAAAATTCCTTGCGCAGATGAGCGTTCTTTTAGGCGTTTTAACATTTATTTTTGTATTGTGAAATATTTCATCGCATCTATTTGTCGCATGGCATCCCTCATCTCAAAATGCAGATGATTACCTGTACTGTTCCCCGTAGTACCCACATAGCCGATCACCTCACCCTGCCGCACCTGCTGGCCCGCCGTTACCGCGATGGCTGAACAATGCGCGTACAGCGTCTCCATTCCTTCTCCGTGGTCCAATTTAATGTAGTAGCCATAACTTCCACCCCACGGGTCGGTGCCGTTGGCAATGGTCACCATGCCGGCGGCGGCCGCAAGGATGGGCGTGCCCGCCGGAGCGGCGATATCCGTACCGCTGTGGTACGTCACCTCGCCGGTGAACGGATCTTTCCGGTAACCAAAAGGAGAAGTGATCGTAAAACTCTGTGGAAGCGGCCATGCAAATATGCCTGTCCCCACCCAATCAGTATCCGGTTCGATAATCTGCCCGCCGCTGTTCACATAGCCGCCCAGCAGCGTCATCCAGAGTGCGGTATACTCCTGCCCTGTCAGCAAGGCGAGCTGTTCGTTCTGCCGTGGGGTAAAGCCATAAGCCACAGCCATTTCGGCTGTGGCTTTGTGCGTTACCTCAAACTCCAGTATGGTTTCCGCTACTGTAACGGTATCGGTGATCTCCCCGCCATCCTCATCCGTTGTAATCACAGTTTCTTCGTGTTCCTCCATCCGTGTGCTGTAATCGAGCCGGTGCATATCGCCCAATACCTCCCGCAGCTTCTGCAGCTGCCCTTCGTCCAGCGCGACCACCTGTGCGCCGTGTTCGTCCGCCGCCATGTCTGCAGCGAACACCGCCAGCACATCCTCCCACGGGATGGCCACCGAATTGTTCGTGGATATATATTCCACCCGGTCGTGCGGGATTGTCGCTTCAATCCCTTTGAGCTTCCGGTAGTATTCCTCATTCAGCGTCTGCACTGCTTGCTTCAGCGTCATCCCTTTTCCGGTCGGCTCAGCCGAAAAGAAAATACCGAACGCCGAACCTGCCACCAGAGCAATCAAACAGATGAGCAGAACGATGCACAGCGAAACTCCGCCGCCCGCTGCCAGCGCAGCTGCAAGGCTTTTGGCTGCCGCAATACAGGCTTTGGCAGTATTGGCCAGCGCCCGTTCTGCCGCCCTTGCTGTTTTCTGCGCAGCTCTTGCAGCCTGCTTTGCCCGCCGTGCCGCCTGTTTCGCCGCACGTGCGGTTTGCCGGGTGGCCGTGTGGATTTCCCGCGGCGTCTTTACCGGCTGACGTTCGGCCTTTACTGTGGGCTTGCCTGCCCTGGGGTCGTGCGCCGTGCCCTGTTGTGTGCGCGGCCTGCCTGGGTTTTTCTCCTTGAACCGGCGTGTCGGCGGGCCGCCATGGCCGCTGGCAGCATGCTCCTGCTGGTCCCCCAGCCGGTGTACGCGCCGGGCTGCAGCCTTGCGGCCTGGCGCGCGGCAAAGCATGTTCCCGCCACTGGAGGCGACCTCCCGGCCCTTCTCTCCTGTTTTTCTCAACAGCTGATCTCCAGTACTTTCTTCCGAAGCAGCCTGATCCGCACCGCCCATTCCGTTCTGCGCCGCCTGCAGCAGCTGCTCTTTTCCCTTCTCTTTGGCGGTCGAAAAGCCTTTCTTGGCCAGTTCTTTCGGAGCATGGCGAAGCGTTTTGGGCAGTTCTGCCCCGGCATGATGTTCTTTTGTTTTAATATCCTTCAGCAGAATCCCTCCAAAAAGAAAAACAGCGCTCGTGAGGATCTCTCCCCACGGGCGCTGCCTATATATATATATACAAGGTCATATCTCTGTTATGCGTGCTTTACGCGGTCGTTCAATTCAGTCTTCTTCGCGTCATTCCAGCGGTCCACCGTACCCACAAGATACCCCGTGATACGCCGGATGCGCTCGAACTTCACATTCTTCCCCGCTCTCTCCGCATTGCCGATGTTGTTGTTTTCCATATACCATCCTCCTCCTGACCGCTATATATAGTACCTCTATTCCAGCAAAAAATCAAGATGGATCCTTCATTTTATCGGCCTGTTATGGGAGGAAAAATTTTTCAAAAACAACTGAGACTCTTCCGGCCTCAACCTTTTCCGTTGTTCAAAACGTTTCATCAGGCTTCGTCGTCATCAGCTGATACAGCTTTGTATTTTTCGGAAAACTGTTCTCGAATGGGATGATCGCCCCGCCGCATCGAATGAGCCCGTGCCCCGCGGGCACGTTGGTGATATACGACAGCTGATTCTCCGAAATGTTCAGCAGCTTTGCCAGCTCCTCCCGGTCCGTCGCCGCCTGGTTGAGCATCACCAGCAGCTCGCTGTTTGCCAGCATGAGGCGGGCGGTGTCCGAGCGCAGGATCTCGTCCACATTCTGACTCACCGCTGTGATGAACGCATTGTATTTGCGCATCCGCTTGAACAGACGGTAAAAAAATTCCGCGCTGAAAGAGTAACGGAATAAAATGTAGAACTCATCGGCCAGTATCCATGTTCGCTTTCCCTGCCGCCAGTTGCGGATCACACGGTTGAAGATGGCGTCCAGCGTCACCACCATGCCCACGGGCCGCAGCTGTTCATCCAGCTCCCGGATATCGTAGCACAGAATGCGCGCACCAGTGTCCACATTGGTCTGATGGGCAAAGATGTTCAAGCTGCCGGTGGTGTACAATTCCGACGCCAATGCGAGGTCATGTGCTTCTGCCTCGGGCTGCTCCAGCAATATCCGGCGCAGGTCCACCAGCGTGGGCGGCGCGCCTCGATACCCGCCGCGTATATATTCCCGGTACACCAGCCTTGCACAGCGGTCCAGAATAGACCTCTGCTTTGCCGTGAGGCCGTTTTCCGTCAGCGGCTCAAAAACAGACAGGATGAGCTTCACCTTGTCCACCAGCGGATTCTTGCCCTCGCCATACGCCCTGTCGATATCCAGTGCATTGAGGTGGATGCTGCTGTGCGGGGAAATGGGCAGCACCTCGCCGCCCAGTGCCTTGACCAGCTGGCCGAACTCACTCTCCGGATCCAGGATAAGGATATCATCTTTTGTGCGCAAGGCGATCTCCGCCAATTCCTCTTTCGCGCTCATGCTCTTGCCGCTGCCCGACACGCCCAGCCGGAATGAATGGCCGTTGAGCAGCTGCGCCCGGTCGATGCGGATCATGTTGCCCGACACCGCGTTTTGCCCATAATAGATGCCGTTCGTGTGGTTGAGCTCCTGTGCCTTGAACGGCATCAGCACAGCCACGCTTTCCGTTGTCAGTGTACGCAAGGCATGAATACGCCGCACGCCGTAGGGCAGTACCGTGTCGAGGCCATCCCTTTGCTGCCAGCGCAGAGTGGAGAGCTGGCACAGGTGTTTGCGCCCCACGGCCAGAAGGCTTTCCGTATCCGCGTCCAGCTGTTCTTTGCTTTCCGCCAGATGCACCACCGTCACAAGGCCGTACATCATGCGCTGGTCGCGCTCGGTCAAATCGTTCAGAAACTCTGTGGTTTCTTTCCGCTGGAGCTGCATATCGTAGGGAACATTCGCCGTGTAGTTGTTGGCGTTGTTCTGCCGCCGCTGCCATCCGGCCACATTCGTTTCCACACCCAACAGCTTGTTCTGCAATTCCCTCACCGCTTCGTCCGTGGGTACCGGCAGGATGTCGATGGACACCATCATGCTGCGGTCCAGCCCGCACAGCTCCATGATGAAATCATCCTTGATGAAGCTGGCATAATCCTGTAAATACAGCACCCGGCCCCATCGGACGTCCGACTTGAAAAAGTCGGCGTAAAACTCCAGACTGTCCGGGCAGAACCAGTCCCTGAAATCATGGCCGCGCTTTGCCCGCCGCTCCATATTGAATGGCACAACAGCGGGCTGGCCTGCCTTGAAGAAATCACGCAGGATCTGCAGCCGGGCAGAGGCGTCCAGTTCCTCAGCCTGCGAGGATAACTGCCCGAGACGTGCTGTGACTTCGCCGCCCATGCGCTGGAAGTACGCTCGCGCCTCATCAACGCTGCGCTTGTGCGCACTGATCGTGAGATACCGCTCCTGCACCACATTGTTGTTGCTGGCCGCGTGGGAGCGCAGCATATCATTGTACTCCTGCCGGTATTCGTTCAGCTTATCTTCCTGCGGCCGGATCAGCAATTCCTGTTCAAACTGCCTGCGGTCCACACGCCGGTTGTTGATGGTGATCTTAGCGCATGCCCCGGAATCCAGCGCATTGAGCAGTTCTGAATAGTCCAGCAGCATCGCTGTCTTATCCGCCTTGCTGGCGATGGCGTAATTGATGTCTGTGAGACGGTAGGAACGGCTGTAAGCATTGCCTGTCCGGAAGATGCCGTCCGGCCAGATACGCCTGATGGGAATAACGTCCTGCACAGAATGAGGAATGCGGAAATTTTCTTTTTCCTGCTTAATACTCCGTGCCAGTGTTTTAATCAACGGCACACCCCACTTCACGTTTCGGCCTGCGTGCTCCTGCTTCGATTTTGGCGCGCATTACCGTGTAGTAGACATTTTCCGCCCGGAACACGAGCCTGTGCGGTGTAAGCAGCTCCGATTTGATCACGGCCCACAGCAGCTGCTCGGCCGTCATGCCGTGATAGCGCACAAAGCCGCAGGCCGCAAACGGGGCCGCACCCAGCATACAGGCCCAACCTGCTATTTCCGTACCCGCCGTATCCCGCAGCAAAAAATACAGGCCCACGGCAGCGCCGAGGGCCAGAAGTGAGCATACAAACTGCCGCGTATTGAGCCTGAAAAAGATGGACTCCTGGTACTCGCGGATCTCTTTTGGAATTTTGATCTCGATAGGCTTCCCTCCCGTTAAACATTTTTAATACAGATGTGTATGTGCGCAATTTCTACAACCCCATCATCTCCCGCACGACACGGTCGCTGGCCTTGACCGCGCCGACCAATATGAGGAGATCAAACAAAAGCTCCGCCACATAGCTCCAAACCGCTGTAACCGCAGACGCACTGTTGTCTACTGCAGGCGGTGCGGAAGCCATCGCGGAGAATATAATACACGCCAGAGCGATCACCGCGCCTTCCAGGCAAACACCCGCATAGCTTTTCACAAAGCTGCGGCCCACGCTGCTTGTCGGCTCACCCGCAAATGCAGCCAGCGGGATAGGGGCAAGAGCTGCATAAAAATAGAGTCTAAACATACGCCCATATACTGTCATGATCATAACAAAGGACAAAACTGTAATAAACAGCCCGCCCAGCAGCGTGACAGCCCACAGCGGGATGCTGCTCCAGAACCCCACTGCGTTGATCTTGTCCACGATCTCCTGCGGCAATGTCGTGGAAGTCAATCCACCTGTACCCGCAGCACCCATGGCGCGTGATACAATGCCCTGCACGATGTCGAAGACCGCCAGCATAAGTTCCAGGCCATACTGTACAGCGGCCTTCGCCAGAACAAACCGGATGAACAGCTTCAGCGCGTGCTCCGGCCTTCGGGCTTCCGCGAAGCTGCCGCAGGTCTTTACCACTCCCACGGCGAAGAACAGCACCAGCAGGCCCAGACCGATGGCCGTCATCGCGCTGTGCACGTTCAGCATGACATTCCACACGCCGCCGCCCTTGAAGTCTGCAAGCCCCTGTGTAAGGAGCTGCCAGATCTCCGCCAGCTTTTCGTTCCAGGTGTTGAGCGCGGCGTTCAGATTGTCGATGATCCATGAGTTTTCACCCATGCGGCTTCACCCCCCTCCCGCACCGATCTGTGCGCTTCTTTCATACTCACGCAACACCGATCAATGCGAGGATCTCGCGCGCAAAAGTGATCACAAGCCCACCTGCCAGCGTCAGAAAGCCCTGGCTTCTCTGACTTGGGTCGTGGCTCTGGAATGACAGGCCGACCTGTACCACGCCCCAGCCCAGCAGGATAACCCCCACCGCACGTATAAGCGAAAACACAAAGTCAGATAAGTTGTTTACAATGGCCAGCGGATCGTCTGCGGCGAATGCCGGCGCGGCAAAGCACAACACGCACAGCGCCAGCGCCGCATACAGCGCAAAGGCACTTCGCCCTGCCCGGCCAAGCTTTGCCGGGTAGCTTTTCACCCCTTTATGAGCGAATTTCAAAATATTCAAAATGTTCAATCGGATATACCTCCTACCAATATAATTACGGTTTAAGGCACGGCAGCCAGCCGTGTCTTTTTCCTGATTTGCTTTGTCCTCCGGCACAGTGATGTACTCTGCCCCGGATGGATTTGATGCTTTTTTGTACGTTTCTACTGCAAAAAATCGCGCACATCCAGCAGGTCATAGTTCTCCGGGCTGCCGGAGATATCATCTTCGGCCAGACGCGCGGCTGTGTAATCGTAAGGCGGTGCGCCTCCGTCCTCGGTGTACCGCACGTTTGGGTGGCGCTTCAGATCATATTTGCTGTCCATCATGGGGCGCTCACCGCGCACAAACAAAATCGCTTTTCCATTATCCAAAAGGCGGACCTCGTCCGGCATGAGCAGTTCCCGGCCCGAGAGCTGCGTGCTGGTGCTGCAGCTTCCATTGCGCCCTCTGGTGCGGTTCTGGATGTCTGATGAGATCGTCTGCTTGCCGATGAGTTCCGAAACATATTTGTGCGTTTCCTTTTCACTCCCACCCAAATAGAGAAATGAATCGCACAGGCCCACAAGCGATTCCCACTGCTTGTTGAACAGCGCCTTGATCTGCGCCATGTTCTGACAGATGTAGGACGTAAAAATGCCGCGGCTGCGCATCGTCGCCAGCGAGGTAAGAAAGCTGTCGGTGGGCAGTGAGATATTCGGCGCTTCATCGATCAGCAGATGCACCGGCACCGGCAGACGCCCTTTGTGTTTTCGATCCGCCTCATAGTACAATGTCTGGATGAGTTGGCCATACATGAGGCCGACAAGATAGTTCAGCGATTTCTCGCTGTCAGGGATACAGCAGAACAGCGCCACCTTTTTCTCACCCAGTTCCTCCAGATGGAGTTCGTCCGTGCACGTCATTTTTGCGACCTCCGGCAGCAGAAAAGCTGACAGACGCACACCCACGCTCACGAGGATGCTTTTGGCTGTCTTGCCCGCGGCCATTTTGTAAACCCGGTATTGTTTGAGCGCGATGCTCTCCTGGTCGCGCATCTCCAGCCGGCTGAACAGCA
>PPYE01561428.1_pt1 | contig 11447 bp, 9 predicted proteins | sample 1559881 | NCBI WGS metagenome assembly PPYE01 (sample SAMN08240022, study PRJNA423297) | Human gut metagenome, whole genome shotgun sequencing project.
TGGCTATGTGCTTGGCGCCACCGCCCGCACTTCGGGACTTTCACCCTGTAGAGTTCGCTCATGCCGAGCGCACATAAAAATGGCGTTCATTGACTATCAATGAACGCCATTTCCCACATTAAGTGGGGTACGAGATGGGGCTCGAACCCACGACAACAGGAATCACAATCCTGGACTCTACCAACTGAGCTACTCGTACCACTAAAAACTTGGCCTGCCCGACAGGATTCGAACCTGTGACCCTCGGCTTAGAAGGCCGATGCTCTATCCAACTGAGCTACGGGCAGAAATTTCTACCTGCGGACAAACCTAAATTCTGGTCGGGGTGGAGAGATTCGAACTCCCGACATCCTGCTCCCAAAGCAGGCGCGCTACCAGACTACGCTACACCCCGTTAATCAAGGAAACGTGAATATAGCACAATTCCAAAATGCTTGCTTTGAAAGCTTCCGAATAAATTTACGTCGGACCGGAATCGTGATTCTACTCAACTTTAGGAAAAATTTCCACCGCATCCGACTGCTTTTTTGCTGGTCTCACTTCCAAAGATCGTCGAATCCCATCAATTCCTAGTCCGCACTGTGAGATTCGTTCTTAAGCCGACAACCTCATCAGACCATCAGACGCCTATGACCGGTGAGCTTTCCGGCACCGTGCCTGAAAGAAGGTCTTTGCTGTTGATCGGGGGCGCTAACCGAGCTTTAGAAATAATGATCTTGAAAGTCGAACCCTTCCCGAGTTCAGACTCGATCTGGAGCTGAGCCTGGTGACGGAACAAAACATGCTTCACGATGGCAAGTCCGAGGCCGGTTCCACCTGTCTCTCTGGATCGCGATTTATCCACGCGATAAAAACGCTCGGTCACACGTGGAATATGCTCCGGTGCGATACCGATCCCGTTGTCCTTAACCGACAAAATCCCGTGATCGTCTTTCACTTCCCAAGAAAGCTCAATCTTGCCGTCCTTCGGTGTGTAGCGAACAGCATTTGTCACGAGATTGGTAACTGCGCTTCGCATATCCTTAAAGTCGCCGAGAATCCCTTCCGATGCTACTTTAGCAATCTTGATTTCATGCGCGCCGCCCGAAATCATGCGTCCTTCGGCAGCTGCCTCTTCCAAAATTTCATCGACATCGATGAGCTCGCGTGATGCCGGCGCCGCATCCTGCTCCAATCGAGACAGAGCCAGGAGGTCATCCACCAGTGCGCGCATCCTCTCCGCCTGCTCCAGCATCATTTCCCAGTGCAGACGATCCTCTTCATTAAGGTTCGGATTTTCTGTTGCCAGTTCCAAAAAACCTTGAATTACTGTCAGCGGTGTCCGCAGTTCGTGAGAAACGTTTCCGACGAAATCTCGTCGGAAGTCGTCAATTCGTTTGGATTCGGTTATGTCTCGCGTCACGACGACTGTGTATTTTTTACCGGCAGAAATCACGCGAACTTCTAAAACTCGTCCGTCGGGCAGATCGATAAGCTGACGAGCTTTCCAGCGTTCAGACTGAATGTGCTGAATAAATTCCGGATTCGTAAACACATCCGTCAGCTTCTTACCGACGTCCTTTTCGGGATCCAGCGAAAGATCTCGTTCTGCGATGCGGTTCATCCATTGAATCACCAAGTTCTTTCTCAAGAGCACGACACCATCAGGAAGCGCACTGAGCGTCTGACGGAACCGGAGCTCTTTCTCTTCAAACTTGGTATGGTTTTTATCAGTCATGTTTCAGTCTTTTTACTAGTTTCTTATGTCCCAGGCTTGTCAAGTGAAAGTTTTTGTCCAGTGCGAATGGCTGCTTCCATATTCTTATTCGACACTTTTTTGCCAACCGAAGAGTTCGATTTCGGATCCTTTTAGGGCGATTCATACTGGAGTTAACCAGTTGAGTTACAAACATTATCAGGTCTTTCCGAACCTTTCTGGACAACAGTAATAACACATGTGCGCCAACTTTTTCCAGACAAATCTTTCCTCGACCTCTTATCTCTGGAACCCCGACAATTGTCAAGCAATTTAGGTCGAGTTTATCTTCTGTCTTGCGAAGCAAGACCTATCTCTCCAGGCTGTTTCAAGAATCCCATTTGATTCTATTTGCCTACCATGAACTTCAAGATCAGTCCGCTTGTGCCCCATAAAACTTAGTAGCTGTAACGCTAATAAGAGGTCCCGGGCTGTGGAGCGGGCCTTTCGGCTTTCTCATGCTTAGTTGTAGACGATTGTGCTCGGACTGTAAAAGTTAAATCTTTAGGTCCCTTTGGGCAATGAACATTTCGCGACCCCTGCTATTTGAGGGTTATATGGTTTACTGCTGATAAGAACAGCTCTAACAATCCGTAAAAGCTTTGCGGCAACAGCGCATACAAGTTTCCCCCACGGCATTTTTTCTTTTTGCTTCTTCAAAATCCACTTCGTCAACTGTTTGGATTTCAATTTTCCTCTAGTGGCCATGTTAATCACGCTTCCGGCCCCTTGCACCATTAAAGACCTCATTGTTTTGTCTCCACGATGGGTGATTCTTCCTTTCTTTTCGTTGTGCCCTGTAGCAATACTTCTTGGCACCAAACCATAATAGGCAGGAAAATCTTTAGGATTTTTAAATCTCTTGATGTCTCCGATCGTTGCACGAAGTCTGCAACTGCAGATTAGCCCCAGCCCCGGAATCGTCCGTATTAGTTGGCAGAGTTTATCGTTCTTTGCTAACTCCTCCAGAGTTTTGGTGATTTTATTCAAGGCCTTTTGAGCTGTTTGAGCGTGTGTGACCATGTCAACGAGACTTTCCTTCAGTTCCTCCGGAAAAGCTGCATGATTTTCAATCAGATCTTTCAATCGAGCTTTCCCGCTGATTCCTTTCGATATATTCAATCCCCACGCCTGACAAATCCCTTTTAAAGACACAATAGTCTGTCTGTATTGCTTGATATATTGTTCCCGCAGCGTTGTTAAGCTGGCGTACTTTCGTTGCTCCATATCTTTGGCTTTGATTGTCCTCAGCTGTGTATCCTGGGCTAGAAAAGCCAGAGCTTGAGCATCATTTAAATCAGTTTTTTGGCCTGAATAATGATTTTCAACGTAGTTCTGCACATTCTTGCCGCCGATAACTAGGCAGCGATGTCCCCAAGCCTCTAACTTTTGAACTAAATAATTCATTTCAGTGCACGGCTCCATGGCGAATGTTGTGGGGCATAGCACCTGAGCACTTTTCTCGAGTTCAGAATAGTCTAGGCGGTCGATACAGACCACTTCACCATCTGTTGTTAACAGAGCAACACTGACGCAATTCTTAGCTAAATCTATACCGATGGCTTCGTATTCGAGATCTGTATTGATCGTTTTTGCGAGTATCCTTCTAACTGACATGGAATCACCTTTAATGAGAACTTTGTCACTTTCATTTTGCTCCCTCAATCTCGTTGGGAGCAAAGGGGTTCCATGTCATTAGGTTTTGTGGTTTCCGGTGAGCGGGAGCTCCTTTGCAACGGGCTTAACCTTCAAGTCTTTCCTAGCAATCTCTTAATTTTCAATCCTCGTGACAACCATGAATGTGTCTCGACGTCTCGAGCACCGTTCCTGCATTACCTGGGATTCAATATTCTTAAGAAGCGAATGGAAGAAATTTCAATGGAACTAACCGGTGAGAGTTGTCTTCCGCAATTCAAACCAACTGTCTTTTCTGACGAATCCGCCTGCAATGCTTTCTTGGAACTGCACAGGCTCATCATGCAGCGTTCCGATGAACTAAGGAAAGAAGAGTTGTTTTATGTCCTCTTCTCAAGGTTATTCAGAAAGTATGCCCACACCTCCTTGCAATCGCGGCCTCTCAGATCCTCTCAAATTAAGGAGGTTTGCGAATACTTTGAGTCACACGCTTCGGAGACAATAACCTTAGATGACATTTGCCAAAGAGTCTCTGTCAGCAAGTCCTCCTTAATCCGCTCTTTCAGCAAGCAGTTAGGTCTTACGCCTCATAGCTATCTCATGAGCATTCGGGTCAAAGAAGCACAAACCTTTCTTAAACAAGGCATACCTCCATCACTCGCAGCACTAAAAAGCGGCTTCGCAGATCAAGCGCATTTCTCAAACGTATTTAACCGGCTAACAGGATTAACGCCAGGTAGTTACCAGAATGTTTTTCTAAAGAAGGCGCCTTCTTCCAATGAATCCAACTAACTCAAATACAACCGCTCATCTAGCGGCTTTCCTAACGATCCTTTGTTGGGGAACAACGTTCATATCCACCAAGGTGCTTCTGCAAGGTTTTACGCCGGTGCAAATTTTACTCATTCGTTTTTGCATCGGCTTCGCTGCTTTGTATTTTCTGTCCGCTAAAAGTACTTGCCAATTGACACGAAGACAGATTGTTTATTTGGCTTCGGCGGGTTTTCTCGGAATTTGTCTCTATTACCTACTGGAGAACATCGCTCTCACCTACACGCAGGCAAGCAGCGTCGGTGTCATCATGTCAGTGTCCCCGTTTTTTACGGCGACATTTTCGTGCATCCTATTAAAAGAAAAACTACCCTCAGCGGCGTTCTTCATTGGTTTTTGCCTGGCGATTGTCGGGGTCTATTTGCTAAGTTTTTCCGGAGGGACGATGGTGGTCAATCCAAAAGGAGATTTGTTGGCCATATCTGCCGCTGCCGTTTGGGCTTTGTATTCAATCCTTATGAAAGAAATCGGAAAGTTCGGCTTTCCGACAATATTCGTCACACGAAAGATTTTCGGATACGGAATCCTCTTTATGCTCCCGGCACCATTATTCGAGTCATGTCTGAACTGGCAAAGGATTTTTGAACCTGTCTTCTTCTTTAATCTTTTGTTCTTAGGTCTTGGCGCATCCGCCATGTGTTTTGTGACGTGGAACTTTGCTGTCAAAGTTCTCGGAGCGGTAAAGACAAGTGTGTACATCTACCTTGTTCCCGTCATCACCGTTCTCTGTTCTGTCGTAGTTCTACACGAAACCATTTCTACACGCGCCGCGTTAGGCATCCTATTAACGCTTATCGGTTTGTTGCTTTCGGAAATAAATAGCCGGAAGAAGTGTTAACTTTGACTACGCGCTTCTTGCTGCCATCCTGCTGCTCATTCTGTCTATGGACTGTTTCAGTTGTGATCTTTGGACTACGTTCATTCCAGTAACGAGGACAAAGTCGAATCAGACTGGAAGACTAACTGCCTTAATCTCGACCAAGCAGACAATTTTTTTAGATCACATCTCCAAAATTTTAAGCAAATAAGTATTTCTACTTATAGGAAGAACAATCTTGCCTGGAAGTAGTCGGCAATCACCGGGAAGGCTGATGTGAAAATCTAGACTTACATTAGGAAGGAAAATTTTGGCAGGAAGGTGTTAACACCGACCTGCCAAATTCGTTTGTTTTCCTATCCCTTAAACTTAAAGAGCTGAGTGCGAAGAGCCTTCAATGCCTTAAAACAGTTGAGCTTGTCATTAACCGTCATTATTTGATTCGCAAGCAAATCAATGAAGTTCCTCATGCTGAACTCTGTTCCGATGATATGGAAGGACTTTTAGAGGCCGGAGGAATTCGAAGTTAAAAAGGTGATTGAACTTCGTTGGACGTCTCCTCCCCTAATCGTCGAACTTTCTGATTAGGGTTGAGAGACTCATTTAGCAGGAGCCGAATTTTTACCTGCGTTTTCAGTGTAATGCGAATAGACCTTCTTGGCGATATCGGCCATGATCTTTGCATTTGCTGCATCGGTTTCTTTTGAGTCTTTAACTAAAACTGCCAAATAGCATTTCTCGCCTCCGGGCATATAAATAACGCCCACGTCTGCATCGCACATTCTGATGCCTTCCGGTGTTCTGTATGACATTCCGGTCTTATGGCCAACTTCCACTTCTTTCGGCAAACCGGCTCTGAACTTGTCTTTACCCGAGGCCGAAGCAAGCATGGCCTTTTCTAAGAAAGCGAAATGCTCATCAGAAAGGACCTTTTCTGTGTAGACCTTTCTCAAGAGCTGAGTTACAGACAACGGCGTTGACCAATTGTTGTAGCTTTTTCTGATGTCCTGCTCCATGGGCTTTTCGGTTTCGATCAACTGGATTCGATCGATACCCAAGTTCTTAATGAAGTCATTCACATTTTGAATTCCGCCCACAAAATTAATCAGCCAGTTACAAGCATTGTTGTCGCTCTGAGAGACCATATAGTTGGTTAAGTCTCCATAGGACAAAGTGATTTTCTTAGACTTGTATTTTTTGTACATCGGACTCCAAGTCTTCGTGTCGATGTCAGATGGTCCTAGCGTAACAACTGCAGTTAAGGGGATGCCTTCCTTTTCCATTTTCTTTAGAACAGCAAGTGCAATATGGAATTTGAAGACGCTCATTAAAGGATATTGATCATCGTTATTCGCGGTGAAGGCATCGTCTTTGTAAAGAACCGCGACGCCGACTTGAGCTTTTTTGCCTTTAATGACTTCTTGAATGTCAGAAGTTAGATCTGATGCCGAGACTGAAAGGACTTGAAAAAGCAAAAGGCTCGATACAACGGCCTTACTAAGCAAGCTTCTTGATTTCATCAAAATACCGACAGTTATGATTGATCAAATTAGAAGAGGATTTTACCAAAAATGATTTGGACAGACAATTCGGCGATTTCAATTTAGAAGCAGAGAGGCCGCTTTTTCGATTACAGCCAAAAGCGGCCGCCCGATTCTATGAATGGTTAGGATGTTTTCCTTGGTGATTAAACTTCTTTCCAACGGATAAATTTTCGTTCTTCAAGTGAGAAAACTAAAGCAACTTTGATCAGATTTTCTGATGAAGAATCGTCACCATATCCTTTGAGTTTCAGCTGCTCGACAGCTTCTTCGAGTTTTTGATCCGGATTTTCTTGGTCGCGGGAAACCTTAAATTCGAGGATCCAATGCCGGTTGTTTACTTTAACTTCCAAATCACTGCGTCCGTGAGCAGTATGGTGCTCCACTTTAGGCTCTAGTCCGGCTCCTGCAAAATACACCTGAGTAAACGCTCTGACTGAAGCTTCATCTCTTACCGGATATCGCTGATAATCAATTGCTGCAAAAAGACGATTAAGGATGTGGACAAGAGCCTCGGCTGATTCTTCTGACAAAACTTGGACAATTGGACCCGCTCCTACTTGTCCGGCGCTTCTACCCGTCAAGAGGTGCTCAACGTACAGTTGGCCCATAGCCTTCTTTACTTCAAGATTGGGATAATCTAAATAAACAGTATCTCCATACTTCACTGCTTTGATGGTCAAATAACCTGTCTGAGTGAGAAGACCTAAGTCAGACAAAGTGTCGGCGTCCGAACTCCCTGATAGAGTTGATAAAGAAATAGTTTTTTCTCTGCCATATTCCTCAGGACTTCTCATCGCATGGGATTTCAAATATTCCATCAGAACTGAAGGCTTACCGCCGCTTTCAAACCAATAGTCCAAGAGACCGTTTCTCGGGGATGCAAAGAAGTTTAGAAGAGACCAAGGGGCAAATACTCTTTCTGTGGCGCTTCTTTCAAAACAGAAACCATCATAATGTCTCATTAACGCCCCCAAGAGCTCAGAACGTGTTAAATCTAAAGCTCGAGCAGCGCAGGCTAGGTACGGCGAGAAGTATTTCTCGATTTCTTCTTTCGTATAGCCTAAAAGCTCTCCGAACTCCACATCCAAGGAAAGGTCTGACAAATTATTAAGGGCAGAAAAAATTCTGGTTTTGTTGAACTTAGTAATCCCTGTAATGAAGACAAATCTCAGTGCCCCGTCGTTGGACTTTAGGATCGCATAAAAATCCGAAAGGAGGCTCCTGACTTTTTCGAACAATTCGAAATTACTTAAACAAGAAGTCAGTGGTGCGTCGTATTCGTCAACAAGAATAACTAGAGAGTTGGGAGCCTGTTTTTTTAACCATGAAGATAATTGGCTAAAAATTGAAGTTCCGGTTTTGTCAAAGTTAAAACCATAAGGGGCGAAATTGTCTATTAAACGGTCTCGCAAATCATCCCTGAATTTCTCCAAACCGAAATCAGGTCTGATTTCCGAAAAATCCAACCTAACAACGTTGTAGGTCTCAGTTTCTTTCCATAGCTTTTCAATGGTCAAGCCTTTGAAGTCTCTAAGTCCAAACTTGAAGAGTGATTCAAACGTTGAGATCAATAGTGATTTACCAAATCTACGGGGCCGCGCGAGAAAAAATTTCCCGGGGCGAATGGCTATTTTGTATATAAGCGCTGACTTGTCGACATAAATCTGATTCCTTAACCTTAACGTTGCGAAATCAGACGTGCCAAGCGGCAGCAGACTTAACTCATCCATCCCCTTCCCCTTAATTCTAAAAATCTGATTTAGTCAATTTTACCAAAGCATGATAAAAGTAACTTTAACATCGAACCCCGAGACAGTTCTCCTGCATTTGCGGCTCTAAAAATATTTCTCCCCAGTATTTGGAGTTATTACGATTGTTCCAAAACCATGTACTAATCGTTCCATTCCTACTTAAAATAGAACGAAAAACATCATGTTTTGGAACGAAAATGTCTGCCCTCCGCGAAAAAGAATCAGAAATCCTAACCTCTCTTTCAAACTCCCCCAAAAGTCTTTCAGAGCTAGCGGAGGAATTAGGCGCCGGCTTTTCCAAAACAACCGTCCATCGAATAGTTACATCTCTTGCGAAGGGCGGCAGGATCGTTGCGAGTGGTTCCGGCAGATCCGCAAAATATGAAATAACAAGCGTTGGAAGGCTGTTTAATCCCATAACTCCAGAGGAATACTTCCGGAAAGAACAAGACGACCGTCAAGCACTGACCTCTTTTAACCATGAGTTGTTTGAAACGCTTCTTAATCATGATCTGTTCTCCCAGGAGGAAATGGAAAGACTCACAGAACGACAAAGAGAATTCGAAGAACGCCGGAAAGGACTTTCGCCTATACTCCGACGGAAGGAAAAGGAGAGATTTGCCATTGATTTATCATGGAAATCCTCCCAAATTGAAGGCAACACCTACACACTTCTTCAAACCGAATCACTTTTCAAAGAAGGAAAACACACCAAGGGCAATACAAAAGCAGAAGCCGTCATGCTTCTAAACCATCAAGCTGCTTTGGATTACGTCCTCAACAAACCTGATTACTTTAGAGAATTAACAGTTCAAAAAATCCTTGAGATTCACCGCTTTCTTACGAAAGGACTTGGAATACCGAACAAAATCCGGTCCGGGCGAGTCGGAATTACCGGAACAAATTACAAGCCTTTAGCCAAAGCGAATCAAATCCAAAAAGCTCTCCAAGATTTGTGTGATCTCATTAATTCCAAACGAAACGTTCTAGAAAAAGCCTTTATCGCTCTGCTCTTCATTGCTTACATCCAGCCATTCGAAGACGGAAACAAAAGAACGGCAAGAATCATTTGCAATGCTTTGCTGCTCGCAAACAAATATTATCCTATCTCGTTCAGAGCCGTTGAGCCGGAAGATTATCGTTACGCGACTTTGCTTTTTTATGAGCAGAACTGCATTTCTTCTTTCAAGAAAATGTTCATACAGCAGTTCGAGTTCTCTACGGCCAATTACTTCTAATTATTAAGCTGTCGGATCCTTCCTACTGCTCTAACGGAAGAATATCTTGATGTTACGCAACCGACCATTCTGTAATTCGTTTGTCTGGTTCTGAAAACACTAAGGCGACTCTCACGAGCTCGTTTCTACCGCCCGTCATTCCGGCAGTCAGTTCTTCTAATTGTCCGACCGCAACTTGCAGCAACTGTTCCGCTTCTTGATCCGGACGGCAATATTCGAGAGCCAAAACAATTGTTCTCCCTCCGACATGGACTTCTAAAGCGCTGTCTTCCTTCCCAATCACTTTGATCACCTTCGCAAGTCCGACATCAATCATGGCAATCTGTAGAAGAGCAATGACACTGGTTGCATCCTCGACCGAGTAAGCCGCGTAATCTACTGATTCCAGCAACCTGTTGAACATGCGTACAAGCCTCTCCGGATTTTCTTTCGCAAGCCTAATGGCGAAGTCCGTAACACCTGCTTGTTCAATAGTTTTTCCTAGCAGCTGATGCAAGTACATACCAGCCATCGCATGTCGAACTTCTTCGGTGGAATAGTCAACAATGGCGATGTTGCTATCCACTGATTTGATGGTGAGGTAACCTGTCTGAGTCATTAGATCTTCTTCTGAAAGGCTTTTCCCTTCTACAGGACCACCAAGTTGGGAGAATGAAATGGACTTAACCGCCGTGAAGTTCTTTGGATCCTTCAATGATCCTGACCTAAAGAATTCTTTTAGGACTGAAGGTTGACCGCCGGTTTGAAACCAATGATCCTTGAAACCTCTTTTTGGATAAATAAGGAAGCTTATGATCGACCATGGATTCATAACTTTTACTGTCGCGGACTTTTCGAAACAATATCCGTTGTAGTACTCGGCTAAACGCCGCAGTAAAGCCTCAGACTCCGTCCCAAGTTGCGTTGCGGCGTTTTCTATATATCCCGAAAAGTAGTCTTTGAGTTCTTGGGTAGTGAAGCCAACTATCGAACCGTACTCGAGATCCAAAGAAATATCTGCCAGATTTTTAAGCTCAGAGAGCATACCTGTGTTTTTGAAGTTCATGATTCCAGTGATAAACACAAAGCGAAATGCAGAATCATGAGATCCAATCACAGAAAAGAATTCAGAGATATCTTTCAAAATTAGGTTGAATAATTTCGGATCTTCCAAAGTCGCCGTCAAAGGCGCCTCGTACTCATCTACAAGAAGTACCAGAGAACCAGGCTTCTGGCCCTCTAACCATTCCGACAACTTTTCCAGCAGATCAGCCAGCAAATAACTATCACATTGAAAGCCATGCTCGCTGAAGGAGTTCAAGAGGTGCAAAACAAAATTCAACTCAAAACGTTCGAATCTACTCGAGCAAGTCACAGAAAAGTCCAGCCGGACAACCTTATTCTGCTTTCGTTCTTTCCAGAGCTTTTCGATCTTCAAGCCTTGAAAATCTTGGACCCCGCTGCGGAAGAGCGAGTTGAGCACGGAAACAAGAAGAGATTTACCGAAGCGTCGAGGTCTAGTCAGCAACACTCGAGAATGTTTATCAACCATGGAAAAAATCTGAGCCGTCTTGTCCACATAAACTCTGTCGGACAGACGTATATTTCCAAAAGAAGAAATTCCGAACGGCAATGAGGGAAGAGACATAGAAGAAACCTCAGATAACTCCGGCCATTTTAGACACTGCCGTATTCTCAAAAAATCCCATGTTGCAGGCATACTTGCTTATATTTATTTTGAATTTTTCAAAACTAATTTTGAAAAGTTCTCTTCCCGAGAAGACAATCGACGGCATCCATAGGATCATTAGAGGACCAAATCCCAACCACCATAAGGAGCCACCATGGACGAGAACCATCGCGGAAAAATCAAAAAAGCACCCGCACCGGAAGTTGTGAAATATCTTATCAACCCGG
>PPYE01233814.1_pt1 | contig 11446 bp, 9 predicted proteins | sample 1559881 | NCBI WGS metagenome assembly PPYE01 (sample SAMN08240022, study PRJNA423297) | Human gut metagenome, whole genome shotgun sequencing project.
CTCCAGAACGACACGTTGAACGGCTGCGACAGATACCACGGCATCAGACGCAGCATAAACAGGAGTTGCAACAGACCATAGCCGAAAAGCATTTTGGCGAAGGTGTCCGCTTCGCCGCCGTTGACGCTAAACCAGGCGCTACAGGCCACCAGGGCAGGCGCAAGCTGGATCCCGAGCGAAGTACGAAGCGCCGCGGGCAGTTCGCCCGCGCTGCGCAGGCGTTGCAGAATGACCGGCTCGAGGCTCAGCCAGGAAAAGACCCCGGCACCAAGGAACACCAGCCCCGCATCGTGGAAACCCAGCGCACCGCAGGCCATGGCGCTGATAAAATTGTTCGCTACCGTCGGCAGATACAGTCCCGGCGTCGTGGCCTCTTCCGGATGCTTACCGCGCCACAGCCCGGCGCTTTGCCAGGCGGCATACGCAAGCTGGATCACCACGCCTACGCTAAACAGCACCAGCGACACCGGTCGGCACCACGGCACAAAGCCAATGGCCACCAGTAGCGTTGTGGCTGGAAACAGGCTGACAAAACTGCTCATTACCGGATGCCGCATCTCGGCCAGCACGCTATGTGGAAACCGTACCGCACGGGTAAGAAACGCCACGCTCAGCAGGAACCAGATCGCCACCGCCAGCGCCACCAGGATCTCGCCCGGCCAGCGCGTCACCGGCCAGATAGTACCGGCATAACGCCAGGCGAACCCCATACCTATGGTACCCAGAACCATACCGAAATAACCGGCGGGCAAGTTAAGAACGCGTTGGTCTTGGTTATGCATTTTTTTTAAACTTTAAAATGTATTTTAAATGCCATTTTAAGGGGTTTACCGTGCAGACGCCAGCACTTCGAAACGCCAAAAGTTTGCTACGTTTAGTGAATGGCTTTTCAGGGAAAACACGATGACAAAATACAGGCTTAGCAATGAAACCCGTCTCTGGCGCTGGCAGGACGGATCAACGCCGTGCACAACCCTACTCAGACAGATAATTGCCGCAAAGGATTTTAACGATGTGACCAGCGGGACAAAAGGTGGTTGGGTTGAGGATGAACACGCGCTCGCCCAGGACGGGGATTGCTGGGTTTATGATGAAAACAGCGTGGTGTTTGCCGGGGCCAGGATATCCGGCAACGCCCGCCTCACCCAACCCTGCATCGTAAGCCACCGCGCACTCGTAGGCGGCAACAGCTGGCTTGACGCGGCAGAGGTGAGTCACGGCGCGGCAATAAGTGACAACGTCACTATCCAGCACTCCACCGTACGCGGGGAATGCCGTATCGCGGGTGACGCGCGGGTGCTGCATAACAGCATGGTGATTGCAGCCAAAGGGCTGACACCCGACCGTGAGCAGATCCTGCAGATTTACGACAGAGCCACGGTCAGCCAGTCGCGTATTGTGCATCAGGCGCAAATCTACGGCGATGCCATGGTGACCTGGGCCTTTGTTGAGCACCGCGCGGAGGTGTTTGACCGCGCCATTCTTGAGGGCAACGCGCTTAATAACGTCTGGGTGTGCGACTGCGCCAAAGTGTACGGCAACGCCCGCCTGCTGGCCGGTTTAGAGGATGATGCGATCCCGACCGTGCGGTACAGTTCACAGGTCGCGGAAAACGCCCTCGTCGAAGGTAACTGCGTGATTAAACACCACGTATTGATTGGTGGCGAGGCGTGGTTACGCGGCGGGCCGATCCTGATTGATGACAAGGTCGTTATTCAGGGGCGAGCGCGTATCAGCGGCGATGTCCTGATTGAGCATCAGGTGGAGATGACAGACGATGCGGCGATCGAGGCGCTGGAGGGTGAAAGCATTCACGTCCGGGGAGCCAAAGTGATCAACGGTGACACGCGGATCACCCGGACGCCGCTGCTGGGGGCGCTATAGCGGGAATAACCTGGCGTACAGGTTTACGTCATCGAAGCGGCCGTTGAGCATTTCCGCTTCCCGCAAACAACCTTCCAGCGTAAAACCGTTGCGCTGCGCCACGCGGTTACTGTTATGGTTAGCCACGCGACATTTGATCACAAAGCGGCGGATCTCGCCGCGCTCAACGTAATAGCGCATAAACGCCTGTAGCGCCTGAGAGAGAATGCCCTGCCCCTGATGCGCTTTGTCAAGCCAGTAGCCGATGTACCCGGCTTTATTCGCAGGCTCTATCGCGTTAAAAGAAAGCACGCCCACCAGCTCGTCCTTCATGAAAATCAGGAACATTTTGGCGTAGCCGCGCTGGTGCAGCATCTGATTGCTCTGAACGTTACGGCGCGTGTCCTCTTCAGTGCCGACATGCTGCGCCCAGTCGAAGGCGGTTTGCAGCCAGGTTTTGTTTTTAACAACGAGGTTATGCAGATCGGTGGTATAGCGCTCTTCGACGGCGCGAAGCTCGATTTCCTGGGTTACGGGGATAATTTCTGAAGACATAGTGCCTCTTAATTACCGGGTGGCGCTACGCTTACCCGGCCAACAAATGCGTCCGGATCAGGCCGGGTAAGGCGAAGCCGCCACCCGGCACAAACCCATAAGGACTAACGCATGATCCGATCGTCAACGTAGTTACGTTTGTCCGGCGCGGGCGGGAAATACTGGTACAGCCAGGTCTCGCTGATGGCGTCGCCCTGACAGCGCAGGAACAGACGCATATCGACCGGCTCGGTGGAGTCAGAGGTTGGGTACCAGTCAAACAGAATGCGATACCCGTCGAACGGCTCGACGTAGAGGATCTCCACCTGCTTCGCTTCACCGCTGGACAGGGTGATCACCGGCTCAATGCCCTTCGGTGCGGCGGCCTTCAAATCGCCCCCGACGAAGTCGATGGCAAAGCGACGGGCCCACACTTTCGGGTAATTTTCACCCGGCGCCCAGCCCTCCGGGAAGCCGCCCATACCGGTACGGGTAGCGTAGACGTTTGCCAGCGGTGAACGCACCGGCGGCTGCGCGCTCCAGTAGAGACGGTATTTGAAGTCCAGTTCATCACCCGCCTGCACCGGTTTCTCCGGCTGCCAGAAGCAGACCACGTTATCGAGCGTCTCGCCGGTTGTCGGGATCTCCATCAGGGCGATGGATCCTTTACCCCAGTTGTTGCGCGGCTCGACCCACAGGCTTGGTCGCTTGTTATACCAGCCCATGACGTCCTGGTAATGGGAGAAGTCACGGTCAAGCTGCAACAAACCAAAGCCTTTCGGGTTTTTATCCAGATAAGCGTTAAATTGCAGCTTTTGCGGGTTGTTCAGCGGTCGGCAGATCCACTCTCCGTTACCGCGCCACATTGCCAGGCGGTCTGAATCGTGGATCTGCGGGTGAATGGTGTCGCACATGCGGCGTTCGTTGTTGCCGCAGCTGAACATGCTGGTCATCGGCGCGATGCCGAGCTGCTTGATGTCTTTGCGCGCATAGAGATGGTTTTCGACGTCCATGATCACCTGGCTCTTCTCACAGTGGATCACAAACTTATAGGCACCGGTAATGCTCGGGCTGTCCAGCAGCGCATAGACGGTAAAGGTGGTATCGCCCGGCTTAACGGTTTCAAACCAGAAGGAGGTGAAATCCGGGAACTCTTCCGGGGTGTCAGTAAAGGTATCCACCGCCAGCCCGCGCGCGGAAAGGCCGTACTGGTAGGTATCATCCACTGCGCGGAAGTAGCTCGCGCCCAGGAACGAAACGATATCGCGTCGCGCCAGTTCGGGCGCTTTAAAGACGCGGAATCCGGCGAAGCCGAGGTCGCTCTGACCTTCAAGCTGTTTGGTATCCACGCCCGTATCGCCGTAGCTGAACAGCTCTGGACGGAAATGGATCTCACGCGCCTGAGAGGTGCTTTGATCCAGCGAGAACATGCGCACGCGGCGGCGGAATCCCATCCCCATATGGAAGAACTGGGCGTCCAGCTGGCGGCCTTCAATGTTATTCCACAGCGACTGCTTCTCATCGTAACGGATGGCGTTGTACGCCTGCGGCGTCATAGTGGCCAGCGTTTCCGGCAGCGGACGCGGCGCACCGCCCCACGCGGTTTTCGCCAGATCGTGCGCCATGGATTGCAGAACAGAGAAGTCAAAGCGACGGCTCTGACCGTCGGCAATGTCGGAGTCAGCAGCATACGCCGCCTGGGAAAACAGAGAAGCAAGGCCAGAAGTGCCGCTCAGGGCAGCCATTGCCAGGGAACCTTTGAGAAAACGTCTGCGATTCATGCCTGAGAAAACGTCCTTATGGTCGTGTGAATGAGTTTCGCGCGCAGCGAAATGACGGCAAGAAAGAACGCACAGCCTAAACAAAAACGGTTAAGAATCCAATTGTTGGCGGGTGATTATCTGAACAAACCGAGAAATATTTTCTGTCGACCAGAACGGCCTGAAAAAGGGGTAAAGTTATGTATAAAAGAGTCCCGGCTGGACATCGACAGCCGGGACCAACGAGGCGGTTATTTTACGCTGACATCGATACCCGGGAAGTACTTATCAGCCAATTTAGCGATCGTGCCGTCGGCACGTACTTTATCAATTGCGGCATCAAGCTGCTTTTTGGTGGCCTCATCCCCCTTACGCAGCCCAAAGCCGATCCCACTGCCGAGGATGGTGTCGTCCGACACCGGTTTGCCGATAAAGCCAAACCCTTTGCCCTGCGGCTTGCTGAGGAAACCTGCCTGCCCGGCCGCTGACATGACCAGCGAGGCATCGATGCGGCCATTCAGCAGATCTCCCCAGGCCATATTCTGATCTTTATAAGACACCACGGTGACACCGTGCTTTTCCCAGTGCTCTTTGGCGTAGGTTTCCTGAATTGAACCCTGGAGAACGCCGATGGTTTTGCCCTTCAGCCCTTCCGGCGTGGCCTCTACCGCAGAACCGGCTTTGCCCACCAGCTGGGAGGGAATACGGTAGATGGGCTGGGTAAAATCAATGCTCTTACGACGCTGTTCGGTGATGTTCATCGCCGAGTTTATGGCGTCGAACTTTTTCGCCAGCAGACCGGGAATCAACGCATCAAACGAGGTTTCTACCCAGCTGCACTTCAGCGCGGCGGCTTTACAGATGGCATTTCCCAGTTCTACGTCAAATCCTTCCAGCTCCCCTGAGGCATTGCGGCTTTCAAACGGCGGATATTCCGCTTCCAGCCCGTATCGCAACTCGGTAGCAGCAAACGACGAGAATGAACACAGCAGTCCTATGCCGACAACTAACGCGCGTAATTTCATCTCAAATTCCTTAACGTGGTGTAACCCGACAAAGGGCCTGGGCACCTGCCCGTAACGTCGCCTCATCTTTCGCAAAAGAGAGACGGATCAGTTTATTGTCCGTGCCATCGGCATAAAACGCTGACAGCGGAATGGTGGCAACCCCGTACTCGACAATCAGCCTTTTCACCATCTCGCTGTCGCGCTCGTCGCTAAAGCCGCTGTAATCCGCAAGCAGGAAAAACGAACCGGCACTCGGAAGCAGCCTGAACGGTGAGTCGGCGAGCAAACTTTGCAGCAGATCGCGCTTGCGCTGATAAAACGCCGCCAGCGACAGCCAGGTTTGCGGATCGGTCATGTGTTCGGCAAACGCGTACTGCATCGGCGTATCGGCCGAGAACATTAAAAATTGATGGACCTTACATATCTCATCCATCAGCTCCGCGGGCGCCACACAATAACCCACGCGCCAGCCGGTGACGTGATAGGTTTTTCCGAAAGAAGAAATAATCACGCTGCGCTCCGCCAGTTGCGGTTGCGTCGCCATCCCGTGATGCGGTTCGCCATCAAAAACGACGTGCTCGTACACTTCGTCAGACAAAATGATGATGTCGGTGTGGCGCGTCAGCACTGCCAGCTGGTGCAGATCGGCGGCTGAAAACACCTGTCCGCTCGGGTTGTGCGGCGTATTGACGATGATCATCCGCGTGCGTGGGGTAATAGCCGCGCGTACTTCATCCCAGTTCACGGCAAAATCCGGTACCGTCAGCTTAATAGCGATCGGCGTCGCCCCCTGCAGACGGACAATCGGCGCATAGCTGTCAAAGGAGGGCTCGAAATAGATCACCTCATCGCCAGGATGAACCAGCCCGCTGATGGCTGAGTAAAGCCCTTCGCTGGCGCTGGCGGTCACCAGTACCTCACTCGCCGGGTCATAGCGGGTGCCATAGAGCGTGGCAATTTTGTCCGCGATGCGCTCTCTGAGCGGTTGCAGCCCGGTCATGGAGGCATACTGGTTATGCCCTGACTCCATGGCGCGAGTGACGCCGGAGATAAGTTTTGGGTCGCAGGAAAAATTCGGCGCACCCTGAGAAAGGTTGATGGCGTTATGCCGGGCTGAAAGCTGGCCGATAACGGTAAAAATGGTGGTTCCTACATCGGGCAATTTGGAGCGGGTCTGCACCGGCGTTTTCAAAGTCATCCTCTGTCCCTTCTCGTGGTGAATGCATAACTATTCAAACAATAACTTGATTGCTGGGACAATCGAATTGTTGTCATAATAGCCATGACAAAAACGCATAGCTAAGGTGAGATATGTCGCGTCGTTCATTTCCGCTTAATGCCGTAGAGACGTTTATCGTGACCGCGCGTCACCTGAATCTTACCCATGCCGCGAAGGAGCTTTGTCTGACGCAGGGGGCGGTAAGCCGCAAAATTGCCTCGCTGGAAAGCTGGTTCGGCTTCCCGCTGTTCGAACGCCATGCTCGCGGCCTGCGTCTTTCTTCACAGGGAAGCGCCCTGCTGCCGGAACTGCAATCTGCGTTTGAGCACCTGCTTAACGTTGCTGAACAGGCGCGGACGCACCAGACCGTAATTCGACTGAAAGCGCCTACCTGCGCGATGCGCTGGCTGGTACCGCGTCTGTTACAGGTCGAGCGCGAACAGCCGGAACTCCAGATTGCGCTGACCACTACCACCGATCACAACGTCAATTTCAAAACCGAATCCTATGACGCGGCGATTGTGTTTGGAACGCACATGAGCGCCGGCGATCTGCTGTTCGAAGAGGCCTTAACCCCGGTGATGAGCCCGCTGCGGGCCGGTTCTGCGCTGGAAACTCTCACCTTCCTTCACCCCACGCGGGACAAAACGGACTGGACGCTGTGGCTGGCGAAACAGCCGCGTCCGGCGCCAGCTATGCTCAAAAATCAACACTTTGAAACCATGGATCTGGCCATTACCGCCGCCATTCAGGGGCTGGGCATCGCCATTGCGGATGAAACGCTGGTGGAGGAGGACGTGCGCGCCGGACGGCTGATACGGCCTTATGATACGAGCATAAAGACGGGGGCGAGCTACCGGCTGGTGTTACGCGACGCACCCGACCCGGAGAACGGGCTGGATGCGTTTCGTGCCTGTCTGCTCAGTCGAGGCTGACGTGGTGTTTCATTACCCGTTTGAAGAGGCTCATACGGGCACGCATAAAACGGTTTTCAAGCCGAAAACCTGCATGTTTATTCACACCGATGCGCAACAACACGTCCCGCCCTTTCCGGCAGGCGGGCCAGCGCGTGGGCCCCACCAGGCTATCGCGTGCTCCCGCATCCCGGGCGAAGCTCACCCAGTAGTCCGCCACCTGAGCGGCGAAGGCCAGATCGCGTTCATTTACATACTGCCGCGAGGGTTCCACCTGCCCAAGGGTATCGAACACGTAGGGCACTTCGTTACCGTGCCAGGCGCCGTTGGTATACGTCGCGTGCTCCGCTTCGGCCACATAATCAAACCAGTATCGCCAGCACAGGCCGCCTGCCCGCTGCTGCGCCTGCATCACCACGTATCCCATGGTGGTAAAGGCCATGTCGCGGCAAACCTGCCTGCCGAGTTCCTCATCGCCCTTCACGCCCGGATAAAGCAGCTTGATCAGCCCCAGGCCAAAGCGCCGCTCGCGACGGAGCTTCTGGATCTGCCCGGCAAGATCGACCCCGAACACCGACATCACGCTGGCTTCGTCGCTGTTTGACCCAATCATCACCGGTACTGAATGCTGACGGGCAGCGAAAAAGACATCGAGCATGGCCTCAGGCAAAACGCAGTCACCCACGATGGGCGCAGGGGCGATATTCAGTGGCGAGGTCAGCGGCCAGAACGCCTCAGGCGGGATCGCGCGAAGCTGTTCCGCGGTGGCATTTTGCAGGCCAAAATGGGCAGCAATCGCTTCGCCTTTATGCATGGCCTGCTCGCGCGGGGTGTCGGGCAGCGTGTACCCGCTTTGCACAATGGCTTTATGGAACAGTCCTCCCGCAAGCGGAGAAGCCATCAGCGACAGCACGCTGCGCGCACCGGCCGACTCGCCAAATACGGTGATGTTCTCAGGATCGCCGCCGAACGCGGCAATGTTATCGCGCACCCATTCCAGGGCCTGGATCTGATCGAGCAGCGCAAAGTTATGCACCACGCGTTCTTCTTCCCCCTCAAGCGCCGGATGGGCAAAAAAGCCGAGGTGGCCGAGACGGTAATTAATTGTCACCACCACCGTGCCGCGCTTCGCCAGCGCCCTGCCGTTATACGGAGGCAGACCGCCAGCGCCGAGGGTAAATCCTCCGCCGTGCAGCCAGACCATCACCGGAAGCGGATCGGCGCGTACGACTGGCGACCAGACGTTAAGGTACAGGCAGTCTTCAGAGAACTGGCCAGGATCGCCGCCGCCCAACTCCTGACAGCTTTCGCTGCTCTGCCAGCTGGAGGCGGAGAACGCCGTCGCCGGACGCACGCCATCCCAGCGTGCAGGGGGGCGTGGGGAGCGCCAGCGCCACGGGCCAACCGGCGGTGCCGCATAAGGAATGCCACACCACACATGGGTATCGCCTTCAGTAGAACCAATTAGTGCGCCCTGGCGCGTTTCAACCACAGGGGCGGAGGGATTTTCCATACCAACCTTCTTTTTCCATCACACCCCTGCAGAGTAACGGTTTCAGAGCAAACCGCAACGCTGTTTGCTGCGCGCTTCCGCCTCCTCGTAAAGCGTAAACTCGTCGTACACCGCACAGCCGAGCGCGGCTTCGAAGGCATTGCGGCTGGCATTGCCGTGGCTGCGCGCCTGCGTTTCATTGCCAAGATTCGACTGGAAAATCCCCGCCGCGCTGACGGGCAGAAAATCCTCATAGGTGATCGGCTGCGCCACAACCCAGCCGCGTTCGATCAGCGGCTGCGGATCGTCGCCGGGACGAAACGCGTGGCGATGCGCCTCACCGGTCGGAGTCAGACGGTAGCGGAAATAAGCCAGCCCCTGTCGGCGCAGGAACATTTCGCTGTCCGGGAAGGTGCTGAAGATCTCGCGCAGGTGAAGCTGATGGGTCAGGTTGTCTTTGCCGGTCCCGGCCTGATTTAACAGACGGTCGTACAGCTCGCGCCCTTTCGGCGTAAGGGCCACGCCCCGCTGCTCAATCTCACCGAAACGCGCGGTATGCGTACCCTTGTGTTCTCCCGCGAAAAGCACCGGCTCTTCCAGCGCCTTAAAGCTGGTCTGGCGCAGGAGGATCGGCACCTCGCGGCGCGGCGGTCCTTCAATCAGGATTTTCGGCTCAATGCCGTACTTCGGCATCAGCTCCTGTACCCGGTCGATATCCAGCGTGCGCGGCGTGAGATGGTTGATATGGCACCCCGGGAAACAGACCACGTCGGCTATCAGGCGATGTTCGTTACTAAGCGCCAGATAGGTTTCCTGATCGACCGTCGCATGGCGATGCCAGCGGAAGGTTTCTAAGGCTTCATGCACAAATTCGCGCGCCTGTGCCTCGGTAAAGTGTCCCTGTACATCATGCAGGTCGATCAGGTCCAGGCAGCGCGGCGTAAAGATGTTGCGCCGGGAGAGGATCTCTGCCGCCCTTTCGCGCAGCGCAACGTTTTCAATCAGCTCCAGGCGCAGCAGCGAGGTAAAAATGCGAAACGGATTACGGCAGAGCGCCGCATCGTCAGTCGGACGAAACGCCGTCGAGTGGACGGGGACGCCCGCCTGGGAGAGATCGTAGTAGCTGACCGGGTACATGCCCATGATGGCGAAGATCCGGCACAGGGTGGAAAGCTCCTGCGCGGTGCCAACGCGGATCGCACCGTGACGTTCAACATTCAGGCGCGCCAGTTCGTCTGCATTTGCAAGTTGTTCATGTAAAAGTGGGTTATTTTCCAGAACCGCCAGGTTAACGTCCGCCACCAGTTCCAGCAAGGTGCCGTACTGCGGAACTTCCTGCTGGTACATCGCCGACATAGCCTGCGAAAAGTGTTCCCGAATATCATCAGCCGTGATGGTGTTCGCCATGATGTCATGCCTCCAGTGAATACTACCTGGAGTGTAGAGAAGCCCGTTCTTTTCGTTGGGAAGAATTTACAAATTGTGATCCAGGCAGACGAGTGGTCAAAGCATGGGCGTTTTCGAAAAACAGTTGTAACTCAAACAGATCAAATGTTAAAAATATTTTGCTATCAGGTTATCAAATTCAAACAACTTAACTTGTCACCCGCGTCGCTCTGTTTTTAACATCGCCTATGGAAAAAAATGGTCTGTTCAGTCAGCGCATACGCTTGCGCCATTTGCATACATTTGTGGCCGTCGCTCAACAGGGAACGCTGGGGCGAGCGGCTGAAACCCTTAACCTTAGTCAGCCTGCACTATCCAAAACGCTCAACGAACTGGAACAGCTTACCGGAACCCGTCTGTTCGACCGCGGCCGTCTGGGCGCTCAGCTTACTCTCGTGGGCGAACAGTTCCTGACGCATGCCGTTAAAGTTCTTGATGCCCTCAATACCGCCGGTCAGGCCTTAAACCGTAAAGAAGAGCAGGCCAGCGACATCGTGCGCGTGGGCGCACTGCCAACGGCTGCGCTGGGCATATTGCCTGCGGCGATCGGCCAGTTCCACCGCCAGCAAAAGCACGCCACGCTTCAGGTCGCGACTATGAATAACACCATGCTGCTGGCGGGCCTGAAGTCAGGCGAGCTGGATCTGGGCATTGGCCGGATGTCCGATCCGGAACTGATGAGCGGCCTGAATTACGAACTGCTGTTCCTGGAATCACTGAAGCTGGTCGTGCGTCCGAATCATCCCCTGCTGCAGGATACCGTCACCTTAAGCCGCGTAATGGAGTGGCCGGTGGTAGTCTCCCCGAAAGGAACGGTTCCGCGTCAGAATGCGGAAGCGTTGCTGCAAATGCAGGGCTGCACGCTGCCTTCAGGGTGTATTGAAACGCTCTCGGCGTCTCTTTCGCGCCAGCTGACGGTGGATTATGACTACGTGTGGTTTGTGCCGTCCGGCGCGGTGAAGGACGATCTGCGACGCGGCGTGCTCACCGCGCTGCCGGTAACCTCACCCGGCGCAGGAGAACCCATTGGGATCCTGACGCGGGTAGATGCCCCGCTCTCTGAAGGCGCCCAAACGCTGTTAAGCGCCATTCGTAAGTCAATGCCTCTCTGACCCTAAACGCAGAACCCGCCGCGAGGGCGGGTCTGTCTTACTCAGAACGTTTCCCAGTTATCACCTGAGACAGCCGCCGCCGGGGTTAAAGGCGCGGGT
>PPYE01344354.1_pt1 | contig 11446 bp, 10 predicted proteins | sample 1559881 | NCBI WGS metagenome assembly PPYE01 (sample SAMN08240022, study PRJNA423297) | Human gut metagenome, whole genome shotgun sequencing project.
TTGCGTTTGTGCTCGCACAAATAAGCAATTTATACTTATTGACACGCCGAACACCGAAAACGGAATAAAATGGTGTGAATACGCCATTTTATGGAAGTTTGAGGTGTTCGAGGATTGCGGGAATTGCATAGCAATGGAGCAATCCGGTTACATCAGTGAGTGGCAAAATTTATTTTTGACACTCACATCATCTGATGACAGAAAAGTACATAAGAAAGATTCTCTGTGTAAAACAAAAGAAATGAAGAGGTGTATATATGAACAGTCATGTAGTAATTCCGGTATTGATTGCATTTGTTATAAGCCTTGTGCTTGGACCGGTAGTCATTCCTTTCCTGAGAAGGTTAAAGATGGGACAGACGGAGCGTGTGGAGGGTGTACAGTCTCATTTGAAGAAGGCAGGAACACCGACAATGGGAGGTATTATCATTCTGGCAGCTGTCGTGATTACGTCCCTGTTTTATGTGAAAGACTATCCAAAGATCATCCCGGTACTTTTCCTTACAGTAGGATTCGGACTGATTGGATTTCTGGATGATTATCTTAAAGTTGTCATGAAACGTTCAGACGGACTTTTTCCAATGCAGAAGATGGCACTCCAGATTGTAGTAACAGCAATTTTTGCATTTTATATCGTAAAAGTAGCGAAGATTCCGCTTACAATGATCGTTCCATTCTCAGGCGGTTATGAATTGAATCTTGGATGGCTTGCAATTCCGGTTCTTTTCTTTGCGGTGATTGGTACAGTTAATGGAACAAACTTTACGGACGGACTGGATGGTCTTGCATCAAGCGCAACCGTTTTGGTGGCAACTTTTTTCACAGTTGTAGCAATAGGAACGAAGAGTGGGATTGAGCCGATCACTTGCGCAGTTGTCGGTGCATTGATGGGATTCCTTCTTTTTAATGTGTATCCGGCCAGTGTGTTCATGGGAGATACAGGTTCTCTTGCATTAGGTGGTTTTGTTGCAGGAACAGCATATATGATGCAGATGCCACTTTATATCATTATTGTTGGATTTATTTATCTTGTAGAAGTTATTTCAGTTATTCTGCAGGTAACATATTTCAAAAAGACGGGAGGAAAGCGTCTCTTTAAGATGGCACCGATCCATCACCATTTCGAGCTTTGTGGATGGTCAGAGACACGAGTAGTAGCAGTATTTTCTATCGTGACGGCAATTCTTTGCCTGATCGCTCTTATGGGGGTATAGAAGAATGATTGTAAAAGATAAAAACGTATTAGTATTTGGTTCTGGAATCAGTGGAGAGGCAGCATGTGCGCTCCTTTTGAAAGAAGAAGCAAAGGTCGTATTGTATGATGGTAACGATAAGCTGAATCCGGAAGAGATCCGTGCAAAGATTGAAGGCGGGGACAGTGAGTCACTGGAAATCATCCTTGGAACACTTGAGGGAGACAGGAAAGGAGAACTTCTTGATAAACTTTCTCTTGTTGTAATGAGTCCGGGTGTTCCGACAGATCTTCCAATCGTAAATGAGATGCGTGAGAAAGGACTTCCAATCTGGGGCGAGATCGAGCTTGCGTATGCCTTCGGAAAAGGTGATGTTCTTGCAATTACTGGAACGAACGGAAAGACAACGACCACTTCCCTGCTTGGAGAAATTATGAAAAACTATGCGCAGAGCAGCTTTGTGGTAGGAAATATCGGTAATCCATATACGAGTATTGCACTCCAGACAAGAGAGGATTCTGTAATTGTTGCTGAGATGAGCAGCTTTCAGTTAGAAACAATTCAGACATTTTGTCCGAGAGTCAGCGCGATCCTGAATATTACTCCGGATCATCTGAACCGCCATCATACGATGGAAGCATACATAGAGGCAAAGGAAAATATTGCGAAGAATCAGACAGAGAAAGATACTTGTGTTCTGAATTACGAAGATGATGTGACAAGGGCATTTGGAGAAAATGTAAAGTCAAAGGTTCTATATTTCAGCAGTCAGCGTATATTAGAAGAAGGAATCTATCTGGAAAATGGTCAGATCGTTCTTGCGATGAACGGAGAGAAGACACCGGTGTGTCATGTAGATGAATTGAATATTCTTGGAACACACAATCATGAGAATGCGATGGCAGCAGCCGGAATGGCAGCAGCATATGGGGTTCCGGTAGATGTGATCCGCAGAACGCTGAAAGAGTTCCAGGGGGTCGAACATCGTATTGAATATGTGGCAGAAAAGAATGGAGTTGTATATTACAATGATTCCAAGGGAACAAACCCAGATGCAGCTATTAAGGGGATTCAGGCGATGAATCGTCCGACAGTTCTGATTGGTGGAGGTTATGATAAGGATTCTGCTTATGATGAATGGATCGATTCCTTTGATGGAAAAGTAAAGAAATTAGTACTTCTTGGTGCGACACGCGACAAGATCGCAGAGACAGCCAGAGCACATGGATTTGAAGATATTGTGATGGCGGATACATTTGAGGAAGCATTTGCAAAATGTGTAGAGAATGCAAAACCGGGAGATGCAGTACTCCTTTCTCCCGCATGTGCAAGTTGGGGAATGTTTAAGAATTATGAAGAACGTGGAGATAAGTTTAAAGAGCTTGTAAATAATCTGTAAAGGGTGAACTGTATTGAAGCGTCCTGCAAAGAGGCACACGTATGATGATACACTGCTTGTGACGGTGCTGATTCTCGTACTGGTTGGTCTGATCCTTCTGACCAGTACAAGTGCATATAACGGCAGGGTGAAGTTTCATGATTCTTATTATTATCTGAAAAAGCAGGGACTGGCTACAGTTCTTGGAATGGCAGGAATGCTATGGATCGCGAGAATTGATTATCACAGATGGATTCCACTTGCTGTGCCAGGATATCTGGCTGCAATCGGTTTATCCATTGCTGTCATGGCATTCGGAAAAGAATATAACGGATCCAAAAGATGGTTGTCTTTGGGTCCGTTTTCTTTTCAGCCTTCAGAATTTGCTAAAGTAGCAGTGATCTTGTTTCTGGCCTGGCTGATCAACCGAAATGTGAAAAAAATATCAAAACTTCGGATAATGTCCGAAATGATGCTTTCAATCCTTCCGGTTGTCGGTCTGGTAGGAGCAAGCAATCTGAGTACAGCAATCATTATCCTCGGAATCGCAGTCACATTGATTTTTGTTGCAAGTCCAAGATATGCACAGTTTATATGGATGGCTGTATCAGGAGTTGGATTTCTGGGAGTTTTTCTCGCCTTGGAAAGCTATCGGCTGGAGCGACTTGCAATCTGGCGCAATCCGGAGAAGTATGAAAAAGGATATCAGACATTGCAAGGACTTTATGCAATTGGAAGTGGAGGACTGTTTGGCCGGGGGTTGGGAAACAGTGTACAAAAACTTGGATTCCTGCCGGAAGCACAGAATGATATGATTTTTTCTATTGTCTGTGAAGAATTAGGGCTTGTTGGTGCGGGGACTATCATTGTACTGTTTCTGATTTTAATCTGGAGATTTTTTGTGATTGCAACACACGCACCGGATCTTTTTGGTGCATTGATTGCAGTGGGAGCCATGGCACATATGATGATTCAGGTAATATTGAATATTGCTGTCGTCACAAATTCTATACCGAATACAGGAATTACACTTCCGTTTATCAGTTATGGTGGAACGTCAGTTGTTTTTCTGCTTTTGGAAATGGGGCTTGTTCTTAGCATATCACGTTTGGTACAATAGAGTTGCCTGTATTTCATACAGATGGAGTCCGGGTATGGAAAACATGAACAGAGGAAGGAATCTGATCAATGAAAAAAAAGAAGAAAAAGAAGAGAGGGATGTTCCGCTTTATTGTAGTATTACTGTTGATTGTAGTATTTGTTCTACTCTTTCAGACACGCAGTATAAAGGTGAAGGGAAATGAATATTACGGAGAGAATTCAATCATCAGCTGGCTCGAGAAAGATAAACTCTCCATGAATACAGTGTATTTATTCTGGAAATATAATTATACAGATGCAGAAGTTCCGTCAGTTGTGGAAGAAATGAAATTAACATTTGAAAATCCATGGACGCTTGTTGCGCATGTGAAAGAGAAAGGAAAATCCGGTTATGTTTCTTTCAATGATACAAATTTATATTTTGACCGGAAGGGGACAGCACTTTTTGAAAGCAAGAAAACTTTTACAGGAGTACCTTATGTGGAAGGACTTTCTTTCGATGCATCGAAAGTAGAGATTGGAAAAAAGATTCCGGTGGAAGATGACAGTGCATTCACTTTGATCGCAGAGGCTTCAAAGTATCTGGTGAAATATTCACTTACACCAGATAAACTGGTATATGCCAATGAACAGAGTGTGGTATTATATTTTGGATCAGTAGAAGTTTTAATTGGAAATAAAGAATATGAGATCAGAATTGCACAGATCAAACCGATTCTTGAGAAGCTGAAGGAACAGTATCCGGATCAGGCGGGGGTACTTCATCTTGAGAATTATGAAGCAGATTCAGCATCAATTAACTTTACACCGCAGTCTTGAAGCTGAATTGTTGGAAAAAAACCAAAAATAAGAAAAAATCTATTGATTATTTACGGAAAAGACTTTATTATATACTTATTGAATTGTATCGTTCAATTAAAATAAGGGATGTATATAAGAATTAATAAGACGACAAAGGAGGAACTACTCTTGTTAGAAATTAAAACCAACGAATCTGAAGCGGCTGCAAGAATTATTGTTGTCGGAGTCGGCGGAGGCGGTAACAATGCCGTGAACCGAATGATCGACGAACAGATTGCAGGCGTAGAATTCATAGCTGTAAATACAGATAAACAGGCATTACAGCTGTGTAAAGCACCGACACTTATGCAGATCGGTGAAAAACTGACAAAAGGACTTGGTGCTGGTGCACAGCCTGAGATGGGAGAGAAGGCAGCAGAAGAAAGCGCTGAGGAGATCCAGGCTGCATTAAAAGGTGCAGATATGGTATTTGTTACCTGCGGTATGGGAGGCGGAACTGGAACAGGTGCTGCTCCGGTTATCGCAAGAATTGCGAAAGAGCAGGGCGCTCTGACAGTAGGAGTTGTCACAAAGCCTTTCCGTTTCGAATCCAAGACAAGAATGCAGAATGCAATCAATGGTATTGATAAATTAAAGGAGAACGTTGATACAATCATCGTTATCCCGAATGACAAACTGCTTGAAGTTGTAGACAGACGTACTACTATGCCGGAAGCTTTGAAAAAGGCTGACGAGGTTCTTCAGCAGGGTATTCAGGGTATCACAGACCTGATCAATGTACCATCTCTGATCAACCTTGACTTTGCTGATATCCAGACAGTTATGAAGGATAAAGGTATTGCACATATCGGTATTGGTGCAGGACGCGGAGATGACAAGGCACTCGAAGCAGTTAAGCAGGCTGTTGCCAGTCCACTGCTTGAGACAACAATCACAGGTGCATCTAATGTTATCGTTAATGTATCTGGAGACATTACACTTATGGATGCTTCTGATGCAGCTGATTATGTACAGGAGCTTGCAGGAGAAAGTGCAAGTATCATCTTCGGTGCTATGTATGATGATACAAAGTCTGATGAATGTACAATCACAGTTATTGCTACAGGCTTACATAATGTAGGCGGAAGTGCATCCAAGCTGAAAGCAAGACTGGAAGGACAGCAGAAGACAAGTTCTATTCTTCCGAATGGTGTAGAAAGTCATGCAAGACCATCTTATGACTATACAGCACAAAGAACAGCTCAGACATCAACAGTAAGACCGCAGGGTGGAACAATGCCAACACTGCAGCCAAGATCAACAACTGGTGGAGTAAGAGAGCAGTCTATTAAGATTCCGGATTTCTTTAAGAAATAATTGAATTGAAAAATGATGAAACGGTCTGAAGTATCAGGCCGTTTTTCTTTTATGTCGAAGGATGTCAGAAATTCTTCTATTTTCTTTCTGTTTTACTGTCAGTATCTGACAAAATTTCCAAAGAGCAAATTTTATAATTCTATATGATATCGAGGATGACTCGAAATGAAAAGGAAGGTGGAAGATGCACTATGAGTTGTACATAGATCTTTTTTTTCTGGAAAATTTCATGATGGATAGCCTGTTACTTTTCGTGACAGAACGGATTACGGGTGGAAAATATAGTTTTAAAGGAGTTTTATCCGGAGCATTCCTTGGAAGTGTGTTGACATGTCTGATGGTGGTTGTATCTGTTCCCGCCTGGATGAAAAACATAGCCTTTTATCTGGGGATTCCATTTTGTATGCTTTGGTTAAAAAATAGGAAACAATGTATGCTCCAGATACTCAAAGGAATGGGATTGCTTTACCTTTTTGGAATGTTCCTGGGGGGCACGTTGATGATGTTTCGTCCTTATCTGCATTATATCAGTTTGTTTTATGGGATTGCGGTGCTTGGCTCACAGGGGATTCTGATGGCCTGGAAGTTCTTGAAAGTTCTTAAGATAGAGCAGGAACGGTGCTGTGAAGTGATTTTATTTACAGAAGCAGATAGTTATAAGGTTCATGCATTGAGGGATACGGGAAACTGCCTGACAGATCCACTCAGTGGTGAAGGGGTGCATGTACTGGATTGTAATTTTTATCATCAGGTAATGAAAGAAGCAGTGGAATTCAGGTATATTCCATATCGAAGTGTTCATGGTAGTGGCATTATGAAAATTTTCCGGATCAGGAAAATGTGTGTGGAAATAAATGAAAAAGAATGGATAGAATCTCCGTTGATCGGTGTGAGCGAATCACCGATCAGTGGGAAGGAAGATTATCAATTGATATTGAACTGTAAGGTGCAGATGCTGTGAATGAAAAACTGTGCTGCAACAGAAGATGTAAGAAAGAAACCAGGAGGAATTTATATGATGGTTAAAGTGGCTGTGCCGGAGAAATTTAAATTAAGGATTGTACCAAATGTCAGGACGGTTTTATTTGGTGGCCAACAGGAGATTCATTACATAGGAGGCAGTGAGGTTCTTCCTCCACCATTGGAAAATGAAAAAGAACGTGAGGTGGTAAGGTGGCTTGGAACAGATCAAGATGAAAAGGCGAGAAAGATACTGATTGAACATAATTTGCGTCTGGTTGTTTATATAGCAAAGAAGTTTGATAATACAGGAGTAGGTGTAGAAGATTTGATTTCTATTGGTACCATCGGTCTGATCAAAGCAATCAATACATTTAATCCATCAAAGAAAATTAAACTGGCAACATATGCTTCACGTTGTATTGAGAATGAGATTTTGATGTATTTGAGACGAAACAGTAAGACGAAGATGGAAGTTTCCATTGACGAACCTTTAAATGTAGATTGGGATGGAAATGAACTGCTTCTATCTGATATTCTTGGGACAGAAGAGGATACAATTTATCGGGATCTGGAGGATGAGGCAGAAAGAAAGATTCTGTTTCGTGCCTTGAATAAACTGTCAGGAAGAGAGAAATTAATCGTTCGTATGAGGTTTGGACTGGATCATCCGGAGGGAAAAGAAATGACACAGAAGGAGGTTGCGGATCAACTTGGAATCTCTCAGTCTTATATATCAAGACTGGAAAAGAAAATTATGCACAGACTTCGGATGGAAATGGTCCGGTATGAATAACAGTTACAAAAATTTAATAAAAAGAAAGATGTACAATTTCCCGTATGGTGTTAAAATAAAAGAAAAAGTATCTGAAGCTTAAAAAGAAAAGATACAGGACAGAAAGGGTTGAGGATGTATGAAATTAACATTTGTAGGTGCAGCCCATGAGGTTACGGGAAGCTGTCATTTTCTGCAAGTAGCAGGAAAGAATGTTTTGGTTGACTGCGGTATGGAACAGGGACCGGATCTGTATGAGAATCCGGGACTTCCGATCAGTGCAACAGAAGTGGATTATGTATTCCTCACACATGCACATATTGATCATTCCGGAATGTTGCCAAAGCTTGCAAAGGATGGGTTTAAAGGGCAGATTTTCACTACCTATGCGACAGCGGATTTGTGTGATATCATGCTTCGTGACAGTGCGCATATTCAGGAATTTGAGGCAGAGTGGAGAAATCGAAAAGGCAGGAGAGCAGGAAAGCCGGAGTATGAACCGGTTTATGAGATGCAGGATGCACTTAATGCGATTGAATTGCTTGTGCCTTGTCAGTATGGGGAGCGCATTACAATCTGTGAGGGAATCCAGATCCGGTTTACAGATGTAGGACATCTGCTTGGATCAGCAAGTATTGAAGTCTGGGCAACAGAAGACGGAGTGACAAAGAAGATTGTATTTTCCGGAGATATTGGAAATCTGGATCAGCCGATTATTAAAGACCCGGCTTATACAGAGAGTGCGGACTATATTGTGATGGAGTCTACGTATGGCAACCGGCTGCATACGCAGGAAAAACCGGATTATCTGGGAGATTTTACAAGAATCCTGAAAGAGACATTTGATAAAGGGGGAAATGTTGTTATTCCTTCCTTTGCTGTGGGCAGAACTCAGGAACTCCTCTATTTTATACGTGAGATCAAAGAAAAGGAATTATTAAAAGAATATCAGAATTTCGAAGTATATCTGGACAGTCCGCTTGCAATTGAGGCAACGAAGATATTTACAAAAAATATGAGAGAGTGTTTTGATGAGGATGCACTTGCACTTGTTAATGCAGGGATTAATCCACTTATATTTGATGGACTTAAGACTGCAACAACAAGTGATGATTCTAAGATGATCAATTTCATCGAGAAGCCAAAGGTGATCATCTCAGCTTCCGGAATGTGCGATGCTGGTCGTATCCGTCACCATCTGAAGCATAATTTGTGGAGAGAAGAGTGTACGATTCTTTTTGTTGGGTATCAGGCAATGGGCACTTTAGGACGCAGACTGATCGAGGGCGAAAAGAATGTGAAGCTGTTCGGTGAGCCGATTGAAGTTAAGGCAAGAATTGAGAGCCTTCATGGAATTAGTGGTCATGCGGATATGAATGGGCTCTTAAAATGGCTGGGAGCGTTTAAAGAGGCGCCACAACGCGTCTTTGTTGTGCATGGTGAAGATACTGTAACAGAAGAGTTTGCAAAGACGGTGGAAGAAAAGTTTGGATATCAGGCTTATGCACCGTTTCCGTGTAGTGAAGCAGACCTCTTGACAAATGAGATCTTAAGTGAAGGTGTAAAGATTCCGGTGAAGGCGAAAAAACCGGCACAGCGTAAAGCGGATGCGGCGTTTGAACGTCTTGTTGCAGCAGGAAAGCGTTTACTTGATGTTATTTACAAGAACGAAGGTCTCGCGAATAAAGACAAAGCAAAATTCGAGTCGCAGATTAATAATTTGTCGGATAAATGGGATATTTGATTGTCAAGGACTAAAACTTTATAAAATTCAGCACTTCATGGAATATCTTATTCAAAGAGTGAGAATGATTCTAAGTAGAAAAAAACTTAGGAGGTTTCTTATAATGGTTGTGAATAAGGTAGAACTGTGTGGAGTGAATACATCAAAGCTCCCACTTCTCAGGGAAAAGGAGAAGGAGGAGCTTTTTCGCAGGATTCGTCAGGGGGACAAGTTGGCGCGGGAAGAATACATCAAAGGAAATCTTCGGCTGGTGCTTAGTGTGATGAAACGGTTTGACAGCAGTAATGAAAATGCAGATGATTTGTTTCAGATTGGATGTGTGGGGCTTGTAAAGGCCGTAGATAACTTTGATCCAGATCGCCAGGTGAAGTTTTCCACCTATGCGGTTCCTATGATTATAGGAGAAATCCGCCGGTATCTGCGAGATAACAGTTCCCTTCGCGTGAGTCGCTCATTACGTGATATAGCTTATAAAGTAATTTATACAAGAGAAGGTTATATCCGAAAAAATATGAAAGAACCTAGCATTCAGGAAATTGCAGAAGAGATTGGACTTTCAAAGGAAGAAGTAGTTTATGCACTGGATGCAGTACAGACACCAATGAGTCTTCAGGAACCGGTGTATAATGATGGTGGCGATGCACTGTATGTGATGGACCAGGTCAGTGATAAGAAGAATAGAGAAGAAAACTGGGTGGAAGAGTTGTCTTTAGAGGCTGCGATGGAACGGCTGAATGAAAGAGAGAGACGGCTGATCCACTTACGATTTTTTGAAGGAAAGACGCAGATGGAAGTTTCGGAACAAATTGGAATTTCGCAGGCACAGGTGAGTCGTTTAGAGAAAAATGCTTTAAAAACAATGAGACAATATCTTCTTGGAAAATAGAGAGAAAGTATTGAAATTTTTATGACTTCATAATATGATAAATGGGAAGAAAATGTTACGGAAAGTAACAGAAAAGAGCAGATATGGTTATGGTATAATGTAACCAATGATAAAGTATGGAGGCAGCTATGATAAAGGCTTGTATTTTTGATCTGGATGGAACGTTGACAAACACATTGGATTCACTGGAATATTCAGTTAATGAGACGATGAAAGAGATCGGAAGGCCACAGATTACAAAGGAACAGTGCCGGCAGTTCGTTGGAGATGGGGCGAAGGTTCTGCTTGAACGGACATTAAAGGCAGGTGGGGATACAAAACTGTGTCATCTTGAAGAGGCGGTGGAAGCGTATGCCAGGATATTTGATGCAAATTGTATGTATAAGGTTGCTCCGTACGAAGGAATTCCACAGATGTTGCAGCAGTTGAAAGAGAGTGGTATCAAACTTGCAGTTTTATCAAACAAGCCAGACAGGCAGGCTGTCCATGTGGTTGAAGAAGTATTTGGGAAAGAACTTTTTGACCATGTACAGGGACAGAAGGATGGAGTTCCTAAGAAACCGGATCCGACAGCCGCATTAACGATTGCCAGATCATTAGGAGTTTTGCCGGGAGAGTCGGCATACATCGGAGATTCAGAAGTGGATCTTGCAACGGGTCATGCGGCAAAGATGCAGACAATTCTTGTATCCTGGGGATTCCGTGGAAGAAAAGTTCTTTTAGAGGACGGAGCTGAATGCGTTGTTGATTCAGCAGATGAGATACGAAAGATTGTTAAGAAACAGGAGGAGAAAAGTAATGGGAGAGTACAATGAAGAGTGTCTGAAGACTTTTTTGGAGAAGCAGGAGCAGCTTTTTGATGAGCCGGTAGCAGAGACCCTTGAGGCAGCAGAAGCTTTTCTGGAGGACTGTATGGCAGTTGTTGTAGAATCTCTGGATGAAGTAAGAGAATACTTTGAAGAGAATGGCATGGATGTAGACGGGATGTCAGAGGAAGAATTAGAAGAGGCTTCTGAAGTATTTGCACTGCCGGATGGTACTTATCTGATCGTAGAAGGATAAGCAGAATTAAAATAGTAGTAATTGTGAAAAAGCAATTGAAAAGCCACAGATAGGATGGACTGTGGCTTTTTTATATATTAGGAAAGTCCTTTCCTAATATATAAAAATTGCTGTAACTGTTCAGAGCCAACCTCCAAAATGCTACGCATTTCGTCGGTGTGGCGTATCCGCCAAATAAAATTTCAAAAAC
>PPYE01483741.1_pt1 | contig 11446 bp, 10 predicted proteins | sample 1559881 | NCBI WGS metagenome assembly PPYE01 (sample SAMN08240022, study PRJNA423297) | Human gut metagenome, whole genome shotgun sequencing project.
GAGTTGGGGGTAATACCCAGATCGGAAGCGCCGATGGCCTTGACGATAGCATTGATGAGCGCCTTGTCCCACGGCTCGATGAGCAGCATGTGGGCCTCGGGGGTCTTGACGGCGGCAACCTGCGTGACCGGCGTGGGAACACCGTAATAATCGACGGTGATGTCGGACAGAATGTTGGCATTGGCGCGGCCGGTACGGACCTTGGAGAAGTTATGCTTGAGGGACTCGAGCGACTTGTCCATATGGGCGGTGATGTTCTCTGCCATGCTTAATCCTCCTGATAGACGAGCGTGCCGACGGGCTCACCCGCGAGCGCGCGCTTGACGGTGTCCTCGCCATCGATGTTGAGGACCAAAATCGGCATACGGTTATCCTGGCACAGTGCCGTAGCCGTGGAATCCATAACCTGCAGACCGCGGACGAGAACCTCGTGATAGGTAATCTTGTCAAAACGGACGGCATCGGCGCACTTGACGGGATCCTTGTCGTAGATGCCGTCAACCCGGCGGTGTCGGTCGTAAAGTACGGATTGCCCGAACCGGCGGCGAAGATAACGACATTGCCCTTGGAAAGGTGGTTGATGGCGCGACGGCGAATATAGGGCTCGCAGATCTCGTTCATCTGGATAGCGCTCATCACGCGGCAGGGAACATCGTTATGCTCGAAGGCATCCTGCAGGGCGAGCGCGTTCATAACGGTTGCCAGCATGCCCATGTAGTCGGCCTGAGCACGCTCCATGCCACCGGCAGCGCCGGCCATGCCGCGGAAAATATTGCCGCCGCCGACAACGACGCCGACCTCATGACCAACGGCGAGCAGCTCCTTGACCTGCTTGGCAAGATGGTCGGTAACCTTGGGGTCGATGCCATATTGGCCGTCGCCCATCAGTGCTTCGCCGGAAAGCTTAAGAAGCACGCGTTTATATCGGATGTCGGACAAAGCGATCCTCCTTTAGATTGAACTCTCAACATTCTATCAAAGGCTCTAAGAAGAGCCATGAAAAAGCAGGCTGTGAGTAAAACCCACAGCCTGCTCATTACCAGCTACAAGAGCTTATTTACTCGCCACGGACCAGACGGTCGAAGGCAACGACGGTAATGGTATCGCCGAGCTCCTTGGAGACCTGCTCAGCGTACTTCTTGATGGTGAGGGAGCTGTCCTTGATGAACTCCTGCTCGGTGAGCACGGACTGCTTGTAGAACTTCTCCAGACGGCCAACAGCCATCTTCTCCTGGATGGCCTCGGGCTTGCCGGACTCGGCAGCCTGAGCCATGTAGATCTGCTTCTCGTGCTCGACGGTCTCGGCCGGAACCTGCTCGCGGGTAGCGCAGATCGGAGCGACGGCGGCAACCTGAAGGGCAACGTCGTGAGCGAAGGTCTTGAAGGACTCGGCCTGAGCGGTCTCGGCCTTCTCGAAAGCGAACTCGACGAGGACGCCGATCTTACCACCCATGTGGATGTAAGAAGCGAGAGCGCCGTTCTCGGCCTTGCGGGCGGAGAAACGAGCAATCTTCATGTTCTCGCCCATGATGTGAATCATCTCGGTGAGCTCGGAGGAAACGGTCTCCTCGCCCATCGGCTTCTCGAGCAGAGCGTCGACGTCAGCCGGCTCGGTGGTGGCGACAACCTCAGCGACCTTGGAAGCAAAGCCGGTGAACTTGGCGTTGGAGCCGACAAAGTCGGTCTCACAGGAGAGCTCGAGCAGAGCGCCGGACTTGCCATCCTCGGAGACGAACGCGGCGACAGCGCCCTCGTTGGTCTCACGGCCAGCCTTCTTGGCAGCCTTGGCGAGACCGTTCTTGCGCAGAACGTCGACAGCGGCGTCCATGTCGCCGTCAGCCTCGACGAGAGCCTTCTTGCACTCCATCATCGGGGAGTCGGTCATCTCGCGGAGCTGCTTGACCATAGCGGCGGTAATCTGGGCCATTGTGGTTCCTTTCAAAGAGATGAAAAAGAATTAACTAAGACTGATTTACTCGGCCTTGGGCTCAGCGGCCATCTCGGCCTCGGAGACCTGCTCCTTACCGGAGCCGGCGAGGCAGGCGTCAGCCATGAGCTCGCACATAAGGGTGACAGCGGAGATAGCGTCATCGTTGCAGGGGATGCCATACTCGACCTCGTCGGGATCGGAGTTGGTGTCGATCAGAGCGACGACGGGGATGTTCAGGCGCTGGGCCTCCTTGATGGCGTTCTCCTCGCGCTTGGTGTCGATGACAAAGAGAGCCTGGGGCAGACCCTTCATGTCGCGGGCGCCACCGAGGTTGGTCTGGAGCTTGGTGAGCTCCTTACCAAGCACTGCCTGCTCCTTCTTGGGGAGCACTGCCATGCGGCCGTCCTCGACCATGGCCTCGAGCTCCTCCATGCGGTTGATGCGGGAGCGGATGGTGACGAAGTTGGTCAGCATACCGCCGAGCCAACGCTGGTTGATGTAAGGCATGTTGGCGCGCTCAGCAGCGTTCTTGACGGCCTCCTGAGCCTGCTTCTTGGTGCCGACGAACAGCACGTTGCCACCCTTGGCGACGTTCTTGACGAAGGTGTAGGCCTGGTCGGCGTCGAGGATGGTCTGCTTGAGGTCGAGGATGTAGATGCCGTTACGCTCACCAAAGATGAACGGCTTCATCTTGGGGTTCCAGCGACGGGTCTGGTGACCGAAGTGGCAGCCGGCCTCGAGCAGGGTGCGGATATTAATCTTGGTAGCCATGTTAAACCTCCTGTGGTTTGCCTCCGCGCGGGGTCATCCTCCAAAACCAACCCGGACATGTGCTACCAAAGCCCGGGCACCACGGTATGAAGTAGCCGCGCGTGCGTGATAAAAACCTGTTGCCGTGAAGCAACCCGATGAATGATAGCAGGATTACTTCTTCCTGCCAACCCGCAATCAAAACCACATACCTTGGCGGTTTTACACGGAACGCCCTTTCTACTCGCCGCGGGGATGAGCCTGGGCCACGGCGTTCTTGAGCCGATCGGGCGTGAGATGCGTATAGATTTGCGTCGTGGACAGGCTCGCGTGGCCCAGCAGTTCCTGCACCGAGCGCAGGTCCGCGCCACCCTCGAGCAGATCCGTCGCAAACGTATGGCGCATCGCATGCGGGGCAATGTCGGCCGGAATGCCGGCGAGCGTCGCCAGCATATGGAACCGCCGCCTGAGCATGGCGGCACTCATGCGATTGCCGCGCGCCGATATAAGCAGCGGATGCGGCCCGGTAGCGGGGTCACGGCGCTTTGCCTGAGCGAGCAACTCCGGCCTCCCCTCCTCAATATAGAGACGCGTCGCCTCGAGCGCACGACGATACAGAGGGACGATACGCTCCTTGCTCCCCTTGCCCCAAAGTCGCAGCGTTCGCTCGGACCAACCAATAGACTCCACGTTGAGCGCCGCGAGCTCCGAGATTCGCGCGCCGGAGGCATAGAGCAACTCAAGCATCGCCGCATCGCGCAGTCCCGCGGGCGTCGAGGTATCAGGCGTCTTGAGCAGCGCCTCAACCTGCTGGGTCGTAAGGACGCCCGGCAGGTCACGCGGCAGCTTGGGCGATGCGATTGCCGAGACCGCATCGCCCTCGACAATCCCCTCGGCAGCCATCCAGCGATAGAGTGAGCGAATGGCAGACAGGTGTGCCGCAAGGGTCCGAGCCGCCGCCTGGCCACGCGACAGCTCGGCCAAATAGGAACGAACGGTCCGTACGTCGGCGGCGCGAGCGTCGATGCCCTCGCGCTCGCACCAGGCAGCAAAGCGCTCCAGCCTCGAGCCATAGGCCGTCACCGTGTTGGGAGAAAGACCCTCGACGCGTGCGATATAGGCGATAAACGAGTCGACGGTGTCGTACAGGTCAAAGGCTATGACCGGTCGCCTCCAAACAAGTCGGAACGCGTGGCCAAGTAGGCATCGAGGGCCTCGAGCGCACGGTCCGCATAGGCCTGATATCGGTCGCGCTTGCCGCGGCGCTTACCATCCTCGAGTGGCGGCACCAGGCCAAAGTTGACATGCATAGGCTGATAGCCCACGGTGGCAGGATCGGTCGCATAGCCCACGAGCGCACCTAGGGCGCCCACACGCGGCAACTCGACGCCCGCGGCACCGATAGCCTCGGCATAGGTGTTGAGCGCCGCGAGAAGACCTGTCGCCACGGCTTCCATGTACCCCTCGGTGCCGGTGATCTGACCGGCCAGGCGCACGCCGGTACCGGGCACGGCAAAGGTGCCATCGAGCACGTGCGGAGCGTCGACAAAGGTATTGCGATGCATGACACCGTAGCGGAAGAACTCAGCGTTCTCCAGGCCCGGCACCATATGGAAGACGCGCTTCTGCTCGCCAAAGGTCAAGTTGGTCTGGAAGCCCACCAGGTTATAGGCGGTCTTCTCCTTGTTCTCGGCACGCAGCTGTATCGCCGCCCAGGGGCGACATCCGGTACGCGGGTCGGTGAGGCCAACGGGCTTCATGGCGCCAAAGCGAATGGCGTCCTTGCCGGTGCGCGCAACTTCCTCGGCAGGCTGGCAGGCCTGGAACAAATCGCCGCCCTCAAAGTCTTTGAGCACCACGCGGTCGGCCGTGGTAAGCGCCTCGATAAAGGCCTCGTACTCCTCCTTATTGAGCGGAGCGTTGAGATAGTCGCCGCTCCCCTGCTCCTCATAGCGCGACTGCGAGAACAGCACGTCCATATCGAGCGTGGAGGCATCGACGATCGGCGCCGCGGCATCGAAGAACGCAAGGGCATCGCCACCGACGAGCTTCATAACCTCTTCGCTCAGCGCCGGTGAACACAGCGGGCCCGCGGCAATGACCACGTGACCCTCGGGAATCTGCGTGACCTCGCCGTGCACGACCTCGATATTGGGACGGGCGGCAACCTCGGCCTCGACAAGCTCGGAAAACTTGACGCGGTCGACCGCCAAGGCGCCACCGGCGGGAACAGCCGCGCGATGGGCGCAATCGAGCAGGACTGAGCCCATGCGCTCAAGCTCGGCCTTCAGCAAACCAGCCGCGGAATCCGGACGGGTCGACTTAAACGAATTGGAGCAGACGAGCTCTGCCAGGTGATCGGTATGGTGGGCCGGGGAGCTCACCTGGGGGCGCATCTCGCACAGCTTTACGGCAAACCCGCGATCTGCCAGCTGGATCGCGCACTCCGAACCCGCCAGACCGCCACCGATAACTGTCACCTGATCGAACTGCATCTGCAAACACCTTTCTAATTGACACGTTTTCCATTGTGACCGAAGGGTGTCTGGGCGTGAAGGGCAAACTTGGAGGGCGCATACCTTCCATCCATCATGCGCTCGATAAGACCCTCGAGTTCAAGCGAACCCAAGAGTTTGAGTACGCCGACAGCATCGAGCGAGACGAGCGCCGCGATGTCGTCGACCTTGAGCGGAGAGGCGATGAGCGCATGCATCACGGTCTGCTGCGTTGGATCCAGGTCGGCAATGCCGGGAGCATCGGGGCGCGAGTAGCGCAGGGTTCCGTAGATGCGTGAGATAGCCATCTCGATAGATTCCTCGTCGACGATGCAGCAGGCACCGTTCGCAATGAGGTAATTCGTGCCACGCGACTCGGGCGATAGGATCGACCCCGGCACGGCAAGAAGTTCGCGCCCCAAATCCATAGCAGCCTCGGCTGTAGAAAACGTCCCGGAAGGCATACCCGCCTCGGATACAAAGAGGGCTTGCGACAGGGCCGCGATCACGCGATTGCGGCGCGGAAAGGCGAACTTGCGCGGACCCATGCCCCACGGAGAGATCGACACGACCGCGCCACCCGTATCAAGCGTGCGCGTAATCAGCCCCGCGCTCGAACGCGGGTAGACCACGTCGGCGCCCGTCCCCAGCACCACAACGTGTTTGCCGCCGGCGTTGACCGCAGCCCAACCCGAGGCCTGGTCACAACCGACCGCACCGCCCGAAACTACCGTCACTCCCGCCTCAACCGCCACCTTCGCCGCAAGCTCTGCCACGGCAAGACCATACGGCGAGGCCTTGCGCGCGCCGATGATGGAGAGCGCGGGTGTCGAAAGCACCTCGGGATTGCCACGCACATAAAGCGTCTGGGGTACATCAGAAAGCTCCAATACGGTCTCGGGATACAACGCATCACCTGGATGCAGTTCAAAGGTCCCCTCGGCTATCATTGGTCCCTCCTTCCCTGGTACATCGCCGCCTCGAGCACATGGTCCTGCGTCACCTGCTCGCTCTCGGCGACGTCAGCGATTGTACGCGCGATACGCACCAGGCGCACGATGCCGCGGCCCGTGAGATGCGTGCGTTTGGACAGGCCGAGCACACACTTCTCCGCCGCATCATCGAGCTCAAAGGTCGAAACGACGCCGTCAATGGACCGTGTCTCGTCATCCTCGGCCTCGGCATCAGCATCGTCCATACGGGATTCGCGCCAAGCGCGAAAAGCGCGACCGCGCACAACGTAGTCACGTAACTCAGCTGACGACATACCCTCCGCGCCCTCGATAATCACCTGAGGGTCGGGACGGGTCACATCGATCATCATGTCGATACGGTCGGCCAAAGGACCGCGCAGTTTAGACCGATAGCGCTCGACCATCGCCGCCGAGCAGCGACACGGTACCTCACGATCGCCCAAAAAGCCGCAGGGGCAGGGATTGCTCGCAGCCAGCAGCTGAAAGCGCGACGGGAAGGTAAAGGCCCCGTCGACGCGCACGATCCTCACATAGCCGCGCTCGATGGGCTGACGCAGTGTCTGCAGCACACCCGTGGGAAACTCGGCAAGCTCGTCCAAAAATAGCACGCCGCCATGAGCAAGGCTGATCTCACCCGGGTGCACCGGGCGCCCACCGCCGATAAGACCTGCGGTCGAAATACTGTGATGGGGACTGCGGAAGGGCCGGTGCCCCGCCAACAAGCCATCAATGTTCTCACCCAAAACCGAATGGATGCACAGCGCCTCCTGTTGATCCTCAACGGAAAGCTCGGGCAGGATGCCGGTCATACGACGCGCGAGCATCGTCTTGCCCGATCCCGGGGACCCGATCATAAGCAAACCGAGCTCACCCGCTGCCGCCAGCGCCATGCCGCGTTTGGCAACCTCCTGCCCTAGCACGTCGGCATAGTCGAGTTCGGGCTCAAAGGTCGCCTCAACACCCTCGGAATCCAAGTAGTGCCGCGCGGCATCGCCCATGCCATGGGCAAGCTGAGACAAATGATCGATAAATCCGCAATCCACGCCCGCAAGCGGCACATGCTGATCGGACCTGCCGGCGATAAAGGACAGCCCCATGTCGCGAGCCAGCAGCTGAAACGCCACCTCGCCCTTGACAGGAAGCACCGTACCGTCCAAGCCAAGCTCACCAGCAATAAGACAACGATCGAGGTTGTCGCGGGGAATCTGACCATCGGCCGCCAATACCGCGATGGCGATGGGCAGATCAAAGCCGCTACCGGTCTTGCGAATATCGCCGGGCGCCAGATTGACCGTAATGCCCGAGCGCGGAATCTCGAACCCGGCGGAGCGCATCGCACAGCGAATACGACCGCGTGACTCCATCACCTCCATACTCGGGATGCCGAGCATCTGGATGCCCGGAACGCCACCGGCAAGCGAGACCTCGACCGTGACGTGAATCGCCTCGACGCCGCGGATGCAGGCCGCGTGAACGGCAAACGTCTCGAACGCCATCACGACACCTGCCAATCGAACGCGTTGTACTGATGCTCGATCTCAGCGATATGCCCGCCACGAATGGTGACGCCCACGGCATCGAAGCGAATCGCCTTGAGCGGATAATGCTCCATGAGATAGCAACTTGCGATGCGGCGGTAGCGGCGTTGCTTTTGGGCGTCCACGGCCTCCTCGGGAAAGACCCGCATGCTGCAATCCAGTGCGACGCGTCTGGTCTTGACCTCGGCCATCACCACGACATCGTCGAGCTCATCGAGCAGCACCAGATCGGCCTCGCCCTCGGTGCAACGATAACCCTGCTCCAGCAAGGTGTAGCCGCGCTCGTTAAAGTAGTCGATGGTGATCAGCTCGCCCAGCATGCCCAGCTCGCGGGGACTGAGTCCCTTGATAAACTCGGGCGTCATCGCCCCGCAGTCGAGCTCGCCGTTTTCCCAACGCTCCTTGAGCTGCTGCGTCTTGCTCTTTTTGCTTGCGGCACTCATGGGGTCTCCTTTCCCGCACACTGCATTGCCCCGATGATGAGGGCACCTTTCATGCGGGTAAGTACCGGAAGCAAACCAAAAGCTGACCAAATGCCGTCAAAAAACGGGCCGTACGCAGCAATGCTGTTGCATACGGCCCGCTACCAGCAGGTTTATAAAACCCCTGAGGTCCCTGTCTCCACAATTGACCTAGAAAAGGCGCTCAGTCTGCAGAAAGTTTCCGCAAAAGCTCACGCGGTGCAGTGGACAAAGTCCATGTTTGCGAATGGCCTCGATGTGCTCGGGGCTTGCGTAGCCTTTCGATTCGGCCAAATGGTACTCGGGATACTCGGCATCGTACTCGACCATCATCTCATCGCGCGTGACCTTGGCCATGATGGACGCCGCGGCGATACAGGCGATCTTGGCATCGCCCTTCACCACGTCGCGCTCGTTGGGAACGGCGCCCAAGGGGTTACCGTCCATAAGCACGCAATCGGGCTCGAGCCCCGTATCGGCCACGGCGCCCGCGACAGCGGCTCGAATGGCGCGGGCCATGCCCATCTCATCGATATCCTTAGGCGCGATATGGCAAAAGCCGATGGCAGTCGCCACCTCGACTATCTTCACCGAGAGCAGCTCGCGGCGCGCGGGCGTGAGCTTTTTGGAATCGTTGATGCCCCAGATGCGCGGCTCCATCGGAAGACACACGGCACACACGGTCAAGGGACCCGCTACCGAGCCACGGCCCACCTCGTCGACGCCCACGACCACACCATCACCGCCGAGCTCATGCATAAGCTGATACATGCCGTTGACGCGCTCGCGCTCGGCAAGCTCTTTGGCATGGCGTTTGAGGGCACGCTCGCAAGCCTTGATCACCTGCTGGCGCGGATCCTCGCGATAATGCTCCACGAGGGCAGGAATCTCCTCAAACGTAGCGCTCGCCAACTCACCGGCAACCTGCGATGCCGAAACCGAGCTCGTCATGTTGGCCATACCAGGCCCTCCTTGCATGCAAATCAGATAAAAAGAAGGGCCACCCGAAGGTGACCCTTGTGTCCAAACGAGTGGACAGACGCTGCGATCTTCTTAGCGCTTCTCGGGGATGCGAGCAGCCTTGCCCACCTTGTCGCGGAGGTAGTACAGCTTGGCGCGACGGACGCGACCATGACGAACGACCTCGAGCTTGGCGATCTTGGGGCTGTGAAGCGGGAAGGTACGCTCAACACCGACACCGAAGGACATCTTGCGGACGGTGAAGGTCTCGCGGGCACCGGCGCCGGCCATGCGGATGACGTCGCCCTGGAAGACCTGGATGCGCTCGCGGTCGCCTTCCTTAATGCGGTAGTGAACCTTGACGTTGTCGGCGACGCGAACCTGAGGAATGTCCTCGCGGATCTGCTGACGCTCGATTGCGCGGATGTAATCCATGTGCAATTCCTTACTCTTCTAGAGGTGCCGTACCACCTTGGCCGGCACGTAGTTGAACAAACGTATTCGAGTATACACGCGCGGGTTTCTGCTGCAAGAACAATTTTTTGCGCAGACAAAAAGACAAAACCCGCACATGATAACCGCCCGCCTCACGAATGAGACGGGCGGTATGAAGGGGGGCTACGCTAGGCGTCTAAACGCTAAACGCTAGGCGGAACGCTTGGCCTCGAGCTTGGCCTGGGCGGCAGCCAGACGTGCGAGGGGCACACGATAGGGCGAGCAGGACACGTAGTCCACGTCGGCCACGTTAAACAGGCCCTTGATGGACTTGGGGTCGCCGCCGTGTTCGCCGCACACGCCAAAGTGCATGTCGGGGTTGGTGGCGCGGCCCTTCTCGACGGCCAAGCGCACCAGTTCGAGTACCGCCGTGTCGATGGTCTCGAAGGGATTGTCCTTCAAGATCTTCTTATGCATGTACAGCGGGATGAACTTAGCCTCGGCGTCGTCACGCGAGAAACCGAAGGTCGTCTGGGTGAGGTCGTTGGTGCCAAAGCAGAAGAAGTCTGCGTGATGGGCGATCTCGTCGGCGACCATGCAGGCGCGCGGCAGCTCGAGCATCGTGCCCACGGGAATGTTGAGCTCGACGCCCTCCTCGGCGGAAACCTTGGCGATGACACGCTCGATGACCTCGCGGGTCTGGACATGCTCTGCCGTGATGGAAACGAGCGGAACCATGATCTCGGGGCGTGGTTCGACACCCTCCTTGATAAGGCGGGCAGCAGCCGTGGCGACGGCGCGAACCTGCATGAGCGGCAGATCGCTAAAGACGACGGACAGGCGCACACCACGCAGGCCGAGCATCGGGTTGGACTCGACCATGCCGTCGATACGACGCAGGCGGGCACGCAGGGCGGCAAGCTCTTCCTCGCTGGCGCCAGCGGCTTCCTTCTTAGTGATGGCGACCTCGAGCTCGCGAGGATTATCCAAGAACTCATGAAGCGGCGGATCGAGCAGGCGGACGACCACATCGCGGCCGGACATGGTCTTGAACATCGCCAAGAAGTCCTCGGTCTGAACCTTGAGCAGGTCGGCCAGGGCCTGCTGCTTTACGGCCTCGTCATCGGACAGGATAAAGCTCTGGATGATGTTCTTGCGATCGCCCAGGAACATGTGCTCGGTGCGGCACAGACCGATGGCCTCGGCGCCAAACTCGAGCGCGAGCGCAGCATCCTCGGGGTTGTCGGCGTTGACGCGCACGTGGTTGGCGTGACCGTCGGTCTCGTCCAAACGGATCTCATCGGCCCAAGACAGGATGGTGTCCAGTTCGCCGGTGAGCTCTGCAGAGACCAGGTCGACCGCGCCGTCGACGACGATACCCTGGGTGCCGTCGATGGAGATGACATCGCCCTCGCGCAGCACGCGGTCGCTGCCCTCGATGCGCACGACCTTCTCTGCCGCGTCAATGTGGAAGCACTCAACGCCGCAAACGCAGGGCGTACCCATGCCACGGGCGATAACGGCGGCATGGCTCGTCTTGCCACCGTGGCTGGTCAGGATGCCCTCGGCGGCAACCATACCCTTCAGGTCGTCGGGGTTGGTCTCCCAGCGAACCAGAATGACCTTGTGGCCCTCGGCGGAACGCGCAACGGCATCGTCGCTCGTGAACACGACCTCGCCCACGGCGGCACCGGGGCTGGCGTTAAGACCGGTAGCGAGTGCCTCGTACTTTTTGGAGGCGTCGAACTGCGGGTGCAGGAGCTGATCGAGTTGTGCGGGGTCGATGCGGCTCACAGCCTCCTCGCGGGCGATCAGGCCCTCCTCGACCATCTCGATGGCGATGCGCAGGGCGGCGGTGGCGGTGCGCTTGCCCACGCGGGTCTGGAGCATCCAGAGCTTACCC
>PPYE01187475.1_pt1 | contig 11445 bp, 8 predicted proteins | sample 1559881 | NCBI WGS metagenome assembly PPYE01 (sample SAMN08240022, study PRJNA423297) | Human gut metagenome, whole genome shotgun sequencing project.
GATATATTTGCATTTGATCATTTAATATATCTGCATTTGATATATTTACCACTCAAATTCACTTCTATATTATTCCAAAAAATCCGCAGATGTGCCCCGCACATCGAGACCTGCCAACGCCCTCCCACCCTCACTCTCGGCTCAACCTTCCACATCCAATACCATCACATACCTATAACGGCCTCAAGACTTTTTCACTCTCAACAACCCCTTCAGGCCGTTCTCCTCCATCGGCTCAGACTTTCGTTCCCAGCACCGTCGCATACAGACACAAGTCAACCAAACTCCCGTCCTCCACAACCAAGCACTCCTAAAAAAAGCCCGAGGGGTGTGCAGAGGGGCCGCGGCTTTGCGGCCCCTTTGCGGTTTTCCTTTTTCCTCAAAAAAATACTGCACGCCATTCGCCAAAAAAGCAAACGCCACACAGTATTTAAAAAAAAGTATTTCTAACCTCTTGTTACTTTACTTAACAACACGCACCCTGTACATTCCCTCAATCTCCTTGAGTTCATCCAACGCCTTAGCAGATGCCGCACTCTCAAGATCAATAAGAGTATAAGCAAACTCCCCTTTACTCTTATTCGTCATATCCGCAATATTCAGTCCCTCAGATCCAAGGATCTTGGTAACCTGACTGATCATATTCGGTGTATTACTATGTGCAAGAGAAATTCTTCCAACAGCCACACAAGTACCCATATCACAATTCGGATAATTCACAGAATTCTTAATATTACCATTCTCAAGGTAATCACGGATCTCTTTTACAGCCATCTCCGCACAGTTCTCCTCAGATTCCTCTGTGGAAGCTCCAAGATGTGGTGTTACCAGAATGCCCTCGCGTCCTGCAACTGTCTCGTTGGCAAAGTCCGTTACATATTTCTTAACCTTACCACTTTCAACAGCCTCGATCAGCGCATCCTCATCAACAAGAAGATCTCTTGCAAAATTCAGAAGAACTACGCCGTCCTTCATCTTATCGAAAGCTTCTTTGTTGATCATCTTCTTAGTACTGTCAAGAAGCGGCACATGAATGGTGATATAATCGCACTGGCTGTAGATCTCATCCAGGCTCTTGCTGTGCTTGATGGTTCTGGACAGGTTCCATGCCGCATCAATAGAAAGATATGGGTCATAGCCATATACTTCCATGCCAAGACCGCATGCTGCGTTTGCCACCATGGCTCCAATGGCTCCAAGACCGATGATACCAAGCTTTTTGCCGCTGATCTCGCATCCTGCGAACTGTTTTTTCTGCTTCTCGGCAAGCTTGCCGATGTGCTCTTTATCTTTCTCCTGTGCAACCCACTCGATACCTCCTACGATATCTCTGGATGCAAGGAGCATACCTGCAAGTACCAGCTCTTTTACGCCGTTTGCGTTAGCTCCAGGCGTGTTGAATACAACAACCCCCTTCTCTGCATACTCCTTAACCGGAATATTATTGACGCCTGCACCTGCACGTGCAACTGCGCAAACGCTCTTCGGCAGCTCCATGTCGTGCATTTTTGCACTTCTTACAAGGATTGCATCACACTGGTCAGCGGTCTCTGTTTTTTTATAATTATCGCCAAAAAGTTTCAGACCTTTTTCAGCGATAGGATTCAGGCAATGATACTGGAACATTATGCATTCTCCTCCTCGAATTTTTTCATGAATGCAACCAGTGCCTCTACGCCGGCCTTTGGCATGGCATTGTAGATGCTGGCACGCATTCCGCCAACAGTACGGTGTCCTTTCAGGTTTACAAGTCCTGCTTCAGTTGCCTCTTTGACAAACTTGGCATCCATTTCCTTGTCACCGGTTACGAACGGTACATTCATAAGAGATCTGTCTTCCGGAACTACAGTTCCTTTGAACAGCTTGCTGGAATCCAGGTAATCATAAAGGATTTTTGCTTTTTCCTCATTGCGCTGTTTCATCACTTCCAGACCGCCCATCTTCTTCAGCCATTTAAATACTTTTCCGCATACATAGATGCAGTAAGCATTCGGCGTATTGTAAAGAGAGCCTGCGTCTGCATGTGTCTTATAAGTAAGCATGGTTGGGGTTCCCGGAAGAACATCCTCTGTGATCAGGTCCTCACGGATGATCACGATAACCATGCCTGCCGGTCCGATGTTCTTCTGAACACCGCCATAGATAATACCATATTTGCTTACATCCACCGGCTCAGACAGGAAGCAGGAGGATACATCTGCTACCAGAGTCTTACCTTTTGTGTTTGGAAGTTTTTTGAATTTTGTGCCGTAAATGGTGTTGTTCTCACAGATGTATACGTAGTCTGCATCCGGGCTGATCGGCAGATCACTGCAGTCCGGGATATAGCTGAAGGTTTTATCTTCAGAAGAGGCGATCTTGTTTGCTTTTCCGTATTTCTGAGCTTCCTGATAAGCTTTTTTTGCCCACTGTCCTGTTACGATATAATCTGCGACCTTGTTTTTCATAAGGTTCATCGGGATCATGGCAAACTGCTGGGATGCTCCTCCCTGAAGGAAAAGTACCTTGTAGTTATCCGGAATGTTCATAAGCTCGCGAAGATCTTTCTCTGCAGTATCAATGATCTCCTGAAAAGCTGCACTTCTGTGGCTCATTTCCATAACAGACATTCCTGTGCCGTTATAATCCATCATCTCATCCGCTACTTCTTTGAGTACTTCCTCTGGAAGCACTGCCGGTCCGGCAGAAAAATTATACACTCTACTCATGTTTCTTCATATCCTCCTCGTCAAATACATCATCAAGGTTCGCACCAGCCGGTACCATCGGGAACACACTCAGATCCTGATCGATCCAGCAATCCAGAACGACAGGTCCCTCTGCTGCCAGTGCCATCTTAAGTGCAGGCTCCACATCCTCCATCTTTGTCACACGAATGGCTTTTGCACCCAGCGCCTCTGATAATTTCACAAAATCAACGGCGTCATCCAGTACTGTGGAAGAGTACCTCTTTCCATAGAAAAGCGTCTGCCACTGACGCACCATTCCCAGTACATGATTGTTCATAACAATCTGGATCAGCTGTCTGCCACAGCGTGCAGCTGTTGCCAGCTCATTCATATTCATACGGAAGCATCCGTCACCTGCTATATTTACAACTGTTTTTTCCGGTCTGCCCATCTTCGCGCCAATTGCAGCGCCAAGGCCGTAGCCCATGGTTCCAAGTCCGCCGGAAGTAAGAAGAGTTCTCGGCTCTTTGTATTTATAATACTGCGCCGCCCACATCTGATGCTGTCCAACATCTGTGGAGATGATCGCATCACCGTTGGTCAACTCATAAAGCTTCTCTATAATATACGGACCTGTAAGCTGTGTGTGATCATAATTCAGCGGATATTTTGATTTCAATTCCTGGATATGTGCGATCCACTCCGGATGTTCTTTCTTCGGAATTTCCTCCAGAAGGCGTTTCAGCACTTCCTTCACATCACCGATCACACTGGCATCCACTTTGATATTTTTATTGATCTCCGCAGCATCCACATCAATCTGAAGGATTTTTGCATTATGTGCAAAAGTTTTGGTATTTCCTGTTACACGGTCACTGAAGCGTGCACCGAGAACAATAAGAAGATCGCACTCTGTTACGCCAAGATCGGAAGTCTTGGTTCCGTGCATACCTACCATACCTGTATAGAGAGGATCTTCTCCCGGGAAGGTACCCTTGCCCATCAGAGTATCGCAGACAGGAGCCTGGATCCTGCGAGCCAGCTCACGTACTTCCTGGTCAGCACCGGAGATCACACATCCGCCGCCAACAAAAATAAACGGTTTCTCTGCCTCTCTGATCATTTCCAGTGCCTGATCAATATCTTCTTTACGGATACTTTTGATCTCACGGTTAACCATAGCCGGATGGCATGGCTCATATTCATATTTCATTCCTGTGATATCCTTCGGGACATCCACAAGCACCGGGCCGGGTCTTCCGCTTTTTGCAATATAAAATGCTCTTCTTAACGTATCTGCAAGATCTTCGATATTCTTTACGATGAAACTGTATTTTGTTACAGGCATTACGATACCTGCGATATCAACCTCCTGGAAAGAATCTCTTCCCAGGAGTGGTCTTCCTACGTTTGCAGTAATGGCTACCATCGGTACGGAATCCATGTATGCAGTCGCGATTCCTGTTACCAGGTTAGTTGCTCCTGGACCGGAGGTTGCCAGGCAGACCCCCACCTTTCCGGTCGCTCTTGCATAACCATCAGCAGCATGGGATGCACCCTGCTCGTGGGAGGTCAGTACATGTGTGATCTCATCTTTGTATTCATATAAGGCATCGTAAACATTCAGGATCGCGCCGCCCGGATATCCAAATACGGTATCAACGCCCTGTTCCTTCAGACATTCTACGATGATCTCTGCACCTGTAAGCTGCATATCTTTCGTTCCTCCTTATTTTGCTTTCGGTACTTCCAGGATCGCACCACGGTTTCCGGATGTTACCATGGAAGCGTATCTTGCCAGATATCCGGTTGTCACCTTCGGCTCTCTTGGCTGCCATTTTTCTCTTCTAGCCTGCATCTCTTCATCTGAAACCTTAATCTCCAGTTTCAGCTCCGGAATATTGATGCTGATGATATCGCCTTCCTCAACCAGTGCGATCGGGCCGCCTACTGCTGCCTCCGGTGATACGTGTCCGATAGCGGCTCCTCTGGATGCACCGCTGAAACGTCCGTCGGTGATCAGGGCTACGGAAGAACCAAGTCCCATTCCCACAATAGCAGATGTAGGATTCAGCATCTCTCTCATTCCAGGACCACCCTTTGGTCCCTCGTAGCGGATAACCACAACATCTCCCTCTACGATCTTACCGCCCTTGATGGCAACAATTGCGTCATCCTCGCTGTCAAATACACGTGCAGGACCTTCATGTACCAGCATCTCCGGTACAACTGCAGAACGTTTTACAACACCACCATCCGGTGCAAGGTTTCCTTTCAGTACGGCAAGTCCGCCTGTCTTTGTATACGGATTGTCGATCGGGCGGATAACATCCGGATTCAGGTTTACACAGTTTTTGATATTCTCACCTACTGTTTTTCCGGTTACTGTCATACACTCTGTATGGAGAAGTCCCAGCTTGTTCAGCTCATTCATGACCGCATAGACACCACCGGCCTCATTAAGATCTTCCATGTAGGTCGGGCCTGCCGGTGCAAGGTGGCAAAGGTTCGGGGTCTTCTCACTGATCTCATTTGCAAAGCTGATATCAAAATCCATTCCGATCTCATGTGCGATAGCCGGAAGATGAAGCATACTGTTTGTGGAGCATCCAAGTGCCATATCTACTGTAAGTGCATTTAAAACTGCCTCTTTTGTCATAATGTCTCTTGGGCGGATGTTCCTTCTGTACATTTCCATTACCTGCATTCCTGCATGCTTTGCAAGACGGATACGTTCAGAGTATACTGCCGGGATGGTACCGTTTCCTTTCAGTCCCATACCGAGAACCTCTGTCAGGCAGTTCATGCTGTTCGCAGTGTACATACCGGAACATGATCCACAGGTCGGGCAGGTTTTGTTCTCGAATTCTTCCAGATCATCTGCTGTGATGGTTCCTGCTGCATAGGAGCCTACTGCCTCAAACATACTGGAAAGACTGGTTTTGTGTCCTTTTACATGGCCGGCAAGCATCGGACCGCCGCTTACGAATACAGTAGGAACGTTGATCCTTGCCGCTGCCATCAGAAGGCCAGGTACGTTTTTGTCACAGTTGGGAACCATGACCAGAGCATCGAACTGATGAGCCAGTGCCATGGCCTCTGTGGAATCTGCGATCAGGTCACGTGTTACAAGGGAATATTTCATTCCAACGTGTCCCATTGCGATTCCGTCACATACTGCGATCGCCGGAAATACAACCGGTGTGCCGCCAGCCATTGCAACGCCGAGCTTTACAGCATTTACAATTTTGTCAAGGTTCATATGTCCCGGTACGATCTCGTTATAAGAGCTTACGATTCCTACCAGTGGTTTGTCCATTTCTTCCTTTGTCATTCCAAGGGCATTGAACAGGGAACGATGTGGTGCCTGCTGTGTGCCTTTTCTTACGGTATCACTTTTCATTTTTAAGGTCTCTCCTTTTTATTCTTTACGATAGGATCCGGTATCTGTTTATAGACTTCCTCTTCCAGGTACCGGTTTTTTCTGTTCTGTTTCGTTTTCTTCTCTCTGTCCCGCTTTATTTATGCAATGGCATCTGCGATCAGATCGCCCATCTCTCTGGTTCCGACAAGCTTGCATCCGTCAGACATGATATCTCCTGTTCTGTAACCCTCTGTGAGAACCTTCTGTACTGCTGTTTCCACAGCATCTGCTTCTTTATCAAGATCCAGAGAATATCTCAGCATCATGGCAGCGGAAAGAATGGTTGCGATGGGGTTTGCCTTGTTCTGGCCTGCGATATCCGGTGCTGAACCGTGGCTCGGCTCATAGAGACCAAGCTTTGTCTCATTTAAGCTTGCGGAGGAAAGCATTCCGATAGAACCGGTCACCATACTTGCCTCATCAGAGAGGATATCTCCAAACATGTTTTCTGTAAGGATAACATCAAACTGCTTCGGATCACGTACCAGCTGCATTGCACAGTTATCAACCAGCATATGCTCCAGTGTTACATCCGGATAGTCCTTTGCCACATCCTCTACTACACTTCTCCAGAGTCTGGAAGAATCAAGAACATTGGCTTTATCTACACTTGTAACCTTATTTCTTCTCTTACGTGCGATCTCAAATGCCTTAATGGCAATACGGCGGATCTCATTCTCATTATAAGAAAGAGTATCTACCGCTGTGCGGACTCCGTTCTCCTCAGTAGTCTTTCTTGCTCCGAAGTAAAGACCTCCTGTAAGCTCTCTTACAATGATCATGTCAAAACCATCTCCGATGATCTCATCACGGAGCGGGCAGGCATCACGAAGCTCATTGTAAAGATAAGCCGGACGAAGATTTGCAAACAGGTTCAGCGCCTTACGTATCGCAAGAAGACCTGCCTCCGGACGTTTGGACGGCTCCAGCTTATACCACGGGGATGTCTTGGCATCACCGCCAATGGAACCCATCAGTACTGCATCAGAAGCTTTTGCCTGGGCAATGGCTTCCTCTGTAAGAGGTACTCCGTGAGCATCAATGGATGCCCCTCCTAAAAGAACCTCTGTGTATGAAAATTTATGACTGTATTTCTCACATACTCTGTCTAAAACTTTTTTGGCCTCGGCAACAATCTCCGGACCGATTCCGTCTCCCGGAATCAGGGCAATCTTGTACTCCATTTTATTCACTCCTCCGATTTCCCCTGTGCTGTAAAATTTTAACGCACTGGTGTGGATAATTGTTATTATCATAACGCACTTTTCGACGGATTTCAACCTATTAAATAGATAAAGTTATTTCCGGAATGCAAAAAATAAACGGCAATTCCCTGTTTCTGCCGCCACAGAGACATACTTTCGCACACAGAAAAAAGAAAAACTGCCCTACCATTCCGGTACAGCAGTCTTTCTTTTTTTATCATATTCTGTTTTTCCTGATGATATTCTCAGAATTTCCCGCTGGAACCACCGAAGGTATCACCGGAAGATGAGGTATGGGTGCTGGAACCACCGTTATTATCCTCATTTTTCGGTTTTGCGGATTTTGATACCGTACTGTAGAGGTAAAAATCATTACTTCTGGTCACATTCATACTGCCCTGCCGCACATAAGAAGCCGCCCGATCCTGTTTTCGCACAGTTTTCAGCTTTCTTCTCATATTTCCGGTCACCAGTAATCCTGCCACAAGCCCCACAGCAAGAGCGATCAGCAGGTTTATCCCAACCGCAAAAGGCTCATCCGGAAGGTTTTCCACATCGTATGGCTCTGCCTCATCTGCCTGCGTGATAAAATCATCGCATTCCGTGGCAAACTTATGAAACGCTTCGTTATAATCACCGTCACTTAAATAAGGCTTCACCTGATCCATGATGTAGGACTGTCCGGCATCCGTAAACACTTCTATCGCATATCCGTGTGTTGCAATGGCCCAGTTACGGTCTCCCATATCCAACAGGAATAAAATACCGTCACCATTTTCCCCCTGTCCATATCCATGGTCAATAAAATAATCCTCCGCATACGCCTGGGCTGTTTTTCCCTCAAGACTGTTAACAGTAACGACCACAACATCTACCTGATCCCGCTCACTGATCTCATCCAGAGTACTGCTCAGGCTCTCCTGCTGCTCTGCATCCAGAAGTCCCGCCTGGTCATCCAGACGGCTTACGGTGCCTGCCCATACTGGAAAAGCACATGCCAGACACAAAAGGATCGATATCAAAAATACAGATATTCTTTTTTTCATGGCATCCACCTCCCTACAAAGCCCAGATCAGATACAGGATAATATAAGTGATCACACCCACGACCCCCGTTGTTCCCAGGAACCATCGTGCAAAAGCGTTCTTGTCTGTAGGCAGATTTCCCACAAATTTCCCTGTCTGACCATTCATGGCAAATATGTAATTATCACCCTTCCACTTCGTCTGCAGGATCCATACGGGATATAACGCATATTTCGTTGTCCCGTTATGAAGCCGGATACTGGTATTCTCCGGTACCACACTGGCGTATCCTCTCACCGTATCCCGGAATGCAGCCTCTGTGCTGCGGCGGATACGCTCATTGGCACGTTCCTCACACTCGCTGGCTGTCACATCATATTTATCTGCAAAATATCCAGCCAGATACGCAGTCTGAAAATCCACCGCTTCTTTGAAATCAAAAGGCTCTATAGACTCCATCAGATCATTTTCCATGCTGGCAGAGCCATCCACCGGTACATGATCAAAACCAAGAGAACCACTTCTGTGTACTGCATAATAGCTGGTCTCCGTATAATCATAATCACTATCGCTCCAGAACCGGGTCTTTGTTGCACGGTAACGGATATCTGCGTCTGCGTCTGTGTCATACAGCCAAAACGGAACGTAGATGCCCTTAACCTCGCTGATATGATTCTCTGACTTAAATGCTTTCGGCAAAAGTCTCTTACCGGTAAGATGCTTTTTCAGCCTCTCCTTTGCCGCTTTCTTGTCCAGCTTAAACGGGATCACATAATCCGGCTTCAGTGCACCGGACAGCTGCCCGGTCATTACCACCGGACTTCCGCAAAACGGGCAGGCCGTTGCTGCCGTGTTGGCATCTCCCACGATCTCACCGCCACAGGACTTGCACACATAGGTACGCAGCCCCTCACTCTCCCCGTCCTGCCACTCACTGCCGGCCTCATCCGACCAGCTCATATCCTCAGGCTGCTCTTCCTCCACAGTCTGGGCATATTCCGATAACGTCCCGACATCAAACTCCGTATCACAAAACGGACACTTCATCTTTTGCACAGAACTGTCAAACTCTATGGAGCCACCACAGCACGGACACTTAAACTCCTGCATCTTCGCCATATATTCACCTCACTTCATCATTCTGTATCCAACAACCGGCAGGAGTTACCTTGCATTTTGCTCCTGACCATCTCTCTTTCTGATCTATACTGCATCCTCCGGTCCGAACGGATCACCGCACTCCGGGCAGAATTTCGGTGGATTCTCCGGATCTGCCGGTTCCCATCCGCACCTGCTGCAACGATACTGCATCTTCTTCTCCGGCTTCTTCGCTCCGCAGTTCATACAGAACTTTCCTTTATTCACCGTACCGCAGGAACAGGTCCAGCTGTCCTCCACCGGACGCGATGCACCACACTCCGGACAGAATTTCCCCGAAGAAACCGCACCACAACTGCAGGTCCAGGAACCAGCTGCAGCCGCAGCCCCTGCTCCGTTCCCTGCTGGCGAAACCGGCTGCGCTGCCTGCTGCTGTACACTCTGCTGCTGCGCCTGCTGCTTCTGGCCCATCTCAAACAACTGCTGCGCATTCAGACCACCTGCATTAGCAGCCATACCCATGCCCATAAAGCCAGTCATAGCCCCTGCTGAATTAGAAGCCGCAGCCTTCATAGCATCCGCCTGGGCCCCGGTCAGAGTAGCCGCAGCCATAGCAGGATCACGCATCATAGCTGTACGCTGAGCCTGCTTGATCATCTCGGCATCCTCATCCGGCAATGTCACAGAACCAAGTGCCACACTGACCACCTTAAGCCCACGAAGCTCCTCCCACTTTGCAGAAAGCACCTCATTCATGGCATTCTCCAGCTCCGTATTATGAGTCACGATCTGATTCGGACGCATCTCCAGCTCCGAAAGCCTTCCGAAAGCAGGCTGCAGCGCACTGATAAACTCCGCCTTCAGCTGTCCGTCCAGCTCCTCTCTGGTATACTCCCGCTCCACATTTCCACACACATTCGTATAAAAAAGAAGGGGATCCGCAATCCTGTAGGAATAAACACCATGACACCTCACAGCCACATCCACATCCAGCCCGATCCTGGAATCCACAACCCGGAACGGGATCGGATTAGCAGTACCAAACTTGTTATCCACAAGCTCCTTAGTATTAAAATAATACACCCTCTGATCCTTACCCGTATCACCGCCAAAAGCAAACCTCTTCCCGATCGTATCAAAGGTCTTCCTGATTCCGTCACCCAGACTACCTGAAAAAATACTCGGCTCCGTAGAAGCATCATACGTATACTCTCCCGGATCCGCACAAACCTCAACAACCTTTCCCTGCTCCACGATCATCATACACTGACCATCCGCCACAGCGATCCCGCTGCCGCTGGAAATAATATTATCACTCCCATGCTTATTGGAAGACCTGGAAGAAGACCTCTTCATCCCCTTCACAACCATCACTTCTTTATCCATAGCCTCACAGTAAAAAAACTCCTTCCACTGATCCGCCAACGTACCACCCGCTGCACCCACAGCCGCTCTGATAAGACCCATAAATCCAACCCCTTTCTGAAAATTCATTCTTATTTACAATTTTACGATATTCCAAAGCCATCGTCACTCTCATTTCTGATAGTAACATCATTATTACACGAATTTTACCAAAAATCCACTTATTTCTATACAATATTACAATTGTCATATTCCCATCACATCCACAATTGTAGGCATATCCACACAGTCCATCCGCGCTGGCATCAAAGGCTATTCTAGGCACATCCACACAGTCCATCTGCGCTGGCATCAAAGGCTATTCTCCCATCACATCCGCAATTCTAGGCACATCCGCAATCCAGGCTGACAGCGCAGCGCCTCAGCCGTCCCCCCAACCAAACACAAACTCAGCCATTGCAGTCGTCCAGCGCAGCGCTGACGACCCACAACCAACCGTCAAACGACACTATTTCTCACCGGAAGCACCAGCCGGGGAAGGGGATGCTGGATGGCTCTGCTTCTGCAGGAGGGGAGCTGATTCTTGGACGGCGGGAATCTGCGTTGTTTTTCAAAAGTCCGCTGTCTGAGCGGCAGCAGGCCGCGAGTTCGGACTTTT
>PPYE01208966.1_pt1 | contig 11445 bp, 9 predicted proteins | sample 1559881 | NCBI WGS metagenome assembly PPYE01 (sample SAMN08240022, study PRJNA423297) | Human gut metagenome, whole genome shotgun sequencing project.
TGAGATAAAAGTGACCTGGAGAGTGACTAATCCTGCGAAAAAGGATTTACTTTTCTCAATAGGTGGTCATCCGGCATTTATGTGTCCGGTCGCAGAGCAGGGAAAACAGTCAGACTATTATCTGAAGCTTGACACAGACAAAGCAATCACCTACGGACTTATCTGTGACGGAGGACTTTTAGACAAGGATGACAATCTGCTTAATGTGGATGCGGATGGATACTGTCAGATAGATGAGCATATGTTTGATAAGGATGCACTCATTATCGAAAACAGACAGGCTTCAAAGGTGAGCCTGTGTACACCGGATAAGAAGCCTTACCTTACGGTATCCTTTGATGCACCTTTATTTGGTCTGTGGTCACCGGCAGGAATGGGAGCACCGTTTATCTGTATTGAGCCGTGGTACGGCCGATGCGACAGAGCAGGCTTTGCCGGAGAATTAAAGGACAGGGAGTATGGTAATTCGCTGGCACAGGGTGAGAAATTTGAGAAGTCATATACGATTGCAATTGAGATGTAGATTTTCTTGTTCTAGGGTGGCTTAAATAGTTACAAACATAAATATAAGATATAGTTAGAATCGGGGGCCGGCTTTCTTAAGGCCGGCCTGAAGCAGCCATTTCTGATCAATTTTCTTAAGATCTTCACCGAATCTGACATGCAGCCGAACTGAGCCTTCGAGCTGCTCGATATGTTCAATGGTGCCCTTGCCAAACTTTGGATGATTGACATCGTCATTGATATTAAATTTTACAGTACTGTTTTTCTTTTTGCGGTATTCCTGCTCGCGTGAATATGTGTCGCGGATAGGAATACTCTTGTCAGTAATTTTCTTTTTGAGAACCTTATCATAATCGTGCTTAATAAGTCCTTCACCGGCTTTGTAGTAAGGAGTGGGAGCTGCTCCGATAAGTGAGCAGCAATATTTCCACGCACTTCCGTGGATGCCGGGCTGCCAGTTGTACTTGTCCGGTATATCCATATTATATTGCATATAGTGGGCATATTCGTGCTTATATAAATCCATCCTGTCATCCTTTGACAAGGGCTTTGTCACACAGTAGCCGATGAAAAGCAGCGAAAAATGAAATTCTTCTTCATCCTGCCCAAAGCCCGGAGTGTATGCACCGAGCCTGTCCGTATCAAAGCCAAATGTGATAGGAACCCTTGCACCGTTAAGCCCAAGCTGTCTGTCGAGCTTCTGGTAGAGAAAGCGGATTTCCGCGAGATGTATTTTTGTTTCGTTTTCGAGTAGTTGTCGTAAATTGTTGTCTATGTTCATAAGTATATTTCTCTAAAAAATCAGTTTGTTTTCAACACAGTAATGATATATTCCGTCATTCTCAACTGATTGGCACACAAAATCAGCCTTAGCCTTGACTTCGTCCTTTGCATTGCCCATGGCAACACCAATGCCTACGGCCTCAAGCATTACAATATCGTTATGTCCGTCACCGAAAGCAATTGCTTCATCCTTTGAGAAGCCATAATGCCTAAGCACTGCAGCAACAGCATTGCCTTTGCCACTGTTAAGCGGAATAATATCAACGGCCTTATCCCACCATGCAGTTATCTGTGAGTGGGGCGCGCCGGATAGAATCTGTGAGTGCTCATCTTTTTGGCAGGAGCACATAATCTGATATATATCAGTCCTGCTTATCTCGTCAAAATTGTCAGCGATTTTAAGCTTTTCGCTGCCAAAGGCAAAGTATTGCTCTAAATCAGGGTCGGTACCGTTTGTGACAATCATATGCTCGTTGCTGATTGCAATGGCGCGGTTCATCTGCTTTAGATTGGAAATTATCTGATATTTGTCGTGTTCATTAATAGGATTTTTGAAGATGATATCATTGCCTGCGGTGACGAATGAGCCGTTAAAGGTGAGCAGGACATCAAAATCAATTCCATCAAAATGAGGCACACCTGTGTAGCTTCTTCCGGTAGCCATACAAAGGATGATGCCATTTTGGTGGAGCTGCCTAAGTGCAGCAGCAGTGTTTGCTGATAATTCTTTATGTCCCAGCCGAAGCAGGGTGCCATCCACATCAAAGAATGCTATTTTAATCATAATTCACCTGCCTGTTTTAATGCTAGTTTAATGATATTTTCATTTATATAGAATCCGTTTGATTGAATTTTGGTTATTGCATTTTTTACAGAAGAAATAATCCCTGATTGTTTAGCTTTTATAAGAACACCTAAGGTGCCCGTTACTGTTAATCCAAGATATTTTGCTGTTTTTTTTGCTGCATTATCATCGATGATAACTAAGTCTGCTTTGGGGTCAGCTTGTGCCAATATCATAACATCAACTTCACCGGCATGAAGCTTTGCTTTGTACATTTTGCGGTCTTCAATGTTAGTGATTGTTTCGACTGTAATCCAATCAACATATATTTTTTTTAAAATGTTAAGTAAGTCTGCATTGCACAATGCAATTAATGGTGTTGAATTGACAATTACCCTACGCATTATTCATCTCCTCTATAAATTCTGCTTCATCATCAAAACTGAAGATAGATATATTATTATTGCCTAGATATTTGATGAAATCTTCCTCACTCATTCCGGCTATCTGTGCACAATATCCAATAGAAATATGGTTTTTTAAATAAAGCATTAGAGCAGTAGCTTTCTTGGCAAAAGCATTAGCTTCATCTTTGGTCATTTTGGTATCGTATAATACTTCATCTGGTATTTTTATTGCAATACTACACATATAAACACCTCTTTCTATTTATAATGAATCATTAATTATATCTCAGTTACATGATAACATAATAAGCGCAAGATTAAAAACATTTATTTAAATTTCTGTCACAACGTAAGGTACGTAAGCCGGGGACTGTTGGGGACACGCGCTTTAGCTATCGCTACGCTTAGCAACTAAGATTCTGTACGAAATTATGCTCATGAAGCGTAGAAACGCACCTGCATGGACGCAGGGGAGAGGAAGATTTATATATGTGTACGCAGGAGGACCTGGTTCATAAAGATTACCATTTCTTATAACTGTGTTCTTGATATTAAAGGACACAAGTGGCTTTTTTCAATATGTTGTTGTTAATTTATGGTGTTGGGCTTCCACCATTATGCCAGAAGCCTCACAAAAAGTAGCTGAAACTGCAGAAATCACCAAAACAGCACCCCAAACCCAGCCCAAAAGCCGGATAAGACCCGGCAAAAAGTAGCTGAAACTGCAGAAATCACCAAAACAGCACCCCAAACCCAGCCCAAAAGCCGGAAAAAACCCGAGAAAAAGTAGTTGAAACTGCAGAAATCACCAAAACAGCACCCAAACCCAGCCAGAAAGCCGGAAAAGACCTGGCAAAAAGTAGCTGAAACTGCAAAAATCCCAAAAACAGCTCCAAAAACCCAGCCGTAAAGCCTCATAAAAATGGACTTATAGACATGTATTGATGGCTTAGTTGAGAATTAACTACTGTGGAGTGTACTAGAACTTGTGAGTAGCGTGTCATTTGTAACCGCCAAAGCGTACACAATGAAGCAGTAACTATAAACTGTGAGATTATAGCAAACCATCTAGCATATACATTTGTATAAGTTTCGACGGTTTCGTCGTGCATAGAAAACCTAAGAGCATAATTTCGTACAGAATCTTAGTCGCGAAGCGTAGCGAGGGCGAAAGTGCGTGTCTCCCCAACAGTCCCCGGCTTACGTACCGACCTGCGACTAATGCGCAAAAGTTGCGCATAAAAACGCGCACCCAATCCCTGATTTGTGAAAAATGCTTGAAAACAAAAGTTAAAAAATGTCGAAATTGCACATTGACATAATCATAATACTGTAATATACTAAGTTTAGAACAAACGGTTGCGCGAAAAAACGCACCTAAGAAATAAATTAAATTACAAGCAAATGGAGGAAACAACGGATGGACAAATTTATTGTTAACATCATTCACCGCCCTGAGATGGTGCCTGAGTACTCAGCAACAGTGACAGGACAGGGAAAAGAAGAGGATATTGGAGATAAGAAGCTTATCACAGAGTCACTCGACATCTTCAAGACACAGCAGAGACTTGCACATGAGGCGGGACTCAAAACAACAATCCAGATGACATATGCTTCACTTTTTAATGATGAGGCAGTAGAGCTTGCAAAGCAGGATCACGAGAAATACGGTGATGAGATAGCACTTTCACTCCTTGGACTTCCATGTGAGGAGTTTAGAGAGAAGTATAAGACAAAGGATTTCTGTATCTGGATGTTCTCAATGGAGGACAAGAAAGCTATCGTAAATGATGTTTTCGAGAAATTCCACGACAGATTCGGTTTCTATCCTGAGTCAACAGGCTCATACTATATGGATGCAGACCTTACAAACTACATAAAAGAAAAATACCCAATGGTAAAATGTGCAGTTGCAACATGCTGGGAGGAGGGCCCTAAGGCATACCACACATGTAACAACTCATGGTACACACTCTTTGACGGAGGCCCATGGGCACCATGGATTCCATCAAAGCAGAACACACATGCGCCAGCAGCAAATAAGGAAGAGGATAGCGGAATCGTAGCAATTCCACATCTCTCACGTGACCTTATTGCATGCTATGACGGAAACGGCTCAAACTTCGGAACACATCCACAGAATGTGCTTCGTGGAATGATTTATGATACAAAGACATGGGAGTATCCATATCTTTACAACCTCATCGACCAGTACAGAGACCTTGCAAAATACAATAACGGATATTCATACAACATGATGTTCGTAGGACCTGGCTGGATGAACAAGATGGGACGATGGGAGCAGCCATATGAGCTTCTCTTAAAGTCATACACAGACGGCTGTAATTATTATGGCAAGTTAAAGAAAGAGGGTAAGCTCATCGACATGACAATGTCAGAGTTCGCTGATTACTTCAGAGAGAAGAAGGGTGTCAACGCAGGTAACTACAATGAGCCTGAGTGTGCACCATGGAGAGATATCCTTTACGGCTCAGACAAGCAGCTCTTCTGGTACTGTGACCCATACATGAGAGCATGCGTAAACATGGATCAGGGTGGAGCAATCGTAGACCTTCGTCCATACGTTGCAAAGCTTGAGTGGCCGGTAGGAATCGGAACAAAGCATGTACAGGATGCATCTTATCCATTCCTTATTCAGGAAAAATACAGAGCAGGATACTTTACACACTATGCAGGAGCTGGAACAGTAAGAAGTGCCAAGCTTTCACACAACGGTGAGGAGGTTGACCTGTGTCTCTGTCCTACACACAGCCATTTTTCAGAGGAAGTTATTGATGGCAAGAAGACAAGAATCCTTACACTTGATCCTGTAGATATTGAGTTTTATGATGTTAAGCTTACTCTTCAGACAAAGGAATACTTTGAGGAGGGCTCATCAAACATCAAGATTGAGCGTAATATCCTTAGCATGAGTGATCCAAATGCAGAGGTTTATCTCGATGAGTACATCACAGCATGCTACGGAACAACAGAGTATCCTGAGGATATGACAGGCATCACACTTACATGTGAGGGAGAAAACCCACAGAGCATCAATTATGAGTACAAGTGTCGTGATGCAAAGCTTGACGGAGCAACTGCAGTAAGCGCAGTAATTCCTGCAATTCAGACAAAGGTTTCACTCACACCATCTGCAAAGGCAGAGGGATACATTGAGGAAGGATATGCATTCTCTCCAATGTTCAAGCTTGGTTACAAGAAACAGATTAAAGACAAGGAGGTATTTGCAACATGGCTCAACTTGGAAAAGGCAAATTAAATTACAGATGTCCTTTATGTTTTATGAGGGATCTTGATATTGATATGTTCTATAATAAGGAAACAGGTATTTATAGCTGCATCCGCTGTCAGTTCAGAGGTACAGAGGAAGAGGTACTTCAGGGCAACGAGGATGTCCGCAAGAAGTACAAGGCTATGTACAAGAGATTCGACAAGTTCGATTTTGATTAAAGTAGTGATTGGTACGCTGCTGCTATAATAGCAGCAGCGTATTTTGCATTTCGCTACAAAGGAGAGTATATATGGCGAAAAGAAAAAAAGACACGATGGAATTCAGATTTTATGAGTTGCCACAGGGAGAATCTGCACTTGTGCTGTGTGGAGAATCATGGAAGAGAGTGTATGGTCATGATGAATTACACCTGCATTTCCATAATCTGCTTGAAATCGGCATCTGCCGCGAGGGAGATGGAAATATGTATCTGGATGAGGATATTTACCAGTATCATGACGGCGATATCACATTTATACCTGAGAATTTTCCGCATGTTACAGTCAGCTATGGTGAGGTGGTAAATTTCTGGGAGTATATTTTCATTGACCTGCGCTCTGTGATAGAAGAAATGTTTCCAAACAATGCGGCATTCCAGAATGATGCAGTTTCGACCATCTCAAAAAAAGCATTTATGACCAATGTATACCAAAGCCCGGTTGTGGCCGGATATATAAATTCCATCATTAGGGAAACTAATGAGCACAAGGAATATTCCCAGAGAACAATAAAGCTTCTTGTGCAGGGAATTGTAATTGAATTGCTGCGCAAGTATGATGAGCTGCCGGAGGAAGATAATGATGTCGTAAAGGGCACTAATATGTCACAGATAGCCACGGCGCTTGACTATATGAATAAGCATTACAGTGAAACAATAAAGGCAGGGGAGCTTTCGTCACTGTGCAATATGAGTGAGACTCATTTCAGGAGACTGTTTGAATCATATATCAATATGCCGCCTATGGAGTATCTGAATCTGATAAGAGTGCAGAAGGCGTGCGAGCTTATGAAAAAGACAAATGAGCCGATGGAGCTTATTGCACAAAAATGTGGATTTACAACCCAGTCAACTTTTAACCGTAATTTCCGCAAATTTTTGGACACTTCGCCATATCAGTGGAAGATAAATCCTGAAAATTATGAGCATAAACTGCTGAATTTTAGGATATCTGCACTAAAGGGATGGTAGAAAATACATGCCTTCGTCTTATAAGAGGGCTTTGTGTTTAAAACAGACATGTATCAAATAATAAATACAGTAGATAGGAGTGTATAAAATATGAGTAATTTTGATTCAAATATCATTAAGAATCCGGAAATATTTGAGCAGAACAGACTTGCGGCTCATTCGGATCATGTGTGCTATAAAAATGAACTGGAGAAAATTAAAGGAAAATCAAGCCTGAGATATGATATGAACGGCTTATGGAAGTTTGCATATGCAAAGAATCAGTCCCTGGCTCCTTGTGGCTTTGAGGCAGCTGACTATGATTGCAAAGGCTGGGATGAAATCAGGGTTCCGGCACATATCCAGATGGAAGGCTATGACGTGCCAATCTATACGAATACCACATATCCGTGGGAGGCTGATGAGTCTATAAAGCCGGGCGAGGTACCTGAGATTTTTAATCCGGTTGCAAGCTATGTGAAGTATTTCACAATCCCTGAGAATATGAAGAACAAGAGGGTGTGTATTTCGTTCCAGGGAGTGGAGAGCGGTTTTGCACTCTGGCTGAATGGACACTATGTCGGCTACAGTGAGGACACATTTGATCCGTCTGATTTTGAGCTGACTGATTATATTATTGAGGGTGAGAACAAGCTTGCGGTCAGGGTATGGAAATGGACATCAAGCAGCTGGTGTGAGGATCAGGATTTTTACAGATTTTCAGGCATTTTCAGAGATGTATTTTTGTATGCTGTTCCTTGTGCACATGTGGAGGATCTGTCAGTTGTTCCTACACTTAATGATACCTTTGACGAGGGCACACTTAGTGTGTCAATAAAGGCAGATGGTGATGGTATTGCAAGTGTAAAGCTTTATGAGCTGGGCGATTTGTCTGTGGAAAAATATGACAGGGCAAAACTTTTATTGGAAGAGTTTGATATAGAGCTTAGGAATAAGGAAATTTGCGAGGGCTCATGTAATGTGAAAAATCCTCTGTTATGGAGTGCTGAAAAGCCGAATCTGTATGAGGTTAAAATTATAGTTAAAGATACGCATAGAAATGAGACTGAGTTTATCAGCCAGCTGGCAGGCTTCAGAAGATTTGAGATGGTAGACGGACTCATGAAGCTAAACGGTAAGCGTATTGTATTTAAGGGTGTAAACCGCCATGAGTTCAGCTCAATAACAGGCCGTGTGCCAAACCGTGATGAGGTGATAAAGGATATTGTCACAATGAAAAAGAACAATATCAATGCTATAAGAACAAGCCATTATCCTGATGATTCCATGCTCTATAAGCTTTGCGATATTTATGGAATCTATATGATAGCTGAGAACAATCTTGAGAGTCATGGCACATGGGAGGCATATAATAAGGGCTATGTTGACCTTGACTTTGTTGTGCCAAAGGACAAGCCACAGTGGAGAGAAATGATGCTGGACCGTGCCAACTCATGCTATCAGAGGGATAAAAATCATCCGGCAATCCTTATCTGGTCATGCGGCAATGAGTCGTTTGGCGGCAAGACCATATATGAGATGTCACAGCTTTTCAGACAGCTTGATAAGCATCGTCTGGTTCATTATGAGGGAGTATTTAGCGATAGAAGCTATAATGACACAAGCGACATGGAAAGCCAGATGTATACTCCGGCTGCAGGCATTGAAAAATTCCTGGCAGAGCATCCTGAGAAACCGTTTATCTGCTGCGAATATACACATGCAATGGGAAATTCCTGCGGTGCTATGCACAAATATACAGAGCTTACAGACCGCGAGCCTAGATATCAGGGCGGATTTATCTGGGATTATATTGACCAGTCAATCTACAAAAAGGACAGATACGGCAAGTGGTTCCTCACATATGGCGGAGATTTCGGCGACAGGCCTACAGATGGAGATTTCAGCGGAAACGGCATCTGTTATGGCGGAGAGAGAGAGGCTTCTCCAAAGATGCAGGAGGTGAAGTTTAATTATCAGAATATATCGGTTGATTTTGACAGCGACTACATCTTTACAGTCACAAACAAAAATCTCTTTGTAAATACATCGGTTTTTGATGCTTTTGCCATTCTACTTGCAGACGGAAATGAGGTCTACAGGACCAGGCTTCAGATATCTGTTCCACCGATGGAGAAGGCAAGCTATGAGGTGCCGGTGACTCTTAAAAATTCCATGATAGATGTGGAAAAAGAGTACTGTATTGTCGTATCATTTGTATTGAAGGAAAACACCATCTGGGAAAAGGCAGGATATGAGATTGCATTCGGACAGCATATGATAAAGAAGCCTGTAAGTGAGTATTCATGCGACAAATCAGTTGAGCTTGTTGTTGGAAACGGAAATATCCTTGTAAGAGGTGAGAACTTTAAGGCACTTTTCTCAAGAATGAATCTGGGAATGGTTTCATATGTATACGGTGGCGTCGAGATGCTTCCAAATACTATCCCACTGCCGAATTTCTGGAGAACACCTACCAACAATGATTCCGGCAACATGATGCCACAGCGCTATGCACAGTGGAAGATTGCCAGCATGTATGTGACCACCAGACAGAATCAGCGCTTTGCAGATACATCACCAAGGGTAGAAAAAAATGATAACAATATCGCCATCACATACACTTATTTCATGCCTACCACACCGCAGAGCTCATGCGAGGTGACATACAGGGTGTTTGGTGATGGAACAATCGAGACAACTCTGTCATATGACCCTGTAAAGGAGCTTGGCGATATGCCGGAGTTTGGCATGATGTTCAAGCTGGATGCCGATTATGATACAGTGAAATGGTACGGACTCGGACCACAGGAGACATACGAGGACAGACAGCATGGCGGAAAGTATGGTGTATACGAGAATAAAGTGGCAGACAACATTGCCGAGTACCTCGTTCCGCAGGAGAGCGGCAACAAGTGCAGAGTAAGATATGCAAAGGTAATGGATAAGAAGGGCAGAGGCATGCTGTTCTTTGGTGATGAGCTCTCGTTCTCGGCACTGCCATATACACCACATGAGCTGGAAAATGCAGCGCATCATTTCGAGCTTCCACCTGTACACTATACTGTTGTCCGTGTGGCAAAGAAGCAGATGGGTGTAGGCGGAGACGACAGCTGGGGCTCACATACTCATCCGGAGTACCTGCTTGATGTCTCAGAGAAAATGGAATTCACATTCTGTTTCCGCGGAATTTAGCATTTTAAGGTTGTCAGGAATATTATTACACATTTTGAGAGCAGAGACTGCTACTGTGGCTGCTCTCATGGTGTAAATAAACGATATAAGAATTAAGGAGAATTAAAATGTCAAAATTTATTAAGGGTATGGATTTATCAACCTTGCTAGAGCTGGAACGCTGCGGAGCAAAATACTACCAGGATGGAAAGGAGAAGGATATTCTTGACATCATGAAGGAGCATGATGTTGACACAATCCGTCTTCGTCTGTGGAACGACCCAAAATCAGAGGATGGTGAGCCTTACGGTGCGGGTAACAATGACCTGGCTGAGACTATTGCTATCGGAAAAAAGGTTACAGATGCAGGCTTTGGAGTGCTTTTGAATTTCCACTACAGTGATTTTTGGGCAGATCCGGGAAAGCAGATTAAGCCAAAGGCATGGAAGGATTTTGGTGTGGACGAGCTGGAGCAGGCTGTATATGATTTTACACTTGAAAATCTGACAAAGATTATTGAGGCAGGTGTAAATGTCACAATGATTCAGGTAGGTAATGAGCTTTCAAACGGACTTTTGTGGCCTGAGGGAAAGGTACCTAACTACGATAATATAGCAAAATTTGTGAATGCCGGAATACGTGCCTGCCGCAAGGTAAATGCTGATATTCCGATTATGATTCACCTCGATAATGGTGGAAACAATGAGCTTTATGTCAGATGGTTTACAAACTTCATCGAAAGAGGAGAGGAGTTTGAGTATATCGGATTGTCATACTATCCTTTCTGGCACGGCTCTCTCGATCAGCTTGAGTTCAATATGAACGATATTGCAAAGCGTTTCAATAAGGACCTTATCATCGCTGAGGTATCCATGGGCTTTACAATGGACAGCTACCAGGAGTACGAGAAGCTTGCTGATTCTGAGCGCAAGGGTTATGCGACAAAACCTGAGCTTGTTGAGAAGATAGATTATCCTATGACTATTGAGGGGCAGGCTGACTTTACAAAGGATTTCTTAAACAGGGTGGCAAATGTGGTGGATGACCACGGAAAAGGATTTTTCTGGTGGGAGCCAGCGTGGATTCCTGTACCGGGCTCGGGCTGGGCTACATCTGCTTCGCTTAAGTACATGAATGATCCGGGACCATGCGGCAATGAGTGGGCAAACCAGGCGCTCTTTGACTATGATGGAAATGTGCTGCCGGCACTTGATGTTATTAAAAATTTTAAAAAATAAAATAATAACATATGTAATTTTGTTGCATGATTTGATTTGTTATGTTGCATTTTCAGTCGGATGTATTGCAATGTAAAAATGTGCAGTTATAATAG
>PPYE01338417.1_pt1 | contig 11445 bp, 7 predicted proteins | sample 1559881 | NCBI WGS metagenome assembly PPYE01 (sample SAMN08240022, study PRJNA423297) | Human gut metagenome, whole genome shotgun sequencing project.
CACTAGTTCCATCGAAATTAAAGAACTACAAGAACGTATCAAATCTCTTGAAATGGCTAATGAGGAAACCCTTTGCGCTATCAATGATCTCAGTGAAGATACCCAAAAGTCCTTGGATGATATTTACATAGCTCTTTCCGAACTGGCTACAAAGAAAAAGAACAATGCTAAAAAGCCTAAAATTGGTTATATAAAATAAAGTAAACTAATAAGTTCTTATACTATGGAATTACAAGCGATACAAAACAAGATTTATGAGATCAGAGGGCAAAAAGTCATGCTGGATTTTGATCTGGCGGAAATGTATGGAACGGAAACCGCCCAATTGAAACGTGCGGTCAGACGAAACATAGAACGCTTTCCTGATGATTTTATGTTCACATTAACAATTCAAGAATTTAACAACTTGAAAAACAATATGGTATGCCAAATTGGCATCTCAAAGAAAGGAGGTAACCAATATGCTCCATTCGCTTTCACGGAGCAAGGTATAGCAATGCTTTCTTCTGTACTCAGATCCGATACAGCCATTAAAGTCAATATCTCTATCATGCGTGCTTTCGTCGGTATACGACAAATAATAAGTTCTTCCTCCCCTTTGCTTGAACTCCAACAAGAAGTAAAGGAACTCAAAGCGTATATCGAAGAAGCATTTGCCGATTACAACGACATCAACGAAGATACCCGTACGCAACTTGAGCTAATCAATCTGTCACTCGCTGAGTTACAAGCGAGAAGAACCAAGAATCAATCTCGCCCCCGGATTGGTTACGTGAAATAAACAGTTCATGTAAATAACTCATATAAAATAAATAAATTCACTAACTTTGTGGCCTTAAATAGAAAACGATACAAAAACGATAAACGATCATGGAGTACAATTTCAGAGAGATTGAGAAGAAGTGGCACGACTACTGGATTGCCGAAAAGGTTTATAAAGTCGAAAAGGACACGAATAAGCCTAAATACTATGTATTGGACATGTTCCCCTATCCTTCCGGTGCGGGATTACACGTTGGCCACCCGCTCGGTTATATAGCTTCTGATATTTATTCGCGTTTCAAACGTTTGCAAGGTTTTAACGTATTGCACCCGATGGGTTACGACGCTTACGGATTGCCTGCGGAGCAATACGCCATCCAGACCGGACAACATCCGGAGATCACGACAAAGAATAATATAGCCCGTTATCGGGAGCAATTGGAAAAGATCGGTTTCTGCTACGATTGGAGCCGTGAGATCCGTACCTGCGATCCCGAATATTACAAATGGACGCAATGGGCCTTCATCCGGATGTTCAACAGCTACTACTGCAACGACAAGAAGCAAGCCCGCCCGATCAGCGAGTTGATACAAGCCTTCGAGACAAGTGGTACGGAAGGGCTGAACGTAGCTTGCGGAGAGGAACTTAGTTTCACCGCCGAGGAATGGAAAGCCAAGAGCGATAAAGAAAAACAAGAGATATTACTCAACTACCGGATCGCTTATCGTGGCGAGACCATGGTAAACTGGTGTGCCGCCTTGGGTACCGTATTAGCGAACGATGAGGTCGTGAACGGTGTTTCCGAGCGTGGAGGCTATCCGGTGGAACAAAAGATCATGCGCCAATGGTGCTTACGTGTATCCGCTTACGCGCAACGCCTGTTGGACGGATTGGATACGATCGACTGGACGGATTCCTTGAAAGAGACCCAAAAGAACTGGATCGGACGCAGCGAAGGTGCCGAGGTTCGCTTCAAGGTAAAAGACAGCGACAGGGAATTCACGATCTTTACGACCCGTGCCGATACGATGTTTGGTGTTACCTTCATGGTATTAGCGCCGGAAAGTGAATTGGTTCAACAATTAACTACGGCAGACCAAAAAGCGGAAGTAGACGCTTACCTAGATCGCACCAAGAAACGTACCGAGCGCGAGCGCATCGCCGACCGTCAGGTAACCGGTGTATTCAGTGGTTCCTACGCTATTAACCCGTTTACGGGCGAGGCGGTTCCCATCTGGATCAGCGACTATGTATTGGCCGGCTACGGTACGGGAGCGATTATGGCGGTTCCGGCGCACGATAGCCGCGACTACGCTTTCGCGAAGCATTTCGGACTGGAAATCCGTCCGTTGGTGGAAGGTTGCGACGTAAGCGAGGAAAGTTTCGATGCCAAGGAAGGTATCGTATGCAATTCTCCGAGAGACGGCGTTACTCCTTATTGCGATCTTTCCTTGAACGGACTGACGATCAAGGAAGCGATAGCTGCTACCAAGAAATACGTAAAAGATCACGATTTGGGACGTGTGAAGATAAACTACCGCTTGCGCGACGCTATTTTCAGCCGCCAGCGTTATTGGGGCGAACCGTTCCCGGTATATTACGACGCCGATGGCATGCCTCAGATGTTGCCGGAAGAATGTCTGCCCTTGTTGCTGCCGGAAGTAGATAAATTCTTGCCTACCGAGACGGGCGAGCCTCCATTAGGACACGCCGTTAAATGGGCTTGGGACACGGTAAATCAAAAAGTCACCGAGGTATCAAAGATCGATAACCAGACGATCTTCCCGCTGGAGCTTTGTACGATGCCGGGCTTCGCCGGTTCTTCCGCTTATTATTTGCGCTATATGGACCCGCGTAATGATAAAGCCTTGATAGCTAAAGACGTGGATGAATATTGGAGAAACGTGGATTTATATATCGGTGGTACGGAACACGCTACCGGCCACTTGATTTACAGCCGTTTCTGGAATAAGTTCTTGTTCGACTTGGGTATCGTTTGCGAGGAAGAGCCGTTCAAGAAATTGATCAACCAAGGTATGATCCAAGGACGCTCGAACTTCGTGTACCGCATCAACGGAACCAATAAATTCGTTTCCTTGAACTTGAAAGACCAATACGAGGTCACCCCTATCCATGTAGACGTAAATATCGTATCTAACGACCTGTTGGATATAGAGGCTTTCAAGAACTGGCGTCCGGAATACAACGACGCGGAGTTCGTATTGGAAGATGGTAAATATATCTGCGGATGGGCAGTCGAGAAGATGTCCAAATCCATGTTCAACGTAGTGAACCCGGATATGATCGTTGAGAAATATGGTGCCGATACCCTACGTTTGTACGAGATGTTCCTAGGCCCGCTGGAGCAATCCAAGCCTTGGGATACGAACGGTATCGACGGCGTACACCGTTTCTTAAAGAAGCTTTGGGGCTTGTTCTTCGGCAATACGGATACCCTGCAAGTTACCGATGCCGAGCCTACGGCCGACGAATTGAAATCCTTGCATAAGCTGATCAAGAAAGTAACGTTCGACATCGAGCATTTCTCATACAACACGTCCATTAGCGCCTTCATGATTTGCGTGAACGAGTTAACGAGTTTAAAATGCAGCAAGCGCGCCATCTTGGAGCCGCTGATCACCTTATTGGCTCCGTTCGCTCCCCACATCACGGAAGAGCTATGGCATCAATTAGGACATGATACGACCATCTGCGATGCCCAGTGGCCGGAACATAACGAAGAGTATCTGGTAGAAAAATCAGTTACCTACGTCATCTCATTCAATGGTAAAGCCCGTTTCAACCTCGAACTTCCGGCAGATATCTCCCGTGAAGACGCTGAGAAGGCGGCCTTGAGCCATGAGAACTCAGCGAAGTGGATGGAAGGCAAGGCCGTTAAGAAGGTTATTGTCGTTCCCGGCAAAATCGTTAATATCGTAGTGGGATGAACTTAAAACTCACAAAAATCTATTTTTCCGTACAGGATTATCTAATGATCCTGTTCGGAACTTTATTATACGGATTCGGATTCAACGCCTTTATCCTTTCCAACGAGATCGTGACAGGTGGGGTAAGTGGTATCTGCGCATTGATCTTCTTTGCCTCCAATGGATTGATCCCGGTATCCGTATCTTATTTTGTCATCAACGTAGCCTTGTTGGTGGTAGCTTTAAAGATCCTTGGTCTAAAATTCTTGATAAAAACTATTTTCGGAGTTTTCTCACTCTCGGCTTCTCTCTCTCTTTTCGAGTGGCTGCTGAAAGGACAACCTATACTGCACGACCAGCCGTTTATGGCTATCATAATCGGAGCGTTTATGTGTGGTGCCGGACTAGGATTGGTATTCTCGGCCAACGGCAGTACCGGAGGTACGGATATTATCGGTGCGGTAATCAATAAATATAAGAATATATCGATCGGACGTATCCTTCTGTTTTGCGATTTCTTCATCATCAGTTCCTCTTTCTTCCTGTTCCATAACGTGGACAAGATCGTTTTCGGTTTCGTGGAGATGGTCATAAGCAATTACGTTCTCGACATGGTATTGAACGGTAACCGCCAATCCGTACAATTCCTCATCTTCTCCCAGAAGTACGACGAGATAGCGGATCGCATCATCCATGACTTAGGCCGTGGCTGCACGATACTGGACGGCGAGGGCGGTTATTCCCGCAAACCCGTCAAGGTAGTCGTACTACTCGCCAAGAAATCCGAATCCGTCTCCATCTTCCGGATCGTGAAACGGATAGACCACCAAGCATTCATCTCCCAAAGCATTGTCCGAGGGGTATATGGTGAGGGGTTCGATCAGATAAAGACTTAAAAAAGAATATACAAACAATTTAAAGCATTTCCATACGTTATATATCTACCGTATAGAAATGCTTTCTTATTTAATAGATTACGAAATATGAAACTTGTATTCGCGACAAATAATCAACACAAACTGGACGAGGTCCGCAAGATAACCGCCGGATACGCGGAAATCATAAGTTTATCCGATATCGATTGCCATGACGATATCCCCGAGACGGCAGATACCTTAGAGGGAAATGCTTTGCTAAAAGCCCGCTATATCAAAGAGAAATTCGGATATGATTGTTTCGCTGACGACACGGGATTAGAAGTCGAGGTATTGAATAATGCTCCGGGAGTCTATTCGGCTCGTTACGCAGGAACGGAGCACGACTCGGAAGCTAATATGAACAAGCTGTTGTCCGAAATGAATCATAAAGAAAACAGAAAAGCACGTTTCCGCACGGTCATAGCTCTAATCCTTGACGGAAAAGAATATACCTTCGATGGTATCGTAAATGGCTCTATCACTACCGAAAAACGCGGAGATAGCGGATTTGGATACGATCCTATATTCATGCCTGATACCTATACACAAACTTTCGCCGAGATGGGTAACGATACAAAAAACCAGATCAGCCATCGTGCGAAAGCCGTCATGAAGTTAACATCATTTTTATCTGATTACAATTGTTAATATGAGACATATACTTACTATCATTCTATTTTCATTCTTTTCATTCACTGTATTAGCCGCGAATTTTAATACAACCGGATGGAAAACGTATCTTTCTTACAATAACACAAATAGCGTAGAGGAATCGAACGACCAAGTATTTGTGGTAGCGGAAGGATCTCTTTATACGTATGGAAAAGAAGATAATAGTATTAAGCAATATTATAAAGGAAACGGATTAAATGATAATACGATTTCTTTGATCCGCTATAATAAACAAACAAAATCACTCCTTATTATCTATGATAATTCAAATATAGATATACTTGAGGGAGGAGTGGCGACAAATCTACCTTATCTGTCGACCAGTACGTCCATAAGAGACAAACAAATCAATTCAGTATTGATACACGATGAATATGCCTATTTATCGACAGCATTCGGTATCGTCGTGGTCAATATGGCCAAAAAGGAAATAAAAGATACCTACAAGCTTTCCTTAAATATAACATCGTGTGCCATACAGAATGGCAATATATATGCCTCTACAACCAATAAGGCAGAAGTATCTTCGGGGATTATATACGCCTCATTAAAAGAAAACCTACTGGATAAGGCAAACTGGAAGCCCTATGAATTATCAAACCTTTCCGATAGTCATACGATCTCAGCTATCGCTTCATTCAAGAATACTTTGTTCTACTTGGTCAGTCAGCAAGGTATCTTCTATGAAAACAATGGAGAGCTTTCCCGAATAATAAATAGCTCAACCCTAAAATACATGAAAGTAATAGGCGAAAAATTAGCATGTATAGATAACTCAAGGGTTTTCATCGTATCCGATACGCAAAAGTTTGACCAAATAAACTTAAGTATCAATGATATCAGTACCTATCAAACAGACAAATATTGGATAGCGGAAGGAAGCAAAGGGCTACGTTCTATCCAACGGAAAGGCTCAAATAGTTTTGAGGCTCTTAATGAACCTATCATTTTAGACGGACCTTACAGCAATAGCGCATTCGATATTGTTTGTAAAAATGATAAAGTATATATGATCATAGGAGGTAAAGACCTCCTAAATGGTAAACGCTTCGACAAAGGAGGTTATATTCTTACATACGATTATGATAAATGGTCTTTTATCGATCCTAAAGAAGCCCAAAAGAAACTCAATTTACCAAGAAATCCACGAGACTATACAAGTATAGCCGTAACGACCGATGATTCTAATGATGAGATCGTATACGCCTCTTCCATGGGTGATGGCGTTATCCAATATAAGAATGGAACTCCCGTCCAGTCATACAATGAAAAGAATGCCTTTAAAGAAACCGCGGGAGGCTATGGGTCCGGTTATTGTTATATAGATGGACTGGCCTTTGATAAAAATGGAAATTTGTGGATGACAAGCTCAGAGGTTAACCATGCGGTACTTGTTCTTGACAAAGCAGGAGCATGGCATCGTTTGGATATCGAACAACTTAGAGGAGTCTATACAATAAACGATATACTTATAACCTCCACGAACGACAAATGGATTTATGTGCCTCGTAACACCCCTAAACTTGTAATGATACCGAATAGCGAGTCTTTAGACGAAGTTTCCTCGTATGAGTTTACTACACTTATTGATACCGACGGAAAAGAATTGACTCCTAGTAATTATACATGCGTAGCCGAGGATAAGGATGGATATATCTGGGTTGGTACGAATCGGGGGGCCGTATATTTCACTAAACCTAGGATCTCTTCCGCTGAGGATAAAGCCGCTACACGTTGTACAAGGGTAAAATATACCAATGAGGAAACTGGCAATCTCGCTTATTTCTTAGATAACGTTGTCGTCACGACCCTAAAAGTAGACGCAGGTAATCGAAAATGGATTGGAACCAAAGGAAATGGCGTCTATGTTCTAGATAATGATAATGAGACAATCGTTTATCAATTTAATACGACCAATAGCCCGCTCCTTTCCGATAACATATACGATATAGAGATAAACGATAAGACCGGTGAGGTTTTTATCGGTACCGATAAAGGACTAAATTCCTATCAAGGAGAAGCTTCGGAGGGTAAATCTGATTACTCGGAGATCTACGCATATCCCAATCCGGTACGTCCCGAACATATGGATAAAGTAACGATTGTAGGATTAATGGATAATTCGAATGTAAAAATCACGGATTTAAACGGAAATATTATTTATCAAACTAAATCCTTGGGGGGGCAAGCTATCTGGAATTGCCGGAACGTAAACGGATCACGTGTAGCGACAGGCGTATATCTTGTACTAGCTTCCACAGAGGAAGCCTCAGAGAGCGTTGTAACAAAAATCATTGTAGTCAAATAGAACAATGAATCAATCAGAGAAAGTTTTACTCAACTCCAGATTAATAAATCAAGTAAAAGAAGCGAATAATTTTGATTTTATTCGCTTCTTTCTTGCGTATTCTGTCATGTTCAACCATTTCAGCACACTGACAGAGACAGATCCTTTTTGGTTTGTTAGCGGAGGATTTCGAGTGAAAGGTTTCTTTATTATTAGTGGATTTCTTGTTATGTTTAGCTTCTTACGTACGCCTAATACCCGGATTTTTTTCCGTAAACGTATTCAACGTATTATGCCCGCCTACAGCTTGACTATTTTATTATGTGCCTTAATCGGATTATTCCTTACCTCTTTATCCTGCAGGGAATACCTCACCTCTTCTAGCTTATATACCTATCTTATCTGTAATTTACTTACATTTAACTTTTTATCGCCGGATTTACCCGGCGTATTCGATACCAATCCTTTACAAGCGATGAATGGGTCTTTATGGACTATCAAGGTTGAATTCATGCTATATATCACCATACCCATTATCTATTGGTTACTGAAAAGATACAATAAATTGGTATGCCTACTTCTTATTTATATCTTATCTTTCATCTACTCGACAACGTGTAATTATTTAGATGATATGACACACAACCCTATTTATGAATTCATGAAAAGACAATTCCCCGGACAAATGATGTACTTTTGTTCCGGTATTATCATACTTGCCTATTTCCCTGTTTTTCGAAAATATATGAGATATTTGTTCCCTGTCAGCCTATTTCTTTTATTGGGTAGAGAGTATATGTTGCTGAGTATTTTCGAGCCTATCGCTCTAGCCTCTATCATTATCACGGTAGCTTATGGATTCAAGTGGTTACATGTATTCAATCGGATGGGAAATTTCTCGTATGGTATTTTCTTGATTCATTTCCCGATCATCCAAATATTCATTCATTACGGACTTGATCGGTATAGCTTTATATTGACATTGGCTCTTACCACTATCCTTAGCACCGGATTGGGTATGTTATCTTGGAAATACATAGAGAAACCTTGTTTATATCATCCTAAAAAGAAAAACCAGACGAACGCAATGATCGGATGATCTGATCTGTTATCTTCTCCGCTCCTTTAGCAGCTATTAATGCCAAGAACTAAATCCCACCATCCGTAAAAGAGGGAAACAACTACGATTGCAGAATTTATTTGTAGTCGTAGTTGTTTCCCGAAGACAAACCAATACAGTAAAGATACAATATCAATGCTTTATACCCTCGAACATCTCCGAGCGATCTTCTTTCGCTTGGGTGGATTTGGCCTTGAAACTATTAAATGTCCAACTCAACGTCAACGTGATTTGTGGATATTTGGGTTTGATACGTGTCAGGGAACGTAAATCTGCCGTTTGGATATCGCTGATATATTTGGCAGAACGGAAAATATCCCGGAAAGCTAAGGTAGCGGTTAGTTTTCGGTTACATAGTTGCTGGCGAACGGCTACGTTCGCATACCAATAAGCGTCCGTACGGCCCTGCGTCGTTACGGAAGGACCTACAAAACTACCATCCAATTGGATACGGGTGTATTTCCCCAGATTAAACAGGTTATTCCATAGGATATCGTAATTGGTGCTTGAGGTCGTATTTCCACCGGCGGCCTGTTCGTTCTTCACCTTATAGTGATAAACGTTTCCGTTGACTGTGGTATTCCACCAACGTACTGGATGCAGGCTGACACTTAGCTCGATACCTGTTGAATAATCATGTCCTACGTTTGACATCGAGTCTAAGGTTACACCGGCTGAATAAGGTACGCGCAACCGCTCGATCTTATCTTTCCGATACCGATGAAAGGCGGTAGCGGATACCGTATTTTCCCCGAAATTCTTCCGGTAGTTCAATTCAAAGGAGTTGATGTACTCCGGACGTATATCCGGATTACCGATCTCGGCCGTATAAAAGTCGCGATACGTAATATAAGGCTCCATATAGAAAAGCTGCGGACGTGTGGTACGACGGGAATAGGAAGCCAACAAGCGATGCTCATTCGGGAACGTATAGCCCAAATGCACCGATGGGAAAAACTCAAAGCGGTTCTTCGTACGGTCCGCTCCCTCCACGGAACTTCGCAAGACCGTATGCGTATGCTCTCCCCGAACGCCGGCTTGCGCCTCTAAATTCTTCCACGTATGGGAAAGAATCGTATAAATTGAATTCACCCCTTCTTGAAAATAAAACGTGTTGTAGATATCGTCACGCCAAAAGAACGTTTGTCCCTTGGGGTCCCACCATTCCATATTGTAATCGCCGTCTTCCAGATAAGAATAATATTGGTAACCCGCCTCTAGCTTACCTCCTTTCCCGAAAGGCAAGGCGTAATCCAGATTGATACGCATCGTTTCCCGGTGCTCGGCCTCATAAGCACGGTGCCCCTGTTGGCGTTGCCCTTCCAAAGACATCAAGTCATTAAAGAAATATTCCAACGCATGACCGCCATATTTGTAATAGGCACTACCGGAAAGCTCGTGTCCCTTATCGTTGAACTTATGCTGTACCGCCAGACTTCCCAAACCTATATTCTCATCATTATCATAATCATCTATGCTTCGATAATCTTCCGTCACCGGAGAGCCGCCCGCTACCGAACGGGTTTCCTTATAGTTCATCTCTCCCTTACGCTTATTTCCGCCATAGCCGCCCTCCAGATCCAACGCGATGGTTGTCTTGGGAAGATTCAGGCTCCAACCGCCTTTCATCGTATAATGATAGCTGTTTCCCGTACGAGGCCCGACGGAATGCGAGGTAGTGGTCTGATCGCCCACCACCGTCTTCTTCTCTTGGTCGAAATCACTCTTACGCATACGATCCGTCCACTGTCCGCCGATGTACCAACGGGAACGCTGATGTTGCTGTGCCAACAAGAAATCGACATGGCGGGAAAGCCACGTACTTCCCGAGAGATTCACCATCCCGCTCAATCCTCGCTGGGAATGCTTCTTCGTGATAATATTGATAATGCCCACGTCGCCTTCCGTATCATGCTTGGCGGAGGGCGTCGTGATAATCTCTATATTCTCTATATGCCCGGCCGGGACTTGCTCCAAAGCCTGTGTACCCGAGAAGACACTCGGCTTACCATCTATGTAAACCAAAAAGCCGCTGCTTCCACGAAAAGTAACATCGCCTTCCGCGTCTACCCGTATGGAAGGCGTATTCTCTAATATATCCACGGTGGAACCGCCTCCTCCCATCATATTGGAAGAGGCCTCGACCACTTTCTTATCCAACTTATAAACCAATTGGCGTTTCTCGGCCACTACCTCCACTTCGGCGATACCTACCTCCAAGGGACTCATCATCAACTTACCTAAATCCACCGGAGACGAGGCATCCAAGATGATATCATTCTTTGTAAACACATCATATCCCATCAGACGGACCATGACCACATAATTACCCGGAGCCACCTTAGTAAACGAGAAACGTCCTTGATCGTCCGGAAAAGTCTGTTGCAAAGGTTTTTCACTTCCCATCGCAAACAGAAAGATATCCGCATAATTAATCACTTGATTCGAAGAGGCATCTATTAACTGCCCCTTAATACGGGCATTCGGAGAAGTAGCCCACGAGAGCGCACAAATCACCCATAATAAGGCCAACATTAGTCCTATCTTTTTCATGATATTGAGAATTACAATTAGATTTCTACGCAAAAGTAACTAAATTCAGAATGTTACGGTAATTAATAGCGATCATTCTTGATATATTCTTTCCCGGGATCGTCCGAGTTCGAGTAGCGAAGCAAATGGTTTGTCTTATGCTGATATAGGTAGACACATTCAATAACAATAAAATGTGTAATTATTATGCGCAAAAAACATGAGCA
>PPYE01187476.1_pt1 | contig 11444 bp, 6 predicted proteins | sample 1559881 | NCBI WGS metagenome assembly PPYE01 (sample SAMN08240022, study PRJNA423297) | Human gut metagenome, whole genome shotgun sequencing project.
GTAAATATACTTTTTTCATTTCATGCATTATGTATGGTTTTATCAAATTATTTTTGTATATTATTCACAATTTCGCGGTTTCCTAAATAAAAAAAGCCCCTACAATGCCTTTCGACACCATAGGAGCTTTCTCTGTAATTTCTCTTTATTCTATTCTGCCTTCAGATAAATCTGGAATGCATCATAATTTTGCTCTGGTAATGGAAGCAGGATTCCGGCATGCATCAACGCTGCGCCGGAGAAAGTTCCAGACTCTTCTCCATCCAGCTGCATCTGATAAACCTTTTTCGGATCCAGCCCTTTCCATTTCACGATCTCAGATGCTGCATTTGCATACATATCTGTATAAACGACAGACATGCAGGCCTCACTGCCATCCTGTGCCGCATATTCCCATACAGTATAGTCTCTGTTTTCAAATGGTGAAGTCAGTCTGTAATAATCTCCGAACTGGAACAGTCTTCCATGTTCTTTGAAGAACGCAATCTGTTCTCCCGCCATCTTCTTTTCTTCATCAGTCATCTTACTGAGATCCAGTTCATATCCAAATGTTCCCTGCATTGCACAGATTCCTCTTGTCTTGAATGGTGTCACGCGATGATTCTGATGATTCGGGCAAACCGATACGTGTGCGGAAACAGAAGACATCGGATAGCCAAAGGAAGTACCGTACTGAATACGCAGTCTTTCAATCGCATCCGTATTATCGCTACACCAGATCTGCGGACAGTAATACAACATACCTGCATCAAACCGTCCACCGCCGCCACTGCATCCTTCCAGCAGAAGTTCCGGGAATCTCTGAGTCACAGCTTCCAGTACTTTATAAAGGCCAAGCACATAACGATGTCTCAGTTCCCCCTGACGGTCACGTGGAAGCTTCGCACTGTAAGCAGCCATAAGTGAACGGTTCATATCCCATTTGATATACTGGATATCCGCTTTCTCTACAATATCACAGATCCGCTCTGTCAGATAATCTGTCACATCTTCTCTGGACATATCCAATACCAGCTGGGAACGACTTCTGATCGGCTGTCTTCCCGGTATGACCAGTGCCCAGTCCGGATGTGCCCGATACAGATCACTGTCCTCAGAGATCATCTCCGGCTCAAACCAAAGCCCAAAAGAAAGTCCCATATCATGTACTTCTTTCACCAGCTCAGAAAGGGTTCCACACAGCTTTTTCTCATTTACAAACCAGTCGCCAAGACCGGAGAAATCATCATCCCTTTTTCCAAACCATCCATCATCCAGTACCAGCATATCCAGATTCAGTTCTGCCGCTTCTTTTGCAATTGCAATCAGATTGTCTTTGTTAAAATCAAAATAGGTTGCTTCCCAGTTATTTACCAGAATCGGGCGCACTCTGTCTTTCCAGCAGCTGCGGATCAGATTCGACACGATTGCCTGATGCAGAGTCTGGGACAGCTTTGAAAATCCATCTGCACTGTATGTCAGACATACCTCGGGTGTGCTGAAGCTTTCACCCTTTTTTAGTTTCCAGGAAAAATCATAGTCATCAATTCCAATGACCAGTCTTGTCTGATTAAACTGATCTACTTCTGCCTGTGCATGAAAACCGCCACTGTACAGAAAAGATGCACTGTAGCACTCACCAGTACTCTCTGTAGTGTCTTTATCCGCAAGAATCACAAAAGGATTATGCTGGTGGCTGGAAGTTCCACGGGTACTGCGAAGCTCCGTGATGCCGTGTGGCAGACTGTTTCTTTCCATCTGACGCTCACCGGCATGTTTTCCATAAAAATGAATCAGATCATATTTTCCCATTCCAAAATCCAGACACGCACTCATAATTCTGGAAATCTGGATATCACCCTCTGTACGGTTTTCGACTACTGCTGCTCTTGTAATGATATCCAGCTCTTCAAAGACTCCATAAAGAAGATGTACATAGACTTCTTCAACAGTATCTTTCAGAACGATCTCCAGTGTCTCTCCTTCTGATTTCTCAGAAGAAAAGAATGCCGGAAGCCCCGGAATGTTATATTTTCCATCTCTTACCTGATAGCTGTCAAAGAAAAACATCCCGTCCTGTACACCGCTTCCAAGGTCTGCTTTCAGACAGTCTACACGATAATCTCCGTCGCCATATACCGGAAACTCCTGCGGAAGAAAATCCAGAGAATATACACGCTCTCTGTCAGTCCCTGGGATATTTCCGCTGAATCCACGGTCTGCCATACGAATCAGATAGGAACAGTCCGTATCATCCGTACGGTTTCCGTAATAAGTGTGAATAAGCATATTCTGCTCGTCCACTTTCATCTGATAAGTACTATTTTTTGTATGAAGAGTAAAAATCTGATTCTTTATATTGATAGCCATTGTCGTTTTCCCTTTCTGTCTTTTTCAAGAATTATTTTACTGCTCCGTTTACAACACCATTGATAATCTGTTTCTGGCAAATGATATAAAAGATTAAAATTGGAAGTAATGCCAGAAGATAAGATGCAAATGCCAGGTTATAATTCGTTCCGAACTGTGTCTGGAAATTCAGCTGTGCCAGCGGCAGTGTGTTCTGATCTGTACCGGACATGATGACCAGTGGAGTCATAACGTCATTCCAGGTACTCATTGCTGTGAGAACTGCTACTGTTGCATGCATCGGTTTCATATTTGGAAAAATAATCTTCCAGTAAGTCTGCCATACTCCGGCTCCATCCACACAGGCAGCCTCTTCCAGTGCCATCGGGATATTATTCAGATATCCGGAATAAAGCAGTACATTCATCGGCATAAAAAACACAACATACAATACAATAACACCAAAGCGGTTTGCAATTCCCAGCTGTGCAGTTTCTTTTACCAGCGGCATCATAAGAACCGCAAACGGTACAAACATACCACTTACAATGTAATAGTAAGAAATCTTAAATATCTTACGCTGCTTCATCTTTCTTCCGATCAGATAACCGGCAAGTGAATGTATTAATATACATAATACCACAGTTACCCCGGTAATAAGAAGACTGTTTCCAAGAGAATGCCAGAAATCAGTTACCCGCATTGCTTCTGCAAAGTTTTCAAAACTCCATTTCTGTGGGAATGCCAGTGCACCAGCTACATCATTTGTCATTTCCGATGGCTTCTTAAATGCAATGATCACTGTCATATACAGTGGAAATAAAATCGTCAGACAGCCAAGTACCAGTAAAATATTAATAATCCTGTTTGTAGTCTTACCACGAACAGCGCCTTCTTTTTTCTTTGTTCTGCTCATTATAACTGCTCCTCCTTACTTCCCAGGAATTTCATCTGAAACAGTGATATCGCAACGATCACAATAAAGAATACAAATGCATTCGCACTCTGGAAACCAAACTGTCCTCCACTCATACCATTGTTATAGATCAGATAAGAAATGGACTCTGTGCTCTGTGACGGGCCACCTTTTGTCAAAGACATGATCTGGTCAAATACCATCAGCGCATTTTTCATACAAAGGACAAGGTTAATTGTTACAAATGGCATGATCAATGGAAGTGTAATGCTCTTAAATTTTTTCCATCCGGATGCTCCATCCAGCATACATGCCTCATAAACTTCTTCCGGAACAGTCTGCAGACCGGAAATATAAATGATCGTATTCATCGCTATTCCCTGCCATGCTCCGACGATCACAATTGCGATCCATGCCCATTTTGTACTTCCAAGGAGACTTGTTTTCAGGAAATCAATTCCTGTTACTTCTCCGATCGTCGGCAGAATATATGTAAAAATGAAACTGAAGATATAACCGACAACCAGACCTCCCAGAATATTTGGTACAAAATAGATTCCTCTGAGTGCATTTTTTCCACGAATCTTGCTGTTCAGTCCCAGTGCCAGGATCAGGCTGAGAAGATTGACCACAATTGTCATAACCAACGCATATTTAAATGTAAACAGATATGAGTGACCCACACGGGAATCCTGGAAAATTTCTGCAAAGTTCCGCAGTCCTACAAAATCATAACTTCCATATCCGCGGAAGTTTGTAAGTCCGTAATAAAAACCTTTGATCAGCGGTAATGTATTAAAGCAGAAGAAAAGAACCAGAATCGGTGCCAGCAGGCCAAAAAATATCTTTTCATTTTTGCTCCACGCACCATGTTTTTTATTCATGATCATTACCCTCCTCATATGCTTTTACTTTTGCCACGACATCTCTGTTGTAGCGAATCCATTCTTTGTCAAATCGTTTCATAAATGTATCTGTCGCATCAGCACTGTCATCCATCAGATATGTCTGGATCATTGCATCTACTGACATTTCGCTCGGATAATGATGGTCCTGATAATCCGCTACAATACCGTTTTCGATATAATCACGCATTTCTTCCAGCTCCGGAGTAATCTCAAAATCACCTTTTTTACATGGAACAGCGCTCTGTGCATTCAGATATTTTTTGACATTTTCATCTTCGAGCATATAACTGAGCACTTCATAAGCTGCCTCTTTATTTTTACAATCTTTCATCACGCAGAACATCAGATCATTTCCGGAATTCAGCACATTTTTATCTGCATCTTCATTTGCCGGAAATACAAAAGAACCAATATTCATATCCGGATTTACAGATTTGATCTGAGAGATCGCATAGCTTCCAATTGTAAACATCGCAGATGTTCCTCTTGCGAATGCAGTGCAGGCATCGTTATATCCCTGAGACACCGGATCTTTCTGTCCATATGCAAGAAGCGCTTTTTCCTTTTCTGCCACTTCTCTGTAATTTTCTGCAAAAGTTGTTTCTCCACTGTTTACCTGATAAGTCAGATCAGAATCGCACAGACTTACTGCAATTGCATTCCACGGTGCCAGTGTAGTCCATGTATCTTTAAAACCAAAATATAATGGCTGGATTCCTTCTGACTGGATCTGATCACAAAGATTCGTAAATTCTGTCCATGTGGTCGGAACCTCCCAGCCATGTTCTTCAAACATATCCCGGTTAAAAAGAATTCCAGCTGCATTTGCCATATACGGAACGGCATAAACACCATCTTTCGGCACATATTCCAGATCTTTGTTCATCTCAAGATATTTCTCTTTAATATCGTTCAGTCCTTCAAAATCAGAAATATCCATCAGCATGTCTGCATCCAGAAAATTGGAATAATTAATATCCCCGCCAATTCCTATGATATCCGGATTATCCTCACGGATAAATCTTGTTTTCAGGATTGTCATTGCATCGTTCGGTGAATCAATCTTTAAATAAATATCATCGTGCGTTGCATTGAACTCATCCTGAAACTGTTCAAAAATATCTACTGCTTCCGGTTTGTACTGTACCATTTCAATTACAGTTTTGCCCTCTGTTTCGTCCTTTCCGGAGCATCCTGTCATAACTGTTCCCATTGCCAGAACTCCTGCAAGGAAAACAGCACCTACTTTGTGCTTTCCCATTTGTTTCTCCCTTCTTTATTACAGCTATTCACTGCCATCCGGCAGTTCAGATTCAGACCGGTCATCTCTGTTTGATTCGATTCTAGCACCAAAAGAAAAGCTTCGTACATAGATGGATAACATCAAAATATACCATAATGCGTTATTTCCAGAATAATGTTGATGTTACTACTCATTATGGTATATAATAGTACTAAATAGCGATATTTCGTTAAAATTGTATGATTTCTGTATCTCGTTTTTATGCATATTTTACTATATCCCGTAGGAGGAAATGATAAAAACCATGTCAGATTCTATTTTTCACATATTTTCCAATGAACTTTTTCTTGACCTGACCGTATACCAATACGGCTATGAGAAATGTGATCCTCTGCATTCTTATGGACCATTTGTACGTAATCATTATCTTTTTCACTATATTATTTCCGGCAAAGGAACGCTGAGTGTTACAGAAAAAGATGACAGTGCTGTTTACCATATGGAGGCACATTCCGGCTTTCTCATTGAACCGGGGCGTATCAATCTTTACAGTGCTGACCAGAAATTCCCATGGGAATACGTCTGGGTAGAGTTCGATGGACTGCGTGCAAAAGAGCTGATGGAAGAAGCCGGACTGTCCAACGATTATCCGGTCTTTCATCCCATTTCCGATACAGCAGCAAATAAGCTTCGCGATGAAATGCTGCGCCTGACACAATATCCGGACAATTCCCGCCCACTTGGGATCATTGGTCAGTTATATCTTATTATGGATGCCCTTATCCAGGGTTCTTCCAATAAAAAAAGACTTCAGGGCGGAAAGCTTTCAAGATTTTACGCACAGGAAGCACTTTCTTTTATTGAACAAAATTATACGTTGCCAATCACAGTCGAAGATATGGCAAATCGCTGTAATCTTGACCGAAGCTATTTTGGTAAAGTTTTCAAAGATATGATCGGACAGTCTCCACAGGACTTCCTGATCCGCTATCGAATGAGTAAAGCAACCTCTCTGCTTACCAGCACCAGCCTGTCCATTGGTGACATCAGCGTTCAGGTTGGATATCCAAACCAGCTTCATTTTTCCAGAGCGTTCCGTAACATTTACGGGATGTCACCAAGACAATATCGCCAGCAGAACAAATTATTGTCCTGAATCACAGGCAGGTTACGTTTCTGTTTACTTTTCTTCATGATATTGCATTTTCTGTGAAAAGAATAGCTTTTACACCAGTCTGATGGTAAAATAAAAACCGAAAAATAAAACTGGAGGAACCCTATGAAAAAGAAAAAATTTTTTCCTCTCTCTATGGGAATCGGTTTTCTGTTCACAGGTCTGTTCTGCTGTTTTTCTGTATCAGCAGATGCTGTTGAAGGCTCACCAGGGCAGACTGTTTCCGGAGAATATGCCGTTATTATAAATACAGACACCTCTTCATCTCAGAATACCGGAACTCTGGTTTTTGACGATGGTACAGATACTGTCTCTTCTTATCTCAGCACTGGCAGCAGCGCAGCCAATCTGCCTGCGTCCCAGATTCTCAAAAAAGCTTCTGACACCAGTGATTATAATGTTCTTTCTTCATCTGCCCTTTCCGCAGCAGCTGCACAGTCTGCTGCCACAAGTTACTACATCGGGCAGGAAAAATATATCTATCGTTCAAATAGTACAGGCAAAACTTATGTATGCATCGGCATTGGTGAACACTGCTATATCTGGATGGATAAAGATATGAAAGCCAGTTACGATGCAGCTGGTAAGACTTCCTCAATCGCAAAGGATATGGCAGGTGTATATGACGGACAACCTTATCGAATCCTGAATACTCTGGCCGGTGGTAACATCCCATATGAAGATAATTCCGGTAAAATTTCAATTCTTCTCGAAACTTTATCTTCCGCAAGCGGCATGTACATGTACGACACAGACATCACAGCAATCCATATCAACACTCCTTCTGCATCTGCCTATGTTTCCGGTGAAATGTCCAAAAGAAACGGTCTGCTTGTACACGAAGGACAGCATGCACTGCTCTGGCTGAAAACCAGATTTTCCAATACCGGCAGATATATGTGGCTCAATGAGGGACTGGCTGTGACTGCCATGGACTATCTCTGGGGTGGCATTGATTCCAGCGGATGGTTAAACGGCATTGCCGGAAGTACCGCTATTCGAAGCGGCTCTTCCCTAATCTATCAGACCTACCGTGATGATACGGCGCAGGATTACGGCATGCCTTATCTTTTTATGCGTTATGTAATCGACCGTATGGCCGGAAGCTATAAACCAATGGATGTCCTGCCAAAATTTTACCAGATAGATGCCTCCACCCTTACCTGTGAAGAATACCTGACGCAGGTAACCGGCATTCCATTTAAGACATTAATGGCTGATTTCTATACCGCAATCGCTGCCGGCGATCTCTACGGCAATTACAGTTTCTCTGGTGACCGTATTGCCGCCGGAAAGGCTGCAACATTTCCTGTTTTTTCCGGAAACAGTAACCAGAACTATACGCTGCCTGCAGCTTCTGCAGTCATTATAAAACTGAAAAATGGGAAATTCACGGTTCCTGCCAACGGAAGCTCCAGCATTATTTACCGTATCGTCGGAAATCGCGCCACTTCTGCAGCTCCATCTGAAGGTAGTGGTACTGCCTCTGATCCATATAAGATCACTTCTCTCGATGACCTGAACCTTATCTCGGATCATCCGGGTGCTTATTACAGTCTGACCAAAGATATTCAGACAAATGGAAATATTAATTTCTCTGTAAATTATTTCAGTGGACACTTAGATGGTAATTCACACACTATTTACGGATTGAAAAAACCGCTTATCGCCCAAAATGACGGAACCATTGAAAATCTGCGAATTGTAGCTGATTTTGACGATGACAGCCAGAATGTACAGGGTGTCATTGCACAATATAATCAGGGAAAGATTCAGGAATGTTCTGTTTCCGGCACGGTCACCGGACATATGGGTGGCGATGGATCCATGGTCTTTCCTGAATTTGGCGGCATTGCCGGTCAGAACGAACTTGCCGGAATCATCAGTGGGTGTACGGCCCGCCTGAATATAAATCTGTCTATGCCAGCTATGAAAGGCTGGGTCGGCGGTATTGCCGGATTAAATATTGGTACAATAGAAAAGTGTGTCAGCAATGGAATCATCTCTGTCACCCAGGAAAACGGCACTTCTTATCCTCTTTATGTCGGTGGTATTGCCGGTGAAACCCAAAAATTCAGTGGTATGGGTGGTGTGATCAAAGAATGTCTGCATGCCGGTCAGATTAAAGTTTCCGGTGGTTCCTCTTTTGTTGGACAAATTTGCGGTCTTGCAGCTGCAAATGTAATAAATTCTTCAACCGGATTAAATGGTCACATCCTGAACTGTTATGGAAAAACGGGATCTGGAAATCTGGTCGGTTCTACTGCTGCAGTGCCTTCAACCGGTGGTCTGCTGACAGATGCACAGATGAAGGATTCTTCCTCTTACCAGGGATGGTCTTTTGGAGCTGACTGGAAAATGTCTGATGATGGAATCCCGGCTCGAACCGATTCCTCAGACATTACTTCACTTTCTGTAAAATATACTCCGTCCTCCTGTTATATTGGTGAAACACCATGGAGCTTCGGAACGCTTGTTATAAACAACAAAACGGAAGTTTCCATTACGCGGGATATGGTCAGCGGTTTTGATAATACATCGGCACATACCTGCCAGATTACTGTAACATACAAAGGCCGACAGACCAGTTATTTACTTCCTGTCGTTGCTCCAAAAACAAGTGATATTACAAGTCTCCAGATATCAGCAAAACCATCCAGACTTTCCTATACAGAGGGAGATCTGTTCAATCCATCCGGTGTCAGCTTCTTTGCTACCATAGGCGGTCGCTATGCCTATATTTACAGCGGATATACTTATGATAAAACGCGTGCGCTGACTTCTTCTGATACAGAAGTTACTTTTGACTATTTTGGTGCAAAAGTAACACAGAAGATTTCTGTTGCAGCAAATACACCAACAAAACTGAATATTCTTTCTTCGCCATCAAAGACTCAGTACACCATCGGAGATAAGCTGGATCTTTCGGGAATAAAGCTTCAGATTGTTTACAGCAATGGAACCCTTTCTCCAATAATTACTACTGATACTCTGGATACCTATGGAATTCATATAGCACTTGGCGCTGCTTCAAATGTTACTGCGATTGACAAAAAGCATATTATGACTGCTTCGGACAGCGGAAGCTCTCTTCTGTTTTATGCTACAGATATATTACCAGGACAGTATGGAACTGTAACTGCAGTTTCCTCGACTCTCAGTGTACTGGCTCCTCTGCAGATTACAGATACAGAGCTTCATCTGTGCACTGGAACCAAGAACACTCAATATGCTTATTCCGGCAACGTAACCGGCGGCAGTGGCGAGTACAAGACAACCGTTGTCAGCGAGAATCTTCCGTCCGGACTGAGCCGAAATAATATACCTGACAGTTCCAGTTACTCTTATTTCTATTACTCAGGAACAGTTACTGCTCCTGTCGGCACTTACGAGTCACTGTACACCGTTCAGGATACTCAGACAAAAGCGACCTTATCGGTAAAAATTGTATTACATGTACTTGCTTCCAGTGAAGCAAAATTTTACAGTTTCGTACTGCGTGCCTCGGATAACCCGGAACTTAAACAGGATGTCATCGGAGAGATTGGAACGGACACGATCATTCTCCGGCTGCCAAAAGGCACAAATGTAACTGCCCTGAAACCATCTATTGATTTTGGCTACAGTTACGGTACTTCCCTTCCGTCTGCCTTTTGGAGTGGAAACCCACATGATTTTACCAATCCGGTCATTTATACATTAACTGCACCGGACGGAGTTACAAAGAAATCCTACACCGCGCAAGTAGAATTCTATGATTCTGCTCAAGGAGTCACAACTCCGACTCCAAAGCCGACCAATACTCCGACTCCAAAGCCCACCAGTACTCCGACTCCGAAGCCTACCAGCACCCCGACTCCGAAGCCTACCAGCACCCCGACTCCGAAGCCTACCAGTACTCCGACTCCGAAGCCTACCAGTACTCCGACTCCGAAGCCTACCAGTACTCCGACTCCGAAGCCCACCTGTACTCCAGTACCAACAAATACTCCGGTTCCGACTAACATTCCGACTCCGAAGCCTACCAGTACTCCGACTCCAAGACCAACAAATACTCCGGTTCCGAAGCCACAGCCTACCAGTACTCCAGCTCCAAGACCTTACCCAGTTGGAATGCCTGTCAAACATACAGCAAGTAATGGCATATATAAGGTAACCGGCACTCAAACTCTGGAGTATACAAAACCCGTAAATAAAAAATCGAGTGTTATTAATATTCCGGACCGCATTACACTCAATGGTCTGGATTACACTGTAACCTCTGTTGGAAGCAAAGCTTTCAAAAACAACAAATATCTGAAGAAGGTATCCATTGGAAATAACGTTGTTCAGATCAAAAATTATGCTTTCTATAAATGCCCTAAACTGTCTTCTGTAAAAGTTGGAAGATCCGTTCGGTTAATTGGAAAGCAATGTTTCTACGGATGTAAGAAATTAAGAACACTGAACATTCAATCTCCAGGATTATCGCAGAAATACACTGGTTCAAATGCCTTTAAAGGAACACCTGCAAAAATGAAAGTCTATGTTCCAAGAAAACAGGCCAAAAATTATAAAAAATTATTCCTGAAACGAGGGATGCGCAAAACTGTCACTTTCAAAGGCATTCGATAGGTAGTAAAAAGAAGGAGCAGTCCGAAAATATATTTCAGACAGCCCCTTTTTTTCTGACTTAAGAAGGGGAATTTCTGATATAAATACAGTTCGCCCATATTCTCCCCACCAGCAGTTTTATTTACCTACTGCAACTCCTTCAATATTGATCTTCCAATCGTGCCTTCCGGCATCTGTACCCCAAAATTTTCTGCAACAGATGCACCGATCACCGCAAATGTATCCTGATTCTCAATAGCTCCTGTTTCTTTCATTTTCTTT
>PPYE01295757.1_pt1 | contig 11444 bp, 8 predicted proteins | sample 1559881 | NCBI WGS metagenome assembly PPYE01 (sample SAMN08240022, study PRJNA423297) | Human gut metagenome, whole genome shotgun sequencing project.
AGACAGGAATGTACTTGAAAATTGAATATTGATCGATCGAAGGAACCTCCTGTCATTTATGGATTCTAGGAGGAAATGAACTTGGAAATGATTTTAGCGACAAAGAGCAGCACTCCTATCATTGGTCAGCTTGCGACCGTTATGGGATGGATCATGGATGGTATTTACAGATTGCTGAATATCTTTGGAATTCAGAATATCGGTCTTTGTATTATCATCTTCAGTATCCTTATTTATGCTCTTATGACCCCACTGCAGATTAAACAGCAGAAATTCTCTAAGCTGAGTGCGATCATGCAGCCGGAACTTCAGAAAATTCAAAAGAAGTACAAGGGAAAAAACAACGATACTGCTGCAATGCAGAAAATGCAGGAGGAAACACAGGCTGTATATCAGAAATACGGCGTATCTCCTACAGGAAGCTGTGTACAGCTTGCAATCCAGTTCCCTATTTTGATGGCCTTATATCAGGTAATTTATAAAATTCCGGCATATGTAGGAAGTGTAAGGGATATCCTTGCATCTGCAGTTACCAGTATTACAGGTGTAAACGGATATACAGATATCCTTCAGCAGTTTATCACAGATAATAAGATGACAAGAGTTCAGCTTATTATGGATGGAAGTAAAGCTACAAGTAATTCAGTCACAGACTTTTTGTATGCATTATCACCTTCCCAGTGGAAAACACTTGCTGAGACAAGCCAGTTTGCAGGATTTACTGATACGCTGAACAGCACTGCAAAAGAGATTTCACATGTGCAGAATTTCTTTGGTCTGAATATCGCTGATCAGCCACTGACTTATATTAAAGCAGCTTTTGTAGGTGGATCTGTTCTTCTTGCTATCGTTGCGATTCTTATCCCGATTCTTGCGTGGGCTACACAGACACTCAGCATAAAGCTGATGCCTCAGGCAGCACAGCAGAGCGGCGATTCACAGCAGGATGCAATGATGAACTCCATGAAGACAATGAATATGGTAATGCCGTTGATGTCAGCAGTATTCTGTTTCACATTCCCTGTAGGTCTTGGTATTTACTGGGTAGCAAGTGCAGCAGTAAGAAGTGTGCAGCAGGTTGTTATCAATAAAAAGATGGATAAGATCCAGATTGAAGACCTGATCAGTGAGAATATGAAGAAGATGGAAAAGAAGCGTGAGAAAGCGGGACTTCCACCTCAGAAGATTACAAATCAGGCCCATCAGAGCGCCAAGAATATCAATAAGATTGAAAAAGGCAGCAGCAATACAAATGTTGAGACAAGAGCCAAGAAGGTTGAAGAAGCTTACAAAGACGCTGCGAATGCAAAACCTGGCAGCATTACTGCAAAGGCCAATCTGGTAAAAGCATTTGATGAGCGTAATAAGAAGAAGTAGTCAGGAACGGAGGGGTTGGCATGGAGGATTATATCCAGTTTTCAGCGAAAACAAAGAGTGAAGCAATTACAAAAGCATGTATCGAGCTTGGCGTATCCAGTGACCAGCTTGAGATTCAGGTAATAAGTGAAGGCAGCAACGGATTTTTCGGAATCGGAAGCAAGCCTGCAGTAATTAAGGTTCGTAAGATTGAGCCGGTTTCTGAGGAAGAAGAAATGAAGGAGATCGTAGAGACAGTGAAACTCGATTCCTTCAAAGAGGAAGCCCCGGTTCAGGAAGAAAAGAAAACGGAAGCTATAAAACCGGTAAAGAAAGAAATCAAAGAGCCGAAAGCTGTTTCTGAGAAACCAAGACAGCCAAAACCTGTAAAGGAAAGGGCTGCAAAAGAAAAACAGCCGAGAGAATTCAGAGAGCCAAAAGAGAAACAAATCAGAGAAAAGACGGCTAAACCGGTAAAACCGGCAAAGCCTGTTGAGATCCTTACAGATCCGGAAGAGATTAAAGAAGTAGAAAACAGAGCAAAGGTATTCCTTCGTGATGTATTTGCGTCCATGAATCTTGGAGAAGTAGAGATTACATCTGAATATAACACAACGGACGGAAGTCTGGAAGTTGACTTTGAAGGTGAAGATATGGGAATCCTTATCGGCAAGAGAGGCCAGACTCTGGATTCTCTTCAGTATCTGACGAGTCTTGTGGTAAATAAAGGTAAATCAAATTACATTCGTGTAAAACTTGATACAGAAGATTACCGCAAGCGCCGTAAAGAAACTCTTGAGAACCTTGCAAGAGGTATTGCTTATAAAGTAAGAAAAACCCGTAAGCCGGTTATTCTTGAGCCAATGAATCCTTATGAGAGAAGAATTATCCATTCTGCTCTTCAGGGAAATAAATTCGTTGAGACAGTCAGTGAGGGTGAAGAGCCTTACCGTCATGTAGTGGTAAAATTAAAAAGAAATTAATAATATGACTGCTTCATTGCAGATATGAAAAAAGAATGTTATTCTAGGTGAAAGCGTGAATAACACGTAACTTTGCGTGTGTACTTTTGCCTGGAGTAACATTTTTTTTACGGAAAGTCTTGTATATATACCAGAGAGATTACACACTTGCAGAAAAAATAACAGTAGTCAGTGTGATTTTCCTGTTATGTATATAAGATGACAGAATTATTGTAACAGTCTACTGTTCCGCAGGGGCGGAACTATTATAGAACAGGCAAGTGAGGAGAAAAAAATGGAAACAACAATCGCAGCAATTTCCACAGCCATGAGTGCGTCCGGAATCGGAATCATCCGTATCAGCGGTGAGAATGCCATGGATGTGATTTCCCGTATCTACAGATCAAAAGGCGGGAAGAAAAAAATAAAAGAAGTTCCGACTCATACCATTCATTATGGATATATTTATGATGGAGAGGAACTGATTGATGAGGTTCTGGTAATGATCATGCATGCACCGAGGACTTTTACAGGAGAAGATACAGTAGAAATAGACTGTCATGGTGGTGTATATGCTATGCAGAGGGTTTTGGATACAGTGCTGAAAAATGGTGCCGAAATTGCAGAACCAGGAGAATTTACCAAACGTGCCTTCCTGAACGGACGGATGGATCTGTCCCAGGCAGAGGCTGTTATGGATGTTATACAGGCGAAAAATGAATATGCGCTTCGCAGTTCCATGGATCAGTTAAGAGGTTCTGTGCAGAAAGCAATCCGAGATATCAGAGAAAAGCTGATTTATCACATTGCATATATAGAATCGGCACTGGATGATCCGGAACATATCAATCTGGATGGATATCCCCAGGAACTTCTGGGAGTTGTGGATAATGAACAGAAAGAAGTGAAGCGCCTGTTGAAAACTTCTTCTGACGGAAAGATGATCCAGGAGGGAATCCAGACAGTTATCCTCGGAAAACCAAATGCCGGAAAATCCTCACTGTTAAATCTTCTGATCGGAGAAAACAGGGCTATTGTGACAGATATTGCAGGAACGACCAGAGACATTCTGGAGGAATATATCACACTTCATGGAATATCTCTGAAGATTATTGATACAGCCGGAATCCGGGAAACAAAGGATATTGTGGAAAAAATAGGGGTAGACAGAGCCAGAGAAATGGCACAGAAAGCAGATCTGATTCTTTATGTAGTGGATTCTTCTGTTCCGCTTGATGAAAATGATGAAGAAATCATGGAAATGCTTACTGGAAAAAAGGCGATTATCCTGTATAATAAAACTGATCTTCAGCCGGAAATCCAGCCGGAAATCCTGGAAGAAAAAACAGGACATCCTGTAATTCCGATTTCTGCAAAAGAAGAAAAAGGCATTACAGAACTGGAAGAACAGATTAAAGATATGTTTTTTGGAGGAGAGATTTCCTTTAATGATGAGGTATATATTACAAATGCCCGTCATAAAGCAGCAGCCGGATGTGAAGCAGCACTTGCGGGCGCACGCCTGGGCCTGAATACAGTGATGTTTACTGTAAGTGTAGACAGTATCGCATTAATGCCATGTAACCCGAACGTAGGCGGCAGTTCCAAAGGCCATCTGGTAAGAGAGCTTGATGCCCTGGGCGGTGAAATGGGAAAAAATATTGACAAGACCTTTATCCAGTCCAAAATGCTTAACTGTTCCAAAGGACCTGCAGTGCACTCCTTACGTGCGCAGGCTGACAAACAGGCATACAGCAATGAAATGAGAAAAACGCTTGAAAATACACCTAATCTGACTATTAAACAGGGAGAAGTAACAAAACTTCTGGTCGAGGACGGAAAGATTACAGGGGTAAAAACATATTCCGGTGCAACTTATAACTGTAAAGCAGTGGTCCTCTGTACAGGAACTTATTTAAAAGCAAGATGTATTTACGGTGATGTAAGTAATTATACAGGACCAAACGGACTGCAGGCAGCCAACTACCTGACTGATTCTCTGAAAGAGCTGGGAATTGAAATGTTCCGTTTTAAAACAGGAACACCTGCCCGTATTGCCGGAAATACAATTGACTACAGTAAAATGGAGGAACAGTTTGGAGATGAGAGAGTTGTACCATTTTCATTCTCAACTAATCCGGAAGATGTTCAGATAGAGCAGAAATCCTGCTGGCTGACATATACAAATGAGAAAACTCATGAGATCATTCGTGCAAACCTTGACCGTTCTCCATTGTATTCCGGTATGATCGAAGGAACCGGTCCGCGTTATTGCCCGTCAATTGAAGATAAAGTAGTCCGTTTTGCAGATAAGAATCGTCATCAGGTATTTATTGAGCCGGAAGGTCTCTATACAAATGAGATGTATATTGGTGGAATGTCCAGCTCTCTGCCGGAAGATGTGCAGGAAGAAATGTATCATTCCGTACCGGGACTGGAACATGCAAAAATCGTAAAAAATGCATATGCCATTGAATATGACTGTATTAATCCACGTCAGTTATATCCTACACTGGAATTTAAGAAAATCAAAGGACTGTTCAGCGGTGGTCAGTTTAACGGAAGTTCAGGGTATGAAGAAGCAGCGGCGCAGGGACTGATCGCAGGAATTAATGCTGCTCTGGAAGTTAAAGGTCAGGAACAGCTGATTCTTGACCGTTCTGAGGCTTATATTGGTGTTCTTATTGATGATCTGGTAACAAAAGAAAACCATGAGCCATACAGAATGATGACCAGCAGAGCGGAGTACAGATTACTTCTCCGACAGGACAATGCGGATCTGAGACTTCGTAAAAAGGGATATCAGGCAGGGCTCATCAGTGAAGAGGATTATCAGAAAATCCTTACGAAAGAAGAACAGATAAAAACAGAGATCAGCAGAGTAGAACATACAAATATCGGAGCAAACAAAGAGGTTCAGACCCTTCTGGAAAGCTATAACAGCACACCGCTGAAATCCGGAACTACTCTGGCAGAACTGATCCGCCGTCCGGAACTTTCTTATGAAGCAATCAAACCACTTGATAAAGAACGTCCGGAACTGCCATGGGATGTACAGGAACAGGTTGACATTAACATCAAGTATGATGGATATATCCGCAGACAGTTAAAACAGGTAGAACAGTTTAAGAAACTGGAAGCAAAGAAAATCCCGACAGATCTTGATTATGAGAAAGTTGGAAGCCTGAGAATCGAAGCACGTCAGAAACTGGAAGCATACAGACCGATTTCAATCGGACAGGCTTCCCGAATTTCAGGAGTTTCTCCTGCTGATATATCAGTTTTACTGGTGTATCTTTCCAGTACGAAATAATTAATATAATACGCTTTAATGTGCTTATAAAAACAAGAAATTGGCAAAAAATATTAAAATAGTACATAAAAGAGTAAAATAACGGACTATAAATAACAGATAAAATCATAAAAGCACATAAAGCAACCCTGTAAAATATACAAAAAATAATAAATAAAGGTAGAAAAAGGAGAATAATACATGCCGTATAATCTGACGACATTGGAAAATGGATGCAGAGAACTGGGTATAGAGCTGAGCCAGAAGCAGAAAAATCAGTTTATCCAGTTTTATGAATTTCTGGTAGAAAAAAATAAGGTTATGAATCTGACAGGTATTACTGAGTTTGAGGAAGTACTTACAAAGCACTTTCTTGACAGTCTTGCATGTGTAAAAGCCATTGATATGACAAAAGTAAAAACAATTATGGACATCGGTACAGGTGCCGGATTTCCAGGTGTGCCTTTGAAAATTGCTTTTCCACATCTGGAGGCATGTCTGCTGGATTCTCTGAAAAAGAGGGTAAACTTCCTTGAGGAAAGTTTTGAGCTTCTTGGATTAGAAGGGATTAAGGCGATTCATGGAAGAGCAGAAGAGTATGCAAAAAATAAAGAGTATCGTGAGAAATATGATCTCTGTGTATCCAGGGCAGTATCAAACCTTGCAACTCTGTCAGAATATTGTCTTCCTTATGTAAAGACAGGAGGAACTTTCATTTCCTATAAATCAGGAACTGTACAGGAAGAGGCAGAAGAAGCAGAGAAAGCAATCAATATCCTCGGTGGTCAGGTGAAAGACATCACATACTTTAAATTGCCGGACTCTGAGATTGACCGATCCCTTGTCATTATAAATAAGAAAAAATCTACACCTGGAAAGTATCCGCGTAAAGCAGGAACACCATTAAAAGAACCATTGTCATAATAAATCTATGTATAGTTGTCTCATGAAATCTTCTGGCAAAAAATGCCGAGATTTCGGGACAGCTATTTTTTTCAAACAAACATCACAGAATAATCACACTTTTATCCTAATTTCATCACAACTTCATCATAAACTATTTTTATAGAGATGTCCTCGGGTTCCCCCATTCTCTGTTTCACCTGGGGACATTTTCTATATTTTATTTTGGCAAAAATTAAGAGGAGGAGAACACATTGATTGAAGTAAACAATCTGGTTAAACGATATGGTAACCATACGGCAGTTGACCACCTTTCCTTTAAAATAGAGAAAGGCAAAATCTATGGATTTCTGGGACCAAACGGTGCAGGAAAATCCACTACAATGAATATGATAACCGGATACATCGCATCCACCGAAGGAATCGTCAAAATTGACGGACACGATATCCTCGAAGAACCGGAAGCGGCAAAGAAATGTATCGGTTATCTGCCTGAACAGCCGCCGGTCTATTTTGATATGACTGTCCTGGAATACATGAAATTTGTGGCAGATCTCAAGAAAATCCCAAAAGATAAAAAAGCAAACATGATCGAAGAAGTCATGGATATGGTAAAGATTTCAGACATGAGAAACCGTCTGATAAAGAACCTGTCAAAAGGTTACAGACAGAGAGTTGGTCTTGCTGAGGCGATTATGGGGTATCCGGAGGTGATCATCCTGGATGAGCCGACAGTAGGTCTTGACCCTAAACAGATTATTGAAATCCGAACCTTAATTAAAGAATTAAAAAAGAAACATACCGTTATTCTCAGCTCGCATATACTTTCTGAAGTAAGTGCGGTATGCGATTACGTGCTGATCATTTCTCATGGAAAACTGGTAGCAAGCGATACTCCTGAGAATCTTGGAAAACTTGCAGAGGGATCTAATACTCTGGAGATGCTTATTAAAGGTGAAAAAATACAGATCAGGCAGGCTCTCGAGGGAATCGAGGGAGTCAACAGCGTAACAATGGAAAAAGATGAGAAACAGAATCTCTGGAGTGTGAAAGTTTCAACAGAGGAGCAGAATGACATTCGGGAAAAAGTATTCTACAAAATGTCGGAGATTAACAGCCCAATCTATGAGATGAAGTCCAGGAAAGTATCACTGGAGGAAATCTTCCTTGAACTTACTGCATCCGATAAACCAATATCTGCAGACGAAGTCCCAAATACACCTGAAGATAAAGATACTGATGCCGGTAGATCTAACGAGACAAACGTAAAACAGACATCAGCAGAAATACCGGAAGAACAGAATAATGATAAAGGGGGAGAGAAATAACCATGACAGCTATATATAAAAGAGAGCTGAAAAGTTACCTGACATCCATGGTAGGATATTTATTTATCTTTTTCATTCTTGTACTGACAGGTATTTATTTTTCAGCATATCAGCTTTCAGCAGCATATCCGAAATTTGAATATACCTTAAGTGCAATTACCTTTGCATTCCTGATCGGAGTACCGATTTTGACTATGCGTGTACTTGCAGAGGAAAGAAAACAGAAAACAGATCAGCTGCTTCTGACAGCACCGGTTTCTGTGAGCGGTATTGTAATAGGTAAATATCTTGCACTGGTAACTGTATTTGCTGTTCCGATGGCAGTTATGTGTACTTATCCGCTGATTATGTCCAGGTTTGGCACAGTAGAGTTTGCATCTGCATATACAGCAGTCCTGGGATTCTTTCTCCTGGGATGTGCAAATATTGCAATCGGTGTATTTATGTCAGCATTAACTGAGAGCCAGGTAATTGCAGCGGTACTCACATTTGTTTTCTTATTTGCATTTTACACTTTGATAATTTTACAAGTAACATCTTTGATATAAAAGGAATTGTATATTTTCTTTCTGTGATTGCAGTATGCCTGTTCCTTACAACACAGTCTATTTTGAAGAGACGCTGGAATTAGTGGGGAGGTGAAAGAAAATGAAACTGAAAGAAAAGATGAAAAATAATAACCATAAAAAATTTGACAAAAAGAAACTGATTGGCACCATCAGTAAGAAGCATATCAAAAACGGCTCTTACACAATGGTTATGTCAGTGATATTTATTGCAGTAGTTGTAGTGCTCAACATGATCGTAAATGCGATTCCGTCCAAATATTCAGAAATTGATATCAGCAGCCAGAAACTCTACAGTATTGGTGATGATACAAAAGCAATGCTGAAAGATCTGGACAAGGACGTAACAATTTACCAGATTGCACAGAGCGGTTCTGAAGATGAAAATATTACCAATCTGCTTAAGAAATATGAAGATGAATCCAAGCATATTAAAGTAGAGCAGAAGGATCCTGTAGTAAATCCTAAATTTGTAACGGAATATACAAGTGATGATCTTTCTGCAAACAGTCTGATCGTTGTATGCGGCGACAGAAATAAAGTCATTGATTACAACAATATCTATGAGAGCACAATTGATTATCAGACCTACAGCTCTCAGACTACCGGTTTCGACGGTGAAGGTCAGATCACAAGTGCGATCGGATATGTAACATCCGAAGATCTCCCGATCCTTTATACACTCGAGGGACATGGTGAGAAGGAGATGGATTCTACTATCAAAGAAGACATCGAGAAGGCAAACATGGATATTCAGTCTCTGAATCTTCTTACAGAGGGAAGTGTTCCGGATGATGCAGACTGCCTGTTCATTGATTCTCCGTCCACAGATATTTCAGAAGATGAAAAGACTGCTATTATTGATTATCTTGAAAATGGCGGAAAGGCGATGATTTTCTCTGATTATACAACAGAAGACCTGCCAAACTTTGATGCAGTTCTGGAAAACTATGGTGTTCAGAGAGAAGCTGGAATCGTATTTGAAGGTGATAATCAGCATTATGCAATGCAGATGCCATATTATCTGGTTCCGACTATAAACAGCACAGATGCAAGCTCTGAGACTGTTTCCGGAGGATATTATGTACTTGTACCATATGCACAGGGAATCAAAAAAATGGATGATGTAAGAGATACCGTAACGATCAACAGTATCCTCACCACATCAGACCAGGCATATTCCAAGACAGATCTGAACAGTGATACTCTGGAGAAAGAAGACGGAGACGAAGCTGGCCCATTTGATCTGGGAGTAAGCATCACAGAGACTCTGGATGATGACAAAGAAACGCAGATCGTATACTATTCAACTTCCAATCTGATGGAATCACAGGTAAATCAGATGGTATCCGGCGGAAATGAGAAGCTGATCATCGAATCCCTGAAGTGGATGACAGACACAGAAGACAGTGCAACCGTATCTATACCATCCAAGAGCCTGTCTGTATCGTATCTGACACTTACAGACTATGATGCTGCATTCTGGAAGATCTGCACCATCGGTCTGATTCCTGGATTCTTCCTTGTTGTAGGGTTTGCAGTCTGGATGAAGAGGAGAAAAGCTTAAATGAAGAATAAAACTGTAAAAATGGTTCTTGCAGTTGTAGTTCTTGGTGTCTGCTGCGGGGCTTACGCAGGTGTAAAAACCTACGTAGCCCATCAGGAGCAGAAAGAATCCGAAGAAGATTCTGAAGAAAGCACAACTGTATTTACTGCATCAACAGATAACATTAAATCTCTGGATTTTATGGTTGATGATACAGAGACAACATTTGAAAAAGATGATGACAGCTGGGTAAAGAAAGACGAAACAGATTTTCCGGTAAATCAGACTACTCTGGACAGTGCAGCATCTGCTATTGCATCTGTCGATTCAGACAGAGTTCTGGAGGACGTAGATGATCTTTCAGAATATGGTCTGGACTCTCCGTCAAACACGATTAAGATTGTAACAAAATCTGATGAGGAAGATGGCGATGACATAACAACTACACTGTATGTGGGAGATGAAAATTCCTCCACCAGTCAGTATTATGTAAGAAAAGATGATGATGAGAAGACAGTATACCTGATAGATTCTTCCTGCGTAGAGCCGTTTGCCAAATCATTGAATGATTATGCGCAGATGGAAGATTTCCCTGCAATTTCCAATACAGATACCATTACAAAAATTTCTGTAGACGGCGATAATTCCTATGAATTATCAAAAGACGAAGATACAAGTACCTGGTCAGTAAAAGGCAGCGAGGATGAAGAAAAAGCAGACTCAGCTACCGTAAGTTCTCTGAGGCTGAAGATACTGACGGTGAAAAAGCAGAAGATGAAACATCAGAAAACTCAGACAGTGCATCAGACAATGAGGATTCTTCGGAAGAAGAAACTAAGATGGCAGATAAGCAGCTTACAATTCTTGTTGGAAATGAAACAGATGACAGCAGCAGATATGTCATGGTAAATGACAGCAATGAAGTCTATACGATGTCAACGGATACTCTGTCCGCGCTCACTGATAAATCAGAAGAAGACTTCTGGGATATGACAGTAAGTTATGTATCTTTAAACAGCCTCGGAAGCCTCAAAGTAAATTATCAGGGCAGTGATTATAAAGTAAATGTTTCACGTGAAACATCCACAGATGATGATGGAAACGATACAGAAACAGTTACCTATAAACTGAATGGTTCTGATCTGGATGAAACAACATTTACAACATTCTACAATAAACTGATCAACATGACGGCTCAGAAACGCCTGACAGATAAATATGAACCTGACGGTGATGCAGAACTGACAGCTATATTTACAGAAGAAGACGGTGATACACAGAAAGTTGCATACTATAGCTACGATACAAACTATTATGCAGCAGTGGTGGATAATAAAGTATATCTCGTAAATAAGATGAATGTAAAAGAACTGTTCACAGCATTTGAATCAGTTGTTGGAACAGAAGAAGATAGTTCAGATAAGACAGATTCAGACGAAGCAACAACAGATGATACTAAATCAGATTCAACAGATATGCCAGGTGAGAGCA
>PPYE01455403.1_pt1 | contig 11443 bp, 15 predicted proteins | sample 1559881 | NCBI WGS metagenome assembly PPYE01 (sample SAMN08240022, study PRJNA423297) | Human gut metagenome, whole genome shotgun sequencing project.
GGACGCTGCCGATTACGCTGTCATGTTCATTGAGAGCCTGTGCCACACCAAAGGCACCTGGGCGAGACAGCCCTTTGAGCTTATCGACTGGCAGGAGCAGATCATTCGGGACATTTTCGGTGTCCTCAAGCCCAACGGCTATCGGCAGTTCAATACCGCCTACATCGAGATCCCCAAGAAGCAAGGCAAATCCGAGCTTGCCGCTGCGGTGGCGCTTCTGCTCACCTGCGGCGATGGTGAGGAACGCGCCGAGGTCTACGGATGCGCCGCCGACCGTCAGCAGGCATCTATCGTTTTCAATGTTGCAGCGGATATGGTGCGGATGTGTCCGGCGCTTTCAAAACGGGTCAAGATACTGGATTCCCAGAAGCGGCTCATTTATCAGCCAACGGGCAGTATCTACCAGGTGCTTTCCGCCGACGTCGGCAACAAGCACGGCTTCAACACCCACGGTGTGGTGTTCGATGAGCTGCACACCCAGCCGAACCGCAAGCTCTTTGATGTCATGACCAAAGGCTCCGGCGATGCAAGAATGCAGCCGCTGTATTTCCTCATCACCACGGCCGGCAACGATACGAAGTCCATCTGCTATGAGATCCACCAGAAGGCCAAGGACATCATCGAGGGGCGGAAGATCGACCACACCTTCTATCCCGTCATCTATGGCGCTGACGAGTCGGACGATTGGACGGACCCAAAGGTCTGGAAGAAAGCCAATCCATCCCTCGGCATCACGGTGGGCATCGACAAGGTGAAGGATGCCTGCGAGTCCGCCAAGCAGAACCCCGGTGAGGAGAACTCCTTCCGACAGCTTCGCCTCAATCAATGGGTCAAACAGGCGGTGCGCTGGATGCCGATGGACAAGTGGGACAAATGCGAGTTCGCCGTCAGCGAGGACGATCTGGAAGGCCGCGTCTGCTACGGCGGTCTGGATCTTTCGTCCACAACGGATATTACGGCGTTCGTCCTGGTATTTCCGCCGCTGGACGAGAACGACAAATACATCATCCTGCCGTACTTCTGGATACCGGAGGACAACCTCGACCTCCGCGTCCGGCGTGACCATGTGCCATACGACGTGTGGGAGCGGCAAGGATACCTCCAAACCACCGAGGGCAATGTCGTTCACTACGGCTATATCGAGAAGTTCATCGAGAGCTTGGGTGAGCGTTTCAATATCCGGGAGATCGCCTTCGATCGGTGGGGCGCTGTGCAGATGGTACAGAACCTTGAGGGCATGGGCTTTACGGTCGTTCCTTTCGGACAGGGCTTCAAGGATATGTCCCCTCCGACCAAAGAACTGATGAAACTGGTGCTGGAGCAGCGCATTGCCCACGGCGGGCATCCCGTCCTCCGTTGGATGATGGACAACATCTTCATCCGCACCGACCCGGCAGGCAACATCAAACCGGATAAAGAGAAATCCACAGAAAAAATCGACGGTGCCGTGGCGACGATTATGGCACTGGATAGAGCCATCCGCTGCGGCAATGAAAATGGTGCTTCGGTCTATGATGACCGAGGTATTTTGTTTATATGACTTAGAATTTCACCCCCAATTCTGTATATTCCTGTTGACACGGTGGCATTATTGAGATATAATATGACTACCGAATATAGGGGGTGTTTTTATGAGTCCAAGCATTTCTATCCGGCCTTCAAAGGATATCCGTACAAACTATGCGCAGATTTCAGCTCTCACCAGACAGAATCCGGTAGCGATTACCGTAAATGGCAAGGAAGATACCGTACTTCTCAGTCACGAAGATTTTCAGGATCAGATTCACTATATCAATGAACTGGAAGCAAAACTGGCCGTATATTCCCATCTGGCTCAAGCGATGGATGACATCAAACTCGGCAGAGTGCAGTCTGCCGACAATGCCTTCGCCGATATTCTCGGTGAATTGGAGAATCTGGATGTATGAATTGTAAAATCGTATTTACGGATACGGCCAAATCGGATCTCCGTGACATTGCTATCTATCTTGCAGATCTTTCAAAGGATAAAAAACTGGCCATTCGCTTTGTCAGGGAACTCCAGGAGAAAGTAAAGATCCTTGAGCAGTTTCCGGAGTCCGGCGCGATCCCCAGAGACCGTGTGCTAAAGAGCAATGGTTATCGCTTCCTTGTCCACAAGGATCATCTTCTTTTCTACCTGTATGAAAAAGAAACAAACACAGCCAATATTATGGCAATTTTCAATGGAAAACGTGACTATATGCGGGTCATGAAAAAATTCTTGTAAACACCATTTGAACATGAAAGCGTCTATCGGAAACGGTAGGCGCTTTTCTTATGCCCATTTTGAAGGAGAGTGATGCAAATGGGTATCTTTTCGGGACTGTTCAAATCCAGAGACAAGCCCGTGAACCGCACAGCAGGCAGCAACTACGCTTTTTTCTTCGGCGGCACGACCTCCGGCAAAGCGGTGACGGAACGCTCCGCCATGCAGATGACCGCCGTGTATTCCTGCGTCCGTATCCTTTCGGAAGCGGTGGCGGGACTGCCGCTGCACCTCTATAAATACACGGACAGCGGCGGCAAGGCAATGGCGCACGATCATCCGCTCTACCGCCTGCTCCACGATGAGCCGAACCCGGAAATGAGTTCCTTCGTGTTCCGGGAAACGCTCATGACGCATTTGCTCCTCTGGGGCAACGCCTACGCGCAGATCATCCGCAACGGCAAGAACGAGATCGTGGCGCTGTATCCCTTGATGCCGAACAAAATGACCGTGGACAGAGACGAAGCCGGGCGGCTGTACTACACCTACTACCGTGGCTCGGACGAAGCCATCAAGGATAAGGACTTCGCCGTAACGCTTCACCCCTCGGATGTGCTGCACATTCCCGGTCTTGGCTTTGACGGTTTGGTGGGCTACAGCCCCATTGCTATGGCGAAGAACGCCATCGGCATGGCTATTGCCTGTGAGGAGTATGGCGCGAAATTCTTCGCCAACGGTGCCGCTCCGGGCGGTGTGTTGGAACACCCCGGCACGATCAAAGACCCGCAGCGTGTGCGGGAGAGCTGGCAGTCCACCTTCGGCGGCAGCGGAAACGCCAATAAAATCGCTGTGCTGGAGGAGGGCATGAAATACACGCCCATCGGCATCTCGCCGGAACAGGCACAGTTCCTCGAAACACGAAAATTCCAAATCAATGAGATTGCTCGAATTTTCCGAGTCCCGCCCCACATGGTCGGCGACCTGGAAAAGTCGAGCTTTTCTAATATCGAGCAGCAGTCCTTGGAGTTTGTGAAATACACCCTTGACCCCTGGGTCATCCGCTGGGAGCAGTCCATTCAGGCTTCGCGGAGACTATCAGTCCCGCATGAACGGGTACGCCATCGGCCGCCAGAACGGCTGGATGTCCGCAAATGACATCCGGGAGCTTGAAAACCTCGACCGTATCCCGGAGGAGGACGGCGGCGATTTGTACCTCATCAACGGCAATATGCTCCCGCTGAAAAATGCCGGGGCTTTTGCAAATACACCTACCGATGACGGAAAGGAGGAAAAAACCGATGAAGAAATTCTGGAACTGGAAGAACCAGACGGAGACAGCGGAACGGACATTGTTTCTGAATGGCACCATCGCCGAGGAAAGCTGGTTTGACGATGAAATCACGCCGCAGCTTTTCAAGGACGAGCTGATGTCCGGCAGCGGAAACATCACCGTATGGATCAATAGTCCCGGCGGGGACTGCGTGGCAGCGGCGCAAATCTACAATATGCTCATGGACTACAAGGGCGATGTGACCGTGAAGATCGACGGGATTGCCGCATCCGCAGCGTCCGTCATCGCTATGGCGGGTACGAAGGTGCTGGTGTCCCCGGTGTCCATGATTATGATCCACAACCCCATGACGGCGGCATTCGGCAATTCGGACGAGATGCAAAGAGCCATTGAGATGCTCGGCAGTGTGAAGGATTCCATCATCAACGCTTATGAGATCAAAACCGGTTTATCTCGTGCAAAACTGTCTCATCTCATGGATGCGGAGACTTGGATGGACGCGAACAAGGCTGTTGAACTCGGCTTTGCGGACGGGATCATGAGCCGCGCTGACGAGACTGAGGACATGGCCGCACCCACCGTTTCCATGCTGTATTCCAAGGCGAACGTGGTGAACTCTCTCATGGAGAAGATTGCCGCAAAGTGCGCCATCGACCCCAAACCTACCGTGCCGGAGCGCACGGGACGCTCTGTGGACGAACTCAGAGCCAAGCTGAACACCATCAAAAACTACATTTAATATGGAGGTATTTCAATATGACGATCGTTGAACTGCGCGAAAAGCGCGCCAAGCTGTGGGCTACGATGGAGGGTTTCCTCGACACCCACCGCAATGATAAGGGCGTTCTGACCACTGAGGACGATGCCGTTTACGCCAATATGGAGAAGGAACTGAACGACCTCACCAATGAGGTCAGACGCATGGAGCGCCGCGACGCCATTGCCGCAGAGCTTGCAAAGCCCGTATCCTCTCCCATCACCGAGCAGCCCCAGAAAGCGACCGGCGAAGCCAAGACCGGCAGGGCGTCCAACGCCTACCGCGAGGACTTCGGCCTGCATCTGCGTGGCAAGCGTATGCTTCACAATGTGCTCTCCGAGGGCGTGGACGCCAACGGTGGATATCTCGTCCCCACCGAATTTGAGAAGTTCATCGTGGATACGCTCAAGGAGGAAAATGTGATGCGCCGTCTGTGCAAGGTCATCACTACCGACAATGAGCGCAAGATCCCCGTTGCAGCGACCCATTCCACCGCTGCATGGACGGCTGAGAACGCAGCCTACACCGAGAGCAATCCCACCTTCGCACAGAAGACCATTGACGCCTACAAGCTGACCGACCTTGTGAAGGTGAGCATCGAGCTTCTGGACGACAGCACCTTCGATCTGGAGGAGTACATTGCCCGCGAGTTTGCCTATGCATTCGGTGCTGCTGAGGAGCAGGCATTCTGCGTCGGCACCGGAACGGGTCAGCCCACCGGTCTGTTCACTGCAAACGGCGGCACGGTCGGTGTTACCGCAGCCAGTGCAACCGCAGTCACCACCGATGAGGTGATCTCCCTCATCTATGCGCTGAAAGCACCTTACCGCAAGAATGCCAAGTTCCTGATGAACGACGCTACCGTTTCCGCACTGCGTAAGCTGAAGGATTCCAACGGTCAGTATCTGTGGCAGCCGTCCCTGCAGGCAGGTCAGCCGGACCGGCTGCTGGGCTATGAGATCTACACCAGCCCCTATGCTCCCACGCTGGCGGCGGGTGCGCTCTCCATTGCCTTCGGCGACTTCCAGAGCTACTGGATCGCCGACCGCACCGGCAGAACTGTTCAGCGTCTGAACGAGCTGTATTCCACCAACGGGCAGGTTGGCTTTGTCGCCACCGAGCGCGTAGACGGCAAGATCATTCTGCCGGAGGGCATCCAGCTTCTGAAGATGAAGGCAGCCTGATGAAAGGAGGCGGCGGTGATGGACGAACTGCTTACCAAAGTGAAAGCCAACCTGATTCTGGAACACGCGGCGGATGATGCGCTCATTCAGAGCTACATCACCGCCGCTGTTTCGTATGCGGAGAGCTATCAGCACATCCCGGAGGGCACGTATCAAAATGCGCCCATGCCGCCCACCACGGAGCAGGCTGTTATCATGCTGGCGTCTCACTTCTATGAGTCGCGGGACGGCAGCACGGGCGGATTCTTTGCGGATAACACGGGAGCGGCACAACAGGTGTGGAACACAGTCAACCTGCTGCTTCGACTGGACAGGAGGTGGCAGGTATGAGCTTCGGAAAAATGAACGGCTTTGCCGACATTGTGAACACAAAGCAGGTCAGGGACAGCGAGGGCTTCACACACACCGAGGATGAAGTTCTCGCGTCCATTCGGGTGTATCAGGAAGGGCGGCACGGCAGTCAGCGGTGGGCGAACCTTGCGGCATTCAGCGAAGCCACCGACCTGTTCCGATTTCGGTGTATTCCGGGGCTGACGGTCTCCACCGATCATGTACTCGTTACGGAGGCTGGGCGCTACGACATTGTTTCCGTAGAGAACATGAAAGGTCGCGGAATGTACACCGAAGTTTTAGCGAAAAGGAGTGAATCTACTGTTGGCAAAGGCTGATTTCAAGCTGCCGGACGAGTTTCTGACAAAGCTGTCCCGTCTGGGTAAGGACACCGATGCGGTTGCAGAAAAGGTTCTAAAAGCCGGCGGCGAGGTCGTTCTGGCAAGGGTGCGGAGCAATCTTGTCACCGTCATCGGCAGCGGGACAAAGTTTGACTCGCGCTCCACAGGAGAGTTGGCGCAGTCGCTCGGATTATCTCCCGTCAAGCTGAACCGTGAGGGCAACCACGACATCAAGATCGGCTTTTCCGAACCGCGCTCAGACGGCAGCAACAACGCAAAACTTGCTAACATTCTGGAATACGGCAAGCACGGACAGCCTGCAAAGCCCTTTCTGAAACCCGCAAAATCCGCATCAAAAGCGGAGTGCATCCGCGTCATGGAGCAGACGCTCAAGGAGGAGGTCGAAAAGCTATGAGTTTGCTGTCGGAACTGAATACCATCGCGGAAAGCTGCGGTGTGTCGGTGGAGACCGGCATCTTCTCCGATGCTGCACCGGACACATACCTTGTGCTGACGCCGCTGTCGGATACCTTTGACCTCCATGCGGATAATCAACCATGCGTTGATATTCAGGAGGTTCGGCTGTCCCTCTTTACAAAGGGCAGCTATACCAAGCTGAAAAACAGACTTGTCCGCACACTTTTCGGTGCGGATTTCTATATTACTGACCGCCGGTATATCGGCTTTGAAACCGACACCGGCTATCACCACTATGCCATAGATGTGGCAAAATCTTATGTTTGGGAGGAATGACAATGGCGACCATTGGTCTGGATAAACTTTATTACGCAAAAATCACCGAGGGAGACAACGGTGAAGAAACCTACGGCACCCCGACGCAGCTTGCCAAGGCTATGACGGCGGAGCTTTCCGTGGAATTGGCCGAAGCGACGCTCTACGCCGACGACGGCGCAGCGGAGGTCGTGAAGGAGTTCCAGAGCGGCACCCTGACGCTGGGCATCGACGATATTGGTGTGCAGGTGGCGCAGGACCTCACCGGTGCAAAAATCGACGACAACAAGGTGCTCATTTCCGCATCCGAGGACGGCGGTGAACCCGTGGCCATCGGCTTTCGAGCGAAGAAGTCCAACGGTAAGTACCGCTACTTCTGGCTCTACAAGGTCAAGTTCGGCATCCCCGCGACGAACCTCACCACCAAGGGTGAGAGCATTGAGTTCTCCACACCCACCATCGAGGGCACCGTTCTGCGACGCAACAAGCTGGACGGTCAGGGCAAGCACCCGTGGAAGGCGGAGGTGTCCGAGGATTCCACCGGAGTCTCGGCATCGGTTATCAGCGGCTGGTACACCGAGGTGTATGAGCCGACATTCGCGCAGGTGTAAGGAGGCTTTTATGGACGACAGAAGTGCAAAAATCAACATTGGCGGTCGGGAGTTTGAACTCATTCTCACGACCCGCGCTACCAAGGAGATCGCAGGTCGCTACGGCGGTCTGGAAAATCTGGGTCAGAAGCTCATGCGGTCTGAAAACTTTGAGATGGCTCTGGACGAGCTGGTGTGGCTCATCACGCTGCTGGCAAACCAGTCCGTGCTCATCCACAATCTCCGCACCCCGGAAGACAAGCAGGAGCTGCTCACACAGGAGACGGTCGAGCTGCTCACCAGTCCTCTGGAACTGGCGGAGTATAAATCTGCCATCATGGAGGCCATGTTCAAGGGAACGAAGCGGAATGTGCAAAGCGAGAACAATTCAAAAAACGCACCAGTCGGGTAACAGACGAGGAACTGTTCACCCGGCTTTTTTATTACGGAACGGCCCAGCTGCATCTTCCGTCCGAGGAGGTCTGGCTGACGCCGTTCGGTTTTCTCCTCGACCTGTGGGAATGCCACAGGCAGTTCCTCGGCATGGCAAAGCCGAAGCGGGAGCTTTCCATCGACGATATTATCCCGCCCGGACTGTAAGGAGGCAAAGCATATGAGCATCATCCCAGGCACAACGCCGACCCTGACATTGTCTCTTGACAGAAGCATCACCGGCTGCACGGCTGCGGAGTTCTGCCTCGCCTGCGGAACGGTCCGGCTCTTGCGTCCGCTTTCGGAACTGTCTTTGTCCGCTGACGGCACGGAGGTCAGCCTTCGCCTGACGCAGACCGAGACGCTGATGCTGCCGGACAACCAGATCGCAAAGGTACAGCTACGGGTCATGCTCGGCGGCTCGGTATTTGCAACGGACAGTATTCCGATCCCGACGAAAGAACTACTGCATCGAGAGGAGTTGATCGCCGATGCGTATTAGCGCAAAGCTGCACACCGAGGACGAACGGCTCCATGCCGACTTCCATGCGACCGTTCAGGTCGGCGGCGACTTCTCGCTGGGCCACGCGCTCATGTGGGACAAGCAGGGACGGCTTGCCGTGCAGGTGGCAGACGAAGCCGAAGCGGACAATACGCTCCCCATCACCGCAGCGGCGGTCTATGCGAAACTGGGCAACATCGAAGTGCTGCTCGGCACGATATAGGAGGTTTTATGAGCATTGCAACAGAACTCGCCAAGCTCCAGACGGCGAGAAACAAGATCCGTACAAAGCTGGTGGCACTGGGGCTTGTGACCGCAGCAGCCAAGCTGGACGATTGCGCTACGGCGGTGGATGGCATCTCCAATCAGGGCGCGGTCTCCGCGACTGTGCAGGAGGGCGACACCTACACCATCCCTGCGGGCTACCACAACGGCAGCGGTACGGTCTCCGGCGTAGCGGGCGGCGGCAACTACAAGCTGCAAAGCAAAACGGTCGCGCCCACGAAAGCACAGCAGGCGATCACCCCGGACAGCGGCTATTACGGCCTGTCCGACGTCACCGTTTCGCAGATCCCCGATGCGTATCAGGATGTGTCCTCCGTTACGGCAGGCGCAGCAGATACACTTACAGGCAAAGTGATTGTAACAGCGGACGGTAAGGTCACAACCGGTACCATGCCGAACAACGGCGCGGTGTCCAAGGCGCTGGACGCGGGTACGCCATCGTATACCATCCCGAAGGGGTATCACAGCGGCGCGGGCAAGGTATCCGTCGCAGTGGAAACAAAAACGGTCACGCCGGCCAAAGCGGTGCAGGACATTGTGCCGTCCACGGGCAAAGTTCTCACCAAGGTCAGCGTGGCGGCAATTCCGGATGCGTTTGCAGACACCTCCGGTGCGGATGCGCTGGCGGCGAATATCCTCGACGGCAAGACGGCCTTTGTGAACGGCGTAAAGGTCACCGGCTCCATGCCGGACAACGGCAGCGCGACTGCCACAATGGACGGTCTGACCACGACCAGCGTGACCATTCCGGCAGGCTACACCGCAGGCGGCACGGTGTCGCTGACCTCGGATATTGAAGAAGCCCTGGCGGCGATCTGAGGCGGCTGCAGATGAGCATTAAAAGTGAGATCACGCGGCTGAAAGATGCGAAGAGCGTGCTCCGGTATTGGCTGATGACCAAAAACGTCACCGTACCGGGGTATGCCACATTGTCGGAGCTCACGGACCTTTTAAGCAAGGTGCCGGTCGTGGACACCGAGGTCGTGAAGGTGACGGTCTCCAATCATACGAAAGCGTCCGTGACCGCCTATGGCTTGGATGGCCCCGTCGAGATTCCGAGCCAGACAGATGGAACCGTGTCCATCCTCCTTGGAGCGATGATTCATATCGAGGTTACGACACAAACAAATTACTTCTACTCGCCTACAGACGGCGAGGTCATCGACAGCAGCGAGAATGGCGCACACGTCAAGATCACCGACCACTATTGCACGGTCTATGTGACGATAAGCCCCATCGTATAATCTGCGCAGAAAGGAGGCGGCAGTATGGCAGACAATTTCGGCTTAAAAATCGGACTCGAAGGTGAAAAAGAGTTCAAAAAGGCCATTGCAGACATCAACCAGTCCTTCAAGGTCCTCGGCTCGGAGATGAAGCTGGTGTCCTCCGAGTTCGGCAAAAACGACACCTCCATGCAGGCTGTCGCCGCCCGGTCGGAGGTTCTGAACAAGCAGATCGACGCGCAAAAGCAGAAGATCGAGGTGTTGCGGCAGGCACTGAAAAATGCGTCGGAGTCCTTTGAGGAAAACGACCGCCGCACCCAAAGCTGGCAGATCCAGCTGAACAATGCGGAAGCCGCCCTCAACGACATGGAGCGCGAACTGAAAGCCAACAACGACACGCTCTCCGAAGCCAGCGACGGCTATACGGATGCGGAAAAATCCGTGTCCAAGATGGCGGATGAAATGGACGACGCCGCAAAAAATGCCGGGGATATGGGCGGCAAGATCGACGACGCCGGAGAGAAAGCGGAAAAATCCGGCGGCAAGTTTGAAAAGCTGGGCAGCGTCCTCAAGGGCATTGGCACGGCAATGGGCGCGGTCGCTGCCGCTGCCGGGGCCGCCGCCGTCAAGCTGGGCAAGGAAGTTGTTTCTGCCTATGCCGACTATGAGCAGCTGGTGGGCGGTGTGGACACGCTGTTCAAGGACAATTCCAAGGAGCTGCAAAGCTACGCTGCAAACGCCTATAAAACAGCGGGTTTGTCTGCAAACGAATACATGGAGACGGTCACCTCATTCTCCGCAAGTCTGATCCAGTCTCTCGGCGGCGACACTGAAAAGGCAGTCAAATACGCCGACATGGCAATTACGGATATGTCCGACAACGCCAACAAGATGGGTACGGATATGTCCATGATCCAGTCGGCGTATCAGGGCTTTGCCAAGCAGAACTACACGATGCTGGACAACCTGAAGCTGGGCTACGGCGGCACGAAATCCGAAATGGAGCGGCTGCTGGCTGATGCGGAGGCAATTTCCGGCATTCACTATAACCTCGAATCCTATGCCGATGTGGTAGACGCCATTCACGTCATTCAGACGAGCATGGACATCACCGGCACGACCGCAAAGGAAGCGGAACATACCATTTCCGGCTCCATCAACGCTTTGCAGGCGGCGGGAAAGAACCTGCTCGTCGGCTTCGGAAATGCGGATGCGGATATGGAGCAGCTGTGCGGGAACATGGCGGAGGCGCTGAAAAACGTCATCACCAACATTACACCGGTCATCGAGAATATTGTAAAGGCGCTGCCCACGGCGACAAAGGCGTTATTGGAAGCCATTGCAGAACTGCTTCCCACGCTGTTGGATACTGTGACGCAGCTTTTTTCGCAACTTCTGACCACCATTCTGGAGCTGCTGCCCCAGCTGATTCCCGCAGCGGTGCAGGCCGTCATGACGATCACGCAGGCGCTCATCGACAATCTGCCGCTGCTCATTGACGCCGCGACGCAGATGATCGTGTCGCTGGTGCAGGGGCTTGCGGACGCGC
>PPYE01294103.1_pt1 | contig 11440 bp, 7 predicted proteins | sample 1559881 | NCBI WGS metagenome assembly PPYE01 (sample SAMN08240022, study PRJNA423297) | Human gut metagenome, whole genome shotgun sequencing project.
GAAGAGAAGAAGGAAGAGAAGAAGGAAGAGAAGAAGGAATAAAAGAAGGTAAAAGGGATGGATATGCCAGCGGAAAAGCAGAACTGATCAGAATCATCCGCAAGAAGAAGGAAAAAGGCATTTCATCTGCGGAGACAGCGGGATTTTTGGAAATGAAGGAAGAAGAGATCCGAAAGATATTTTCATTATTGGATGAGGATCCAGATGCTGCAGATCTTGAGATTGCAAGAAAAACCCTGGGCTTTCCGGAATCTGATAAAGAAGCCTGAAAGAAAGACTGCCGGACAGTGAAATTATAATAATCTCACCCTCCGGCAGTTTTTTCATTTCTAAGAAGCGATATCGTCGTCTTCTTTAGATTCTTTTTCCAGTTCTTTAGCCAGGTTTTTATTAGCTGTGGACAGCATCAGCTTGATACGGTTCAGCTGGTTTACCTCGCTGGCTCCCGGGTCGAAGTCAATCGCCACGATATTGGATTCGGGATAGCGTCTGCGAAGCTCCTTGATAACGCCTTTGCCGACCACGTGATTTGGAAGGCAGGCAAAAGGCTGGGTACAAACGATGTTTGGAGCACCGCTGTGTATCAGTTCCAGCATTTCTCCGGTCAGGAACCATCCTTCACCGGTCTGGTTGCCGAGGGAAACGATGTCCGAAGCCATCTTTCCTAAGCCTGCAATGTCTGCCGGAGGATCAAAATGTTTGCTTTCCCGGAAGGCGTCTGAAGCAGGTTTCCGGAACCATTCCAGTGCCTTGATTCCTAAGTTTCCTATGGTAGCCTTGGATTTCTTCATTCCAAGGTGGGATACCTTAAAGTTCTGGTTGTAGAAGCAGTAGAGCAGGAAGTCCAGAAGATCCGGGACTACAGCCTCCGCACCTTCACTTTCCAGAAGCTCTACCAGATAGTTGTTGGCGGCCGGGAGGAATTTTACCAGAATCTCTCCAACCACACCGACACGAGGCTTCTTTATATCCAAAAGCTCGATGTTGTTGTCGAAATCAGCAATGATTTCCCGACAGAGCTTCTTAAATTTCCGTCTGGACGGGTACCCCTGGGAGAGAAAATCAGCACATACCTTTTTCCATTTCCGGTGCATAGCATCTGTGGAACCGGGAACTGCCTCATAAGGCCGGATCCGGTAAACACATTTCATGAAGATATCTCCGAATACTGCCGCGTAAATTCCCCTAAGGGCCAGCATCGGCGTGATCTTAAATCCAGGATTGTCTTCCAGTCCGCTTAAATTGATGGAAATGACCGGAATGTGCGCATAGCCGGCTTTTTTCAGTGCACGGCGGATAAACCCGATATAGTTGGATGCACGGCATCCTCCGCCGGTCTGGCTGATGATGACAGCAATCTTATCAGTGTCGTATTTGCCGGACAAAATAGCCTCCATGATCTGTCCGACTACCATCAGAGACGGATAGCAGGCGTCATTGTTAACATATTTCAAGCCGACATCCACAGCCTTCTTATTGTCGTTTGGCAGTACCTCGATATGATAGCCGGATGCATTGAAGGCAGGCTCCAGAAGCTCAAAGTGGATCGGTGACATCTGTGGGCAGAGGATGGTGTATTTTTTCCGCATCTCTTTCGTGAATACCACTTTCTCAATAGCGGAAGAGTGGAGCGTACGCTTTTCGTTTCTCTTTTCTCTTACGCGGATCGCCGCAAGAAGAGAACGTACACGGATCCTTGCCGCACCTAAGTTGTTGACTTCGTCAATTTTTAGAGAGGTATAAATTTTATCTGAGCCATTCAGGATATCAGCCACCTGATCCGTCGTAACAGCATCCAGACCGCAGCCAAAGGAATTCAGCTGGATCAGATCCAGATTTTCCGTTGTCTTGACGTAGTTAGCTGCTGCGTACAGACGGGAGTGGTACATCCACTGGTCCATAACATTTAATGGCCGTTCTACCGGATTTAAGTGGGAGACAGAGTCCTCTGTCAGCACGGCAATATTGTAGGAATTGATCAGCTCCGGCAGTCCGTGGTTGACTTCCGGGTCAATGTGATAAGGACGTCCTGCCAGGACAATTCCCCGGTTGCCTGTTTCATTTAAGAACTTGATGGTTTCCTCGCCCTTCTTCCGCATATCCTCGCGGCAGGCAGCAAGCTCGTTCCATGCAGCGTGAACGGCAGATTTAATCTCATCAGCAGGGATGGAGAATTTTTCCGATAGTTCATCGACCAGCCGGTAAGAGATCGTCTCTTCGCTCTGGAAAGAGAGAAATGGGTGGATAAAGTCCACGTCTCCATTTACAATCGCATCAATATTATTCTTGATGTTCTCCGGATAGGAGGTTACGATCGGGCAGTTGTAGTGGTTATTGGCATCCTGGAACTCGTTGCGCTCATAAGGGATGCTGGGATAGAAAATGTGTTTCACGCCCTGATTAATCAGCCACTGTACATGCCCATGCGCCAGCTTCGCCGGGTAACACTCGGATTCGCTGGGGATGGATTCGATACCCAGCTCATAAATCTTTCTGGTAGAAGCAGGGGAGAGCACGACCCTGAACTTCAGCGTGTGGAAAAAGGTAAACCAGAACGGATAGTTCTCATACATATTCAGCACACGCGGAATACCAATGACACCTCTTTTTGCTTCTTCTTCAGAAAGCGGTTCATAATCAAAATATCGTTTCAGTTTATATTCAAACAGGTTCGGAAGCCGGTTGGAAGATTTCTCTTTTCCAAGGCCCCGCTCACAGCGGTTTCCGGTGATAAACTTCCGGCCGCCGCTGAAATGATTGATGGTCAGACGACAGTTGTTGGTACAGCCCTTACACTTGGTCATAGTAGTGGAATACTCCAGTGCCTCGATCTGGTCGATGGAAAGCATGGTTGTACCTTCACAGTCTACATAACGCTCTCTTGCAATGAGGGCAGCGCCAAAGGCTCCCATGATTCCGGCGATATCCGGACGAACTACCTGGCAGTTTGCAATCTTTTCCAGACTTCTTAAAACGGCGTTATTATAAAATGTTCCGCCCTGGACTACGATATGTTTTCCAAGCTCGGAAGCATCCGATACCTTGATGACCTTGAACAGGGCATTTTTAATAACGGAATAAGCAAGACCGGCGGAAATATCCGCAACAGACGCTCCTTCCTTCTGTGCCTGTTTTACCTTTGAATTCATAAATACGGTACAGCGGGTTCCAAGATCAATAGGATGGTTGGCAAACAAAGCCTCGTGGGCAAAGTCCTCCACCGTATAATTCAGTGATTTGGCAAAGGTCTCGATAAAGGAACCGCAGCCGGAAGAGCAGGCCTCGTTGAGCTGAACACTGTCTACCGTCTGGTTCTTGATTTTAATGCACTTCATATCCTGGCCGCCGATATCCAGGATGCAGTCTACATCCGGTTCAAAAAAGGATGCGGCATAGTAGTGGGATACTGTCTCTACCTCTCCTTCATCCAGCAGCAGCGCCGCCTTAATGAGCGCCTCTCCATATCCGGTAGAACAGGAGTGTACGATTTCCACATCCTCCGGCAGTTTGCTGTAGATGTCTTTGATCGCATGGATCGTAGTTCCAAGAGGATCGCCATCATTATTGTGATAAAAAGAATAGAGAAGGGTACCGTCTTCTCCTACGAGAGCGGCTTTTGTCGTGGTGGATCCTGCATCGATTCCCAGGAAGGCCTTCCCCTTATAAGTGCCTAAATCCTTTACCGGCACCTGATGTTTTGCATGGCGCTCTTTAAATCCCTGATATTCTGCTTCGGTGGAAAATAAAGGTTCCATACGGTCCACTTCAAATTCCATCTTTACCTTGCTTTCCAGTCTTGTCTGAAGCTCCTGAAGAGAGATAACCATATCCTTTTTTGAGTTCATGGCAGAGCCGATGGCCGCAAACAGATGGGAATGATTTGGAGCGATGGTATGTTCATCATCCAGCTTTAATGTGCGGACAAACGCCTCTCTTAATTCAGAAAGGAAATGAAGGGGGCCTCCGAGGAAAGCAACGTGTCCCCGGATCGGTTTTCCGCAGGCCAGACCGCTGATGGTCTGATTAACGACTGCCTGGAAAATGGATGCAGCCAGGTCTTCCTTGGAAGCGCCGTCATTGATCAGCGGCTGGATATCTGATTTGGCAAATACACCGCATCTGGCAGCAATAGAATACAATGCATTATAATGCTTTGCATACTCGTTCAGCCCGGAGGCATCTGTCTGCAGAAGAGAAGCCATCTGGTCAATAAAAGAACCGGTTCCGCCGGCACACACGCCATTCATACGCTGTTCTACATTTCCGCCTTCAAAATAAATAATCTTGGCATCCTCACCGCCAAGCTCGATCGCTACATCCGTCTGGGGCGCATAGTCCTGCAGAGCGGTGGAAACGGCGATTACTTCCTGGACAAAGGGAATCCCTAAGTTTTTTGCGAGCGTCAGTCCACCGGAGCCGGTAATAACCGGTGATGCATAAATGGCGCCAAGCTTATAAACAGCTCTCCCAAGGAGATCAGAGAGAGTTTCCTGAATATTTGCAAAATGTCTTTCATAGTCCGAGAACAGAACCTCTCCGTCCTCGGACAGAATGGCAATTTTTACCGTGGTCGACCCGATGTCGATACCCAACGTATACTGCGTTTTCTGATTCATAACTATGTAACTCCTCATATAACAATCTATGTGTTTCTTCCTATTAAATGCGTTTACTATGAAACAACTTGTAACATTATACGACATTATGTTAAAAATGACAATTAAAAATTGTAATGTAAATATAAAAAACCTGTTAAACTTTATTGGCAGAATTGACAAACAAGTGCTAAAAAGGTAGAATGTTTACATGTATGAGAACTGGTAAAATAAGGAGTAATAAGGAGTAAATATATATGAGCCATTGGTTAGACAAACTGGAGCGGAAGATCGGCAGATATGCAATCCCGAATCTGATGAATTACCTGATTGTGCTTTACGTGATCGGATTTGCAGTATTTACGGTTAATCCGCTTTTTTATGTGCGGTATCTGAGTCTGGATCCTGCCATGATCCTGCAGGGACAGGTGTGGAGGATCATCACCTTTGTTATGGTACCTCCGTCTACAAACCTGATTCTTTGTGTCATACTTCTATATGTTTATTATATGCTTGGCAGACAGATGGAAGGGATCCTTGGAACGTTCCGGTTTAACGTATTTATTTTTCAGGGGATTATTCTTCATGTTCTGGGAAGTCTCCTGGTATATGTGGCAACCCGCGGCTCCTATCGGCTCGGACCGGATACACAGTACCTGATCCTGTCCATGTTTTTCCTGTTTGCATTTATGTTTCAGGATGCACAGTTCTTGCTTTATTTTGCTATTCCCATTAAGGGGAAATGGATGGCTGTTATTGATGCCTTTTATTTCGCCTATGCGATTGTTCAGGGATTCCTGCCGAACGGTTCTTATGCGATCACATTGGGAGCATTCGTTTCTCTTTTGAATGTATGGCTGTTTTTCCTGAGCAATAGAGGAAGCAATCCCTATTCCCGTAAGGAAAGAAAGCGAAAAAAGGAATATCAGAAAAAGATGCATCATGCGCAGCGTCCGCTGCATTATTATGAAAACGGCGCAAGACATAAATGTGCGGTCTGCGGACGCACGGAGCTTGACAATCCGAGCCTGGAGTTCCGCTATTGCTCAAAATGCAATGGCAACTATGAGTACTGCCAGGATCATTTGTTTACGCACACACACGTGAAATAGAGGAGGACAATTATGAAAAAAACAAAGATTATCTGTACTATGGGCCCGGCAGTCAAAGACGAGGAAATATTAAGAGGGCTGATCCGCGGCGGCATGGATGTGGCGAGATTTAATTTTTCACACGGAACACATGAAGAACAAAAAGGACGTATGGATCTGCTCAAAAAGATCCGTGCAGAAGAGAAAGTTCCGGTAGCGATTCTTCTGGATACAAAAGGACCGGAAATTCGTACGGGAACTCTGAAAGACGGAAAGAAAATCATTTTAAAGGAAGGGCAGACATTTGTCCTGACTTCTGAGGAAATCGAGGGAGACGAAAAGAAGGTTTCCATTACTTACGACGGACTGGTCGATGATGTGCAGGCAGGCAGCCGGATTCTGATCGATGACGGACTGATCGAGCTGCAGGTAAAAAGCAAGAGTGGGAACGAGATTGTATGTACTGTGATCAACGGCGGCGAACTGGGTGAAAGAAAAGGGGTCAATGTTCCCAATGTGCCGGTGCGTCTCCCCGCGATTACAGAGAAGGATAAAGAAGATATCAGGTTTGGTGTGGAGCAGAAGATTGATTTCATCGCAGCCTCCTTTGTACGCAATGCTGAATGTATCCTGGAGATCAAAGCTTATCTTAAGGAACTCCACGCACCGTATATTCCGATTATCGCAAAGATTGAAAATGCGGAAGGAATTCAGAATATTGACGAAATTATCCGCTGTGCAGACGGAATCATGATCGCAAGAGGTGATCTTGGTGTGGAGATTCCGCCGGAAAACGTGCCATACTTACAGAAGCTGATTATCCAGAAATGTAATGATAATTACCGGCCGGTCATTACGGCTACCCAGATGCTGGACTCTATGATCCGCAATCCCCGTCCTACCAGAGCGGAGGTGACAGATGTAGCCAATGCCGTTTATGATGGAACAGATGCAGTAATGCTTTCCGGGGAAACGGCTTCTGGAAAATATCCGCTGGAAGCGCTTCAGATGATGGTGCATATCGTAGAAAATACAGAAGAGCACCTGGATTACGATCTGATCATGCGCAAGGCTGAAGAGCAGCGGATGAAGAGTACTTCCAGTGCACTGAGCCATGCGACGGTAACCACGGCCAATAATCTGGGGGCCAAGTGTATTATCGCACCGACGGCTTCCGGGGCTACGGCCAGAGTCGTGTCAAAGTTTAAGCCAAGAACAGAAATCATCGGTGTCACTCCGAACGAGGAGGTGATGCGCCGCATGCAGATCTACTGGGGCGTAAGGCCGCTGAAGTCTATTGAGTTTACGACGACAGAAGATGTATGCAGTGGTGCGATCGATCTGGTAGTGGCAAAACAGATCGTGGAGACCGGGGATGTTGTAGTATTGACAGCAGGTATCCCCTCGCCGCATTTTTCAGGACAAAAAGAGGGCGTCAGCAATATCATGCGGATCGCTGTGATACAATAATCAGAAATTACTGCGGGATGTCAGAGCATACATAAAGCTCTTTCATCTCGTATTTTCTTATTGGATGTTTTTTCTCAGGGAAAAAGATTGACAGAAAGAGTGACATGCTTTATAGTGTTCCTATAGAGAACCACTAAGAAGGTACAGATGATGGAAAAGGTTACATTTACAGAACGTTTGATGGAATTTGGATTAACAAGGCAGGAGGCTACTATTTATCAGTGCCTGCTGGGCGAAGGAAAGATGACGGGCTATGAGGTGGCGAAGCAGACGGGCATTTCCAGGTCCAATGCCTATAATTCCCTTGCCAGCATGACGGAAAAAGGCGCCGCCTATCTGGTTGAGGAAGGAAATACGAGGAAATATGTGCCGGTACCTGTAGAAGAATTCTGCAAAAACCGGATCCGGCGTATGGAGGAGGCAAGGCAGTGGCTTAAGATCCATGTTCCCAGTGAAAAGACGCATGTGGAAGGCTACATTACGATTGAAGGCGCCAGGAATATCCTGGATAAAATGCGCAATTTGCTGGATAAAGTGGAACAGAGGGTATATATCAGCTGTACCAGAAATTATCTGCTGCTGCTGGTCCGGGAGTTGGAGGAACTAAAAAGAGCCGGTAAAAAGGTCGTGATCGTCACGGATCAGCCGGTGACCTTCAGCGGCGCCAAAGTTTATGTGGGCAAAAGCAGAGGCATGCAGATCGGCGTGATCGCGGATTCCAGGTATGTATTGACCGGAGAATATGGAGAGGGCAGTATGAATACCTGTCTGTATTCCGGACAGAAAAATTTTGTTGAGCTGTATAAAACAGCGCTTGGAAATGAAATCAAACTACTAACAATACAAGAGGAGAAAAATAAGGCATGAAAAAAGAAACATTTGTGACAAAAGAGCAGTTAGAGAGGATTGTACAGGATTATCCGACCCCTTTCCATCTCTATGACGAGAAAGGGATCCGAAGGAACATGAAGGCTTTAAGAGACGCATTTTCCTGGAATCCCGGATTCAGAGAGTATTTTGCGGTAAAGGCAACGCCTAACCCGTTTCTGATTAATATTTTAAGAGAATATGGCTGTGGCTGCGACTGCTCTTCCATGACCGAACTGATGCTTTCTGATGCGATTGGAGCCAGGGGAGAAGAAATTATGTTTTCTTCTAATGACACACCGGCAGAAGAATTTGTATATGCAGACAAATTGGATGCGGTCATCAATCTGGACGATTTTACTCATATTGATTATCTGGAAAAGGCTATTGGACATATTCCGGAGACTATCAGCTGCCGCTACAATCCGGGCGGGCTTTTCAAGATCAGCAATGACATTATGGACAATCCGGGGGATGCAAAATATGGCATGACCACGGAGCAGCTTTTTGAGGCATTCAGGATCCTGAAAGGAAAGGGTGCTAAGGAATTTGGAATCCATGCATTTCTGGCCAGCAATACGGTGACAAATGAATATTATCCCATGCTGGCGAAGATCCTCTTTGAAGTGGCGGTAAAGCTTCAGAAGGAAACCGGTGTACATATTAAATTTATTAATCTTTCCGGCGGAATCGGAATCCCGTATACACCGGACCAGGAGCCCAATGATATCCGGGCGATCGGGGACGGCGTGCGCAGGGTCTATGAAGAAGTGCTGGTTCCTGCAGGAATGGGAGATGTGGCAATCTACACGGAGCTTGGTCGTTTTATGATGGGGCCGTATGGATGTCTGGTGACAAAAGCGATTCATGAAAAACATACATATAAGGAATATATCGGCGTAGACGCCTGTGCGGTGAATCTGATGCGTCCGGCTATGTACGGCGCATATCATCATATCACTGTGGCGGGGAAGGAAGATGCACACTGCGACTATAAATATGATGTTGTGGGATCTCTTTGCGAGAATAATGATAAATTTGCAATTGACCGGATGCTTCCGAAGATTGATACCGGTGATCTTCTGATCATCCACGATACAGGAGCACACGGCTTTTCTATGGGATACAATTACAATGGAAAGCTGAAATCAGCAGAGCTGCTTCTGAAAGAAGACGGGACCGTACAGCTGATCCGGAGGGCTGAGACGCCGGCAGATTATTTTGCCACGTTTGACTGCTTTGAGATCGGGAAAAAGCTGATTGAAAAATAGATAAAAAAGATATCAGAAAGGCTCTTTGAAAAATCAAAGAGCCTTAATTCTTGAAAAGAAAAAGCTCTCTAGCCTGAAACTAAAGAGCTGAATCTGTTAATGCCGCTGGCCGGACTCGAACCGGCACGGATCGCTCCGCGTGATTTTGAGTCACGTGCGTCTGCCAATTCCGCCACAGCGGCATACATTTTGCCGTAACAAATTTTATTATAAGGGCTAACTTATGGGATGTCAATAAAATTTTGTATTTAATTTCTGGCGGAAATGGGGTATACTGGGATAAAATGATAGAAAGTGTCAGAAAGGATGTGGACAAGATGGGATTTAAAACAGATATTGAAATCGCACAGGAAGCAGAGATGAAGGTAATCAATGAAATTGCAGATTCGCTGGGGATTCCGGATCAATATGTAGAAAATTACGGAAAATATAAGGCAAAAATTGATTACCGGTATTACAACGAAGCCTTAAAGGATCGACCGGATGCTAAGGTGGTGCTGGTAACCGCTATTAATCCGACGCCTGCCGGAGAAGGAAAGACCACCACGACCATCGGTGTGGCAGACGCACTGAACCGTATGGGCAAAAAGACTATGGTTGCATTGAGAGAGCCTTCCCTTGGACCGGTATTTGGTGTAAAGGGAGGAGCTGCCGGAGGCGGATATGCCCAGGTTGTTCCAATGGAAGATATCAACCTTCACTTTACCGGAGACCTTCATGCCATCGGAGCGGCCAACAACCTGATCGCAGCCATGCTGGACAATCATATCCATCAGGGAAATGCACTGGATATTGATACGAACCGGGTAACATGGAGACGCTGTGTGGATATGAATGACCGCCAGCTCCGCAATATTGTAGACGGGTTAGGACCGAAAGCGGACGGAGTCACCAGACAGGATGGATTCGATATTACGGTGGCTTCCGAGATCATGGCAGTTTTCTGTCTCGCCAGTGATGTTATCGATCTGAAGGAACGGGTTGCCAGGATCATTGTAGCCTATTCCAGGGACGGACGCCCGGTGACAGCCGGAGATATTCATGCAGAGGGGGCTGTGGCAGCGCTTCTCAAGGACGCTCTGAAGCCGAATCTGGTACAGACACTGGAAGGAACTCCTGCGTTTGTCCATGGAGGACCTTTTGCGAATATCGCACATGGATGCAACAGCGTGATCGCTACGAAGATGGGAATGAAGCTTGCGGACTATATGATCACAGAAGCCGGATTCGGTGCGGATCTTGGTGCAGAAAAGTTCCTGGATATCAAATGCCGGATGTCAGGAGTCCGTCCTTCGGCAGTGATTATTGTAGCAACAATCAAAGCGTTGAAATATAATGGCGGAGTAGCAAAGACAGACCTGCAGGAAGAAAATCTGGAGGCCCTGGAAAAGGGAATCCCGAATCTTCTGAAACATGTAGAAAATATTACGCAGGTCTTTAAGCTTCCGGCAGTAGTAGCAATCAACCGTTTCCCGACTGACACGGAAGCAGAGATCCGTCTGGTCCGTGAAAAATGCGAGGAGCTGGGCGTAAACGTAGCGCTTTCCGAGGTATGGGCAAAAGGCGGCGCCGGCGGCGAAGAACTGGCAGAAGAAGTAGTACGCCTGTGTGACACAGAAAGCCACATGGAATTTGCATATGATACAGAGTGCTCTATAAAAGAAAAGATCGAAGCGATTGCCCGGAAGATCTATGGCGCTGATGGCGTAGATTATGCACCAAAGGCAGAACGAGAAATCCGTACACTGGAGAGTATCGGACTTGGAAACCTGCCGATCTGTATGGCAAAGAACCAATATTCCCTGACAGACGATGCGAAAAAACTTGGAAGACCGGAGGGCTTCCGAATTACAATCCGGGATATCACTGCCTCTGCCGGAGCAGGCTTCCTGGTCGCTCTTACCGGAGATATTATGAAAATGCCGGGGCTTCCGAAGGTGCCCGCAGCAGAGAAGATTGATGTCAATGCGGACGGGGTGATCTCCGGATTATTCTAAGCGCAGATAACCAGCTGAATTGCTGGTAAGAATAAGAAGAGGCAAGAAAGAAGGGAGAAAACAGATGATGCTAGAAAAGAAAATGACAGATTTCCTGGAGGTCCTGTCTTCGAAAGAGCCCGTACCCGGCGGAGGCGGCGCCTCTGCCG
>PPYE01359066.1_pt1 | contig 11439 bp, 10 predicted proteins | sample 1559881 | NCBI WGS metagenome assembly PPYE01 (sample SAMN08240022, study PRJNA423297) | Human gut metagenome, whole genome shotgun sequencing project.
TTCCGTGGTAAAAACAAGATGGGACTGCGCGGTGATGCTATCGCACAATTTGACTGGAGTGTAGGTCAGTTACTCGAAGCCCTCGATAAAATGGGATTGACCCAGAACACATTAATTATTCTTTCCAGCGACAATGGACCGGTAGTAGACGACGGATATGATGACAAGGCAGAAGAGCTACTGAACGGGCACGAACCTGCCGGTAACCTGAGAGGTGGAAAATACAGTGCATTTGAAGGGGGTACCCGTGTTCCTGTAATTGTACACTGGCCTAAAGCCATCAACAAGCCAGAAGTCAGCGATGTGCTTATTTCACAAATAGACTGGCTGGCATCACTAGCTTCTTTGGTAGATGCCCGTATTCCGAAAGGAAGTGCTCCCGACAGCTACAACCGGTTAGCAAATTTATTAGGACAAGACAAAACAGACCGCCCATGGGTTATTGAACAGGCATCCAATCACACCCTATCCGTGCGTACTAAAGATTGGAAATTTATTGAAGGCAGCGATGGTCCTAAAATGATTCCATGGGGTCCGAAAATTGAAACTGGTTATTTAGGTATTCCCCAGTTATATGATATGAAACAAGCAGGTGAAAAGGTGAATTTAGCGACTGAACATCCCGAAAAAGTATTCGAATTACAACAAATATTGAGAAAAGTACGAGATAAAAGTATTCAGATGAAGTAACATGCTGAATACACACCAACCCAATGTTTCCAAAAGGGTGAATCAAGACAAAAGAATCACATAAAGGGTCTTGAATTCACCCTCTTTTTTAATCAAGAAAATTTCAATATGGTCCTCATTTCAAAAGAACCAATCCTTATAGACAAAGATCCTTTTCTTTAAAGTCAAAGTATTTATAACAAAACACCTTGAACACTTTCACAAGAATGGGTTACACACAAAAACTCTCAAAGATACAAGATACGTTTTTCCACTTTACCCATAAAAAAGAAATCTCAATTTATTTCTTTATTTTCCCTTCATTCACCAGTTCAGACAGCGCCCTGGCCAATGACGGACGAGTAACTCCCAGCTTCTGCGCCACCTCCTGCTGATTATGAATAACAGAATGTGTTTCTAGATATTTCAACAAACGAGTCTTTAAATTCAACAAAGCAAACTCATTCAATTTCCTGCTTAAAAAGACACTCCTGTCCGAAATATCCTTCAAAAAATTCTGCATCATCAATGGATGCAAACGCATAAATTCTAAAAATCTTTCTTTACCTATTACAAAAACCTCACAAGGTCCTATTGCCTCTACATTAACGGGAAAACGATTTTCAGTGGCAAAAATAAAAGCCGAAGCCAGCAAGTTAGGAGCTCCAATTTCTTCTACCGTCAGTTCTTTCCCTTCATCATTTATCATTCCCGCCCGTACACTTCCCGATGCAAGAATGTACAGCCCTTTACATAAGTCACCTTGCCGGGCAATGATATCACCCGGTTCAAAGTGCTTCAAACTATTCGGAAGTCCGAATAGGAAAGCAACCAATTCTTCCTCTTTCATTCCCCGGAAAGGAGCCATCTGCAATAATCCTGTCAGTTCCATCCTACTTTCTTTTAACTGTTATTTGTATCCGCTGTAACATATGGTACAACTTAAAAGACGAAAACCGTCTACTTTTGCACAAAAGTAATAGAAATCATTAAAATGAAAAAAGATATGGAGAATAACATGTTTTGTTTCCAATGTCAGGAAACGGCCAAAGGTTTCGGTTGCACCTTAAAAGGTGTTTGTGGAAAAAATGCAACTACAGCACGTACCATGGATTTATTGCTCTTTGTAGTACGAGGAATTTCTGTTGTGGCGGATCAATTGCGCCAGCATTCCCTCCCCGTTGAAAAAGAAGTGGACAATTTCATTGTAGACGCCTTATTCTGTACCATTACCAATGCCAATTTCGATGACGAAAGCATTACGAAACGCATTGACAAAGGATTAGCAATACGTGATGACCTTAAGCATCAAGCCTCTGCCAAGGATATTCCTCTGCCGGAAACCGATGAGTTAAATTGGAAAGGCAGTCACGATGAATATGATGCAAAAGCCGCAACAGTCGGAGTTTTACGTGAACAAAACGAGGATCTACGCTCTTTAAAAGAACTGATTATGTATGGTCTGAAAGGAATGGCTGCTTATCTGGAACATGCCATGAGGTTAGGACATAATGACGAAAGTATTCATCGTTTCATGCAGAACACCATCGCACAAATTACAACAAAATCTTTATCGGCGGATGAACTGACTGTATTAGCACTGAAAACAGGTGAAATAGGCGTTCGAACAATGGCTTTGCTCGACAAGGCAAACACTTCCAGTTATGGTAATCCGGAAATTACCCATGTAAATATAGGAACAGGTACCCGCCCCGGTATTCTGATAAGCGGACATGACCTGCATGATCTGGAAGAATTGTTGGAACAAACCAAAGACAGTGGCGTGGACGTATATACTCACGGTGAAATGCTTCCTGCACATTACTATCCGGCATTTAAAAAATATACACATTTTGCAGGAAACTATGGAAATGCCTGGTGGAAACAACGGGAGGAGTTTACCTCGTTCAATGGTCCTATCCTGTTCACAACCAACTGCATCGTTCCCCCTCTGCCCAATGCCACTTATAAAGAACGCATGTTTACCACTAATTCTACCGGATATCCCGGCTGCAAGCATATTACAGCAGACGAGAAAGGACATAAGGACTATACTGAAATTATAGAAACAGCCAAACAATGTGCCGCACCGACAGAAATAGAACATGGAGAAATCGTTGGTGGTTTTGCCCATAATCAGGTATTACAACTAGCAGACAAGGTCGTAGAAGCGGTAAAGAGCGGAGCTATCCGTAAGTTCATCGTCATGGCAGGTTGTGACGGACGTATGCGCAGTCGTGATTACTACACCACTTTTGCCGAGATGCTCCCCAAAGACACAGTCATTTTGACTGCGGGATGTGCTAAATATCGTTATAACAAACTAGGGTTAGGTGACATTAATGGCATTCCGCGTGTTTTAGATGCAGGACAATGTAACGATAGCTATTCATTGGCAGTCATCGCCCTCAAACTGAAGGAAGTATTCGGGCTACATGACATCAATGAACTGCCCATTATTTACAATATCGCCTGGTATGAACAGAAAGCGGTAATCGTATTGCTGGCATTACTCAGTTTGGGAATAAAAGAGATTCATCTCGGTCCCACCTTACCCGCATTCCTCTCGCCCAACGTGACGAAAGTACTGGTCGAAAACTTTGGAGTAAGCGGTATCGGTACAGTAGAAAGTGATATGAGAAAATGGGGATTAACGAACGAATAAACGGAATAATTATGAAACAGAAAAATTACCATTCATGTACAGTCGGACAAATTGTAGCCGGCAACTTTGATACAACCAAAGTATTCTCCCGTTACCATATTGATTTTTGCTGCCATGGCAATACTCCGTTTGCAGAAGCCTGCCGGAACCGTGGTATTGATCCCGAAGCAGTAGCACATGAATTAAATGAATTACAAGAGAATACGGTTAGTAATGCTCCTGACTTTGCCGGATGGCCCATCGATTTATTAATAGACTATGTATTGAAAATACACCATCGGGGAATCCGTGCCAAAGGTCCGCAAATAGAAGCATTATTAACCAAAGTAACCGAAGCGCATTCAAAGAATCATCCAGAGTTACTGCAAGTCCAGGCACTGTTCCGCGACTCGCTTCTTGATTTGGAAAATCATTTATCAAAAGAAGAGAATGTATTATTTCCTTATGTTTATGAAATGTTCCAAGCCAAAGAGGAAGGCTTGAAAGTAGCTAAATTCCATTGCGGCACCATTCTGTATCCCATCGAAGTGATGGAAGATGAACATAATCACGAAGGAGAACGTTTTGAAAAAATCTCTTCATTAACCAACGGATTCACCGCCCCTGAAGATGCTTGTGCCAGCTTCCGCTTGGTTTTACAACAATTGAAACAATTTGAAGAGGCATTACATGAACATATCCACCTGGAAAACAATATCATTTTTCCCAGAGCATTAGAATTGGAAAAGAAGGAAGCCATCTGATAACTACACCATGACACTTCCATTTACAAAAGTGCCCAAAGTGAAATAATGCACAAATCACTTTGGGCATCTTCATGTATTATAACCCACGCTCCACTATATAATCTTGTCCCTGTTCTGTCATCAAGTCATATTCATACACCTTATACAAAGCAGGATATTGCGGGTTTATCTCCTTGGTAACCAAAGGCTCTTTGATCTCTGCCTGCATATAATATTCATTCGGATTCTTACCTTTTGCCTCTTTTAATCCAACCCCACGCAAAGGAACATACGAACGTAAACGCAAATTACCTCCCAAACGGGAATGAATCTTCGCTTTATCCAGCTGCACGCCATTCCAGTTCATATCCACCACAAATCCTCCACGGGCAACCAGTCCTTGCACACTTCCTGTGGCCCAGGCATCCGGAAGAGCCGGAAGCAAATGTACAGCTCCGTCATGGCTCTGCAACAACATTTCAGCCACACCGGCAGTGTAGCCAAAATTACCGTCAATCTGAAAAGGCGGATGAGCATCAAACAGATTAGGATAAGTCCGTCCTTGCGGATAAGCCTCTTTCACTTCATCCCCAGGCAGCAGCTTCAACATATTATTAATAATCCGGAACGCATGATTACCGTCCAGCAAACGGGCCCACAGATTAACTTTCCAGCCAATGGACCAACCGGTAGCTTCGTCGCCACGCTGTAACAACGTGTTTTTAGCTGCCTGGAAAAGCAAAGGATGGGTGTAAGGAGATATCTGATTACTAGGGAACAATCCATATACATGAGAAATATGGCGATGCTTGTCATTCGGATTATCCAAGTCTTCCAGCCATTCCTGTAACTGATTGTATTTCCCGATCTGCATCGGGGCCAGACGATTTAACATAGACTGCAAAGAATCTTGATAAGAAGCGGACATTTTTAGAATTCTTGACGCATGCAATGCATTGCTAAGCACATCGAAAATTATCTGATTATCCATCGTACAACCTGCCACAATCGTTGAAGCTTTTTTAGTATCCTCTCCCGAAGGTCCATGTTCCGGAGACATGGACGGAGCAGTCACCATCCAACCGTATTCAGGATGTTCAGTCAAATAATCAAGATAAAAATCAGCAGCTCCTTTCAATGCCGGATAGGCTTCGGAAAGAAACAGCTTGTCCCCACTATATAAATAATGCTGCCACAAGTGGGTAGTCAACCAAGCACCTCCCATGGGCCATGTACCATAAAACGCCTTATCCACCGGACCGGTGGCACGCCATATATCTGTATTGTGATGAGCCACCCATCCGTTGCATCCATACATAGTCCGTGCCGTTTCCCTGCCGGTAACTGACAATTCTTTCACCATTTCGAACAAGGGCTGGTGCGTTTCACTCAGATTGGTCACTTCAGCCGGCCAGTAATTCATTTCCGTATTAATATTGATGGTATATTTTCCATCCCATGGAGCAGCCAGTTTATTATTCCATATACCTTGCAAATTGGCAGGCTGACCTCCCGGCTGGGAGGAGGAAATAAGCAAATAACGTCCATACTGAAAAAGCAACACCGCCAAAGAAACATCCTTACCCTCATTGAACAGTTCGATGCGTTTGACAGTTTCCAGCTTAGCCCGCTCACTGGTTCCCAAATCCAATCTTACACGGTCAAACTGCTCTTTATAAAGAGCTATATGCTCCTGTAAAACCTGACTATAAGGGCGTCCCAATGCCAGAGACAGATATCCGGACGCTTTTTTACTCTCATTGCCACTTATATCGTGATAATTAATAAAATTCGTACCCGATGAAACATACAGAGTAACACTGTCCGCTCCTTCCACTGTAATGTTTTGGTCATCAATTTTCACCTTACCCCCATCCACATCAGCCTGTGTCTGTGTTTCCATACGAATCAATCCTTTCACTCCCTCATGATCCCTACCCTTTCCGGTCAGAACCAATTTCTTTCCTTTCCTGCTGACTTTATGCTCCAATGGCGACACATATCCGACCTTAAAATTCAGTTTCCCCGGCCGGTCTGCTGTCAAACGGACCACTACCACCTTATCAGGAAATGATGCAAAAACTTCACGTTGAAAAGTCACGCCATCCACTTTGTAACGGGTAGTAGCCACCGCACGTTCCAAATCCAGATCACGATAATAATCGGTAACCTTTTCATGTCCGGGGGTTTCTATAATCAAACTGCCGATTGTCTGATAGGGCATACCATGCTTTCCGGCATAAAAGTTTTCTTGAATCAAGTTCTGAGCCTCCATGTTTTTTCCGGCGAAAATCAGTTCACGCACTTGGGGCAGACTTTCCAATGCTTCCGGTTTGTCATTCCGGTAGGGACTGCCTCCCCACATGGTTTCATCGTTTAGTTGAAGTTCTTCACGGGCCGTTCCGCCATATACCATCGCTCCCATCCGGGAATTGCCGACCGGAAGCGCTTCCACCCACGTTCCGGCAGGTTGCTTATACCACAATTTCAGATCACCAGCCTGAATAGATAACGAAAAAGACAATAAAATGCCTGCTAATAATGAATAAGTTTTCATGGTTAATAGATATTGTATAATGTACAAATATAATTCTATTAACCATACAAACGAAAAGACAGAAGCATTTTATTGTCTAAAAAACAATTATGATAAAGAAAAGACCAAATATTACACCTCCTCCCTATCTGATAACCGGAATCACATAATCGTATTTTCTCAATATTTCCGTTACAGGAGACAGTGGAAGCAAGTCAGGGCGGGGAGATATAAAAGACTTGCTGCCGATAGCCGAGCAATGCCAGGAAGTGGGATTCACGGGAACACCGGGAGAAGTTCGGAACGGCATATTCAACGGCAACAGTAAAGAGGAATCCGCAGAAGAAAGGAAAGTTCCGGTTGTGCATTGACGGAATGCCTATACTTGAATGGTTCAAGATGAAATTTAAAGAGCTTAAGGAAAAGCTGGGTGTAGGCCACACTTCAAAAAAGAAAAACAGGCCCCAAAGAGAGTTGAGAATATAATTCTTTGATAGAAAATAAAAATGTAATTCTAATTGTTAATGAATTGCACTTTGAGTATTTTTGTAAATACTTTGTTTCACTGATAAATAAACCAAGATGAAAACTATATTTTTATGTTTCTTCTGTCTTTTCACTATCGGATGTACGCATCAGTCCAGTCAAGAAAACTGTGTAGAAATCGGCAGTGCGGATGCAATCTGCGTAAGCACCGATACTTTAGGGAAAACAGTACGCATGAATATGCTACATGGGCATTATACCACTGAAAGTGAAGAAGTGTTCGCTATTGTCCTCAATCCTCAGAAACTTCCACTTAGTTATGGCAGAAGATGGATTTTAGAAAGATGGGAAAATAATCAATGGGTAAGGCTTTGGACGAAAAAGCCCACAGGTTTTTTTGATGACGAAATTATACCGATTACCCCACCTATATATTATTGTTTCAGTTTTCCTATTAAATACTATAAAACAACTCCCGGCAAATATCGTATTTCCATATCACTGTGGAATGATATGGAGAAAATAAACCTCAATGCTGAATTTGAAATAGAATAAACATCTCTTTCACTAAACAATTCAATGTTATGAAAACAAAAATATGGGTAGGAGTTCTATTTTACTCTTTTTTGGGATGTGCGAATAAGGCACCAAAATCAAATCTTACAAGCAAATTAGACTCTACAGGTGAAGCTGTCTATTTTATAGAAGATACTGTTGTTGACCAATCTGCAGGCTTGCAAGTCATTGAAGCCTTAAGCAGGGTCTATGGAAATGATCCGAATTCTATAGGAGGTTTCATCGGTAGCCCGCGTTGCCCTTCTTTCTTGGAAGGTATGTTCTTTGACGGTTCCACGTTGGTTTTTCAGGTAAGAGGTGACACAGCGCATGCAAGGCGAATTTTGGAATCTACTGCCGGTAGCAAAGCTTTTCGACTGGAGCAAGTTACTGAAAGTAATTATTCACAGCAACAACTTATGAGCATCGTAGACGAGTTGAACCAGCGGTTTGACACATTGACAGACAAGAAGCTGAAAAATAATATGACCAGTTGGGGTGTAGGATTACGGAATGTTGAAGTCAGGTTTATTCTCAACACTCCCGAAGCCCGACAAGCATTCCGGGAAAAACTCATGGATTCTCCCGCCATTCGTTTTGAAGGACCGGAACAGCCGATAATCGATGAACGCATTGGTATAACTGATACGCTCGGTATTTCCCTGCATCCGGAATATTCCGTTTACTCCACTGAGGCATCCACAGCTTCCTTTGTTTTGCTAAATCAAGGAAACAAGAACATAATGTGTGGCGAGCATTATTTCATTACTTATGAAGACGAGAATGGCACTTGGCGTGCATTGCCCATCAATGACGCTGCCATGGATATAGGTTATATGGTACTTCCCGGTGGGCATCATTTGTTTACAGCAAATCTTTATCCCGAAGTTCACTCCAATAAACCGGGACGTTACCGTTTTTTCTATGAAGTCATGCTTGATGCTGATACCCCATTGCGTCATGACATATTGATGATGACCGAATTTCGATTGACAGACAACAAAGAAGCTGTAAAACGGGCAATTAAAATGAATATCCCTAAGGAACCGGAAGGGTATGGTATCAGATACGTTCCCGTTCAAGAAGAATCTGCTAAAGAAAATACAACTTTTAAGTAGTTTAATGGATAGCAACATGAAATATTTACTCTTTATATTAATCTTCCATCCTATTTTTAGATATAATATAATGAAGAAATATCCAATGAGAGAATAAGAAATAATATCTGCTATAGTATTTATTGTTGGAGTTACTATACTAAAATTAAACAGTCCGATAATTAACATACAAACTTTTAAAACACATCCAACAAAGGCTATTAATGCTGCTGTTCCAAATTTTACAATCTTCATTTTTTCAATGCTTTTTCAAATAGTGAATATGTCTTAATTAGTTTCTTTGCGTTCTTTTCTTTTATATCAAAATCGTAATATCCATCATTGGTATAAATCCTAATAGCAGTCATTGTTTTATCTTTGAAAACCGAACAGTTTCCAATCAAAGTTAATTCAACTCCAAGCAGATTCATTCCAAAAGCAACGACAGCCCCACCTCCAGGTGTAGATAAAGTATAATCTTTGTTTTTAAAATTGTAAGTATTTCCATCTTTGTCAAGAAATACAATATCAGCATCAGAATCAACGGATAAGACTTCTTTACTGCACCATCTTAACTGGGCAAAATCCAATCCATGATCATGTGCAAAACGTAACCAAATGTTTTTCCCAATAGGAGATACCATCATTACAGATTCAGAAGATATTTTTTCAAAAGAAGTATATACTTTTTTCTCTTTGGAAAATTTGTCTACTTCGTTTATTTTCAAACTTTGTCCATAGACAGAAACACCTATAAGTAAAGAGGCGCATAATAAACAAATTCGGCTGTGCATAATCTAATAATATTAATTTTTGCACAAAAATATAAACTTATATTTTTATCGCATTAAATCTAAGTTATTTTTATGTAATGTTAACTATTTGAAGAATATGCTTTTAGTAAAATAAAATTGCAAAATTAAACAGGTGTGCAAAGATATTAGAGAGCCATTTTATACAATGAAATTAATGTATCAGTCAAATGTGTTATCATGATTAATATTGCCAAATTATACAAGAAATAAAAAAACGACTCCTATATGAAAGAGATAGATTATAGTAGAAGCTCTACTAATTTATAAACAGATATATAAAACAACCATTAGATCGTTATTTGAGGGAAGTTTAAACAGACTGTAAAACAAGGTATAAGTCTGTTTTATTTAACTATTATTATTAAATATTTGCATATTAAAGCAAATAGTCTTACATTTGTATGTAAAAAAAGCAAGAAAAAGGGTCCAATCTATTTCTTGCTTATTAATTTAGTTTTTTTCATGAAAATAAGAAAATTTCTTAAGCTAATTAATATCCTACTAAGGATAATTGAGTTGTATTTAAAATTTCGTCAACTCGACTAAATTAATTAGCGGATGCTGGGGATCACAAGGTGGTTGCCCAGCATTTTCTTCCTTTATTCTTCCGATGTCGCAAAACTAGATAGAATATTTAATATATCCAACTGTTTTACGCAACAAAGATATGAAATTACATTTGTTTAACCAAATAAAAATAAATAATTTTTCAGAAAAGGTATTCATTTTTTCTTTTCCCCCTTATTCATTGCTTCCAGAATCTTTATCCATGATTCAGGAACTTCCACATCCATGATGTTCCCATCTCCATCTTTTACGATGTATTTATTCTTCTTTTTCTTTTCGTCCTTTGGCTTTTCTTTCTTATCATCCTGCATATCTGTAATCTCCTATATCTAAGTATTGCAAAAGTAATCTAAATCTGTCAGAATCGCTAAGTTTTCTGGTATTAAATCTAAAGACAAATTCATCTACATAGCGTTGCATATATTTCTTGCTTATATGATAATATGTGGCGTATATCCTCTTGAAAACAGACCAAGCGTTTTCTATCGTATTGGTAGTAATCATCACCGTTTCTTTATTATCATTGTAATAAGTAATACCATAATATTTATGCCCGTGATCTACAGATATTTGGTTGTACATTTCGGATACTTCGCCATAATCCCATCCATCAGTATATATTGTACTTCCTTCTTCAACATACTTTCTTATAATTGGAAGCAGCTTGGATGAACCTGTTCCGCTTACTACTTTGGCAACCAAATCCCCATTTCTGCCTATTAGTCCAAAAACAGGAACTTTGTCTTTAAAACTTCTCCCCTGACATCTCTCCACTTTTTTATCCTTATGTCGGTTTGCATTTTTTCCACCTGCAAATGATTCATCAATCTCAACTTCTCCTTCAAGATAGTAGTCGTTTTCTCCTGTCATAGCCTTACGTATCTTATGTAACATACGCCATGCGGTCTTTTGAGAAACATCAATATCTCTAGATACCTGATAGGAAGATATGCCTCTTTTCCCTTGAGCAAATAACCACATAACATAGAACCATTTAGTAAAAGGAATCTTACTGTTTGCAAAACACGTTCCTGTTTTTACCGTGAAATACCTGTTTGTATTCTTGCATTTATACTTATGGTTCTTACACTTATAAACCTTGGAGGTGGAATCAAATGGAGAAACAACTTTGTCACCCCATTTCCATTGTTCGTACAGATCATAACAAGCATTTTCATCCTTTACAATCTGTATAAACTCTAGAAAATTCATTGACTTTTTCATACAGCCTCCTTTTCTTTGATTCTTTTGCAATATAACGATAAAAAGTTAAATATGCAAATAAATACAAAGAAAAGATAGACTATAATGTTATGTCATATAA
>PPYE01031005.1_pt1 | contig 11438 bp, 7 predicted proteins | sample 1559881 | NCBI WGS metagenome assembly PPYE01 (sample SAMN08240022, study PRJNA423297) | Human gut metagenome, whole genome shotgun sequencing project.
TATTCATCCACCACCTTGTTTATTTCCAGAACATAGTCCCCCTCTACTTAGTTTAATATTGAGTTTCCGAGACTGCTCCTATATAGCTGTCAAGCTTTTCGAAATCACCCAAAGCACCCCGGGACCCGACTTCCGCCAAAACCAGCTGAATAACATCCGGATAGGTATCACTTAAAACGGCTGCATTTAATTTCGTTTCCTGATCTGAAATCGTTGAAGACATTCCGGTAGCTTCTACCTTTATATTAGGATATTTTGCTTCGAAGGAATCCACACATTTCTGTACGAATTCCGTATCTGCCTGTGATGTTCCCTGATGCCAGTATTGTATTGTTACCTGTTCACCGCTTTCAGATTTTTCATTGGTTCCCTGTGTACTTTCCTGTGTCGATACTGCGCTGTTTTCCTCTGTTGCAGTGTCCTGTGGTACCTGCTGTGTATCGCTGCTGCCACAGCCTGCCAGCATAGCTGCCCCTATCATAATTGCCAATAATCTTTGTACCTTACTTCTTTTCCGCATAAAACCCTCTCCTTCCGATTCTTACAACTGCTTGAAGGCCTTCATTCCTTGTAAAGTCATATTAACATTACCGTATAAAAAATACTGCTTCTATTTATTGGCAGTTTTAAAATATATTCATATGATCTCTTTTTATTTTTATGTGCAGTTTTATTTTTATAATATTTTTTGATCCTTTTCTCTAATCTTCTGATTGTGCATTTTATACATTTCATACCATTTGCCAACTACACTTTTGTATTATATAATGAATGAAGTCCAGAATGAGGTGAAAACGATGCGGAATAAAAAAAGTATTTCTTTTCAGATAATTATTACGGTTATCATATCTTTCCTTGCTTTATTCCTTTTTTTCTCTATACTTACTACCGAACTGTATTACAGGAATGTAACTGATATTATGCAGGAATCTCAGCAGCATTCCCTTACACAGTTAAATGAAAGCTTTGATGTTTTTTATCAGCAGATAATTTATATTCTGATTCAACTGTCCGGTGATACCGTATTAAAACAGTATCTTACAAAGGAACCGGAAGACAATTTTGAATATTATCAGATGCAACGGTATGTACATGATTTTCTCCAAACCTACAATGGTTTTTTTCCCAATTCTAACGTACACCTGATCCTATATGGTGAAAACGGGCAGACTTATACCACCTATAATGAAACCTTATATTTAGAAGATACTGGTATCCTTGAAGAAGATTTTGTAAAGCAGGCAGAAAAAAATCACCGCCGGCTTGGAGTGTCTTATTTCCATTCCGGTCTGACCCCCTACACCCAAAATGATGATTACATGTATTTTGCCCACGCCTTATATGATCCCTACCGTTCCAGATATTATGGCACAATCCTGGTTGTTATAGATGAGTCATGCTTCCAGAATCTGTATTCCGATTTAATCCAGGATAACAATCATTTTTCTGTTATTACAGAGGACGGCCTCATTATTTCCGACAGCAAAGCTGAATTTCTCAACAGCTCTGATTCCACCCTTCTTGATATCGCCAGAAAAAACTCCGACGGCGTATTGGAATATGCGGGAGAAAAGTGGATTCCAAGCTCCATATATAACCAGTATTTCGATTTTTATATCCTACAGTTAACAGAATATAATGCCATTACATCCAGAGTTTCTCCATCTATCCTGCGGATATTGGAATTATGCTGTTTTGCCCAGCTACTTATAACAGTGGTTCTTATATGTCTCCTTCAGAAAATCACACGCCCAATTCACAGGCTGTCTCTGGCCATGCAGAATGTTTCAGACAGAGATCTTCTCTCCCGTCCTGAAAAAATGAATTTCACAGGTTGTTCAGAAGCCCGGCTTCTCGGCGAAAGCTTCAATGAAATGTTTTCAAAGCTTGAATACTATACAAAAAAACTAATGCAGGAACAGGATGCCCGTCATGCAGCCGAACTGAATTCCCTGCAGCACCAGATTAACCCACATTTCATTTACAATACGCTCGCTTCCATCAGATACCTTTCTATGGCAGGCCAGCGGGAAAAGGTCATAACAGGAATCAACTCTCTCACAAAGCTCCTCCGAAAAACGCTGGGGGATATCAGAGAAACCATTCCTTTGGAGCAGGAACTGGATTTACTGCAAGATTATTTCCAAATCCAGCTGTTGCGCTATGGTGATGGCATCCGTCTTTACTTGAATGTACAAGAGACCTGCCTTTCAGCTGCGGTTCCCAAATTTTTTCTTCAGCCTCTGGTAGAGAACTCTATTTTTCATGGCTTCTCCACCAACACCCCCTGTGGCAGTATCAGCATTTACGCCACGATAAGCGGCTCAATTCTGAAACTGGAAATTATGGATAACGGTGCTGGAATTCCACCGGACATCCTGATGCACATTATGGATGTTTCTGCAAAAAACAATCGAAACAGCCTTACAAAGATAGGTCTTAAAAATATTGAAGACCGTATCAAAATGATTTATGGACCCCAATATGGCCTCAATATAACGAGCACTCCGGGGTATGGCACTCAGGTAATAATACATCTGCCTTTGATATATTTTGAGGGGGAAAAATGTTATGAAAAATCTTCAAAAGATAGTCATCATTGATGATGAGATGGTTCTTCGGAACGGACTGAAATATCTCTGCGACTGGGAGGCTCATGGATTTACAATTGCAGGGGAAGCCTCTAATGGCATTGAGGGTTTTCAGCTGATACAGGAAATCCGGCCGGATATTGTTATTACAGATATTGTCATGCCAGGAATGGATGGCATCAGCCTAACCGCCCAGATTAAAGAGCATTTCCCCAATATTCATATTATTGTCCTTAGCAGCTATGACAATTTTGCTTACGCAAAATCCAGCTTTAAGCTTGGTATCGCCGATTATCTGCTTAAACCGGAACTGGAAGCTGCAGATCTTCTTCATCTGCTGGAAAAGCTCAGCAGGACTTCTGGTTTGGATGATTTCAAAAGTTCCGCCTCTCAGTTTTTCCAAGAAATTCTTACATTCTGCAGCCTGGAGGAGGAGGAATATCTGGAGGAATTTAATGACAGAGGTATCCATTTTAAAGAAAAAATACCATATACGCTGATGGCAGCTCCCTATCAGGGGACTATACCGGTTCACAGGCTTCTTCCTGCCGTGACAAATCTTTCACTGGAGCTATTTCCGGCCTGTCCCTGTATCTCCTGTGTCACAAGTCAGGGCTACCTCTGCATCCTTCTTCAGGCTGTAAGCGCTACGGAACTTCCGTCTCATGCCCGGCTTACCGAGTTTACCGTTCAGCTGGAAAGGAAACTGGAAAATAGTTTTCTTTTCGCATGCATGCCGGTATTCTCCGTACTCAGCAACCTTTCTCAGGTATATGGAGAAATGTGCGGACTGCTTTCCTACGGTTTTTACTTTCCGGAAAAAACATTACTGTTTCCTGAGGATGTCCATAAATGCGAGCTTGCTTTTCCTGATACTTCTTTTTCAAATTGTCTGGATCCATTACGTCTTGATGATGCCAGAAATCTTGTATACAATTATCTGAGCAATGCAGAAGCACAGGCCGGCATGGATGTATTTACCTTGAAAAAACAAGTAGAGAATGCAATATACAGACTCATACAGACGCTTGCGGACGCCTCGTTTCCAACCGATGAAATAAATTCAAAAAAGGTAATGTATTTTAAAAAAATGGATGTGTCAGCTGACTGTAATTCTCTCAGACAGGTTCTCTCCGAAACATTTGCCGAACTGGAGGATATTGTCCGTAAGGGCACACAGGAAAGAGAGGGTAATCTATTCTACAAAATTGAAGAATATATCCGTCTGAATTGTGAACAGGAACTGAAGCTATACGATCTGGCCAAACAGTTTCACCTGAATTACACTTACCTGTCCACACTTTTTTATCAGAACACAGAAGAGCATTTCTCTGACTATCTGAATCGTATGCGTGTTGAAAAAGCCAAGGGACTTCTGCGAACCGAAAATAACTCCATTCAATGCATCAGTGAAAAATGCGGCTTTATAAATCAGGGCTATTTTTCAAAAATATTCAAAAAATTTACAGGCTGCTCTCCTAAGGAATATCAAAAGCTATACCACAAAAGCCGCTGAAATGTGCCCAAAAACCCTGAACCGCAAATGCTGTCCAGGGTTTTATATTTGACAAGCGTCTTGTATTTCAAGCAGGATATCATACAACTAACATTTCTATCTGTCACAGAGATTTCAGCTGTACAGCTTATTTTCTGCCAAATACTCAAATCTAACAGAACATTACATCCTGTCAGGCGCCGAAAATCCCAGCAGATCAATACAAGTCTCCAGAATCTCCTTCGTCAGCACCAGCAGTGCAATCAGTCCGGCCTTCTTCGCCTCATCTTCTTCCGAAATAATCTTCGTTTCATGATAGAACCGGTTAAAGGCATTAGCCAGATCATAAATATACGCGCAGATTTTATGGGGCGCGCATTCGGCGAATGCAGTTTCCATCATGGTATTGAATTTGGCGATTTCCATCATCAGCGCCTTTTCATCCGGGCTGATGGCAGGGGCAAGCTCCAGATTTTCAAGGCTGCCGCCCTGATCCTGGTATTTTGCCAGAATGGATTTGATACGCACGATGGTGTAAAGGATATACGGGCCGGTATCGCCTTCAAAGGAGGTGAAACGATCCACGTCGAAGCTGTAGTCCTTGGCTGCCTGGTTGGAAAGATCGCCGTATTTGATGGCGGCCAGTCCGACGATTTCCGCAATATTCCTCGCTTCTTCTTCCGGCATTTCCTGACGGCTTTCCACGATTTTGCGGAACATTTCCTCATCGATGTCATGAATCAGGTTTTCCAGGCGCGGCACGCCGCCGTCCCTTGTCTTAAAGGGCTTCCCATCCTTGCCGTTTACCGTGCCGAAACCAATGTGCACCAGCTTTGTATCGTCTCCCACAAGCTTCGTCTTGCGGGCGCAGCGGAATACCTGCTCAAAATGCATGGCCTGGCGTTTATCGGTGATATAAATCATGATATCCGGATTGTATTTCGTCACACGCTCGCTGATGGTGGCCAAATCCGTAGTGCTGTAGAGGGCGGCGCCGTCGGATTTTAAGATGATGCAGGGAGGGATTTCCTTCGTATCGCTTTCTTCTTTCACATCAACCACAAGAGCGCCTTCGCTTTCGTATGCATAGCCGCCCTTCTTCATTTCCTCCACCATATCCGCAAGCAGATACTGTACGGTAGATTCCCCGTTCCAGAGATCGAATTTCACATTCAGCTTTTCATAGTTGCGCTTCATATCCGCCACGGATACGCTGATGATATGATCCCACAGGGCGCGGTGTCCCCTTACGCCGTTCTGCAGCTTAAACGTATTCTCCATGGCTTTTTCCTTATAAGCGGGATCCTCTTTGGATTTGCCGCTGGCCGTAGGATAAATTTCCTCCAGCTCGGAAATGGTAAAGGGAGCCTCCTTGGGATATTCCCCGGTGAAGCTTTCGTCAAAATAAGGCAGCTCAGGTTTTCTCTCCTGCAGCTCCGTTATGATAAGCCCCATCTGCAGTCCCCAGTCTCCCAGGTGGATGTCTCCGATAACCTTGTAGCCTGCATAACGGGCAATTCTCTTGACGCTTTCCCCGATTACCGCGGAACGAAGATGTCCCACATGGAGGGGCTTTGCCACATTCGGTCCGCCGTAATCCACAATAACGGTCTTTTCTTCCTCAGGAGTTTCCAGGCCGAATTTATCCGCCGCCTCCATCCCTTTAAGGTAGTCACATAAAAATACGTCGGAAACCTTCAGGTTCAGAAAGCCCGGCGCCACCGCGTTCACTTCTGAAAATACGGCGCTGTCCTTCAGCTTTTCGGCCACCTCGCCGGCTATCATAATCGGCGCTTTGCGATATTTCTTGGCGCCTGCCATAGCGCCGTTGCACTGGTATTCACAAAGGTCCGGACGGTTGGAAAGGCTTACCTTTCCCAGTTCCTCGTCATAGCCGGCCTCCGCAAACGCCTTTCTCATTTCCTCTGAAATGGCATCCAAAATCTTTTTCATGGCTGATCTCCTCTGCACATTTATCTTTGCAACTGTTCCGCTTCTTCACAGTTGCTTTTCATTTTAATAATAGCCCAGACACCTGAACCGCTGCATTTTCATAGTAATTCAGACACTGAATCTTTACTCTTTTCCATAGCAGCCCATGCACCTGATCCTTGACTTCTTCTAAAACAGCTCAGGAACCCGATCCTTTGCTTCTTTCACGCTCCGCCTTTGAAAAAACACACCCGCAGTAGTCCTGGCGGTACAATCCGTATTTTTCCGAAAGCTCCACGGAGCGTTTATATCCGTTCTTTTTCTTGAAATCCGAGGGAAGGAAGGCGACGCCGTACTCTTCTGCCAATCTGTTTCCAATCTCATTGAGCTTGTCCGCATTTTTTAAAGGACTGATGGTAAGGGTGGTTGTAAAATAGTCAAAGCCCTGCTCTCTGGCAATCCGTGCAGCCTCCCGCAGGCGGATTTCATAACACTTAAAGCAGCGCTCCCCGCCCTCCGGCACCAGCTCCAGGCCTTTTGCCGCCGCGAAAAAACGCTCCGGATCGTAACGGCCCTCTTCCGACAGAATACGGTTTTTGCAGTCTCCGTCCGCTTCTTCATTCATTTCCCGAATCAGGCGCTTCTGTTCCGCCGCGCGCTTTTCATATTCCTCACGCTCCGTAATATTGGGATTATAGTACAGGACGGTGATGTCGAAATATTGTCTTAAATATTCCAGCACATAGCTGCTGCAGGGGGCGCAGCAGCTGTGCAGAAGAAGCTTTTTTTTCGATTCTTTTTCCGGAAGCTGCCGGAGGAGCTCATCCAGCTGCTTCTGATAATTTACTTTATTCATTTCACCTGTTTTATAGTTTTGCGATATCTATCAACGATAATTCATTGCTCTTTGTTTCCAGGCTTCCCACAAGCGCCCTTGCGGTATCCAGGCTGGTCAGGCAGTTGACGCCCGTTTCTATGGCGGTTCTTCTGATCAGGAAGCCGTCCCTGGATTTATCCCGGCCCTGGGTGGGCGTGTCGATAACCAGGTCGATTCGGTGTCCAAGGATAAGGTCCATCACCGTAGGGGATTCCTGGTTGATCTTATTGACCTGACGGGCCTTGACGCCGGCTTCTCTCAGCGCCGCGGCAGTGCTTCTGGTGGCGTAGATGATGTAGCCCAGCTTTTCAAAACGGCGGGCGATTTCGATTGCCTCTCCCTTGTCCGCATCCTTTACCGTAATAATCATCTGCTTATGCCTGGGCAGATCCACGCCCGCGCCCAGGAAGGCTTTGTAAAGCGCTTCGTTAAAGGTTTTGGCAATGCCAAGGCATTCGCCTGTGGATTTCATTTCCGGCCCAAGGCTGATTTCCGCGCCACGGATTTTTTCAAAGGAGAATACGGGCATCTTGATTGCCACATAGCCCGCCGACCGCTGGAGCCCGGGTTCATAGCCCAGGTCACGGATTTTCTTGCCAATAATGACCTCGGTAGCCAGATCCACGATGGGAATTCCCGTCACCTTGCTGATATAGGGCACCGTCCTGGAGGAACGGGGATTCACTTCAATCACGTAAACATCTTCGCCCACCACGATGAACTGGATGTTAATCAGGCCGATTACATGAAGGGATTTTGCCAGCCTTCTTGTATATTCGGCAATAGTGGCTTTTACCTTTTCACTGATGGTCTGGGCCGGGTATACGGAAATACTGTCGCCGGAGTGGACGCCTGCGCGTTCGATATGCTCCATGATGCCGGGGATCAGGATGTCGGTGCCGTCGCAGACCGCATCCACCTCCAGCTCCTTGCCCTGCAGATACTTATCCACAAGGATGGGATGATCCTGGGCAATCCGGTTGATGATTTCCATAAATTCTTCAATTTCCGTATCGGAAATGGCAATCTGCATGCCCTGTCCGCCCAGTACATAGGAAGGGCGCACCAGAACCGGATAGCCCAGCTTGTTGGCAACAGCCTTGGCTTCCTCCGCCGTATACACGGTACCCCCGGAGGGCCTGGGGATTTCGCATTCCTCCAGGATCTTGTCAAACAGCTCCCTGTCCTCTGCGGCGTCCACATTTTCCGCGCTGGTTCCCAGAATGGGCACTCCCATTTTCATCAGGCTTTCCGTGAGCTTGATGGCGGTCTGTCCGCCGAACTGCACCACCGCGCCGTCGGGATGCTCGATGTTTACCACATTTTCCACATCCTCCGGTGTGAGGGGTTCAAAATACAGCTTGTCCGCAATATCGAAGTCGGTGCTGACCGTCTCCGGGTTGTTGTTGATAATCACGGTTTCATAGCCTTCCCTGGAAAAAGCCCAGGTGGCATGTACGGAGCAGTAATCGAACTCGATGCCCTGTCCGATTCGTATCGGGCCGGAGCCCAGGACCAGGACCTTTTTCAGGGGCTTTGTTTCCACCGCTTCGTTTTCCCCGCCGTAAACGGAATAGTAGTAGGGTGTGCTGGCTGCAAATTCCGCGGCGCAGGTATCCACCATTTTATAGGAAGCGACGATGCCGTTGTCATAGCGTAGCTGCTTGATTTCGGCTTCCGGCAGGCCGGTGAGGCGGCTGATTACATTGTCCGGGAATTCAATGCGCTTCGCTTCGCGCAGCAGCTGTACCGTGAGCGGCTGCGTTTGAAGCGCCTGCTCCATTTCCACAAGTATGGCTATTTTATCGATGAACCAGTGATCCACCATGGTGATTTCATGAATCGTATCATAGTCGATACCCTTGCGGATGGCTTCGGCAATGACATAAATTCTCTGATCATCCACTTTTTTCAGGCGTTCCTTCAGCTCTTCCGCCGTAAGCTCTGAAAAATCATAGCTCAGCAGGCAGTCCACATGCTGTTCCAGGGAACGAATGGCCTTCATCAGGGCGCCTTCAAAGTTATTTGCAATACTCATAACCTCTCCGGTCGCCTTCATCTGGGTGGTCAGCGTCCTTTTTGCCGTAATAAACTTATCAAAGGGCAGACGGGGCAGCTTCACCACACAGTAGTCCAGTGCGGGTTCAAAGCTTGCGTAGGTCTTTCCGGTAATTGCGTTTTTGATTTCATCCAGCGTGTAGCCCAGGGCAATCTTGGCCGCCACCTTGGCGATAGGATAACCGGTAGCCTTGCTTGCCAGCGCGGAAGAACGGCTGACACGGGGGTTGACCTCGATCACGCAGTATTCAAAGCTCACAGGATGCAGGGCAAACTGGACGTTGCAGCCGCCTGTGATCTGCAGTTCATCAATAATATTCAGGGCGGCGCTTCTGAGCATCTGGTATTCCTTGTCGCTCAGGGTCTGGGAAGGGGCGACAACGATACTGTCGCCGGTATGCACGCCTACCGGATCGATGTTTTCCATGTTGCAGACGGTGATGCAGTTTCCGGCGCTGTCACGCATTACCTCGTATTCGATTTCCTTCCAGCCGGCAATGCAGCGTTCCACTAAAACCTCGCCCACGCGGGAAAGCCGCAGGCCGTTTGCCAGAATCTCTTCCAGCTCCATCTGGCTGTGGGCGATGCCGCCGCCGGAACCGCCCAGGGTATAGGCCGGGCGAAGCACTACGGGATAGCCGATTTTCCTGGCAAAAGCCACGCCGTCTTCGATATTTCTTACCACCAGGGAGGGAGCGCAGGGCTCGCCGATTTTTTCCATGGTGTCCTTGAATTCCTGTCTGTCCTCCGCCTTGCGGATGGTCTGGGAGGTGGTGCCCAGCAGCTTCACATTGTGAGCCGCCAGGAAGCCGGATTCGTCCAGTTCCATTCCCAGATTCAGGCCGGCCTGGCCGCCCAGTGTGGGAAGAAGGCTGTCCGGCTTTTCTTTTTCAATGAGCTGTTCCAGAACTTTTACGGTCAGAGGCTCGATATAAACCCTGTCCGCGATATCCCTGTCCGTCATGATGGTTGCGGGGTTGGAGTTGACAAGCACCACCTCTACGCCCTCTTCCTTCAGGGAACGGCAGGCCTGGGTGCCTGCATAGTCAAATTCAGCGGCCTGGCCGATAACGATAGGGCCGGAACCGATGACCATTACTTTTTTTACATTAGGATCCTTTGGCATCTTACATTCCTCCATTCATCATCGTAAAAAACCGGTCAAACAGGTAGCCGGAATCCTGAGGCCCCGGGCAAGCCTCGGGATGGAACTGCACGGTGAAAATATTTTTTCCCGTATAGCTTAAGCCCTCGTTTGTTCCGTCGTTGACATTGATAAAAGCAGGAACTGCCACTTTGCTGTCAAGCTTGTCCATATCCACAACATAGCCGTGGTTCTGGGAGGAGATATACACTCTTCCGGTGGACAGATCCTTTACCGGATGGTTGCCGCCCCTGTGGCCGTATTTCATTTTAAAGGTATCGGCTCCCGTAGCCAGGGCCATGAGCTGGTGTCCCAGGCAGATGGCAAAGATCGGGATGTCCGTTTCATACAGCTTTCTGATTTCAGCGATGATGCTTTCACATTCTTTGGGGTCTCCGGGGCCGTTGGAAAGCATGATGCCGTCCGGCCGATCCGCAATGATTTCCTCCGCGCTTGTAAGCGCCGGATACACGGTGACGTCGCAGCCTCTCATGGCGAGGGAGCGGGCGATGTTATCCTTGGCTCCCAGATCCAGCAGGGCCACCCTTTTGCCGGCTCCGCTCAGTTCTTTTACCAGGGAGGGCTTCTTTTCTTTCTTCCCGGATAGGAAGTCTTCCTTATTAAATACGGCGCTTCCGGAAAGCGGGCCGTTATCAGCCAGATCCTTCACGCCCCTGATTTCGTATTTGGCCTCGCAGGTTACCTTTTCCACCACCTTGCCAGTAGTGTATTCTGCCAGCCGCGGCAGGATTTCTTCCAGGCAGTAATCTGCGTTGGTGGTTATCATGCCGTTCATGGTTCCTTTTTCTCTCAGGATTTTCGTCAGCGCTCTGGTGTCAATGCCTGCAATTCCAGGCACGCCGTGCATTTCCAGGTATTCCTGAATCGTACAGTCGGAGCGGAAATTACTTGGCATTCTGGACAGTTCTCTTACGATAAAGCCGTCCGGCCAGGGTCTTCTTGATTCGCAATCTTCCCTGCATACGCCGTAATTACCAATCAGCGGGTACGTCATACATACGGCCTGTCCTGCATAAGAGGGATCTGTCAACACTTCCAGATAACCGGCCATCGACGTGTTAAATACGATTTCACTGATTATCTCTTTTTCGGCCCCGATATGAATTCCTTCAAATACCGTGCCGTCTTCCAGTATCAAAAATGCCTTCATTTTCATCTGCACATCCTTTCCCATAATCGATTAATTGTATCACAAATGCAAAAGACGGGCAATCATTTTATTTTTCCGGCAGATAAAAAAAGTAACAGTTCAGCCTTCGGCCGAACTGTTACTGCATCCGCCCATGATAAGTCGCCTTCGGCGAGGGGCGGATGCCTGCT
>PPYE01387475.1_pt1 | contig 11438 bp, 9 predicted proteins | sample 1559881 | NCBI WGS metagenome assembly PPYE01 (sample SAMN08240022, study PRJNA423297) | Human gut metagenome, whole genome shotgun sequencing project.
CTGAAACTTACTGCCGATGAATGGAAGAAGATTGTCTTTCCGCACCCCACGGTGGGAGAGATATTCAAGGAGGCATTGTAGACCCCATGACTATTGTTTCATATAAACATAAAAGATGAAAACCGTAAAGCTAATCACCTGTGACGATGCCTTCCAGGCACACGTCATTCAGGGTGCCTTGGAGAATGAGGGCATTGCGTCTGTTTTGCATAATGAAAACATGTCTTCCGTGATGCGCGGATATGTCCGTGATGTCACGGGAGTGGATATATTTGTCTATGAGGACGAATATGACAATGCCCTCCGTCTGCTTGAACGGAACCAGATGATTCCGGAACAGTTGAGGTACTGCCCCCATTGCGGTTCGGATGAGATTAAGTTTGTGCTGAAGAAGAGCCATCGGGTGCGTGCTGTGGTGGCTGCTGTTATTGCGGCATTGTCGGCCGCACCTCCGGGCACTGAGCATTGGGAGTATGTATGCAGGAAGTGCGGCACTCATTTTGAGAAGCCGGTGGCGAAAGGAACAGTTGAAGAATAATCAGGTGTTTATTCTTTTAACCGCTTTTCAATCCAGTCCCGGTTTTTACGTCCCAATCGGCTTTCCGCAAAATCCAGGAAAGCCGATGTGTCTGTTATATGGGCTTGGATGACACCTGCCAGAAAGTTGAAGAAAGGTTCTTCACCCACTCGGACAAGCAGGTCGGCGAGTAGTACTGACCCTTTCCTATAGAGGGCAAGATGCGCTTCGCGGTCGTTGCGGTCAATACCCCAGATAGGACGGATATGGCGTGTTTCCTTACGGTAGGCGTCGATGTAAGCGGCATAGGCTTTTTCGCCGCGGGCGTGGCGTATGTATTGCAAAGCACTGAATTCGGCAAAAGATTCGTTCAGCCAGTCGTGCCAAGATTCCACCGGAGCCTTGTTCCACCAGAAGTGGCCGATTTCGTGGGCGGTGTTCTTGAGTACATATTCATTGAATGTTCGGGAACTGAGCATAATGAAATTTTTACGGCTGTACCCTCCTGAGGTGCCGGAAGCTGAAAGCAGGAATTTCATGTAAATATCCTCATCTCCCGCAATTTTATAAAGGCGTCGGAAGAATTTCAAGGCATTGTGGCAACATTGAAGTGCCGAGTCTGCACCGGCATCCGGGAAGTCTGTATAGATAAGTTCAATGGTAGTTCCGTTATCATTGATGCGGCGGCTTTTCAGCATGGGTGAAGCCAGGATAACATTGTCGAAATTCTCCCAAGGTTGTTCCATTTCCCACATCCCTTCTTCTGTATGGGAAATAATACCTGAGCCGCTCACCGTATAACCGTCAGTGATGCCGATTCGTAAGTGCGAATAATCTGCCCGGTTACCGTTGCAGACAGGATACCATCCCGTATAGTAACCAAGTTCAATCCAATGGTCATTGAATGATTTTGCAGGGCCCTGCACTTCCTGCATGTAGAGTGTGTAACGGGTATTTATGCGGCAGCGGTCATCGGCTCCTGCCGGCCGGTAGAGGGTCAAGGTCCGTCCGTCGGGAATGAATTGGGCAGGTGCCGGGGCAAGCGTATCGAAACGGTAGGTTATCTCCCGGCTGCTGTGGCGTAGTGTGTCGATACGGGCATGGCGCCATAGTACCAACGAGATTGAGTCACTGTCCTGGAAATCAACTTCAAACGAACCGCCAACTTCGACTTGTCGGTTCGGTACATCAATCTGTACGGTTAAGTCATAACTGACAATGCGCGGAGATTCTTGTGCCCGAAGCATGGGGGAGAAAAGGAGGCATATTGTAAAGCTGGCAATTGTAAGTTGTAGTTTCATGGTACATCAATTTTAGAGTGATAGTAACTGGGAGATTTTGCCTATGCAATCTATGCAAAAGTAGTATTTTTAAAGGAATATTAAGATGGATGGCTGGATATAATTTATGAAAAGACTACCTCGTTGTTGTTCATTTGTAAGATTGTCGTACTTTTGCCTTTAAAGATAAATATATTTATGAAAAGGATATTGTTGCTGTTAATTTTATCCGTCTGCCTGCTCCCATTATGGCCCCAAGAGACGGTAACTCCGGTGAAGCCGCTCTCTGCGCGGATTGATGCGTTGATAGAACACAAACTTCCCGCAGGCTCTAATGTGGCCATTTCGGTCTATGACCTGACTGCCGGAAAGCCCTTGTACGGCTATCAGGCGGACAAGCTTTCCCGTCCCGCTTCCACCATGAAGCTGCTGACCACCATTACCGCCCTTTCCCGTCCCGAAGCCGACGAGCCGTTCCGTACGGAAGTGTGGTATCAGGGAACCATTGAGCGCGATACCTTGCAGGGGGATATGTATGTGATAGGCGGTTACGACCCGGAGTTTGATGAAGAGGCATTGGATTCCCTGGTGGCTACCGTGGCCCGTTTCCCCTTCTCTGTCATCAAAGGCAAGGTGTATGGAGATGTCTCCATGAAAGACTCCTTGTACTGGGGCAGCGGCTGGTTGTGGGATGATACTCCCTATTCCTTCCAGCCCTACCTCTCACCGCTGATGCTGAATAAAGGAGTGGTGAAGGTTACCGCCACACCCGGCGAACGGGGCGACAGCGCACGCCTTGAATGCACTCCCGCCTCTTCCTATTATACACTGACGAACAAGACCCAAAGCCGTACCCCTTCTGCCGGACGTTTCCGTGTGTCGCGCGACTGGCTGGTGAACGGGAACAACATCACCGTGACGGGCAACGTCGATGCCCGCCGTGCAGGTACGGTCAATATATTTTCTTCGCAGGACTTCTTCATGCATACCTTTATGGAACGGTTGCAGGCACGAGGCATCCGGTGCATTCCGGCGGCAGAAGCGGAAAGTCCGGAGAATGAAGTAGCGGAATCCGAAGCTTTTGAAACGGGTAAGCCCTCTTCCACTGCTTCTTCTTACCTCTTCGGTGAGTTCCGGCAAGACAGCCTCTCCGTACGGATGGCTTCCTATGAAACTTCCGTGCAGGATGTGGTGAAACAGATAATGAAGGGGAGCGATAATCTCAATGCCGAAGCCATGCTCTGCCGGTTGGGTGTGCAGAGCAGCGGAAAGAAGCGTGTCTCTGCCGAGGACGGGCTTTCTGCCATCCGCATGCTGATAAAAGAGATGGGATATAACCCCGATAGGTATAATCTGGCAGATGGTTGCGGTCTTTCCAATTACAACTACATTTCACCGGAACTCTTGGTTTCTTTCCTGCGATATGCCTACTCGCGTACGGATGTTTTCCAGAAACTTTATAAGGCTTTGCCCATTGGCGGCGTGGACGGTACACTGGAGTTCCGCATGAAGAAAGGCACCCTTTCCCACAGAAATGTACATGCCAAGACGGGTTCCTTTACCGCCATCAACTGCCTGGCCGGCTACCTTAAAGCCCGCAACGGACACGAGATAGCCTTTGCCATCATGAACCAGAATGCACTGTCGGGCAGGGAAGCACGCGCTTTCCAGGATGCGGTGTGTGATGAGATGATACGTTGAGGTTTAGCCATCGTAAAGTTGACCTTTAGCGTCGTAAAGTTAAGGTTTAGCTTCCTAATGCAGACCTTTACGGAGTGAGCCCCAAGAGTAGGGGAAATCATTCCTCTTTCGTATTGCGGTAGCGTGCCGGAGACATACCCAGATAAGACTTCACATACTTCCCGAAGAAAGACTGGTTGGGGAAATTAAATTCTTCTGCAATCTCCTTGATGGACTTGTCCGAATGCTTCAGCCGGTACTTGATGTGTTCAATGGCATTCTCGTTTATCAAGTCCAGCGGTGTACGTCCGCATGCCTGCTTGATGACCTTCGAAAAGTGTTTGGGGCTATAGCAGAGTGCATCGGCATAATATCCTACAGAACGGTGTATGCCGTTGTCTTTGGACAACATCTCTATAAACTTACGCAGGATATAGTCGGACTGTTTGATGCTTTCTTTTGTATCGACTGTCATTTCTGAAGGGTTCACTTCTTTGTTGAGGTGTCCCAACATCTCACAGAAAATGGCAGAAAACAAGTATTGCATCACTTCCCTGTGATAGTGATGAGGCTCGTCGTTTATCTTTGCCATAAGCAGTTCCCGGTAGAATTTGAAGATTTCCTTGTCCCCTTCCTCCCCGACAGACTTTATGGGATTGTTGTGGATATGCATAACGGTATTCCATGTATCCTTCTCCATCTTGACCACGCGTTGTAGGAACTGTGTGGAGAATGCGGCAAGCCTTATCTTGTGCTTCGGGCTTACCATCGCGTGGCTGATAATGGTATTGGGAAGGCCGAGCAGTAAGTCGCCTGCTTCCAGTTGGTAGGTTTTGTAGTTGACGTCCAACTGGATGCAGCCTTCTAGACAGATAGCGATAAGGAAGCATCCCAATCTTATTGTATCTTCATTGTAGGGGCTTCCCTCCAGACTGTTGATTATGACAAAGTCATTGTCTACATAGTCAAGGACATGTTCGCTGTTTTTAAAGTCCGTGATTTCTACGATTTTTATGTTCCCTTTCTCCATATTCTTCCTTTTTCGTTTTGCAAAGTTGGTGAATAATGGGAAATATGGGATGTTCCATTATGCGGCTTTCTTGTTCTATATGTCATTTATAGACAATTCATTAGCCTTAAAAAAGATGAATGTCGAAAAAGGAACATCTTTGGAGTGTAATTGGTCATTATGGCGTTGTTCCTTTCTCCTACTTTTGCCACCAGTTTTAACAAAAAGACAATGAGAAAAAGTATGATTACATTGAACAGGAAATGGATACGGCTGATAGGGATTGTCGGTTGTACAATGTGTTTGGCATCTTGCAAGCAGGCATCGGATGCTTCCGGAATGAAACCTTCTTATGCTACCATGAAAGTGGAGGCGACGGACAAAGAGCTTTCCACTTCGTACTCAGCAACGATACGCGGACGGCAGGACATAGATATTTATCCGCAAGTGTCGGGTACCATCGAGAAGTTGTGTGTGACCGAGGGGCAGAAGGTGCGCCGGGGACAACTGCTTTTCATCATCGACCAGGTTCCCTACAAGGCTGCACTCAAAACGGCCGTTGCCAATGTGGAAGCGGCACGTGCCGCACTGGCTACTGCCGAACTGACTTATAACAGCAACAAGGAATTGTATGCGCAGAAAGTGGTTTCGGAATTCAGCCTGAAGACTGCCGAAAACAGCTACCTTACCGCCAAGGCGCAACTCTCGCAGGCCGAGGCCCAGGAGATAAGCGCACGCAACAACCTCTCCTATACGGAAGTGAAGAGTCCCAGCGACGGGGTGGTGGGGGCATTGCCCTACCGTGCAGGGGCATTGGTCAGCCCCAGCTTGCCGCAACCGCTGACAACGGTCAGTGACAACAGCGACATGTACGTTTACTTTTCCATGACCGAGAACCAGTTGCTTCAGTGGCGTCATTGACCGTCAGACGGGTACGGTAGTGGCACGTGTGGTATTTCCCAATGAATCGCGCCTGCTCCACAGTGGGGCGTCGGGCACGGTGGTGGTGCCTACCACTTATAAGAACTGTATTGTGATTCCGCAAGAGGCCACCGTGCAGTTGCAGGACAAGACAGTGGTATATAAGGTAGTGGATGGCAAGGCCGTTTCTGCCTTGATTACCGTGGCCGGAATAAATGACGGACGCGAATACGTAGTGCTGGACGGACTGGAAGTCGGCGACGAGATTGTTTCCACCGGTGCCGGACTGCTGCGCGAAGGGACACAGGTGAAATAATGAACTGCTATTTATCAACTATCAATGACCCATTAAGATGAAAGGAAATATATTTATAAAGCGGCCGGTGATGGCTATCTCCATATCCGTACTGATTCTGGTGATAGGGCTTATCTCGCTCTTTACGCTGCCGGTGGAACAGTATCCTGATATTGCACCTCCCAGGGCACGGACCCCGACATGGCTGCGGTGAACGTACAGAACCGCGTATCCAAGGCGCAGGGACTGCTGCCTGCCGAAGTGACGAAAATCGGTGTGACTACCCAGAAGCGCCAGACCAGCTTCCTGCAAATCGGTGCTTTGGTAAGCACCGACGGACGCTACGACCAGACTTTCCTAGCCAATTACCTCGATATCAACGTGATTCCGCAGATTAAGCGTATCGAAGGTGTGGGTGATGTAATGGAGCTGGGCGATACATACAGCATGCGTATCTGGCTGAAACCGGAACGGATGGCGCAGTATGGACTGGTTCCTTCGGATGTGACCGCCGTATTGGGCGAGCAGAACATCGAAGCGCCTACCGGTTCGCTGGGCGAGAATTCAAAGAACGTGTTCCAGTTTACGATGCCGGCGGTACTTTTCATGATGTTCCAGACGGCAGGCTCCAACGCAACCGCCGTCAACAAGCAGATTACCGCACAGATAGACGAGATGAGGAAGAGCCTGCCCGAAGGGACGGAATTTGTGACGATGATGAGTTCCAACGACTTCCTCTTCGCTTCCATACACAATGTGGTGGAGACACTGGTCATTGCCATTATACTGGTAATTCTGGTGGTGTATTTCTTCCTGCAGGACTTCAAGAGTACGCTTATACCCTCCATTTCCATTATCGTGTCGCTGGTCGGCACGTTTGCCTGCCTGGTGGCTGCGGGGTTCAGTCTCAATATCCTGACGCTGTTTGCGTTGGTGCTTGCCATCGGTACGGTGGTGGACGATGCCATCGTGGTGGTGGAGGCGGTGCAGTCCAAGTTCGATGCCGGATACAAGTCCCCTTACCTTGCCACGAAGGATGCGATGGGCGATGTGACGATGGCCATCATCTCTTGTACCTGCGTGTTCATGGCGGTATTTATCCCCGTGACGTTTATGGGCGGTACTTCGGGCGTGTTCTATACGCAGTTCGGTGTCACGATGGCAACGGCGGTGGGCATCTCCATGATTTCGGCATTGACGCTTTGTCCCGCCTTGTGTGCCATCATGATGCGTCCGTCGGACGGTACGAAGAGTGCGAAGAGCATCAACGGACGGGTGCGTGCGGCATACAATGCCTCGTTCAACGCCGTGCTGGGCAAATATAAGAAAGGTGTGATGTTCTTCATCCACCACCGCTGGATGGTGTGGACTTCATTGGCGGCTACCGTCGTATTGCTGGTTTACCTGATGAGTACCACCAAGACGGGGCTTGTGCCGCAGGAGGACCAGGGTGTCATCATGGTGAACGTCAGCACGTCTCCGGGAAGCACGCTGGAAGAAACTACGAAGGTGATGAGCAAGCTGGAGGACATCCTGAAAAACACTCCCGAGATAGAACACTATTCCAAGGTGGCAGGATACGGACTGATGTCCGGTCAGGGCACTTCCTACGGTACCATCATCATCCGTCTGAAGGACTGGGGCGAGCGGAAGGGGAGCGAACACACGTCCGACGCTGTGGTGGCCCGTCTCAATGCCCAGTTCTACGGCGTGAAAGAGGCGCAGATATTCAGCTTCCAGCCGGGTATGATTCCGGGCTATGGTATGGGTAACTCCCTGGAGCTGAACCTACAGGACAGAACGGGTGGTGACATGGCTACGTTCTACGAGGCAGTGATACAGTTTCTGGGTATGGCTCCGGTCAGCCAGTTCGTGACGTTGAACAAGGTGCTCGGTCCGGAGACGGCAAACCGTTTCAATCTGTACAGTGCCATCACCGCCAATGTGAACCCCGCCGAAGGATATTCCTCCGGCGAAGTGCAGAAAGTGATTGCGGAAGTGGCAGAACAGACATTGCCGCTGGGCTACGGTTACGAGTACGGAGGTATGGCACGTGAGGAAGCCAATACTGGTGGTGCGCAGACTGTCTTTATTTATGCCATCTGTATCTTCCTTATCTATCTCATCCTGGCATGTCTTTATGAGAGTTTCCTGATACCGTTTGCGGTCATCTTCTCCGTACCGTTCGGGCTGATGGGTTCATTCCTCTTTGCCAAGGTTCTGGGATTGGAGAACAACATCTATTTGCAGACGGGTGTGATTATGCTGATTGGCTTGCTCGCCAAGACGGCCATCCTGATTACGGAGTATGCCATCGAGCGGCGCCGCAAGGGAATGGGCATTGTGGAATCAGCTTATTCGGCCGCCCAGGTCCGTTTGCGTCCTATCCTGATGACGGTGCTGACGATGATATTCGGTATGCTTCCGCTGATGTTCTCGAGTGGTGCGGGCGCCAACGGTAACTCTTCGCTGGGTACGGGCGTAGTAGGCGGCATGCTTGTGGGCACATTGGCGCTGCTATTTGTGGTTCCCGTATTCTATATCATCTTTGAGTACTTGCAGGAGAAGGTTCGTCCGCCAATGGAGGAAGAAGCCGATATGCAGGTATTGCTTGAAAAGCAGAAGAGTGAGGCAGAACGGGCGAAAGATTGAGGAAAATAAAATAAAAACAGATTGGAACAATGAAGAAACATATCATCCTATTGTCCGCCGCCGGTTTGCTGTTCAGCAGTTGCGGCGTGTACACCAAATACAAACCCGCTACCGAGGTCCCCGACGGCCTCTATGGGGAAGAAATGGCAGCTTTTACGGAGAGCCTCGCCGGTTCTCCGGCTGCCACCGAAGACAGCCTGGACCTTGGCCTGGGCGGCATGGACTGGCACGAGCTTTTCACCGACCCGCATCTGCAGGCACTCATCGGACAAGGGTTGCAGAACAATACCGACTACCAGTCGGCACAGCTCCGCGTGGAAGAGGCTGAAGCCACCCTGCTGTCCGCAAAGCTTGCCTTCCTGCCCTCCTTTGCCCTTGCGCCGCAGGGCACGGTGAGCAGCTTTGACAGCCGCAAGGCCACACAGACCTATTCGCTGCCCGTTACTGCCAGTTGGGAGCTGGATGTTTTCGGCCGCATGCGCAATGCCAAGAAACAGTCGAAGGCGCTCTATGCGCAGAGTCAGGACTATCTCCAGGCCGTGCGTACCCAGCTCATTGCCGGGATAGCCAATACTTACTATACCCTGCTGATGCTGGACCAGCAGCTTGCCATCTCCAGGCAGACCGAAGAGACATGGCGGGAAACCGTTGCTTCCACCCGTGCCCTGATGAATGCGGGCATGGCGAACGAGTCCGCCGTGTCGCAGATGGAGGCCACGTACTATCAGGTGCAGACTTCCGTGCTTGATTTGGAAGAACAGATAAACCAGGTGGAGAACAGCCTTGCGCTGTTGCTGGCAGAGACGCCCCGTCATTACGAGCGCGGTGTGCTGGCAGAGCAGCAGTTCCCTGTGGGCTTTTCTATAGGGATTCCTGTTCAGATGCTTTCCTGCCGTCCTGATGTCCGCTCGGCTGAGCGGACACTGGAAGCGGCGTTCTACGGCACCAATGCGGCGCGCTCTGCCTTCTATCCCTCCATCACGCTGGGCGGGAGTGCGGGCTGGACCAATTCTGCCGGTTCAATGATTGTGAATCCCGGCAAGTTCCTGGCTTCGGCAGTGGGTTCGCTGACGCAGCCGCTCTTTACCCGCGGGCAGGTCATTGCACAGTACCGCATAGCCCGTGCCCAGCAGGAGGAGGCTTCCCTTGCCTTCCAGCAGACATTGCTGAATGCAGGCAGCGAGGTGAACGATGCCTTGACTGCCTGGCAGACAAGCCTATCCAAAAGCGAACTGCTGGACAAGCAGGTAGCTTCCTTGCAGACAGCTGCCCGCAGCACTTCCCTGCTGATGGAGCATGGCAACACCACCTATCTGGAGGTGCTTACCGCCCGGCAGACATTGCTCAACGCACAACTGGCACAGACGGCAAATCGATTTTCTGAAATACAAAGCCTGATTAACCTCTACAAGGCGTTAGGGGGAGGTCAGGAATAGAGTGTCATCATACTACTCTCTCTGCATCTTCATTTTAAATGTGAAGGAAGGGCTGTCCGGGAAGTGATTCCAGGCAGCCCGTTTTCAATGAATAGGAGGGATCAAATGGAGGCAAGTATTTCTCTAGACAAATTATTGCAGTTTTTCACTCAATGCGAACGATAAGTGTTGGCTCGGTGAGAGATCGATTGAAGAAACTGAAAAGGAAACTGAAGCAAAAGATAGTGAGTTTACCGGTAAGAAGGAGGTTTTGCCAGGAATTGATGCAGGGATGTAGTAGGTACTGAAATAGCTTGTTGTTGGATCTATAGATGCAGCGTGTTCCATCTATATATGCAACGCGTTGCATATATAGATCCAGCAAACCGGAAATATACATGCAACGCGGCATATCTTTCGGGCGGTTTCTCTCCGCCTTTTTAGGGAGCAGTTTATTTATACTGTGCCCAGTCTACATTCTTCATGTCTCCACTTTGGGCCAGCTCAGCGTGCATAGCCAGTGCGGCGCGCAGGGCATGGGGAGTCTGTGACTTGCCGTCGGTCAGTTTCAGGTAATCCCACAGAATGTTCTTGTAGTCCGGATGAACACAGTTTTCGATGATGGCTTGTGCACGTTCTTTCGGACTCTTGCCGCGGAGGTCGGCCACACCTTGTTCGGTGATGATGATGTTGACGTCATGCTCCGTGTGGTCCATGTGCGAAACCATCGGCACGATAGCCGAGATTTTACCTTCCTTGGCAACGGACGGACAGGTGAAGATGGAGATATAGGCATTGCGGGTGAAGTCACCGCTTCCACCGATACCGTTCATCATCTTCGTACCGCCGATGTGCGTGGAGTTCACGTTGCCGTAGATGTCGGCTTCGATGGCGGTATTGATGGAGATGATACCGAGCCGGCGCACCACTTCCGGGCTGTTGGAGATTTCCGACGGACGGAGCACCAGCTTGTCGCGGAAGAAGTCCATATCCTGGTAGATGCCTTCCAGACAATCGTTCGTTACGGTCAGTGAGCAGGCGCTGCCGAATTTCACGCGGCCTTCGCGGATAAGTCCGATAACGGAGTTCTGGATGACTTCTGTGTACATTTCAAACGGCGGGATGGTCTTGTCACGTCCCAAAGCACCCAATACGGCATTGGCAATGTTGCCCACGCCGGATTGCAGCGGCAGGAAGGTAGGCGGAATGATTCCGCGTTTCATGTCGGCGGCAAGGAAGTCGGCCACGTTCTGTCCGATTTTGTCGGTCAGCGGGTCGGCGGCGGCAAACGAACGTGCCTCGTCCGGCCAGTTGGTCTCCACTACGCCGATAATCTTTTTCGGGTCTACCTGGATGTAGGGCAGGCCGATACGGTCACTCGGTTTGTAGATGGGGATTTCGCGGCGGTAAGGAGGGTCGAGGGGTTCGTAGACGTCGTGCAGGCCCATGGCGTTCTTGCTGTGGGCGGCATTCAGTTCCACGATAATCTGGTCGGCCAGGCGGCAGACAGTCGGAGCGATACCGCCGGCTGCCGTCAGGTAGATTTTACCGTCGGGAGTAACCTCGCATGCCTCGATGATGGCAACGTTTACTTTTCCCATGAAACCATAGCGTACTTCCTGCGCCATCTGTGAGAGATGGATGTCGTTGTAGGCTATTTCGCCATTGT
>PPYE01454672.1_pt1 | contig 11438 bp, 9 predicted proteins | sample 1559881 | NCBI WGS metagenome assembly PPYE01 (sample SAMN08240022, study PRJNA423297) | Human gut metagenome, whole genome shotgun sequencing project.
GCCGTGCCCTGCACCGGCACGAGCGACGGGTCGATCCGCCGCGCGAAGGCCCGCGCCATGCGGTAGTCGGAGGTGATCGGCAGCTGCACCTTCGGCTCGCCGGCGAAGACGATCAGTCCCACGCGGTCCTGCCGCAGCCCTTCGAAGAGCTTGCCGATGGCGTATTTGGTCCGTTCGAGGCGGTTGGGTTCGAAATCCTCGGCGAGCATCGAGTTCGAGACGTCCACCGCGAGCATCATCTCGATCCCCTGCGCCTTCTCCTCGCGGAGTTTGGAGCCCAACTGCGGCCGCGCCGCGGCCAGTGCCGTCAGCGCCACGGCGGTGCAGAAGAGGACGAACCTGAATTTCACGCGCCCGGTGGAGACCTCGGGCATCAGTTCGCCGAGAGTCTCCGGGCGGCCGAAGCGGGCGAGCCGCCTGCGGCGGTTGCGCATCGCCAGCCAGAAGAGCGCGACGAGCGCCGGGACGGCTGCGAGCAGCCAGAGGTATTGCGGATTTGCGAATCGGAACATAGCGGTCTTTTCTTTACGGAATCCGTTTCAGTACGAGATTCGAGAGGAGGAATTCGAGCAGCAGGGCTCCGAGGGCCGCCAGTGCCCACACGAGGAACCGCTCGTGGTAGGAGATGCGCTCGGTGACCTCCACCTTGCTCTTTTCCAACTGGTTGATTTCGTCGTAAATGGCTTTGAGCTTGGCGTTGTCCGTGGCACGGAAGTATTTGCCTCCCGTCAGGTCGGCCATGGCGCCGAGCGTCTTCTCGTCGATCTCGACCTTGGCCATCACCACGTCGCCCGTGGGCTGTCCGTAGATGTCCACCGCCGGGTAGGGGGCCGTGCCTTCGGTTCCGACGCCGATCGTATAGACGCGGATACCCTGCGCCCGGGCGATTTCGGCGGCGGTCATGGGAGCGATCTGTCCGCGGTTGTTCACGCCGTCGGTCAGCAGGATGATGACCTTCGACTTGGCCTCGCTCTCGCGCAGGCGGTTGATCGCCGTGGCCAGTCCGTTGCCGATGGCCGTGCCGCTGTCGTCGATCAGTCCGCTGCGGATGCGCGCCAGGAGCGTCTGGAGCGTGCTCTGGTCCGTGGTCAGGGGGCTTTGCGTGAAGGCTTCGGCGGCGAAGACCACCAGTCCGATGCGGTCGCCGTAGCGGTCGGCGACGAACGAGCCGGCCACCTCCTTGGCGGCCGTGATGCGGTCGGGCCGGAAGTCGCGGGCGAGCATCGAGGCCGAGACGTCGATGGCCAGCACGATGTCGATGCCCTCGGTGTTCGTGCGGACGTTCTGTTCGATGTCCTGCGGCCGCGCCAGCGCCACGACGAGCAGCGCGAAGGCCGCCGCACGCAGCGCGAAGGGCAGGTGGCGCAGGTAGTGGCGCACGGTCTTCGGTGCGTGCAGAACGCCTGCCACGGTCGAGATCCGGATCGCGGCGCCGCCCTGCATCGTGCGCCAGACGTAGTAGGCGGTCATCGGCGCGAGCAGCGTGAGCAGCCACAGATAATGGGGTGATGCGAATTGCATGGTCGTTTCGTTTTTTTACCAGTTCTTCCTGCCGCGGACCACGACGCCCCGTTTCTCCTTGAGTTTCTCCTGCGTCTTGTCCTCCTGGGCCTGGATGGCGTCGAGAATCTGCTCCTGCTCCTGCGGCGAGATGCCCGGAGCCTGCTGCGGCGAACCCTGTGCGTCGCCCTGCTCCCCCTTGTCGGATTGCGGGGGCTGCTGCGGGTTTCCGTCCTGCCCGGGGTCCTTCCGGTCCTGCTGCCCCTGCTGCGGGTCCTGCCGTCCCTGTCCCTGCTGCGGATTCTGCTGCCCCTGCTGGTTCCGATCCTGGTTCTGATTCTGATTTTGATCCTGGTTCTGCTGGTCGTTGCCGCCTCCGCCGTTCTGGTCCTGGTCGAGCAACCGCTTGGTGTAGGCGTAGTTGTACTTGGCCTCCATGTCGGACGGGTTCAGCCGCAGCGATTGCTTGTAGCTTTCGAGCGCCTCCTTGTACTTCTGCTGCTTGAACTGCGCGTTGCCCAGATTGTAATAGGCTTCGGCCAGCTCCGTCTCCGGACGCAGCGTGTCGGCGGCGGCCTGCCGGAGGGTCTGTTCGGCGCGGTCGAAGCGTTCGGCCTTGTAGAGGGCGTTGCCGAGGTCGTAGGTGGCCTCGAACTGCCCCGGGACGGCTTCGAGCGCCTGCTCGTAACGGCGGATCGACTCCTCGTAATTGCCCTTGGCGTACTGCCGGTTGCCTTTGCGGACCAGCGAACGTTCGGGCATCTGCTGCGCTCCGGCCGCGGTGGCCGTGAGCAGGAACAGGAGCGTATAGAGTGACTTCTGCATCGTTGTCGCGGTTTAGTTTTGCGTCGGGTCCGCCTCTCCGGCCGGGGTCTCCTCCTCGACGGGTTTGGTCTCCTCGACGAAGTAGTAGGCTTTCAGATAGTCGGCCTCGTTCTCCTCGGCCGGCGGCGTCGCCTTGGCGAATTTCACCAGATCGGCGTCCCGCAGGATCGCCGTGAGGTCCATGCGGGCCTTGTCCGGAAGCTCCTCCGCGCGCATCGCGTCGATGATCTCGTCGGAGGTCATCTCCATCGCTCCGATGTCCCAGCGCGCCGCGATGTAGGTGCGCAGGATGTCCGTCAGCCCCGAATAGTACTGTTTGTGGCGGTTGTTCTGCCACAGTTTCTGGTTGTGGAGCGCTTCGAGCGCCTGGATGGCCGCGACGTGCGGCGGCAGCGGCGGGGCGGGTTTGAACAGGTCGCCGAGCCGTTTGCCGCGGGCCGCGAGCCAGCGGTGGAGGGCGTAGGCCGCGACGGCCAGCAGCGCGAGCGCCAGCAGGCTCCAAAGGACGTAGCCGCGGATCTCGCGGAACCGGAACGGCAGGGTGCGCTGTCCCTTCAGGTCGTAGATCGACTGCGACGTGGAGTCGATCTGGAACGTCGTCACCTCGAGATAGACCGAGTCGCGGCTCGAAAGCGTGTCGAGGATGTTCTTGTCGGCGTAGAGCACCCGCGCCGTGCCGAGGTTGTAACGGCCCTCGTCGAAGGCCGCGAGGCGGTAGCGCTTGCGCAGCTTCAGGCGGCGGCCGTCGCGTTCGAGCGTATCGACCGGCAGGCTCTCGACCACCTCGATCTTGCCGTCCCGGTCCTCGAACTCCGGGAACTCCACCACCTGCACGAGGTCCTTCTCCACGTCGATCACCAGATCGAAGCGGTCGCCGATCAGAATGCTGTCGGGTTCGGCGTGCGCCGTGACCGTCGGCGTGTTCTGCGCCGCGGCCGGCACGCCGGCCAGCAGGAGGAGCGTTGCTAAGAGTCGTCTCATCGCTGTTTGAAGAGTTTCATCAGTTCGGCCACGTAGTCCCCGTCGGTGGAGATCGTCGCCGTGTCGATACGGTTGTGCTTGAGCGTCTGCTCGATGCCGGCGCTGCGCCGTCTCCACGATTCGGCGTAGTGCTCGCGCACGGCGCGCGAGGAGGTGTCCACCCAGACCTTGCGCCCCGTCTCGGCGTCGCGCAGCTCGACGATGCCCACGTCGGGCAGCTCCGTCTCGCGCGGGTCGTAGATGCGGATGCCCACCAGGTCGTGCCGTCCGCCGGCGATCTTCAGCGCGTCGTCGAGGGCCGAGCGGTCCTGCGAGGAGTCCATGAAGTCCGAGAGGATGAAGGTCGTGCAGCGCTTCTTGTTCACGTTGGTCAGGAAGCGCACCGGCTCGGAGAGCTTCGTGCCCGCGGATTCGGGGCGGAAGCCGATGAGCTCGCGGATAATCATGAGGATGTGGCTGCGCCCCTTCTTCGGGGGGATGAACTTCTCGACCTTGTCCGAAAAGAAGATGCACCCCACCTTGTCGTTGTTCTGCGCGGCCGAGAAGGCCAGCACGGCGGCGATTTCGGTGATGATGTTTTTCTTGAGCCGCTCCGTCGTGCCGAACATGCGCGACGCGGAGACGTCCACGAGCAGCATCATCGTCAGCTCGCGCTCCTCCTCATAGACCTTGATGTGGGGCTTGCGCGAGCGGGCCGTCACGTTCCAGTCGATGTCGCGCACGTCGTCGCCGGCGCGGTACTCCCTCACTTCGGAAAACGACATGCCCCGCCCGCGGAAAGCCGTGTGGTACTTTCCGGCGAAGATCTCGTTCGAAAGACCGCGCGTCTTGATTTCGATCTTCCGGACCCGTTTCAGAATATCGTTTTCGCTCTCCTGCATCGTCAGGGTACGATTACGTTGTTCAGGATGTCGGTGATGATCTCCTCCGAGGAGATGTTCTCGGCTTCGGCCTCGTAGGTCAGGCCGATACGGTGGCGCAGCACGTCGTGGCAGACGGCGCGCACGTCCTCGGGGATGACGTAGCCGCGGCGGCGGATGAAGGCGTAGGCGCGGGCGGCCCTGGCCAGCGAGATCGACGCACGGGGCGAGCCGCCGTAGGCGATCAGGTTCTGCAACTTCCCGAGGTTGTACTCGGCCGGCTCGCGCGTGGCGAAGATGATGTCGATGATGTACTTCTCGATCTTCTCGTCCATATAGACGTCCTCGACCACCTTGCGGGCCTTTACGATGTCTTCGGGCGCGATCACCTTGTTCACCGCGGGCATGCCCGTGCCGGCGAGGTTCATGCGCACGATGTCGCGCTCCTCCTGCTTGTTGGGGTAGGAGATCTTGGCCTTGAGCATGAAACGGTCCACCTGCGCCTCGGGCAGCGGATAGGTTCCCTCCTGTTCGAGCGGGTTCTGCGTGGCCAGCACGAGGAAGGGCTGCGGCAGCGGGTAGGTGTCGTCGCCGATGGTCACCTGCCGCTCCTGCATCGCCTCGAGCAGCGCCGACTGCACCTTGGCCGGCGAGCGGTTGATCTCGTCCGCCAGCACGAAGTTGGCGAAGACGGGACCCTTCTTGACCACGAAATCCTCGTTCTTCTGCGAGTAGATCAGCGTGCCCAGCAGGTCGGCGGGCAGCAGGTCGGGAGTGAACTGGATGCGCGAGAACCCGGCATCCACGGCACGGGCCAGCGTGGTGATGGCCAGCGTCTTGGCGAGTCCCGGCACGCCTTCGAGCAGGATGTGTCCGTTGGAGAGCAGACCGATCAGCAGCGTATCGACCAGATGGCTCTGTCCGACGATGACCTTGCCCATTTCGGTGCGCAGCGTATCGACGAAGACCGATTCGCGTTCGATGCGCTCGTTGAGTTCCTTGATGTTGATGACTTCGCTCATGTTTTATCGTTTGTTGTATCGTTGTCGCGGTTACCCTTTTAACGTTCGTCATGCAAAGTTATTATTTTTCCCGAAAAATTCTTCGCCGATTCTTATTAACTTTGCCCGCATGGAATCCAACGAATCGAAAATCCTGCAAGGGCTCAATCCGGCCCAGCGGGACGCCGTGGTCAATTTCGACTCCCCGTCGCTCATCATCGCCGGGGCCGGCTCGGGCAAGACCCGCGTGCTGACCTCGCGCATCGCCTACATGATCGAGCGGGGCGTGGCGCCCTTCAACATACTCGCCCTGACCTTTACGAACAAGGCCGCCGAGCAGATGCGCGAACGCATCGCGCAGATGCTGCCCGACAACCGCAGCCGCCATATCCGCATGGGAACCTTCCACTCGGTCTTCTCGCGCATCCTGCGCGAAAACGCCGAACGGATCGGCTTCCCCGAGTCGTTCACGATCTACGACTCCTCGGACAGCCGGAACCTGGTCAAGACCGTGGTCCGCGAGCTGAACCTTCCGGACGAGAAGTACAAGCCCAACGCCGTGGCTTCGCGCATATCCTATGCCAAAAACTGTCTGGTGACCCCCGGGGCCTATCTGGCCAATTCGGCCTATGCGGCCGAGGACCGGCAGATGCAGATTCCCGAGTTCGGCAACATCTACAACATCTACTGCCAGCGCTGCAAACACAACGGGGCGATGGACTTCGACGACCTGCTGCTGCAAACCAACGTGCTGCTGCGCGACTGTCCGGACGTGCTGGCGCGCTACCAGGAGCAGTTCAAATACATTCTGGTGGACGAGTACCAGGACACCAACTATGCGCAGTACGTCATCATCCGCCGTCTGTCGCAGACCCATTCGAAAGTCTGCGTCGTGGGCGACGACGCGCAGTCGATCTACTCGTTCCGCGGGGCCAAGATCGAGAACATCCTCTCTTTCCAGAAGGACTACCCCTCGGCGAAGGTCTTCAAGCTCGAACAGAACTACCGCTCGACGCGCACGATCGTCGATGCGGCCAACTCGGTGATCGTCCGCAACTCGAAGCGCATGGAGAAGCACTGCTTCTCGGAAGGGGCCGAGGGGGAGAAAATCCGCATCCTGAAGGCCTACACCGACCGCGAGGAGGCCGAGATGGTCGTTTCGGACCTGCGCGACAAGGTGCGTGCGGCGGGCGCCGAATGGTCCGAGGCGGTGATTCTCTACCGCACGAACAACCAGTCGGCCGTGCTGGAGGACAACCTCCGCCGCCGCGGCATCCCCTACCGCATCTACAAGGGTTCGTCGTTCTACGACCACAAGGAGATCCGCGACATGCTGGCCTATATCCGGCTGGTCATCAACCCGCGCGACGACGAGGCGTTCCGGCGCATCGTGAACTACCCCGCGCGGGGCATCGGCGACACGACCGTACAGCGCATCGCGCAACTGGCCGCCGAACGGGGCGTGTCGATGTGGGAGGCGGTCGATGCGCTGGTCGCCGAACCCGCGGCCGACGCCGTGCAGCGGGCCATCGCCCGCAAGGCGGCCGACTTCGTGGCGATGATCCGTTCGCTGTCGTTGGCCCGCAACGACAAGGGACTGTACGACTTCGGCCTGGAGATCGCCTCGCGGTCGGGCATTCTGGCCGCCTACCGTGCGGAGAACACGCCCGAGGCGGCTTCGGCGCTGGACAATATCGAGGAGCTGCTCAACTCGATGCAGGAATTCAGGGAGCGCTGCGACGCCGAAATCCGCAACGGCGAACGCAGCCCCGGGGAGGAGGCCACCATCGAGGAGTGGTTGCAGCAGATGATGCTGATGACCGACATGGACAAGGACAACCCCGAGGACCGGAACAAGGTGACGCTGATGACGGTCCATTCGGCCAAGGGGCTCGAATACGAATACGTTTACATCGTGGGCATGGAGGAGAACCTCTTCCCGTCGCTGCGGGCCGCCGAGTCGGCCGACGGCATCGAGGAGGAGCGGCGGCTCTTCTACGTGGCCCTCACGCGGGCCAAGGTCGCGGCGACGCTCTCCTATGCCGAGATGCGTTTCCGGTGGGGCAACATGGAGTTCTCGCGGCCGAGCTGCTTCCTGCGCGAGATCGACCCGCGGTATGTGGAGTCCGACGTCGATTTCGCTCAGGAGGCGGTGCGCCGCCGGGCCGACGACGGGGAGGGCCCCTCGGCGCTCGACGAGCTGCGCCGCCGGTACGACTACCGTTACCAGCAGCGGCGGCAGGACGGCGCGGGCGGTTACGGCGGTCCGCGCGGCGGCAATGCCGGCGTCCGGTCCGGAGGAGGTCCGGACGCGGCGGGACGGGGAGCCTACGGCGGCGGTTCGGCCGGCCGGAGCGCTTACGGCGGCCGTTTCGGCGCCCCCTCCGACGGCGAGTCGGGCGTTGCGCGGCGTTTTCCGCGCCCGGCGCAGCCGCAGTCGCAACCCCGCGCGCAGCGTTCCGCTGCGCCCGATCCGGCGCTGGTGCAGCCGCCGCGCCCCTCGGTGGAGGGGATGCGCTGCGTCGGCGTGCGGCAGGCGATGGACGGCGGACCGGCGGTCGGGAGTGCGGCGCCCGCGAGCGGCGGATATGCCGTGGGGGAGCGTGTCGAGCACCCGAAGTTCGGGGTGGGCATCGTGCGCCGCATCGAGACCCTGGCCACGGACCACAAGCTGGTGGTGGCGTTCGACAACGCCGGCGAGAAGACGCTGCTGGCCAAATTCGCCAAACTGACCAAACTCGGATGACGATGCAGACGCCGCTCGTATCGGTCTGCATGACCGCCTACAACCACGAACCCTACCTGCGGGAGGCGATCGAAGGGGTGCTCGCGCAGCGGACGGATTTCGCCGTGGAGCTGGTCGTGGGCGAGGATTGCAGCACGGACCGCACGCGGGCGATCGCCGAGGAGTACGCCGCCGCCTGCCCCGGCCGCGTGCGGCTGGTGACGGGGCCCGGAAACATCGGCTGGCGGGCCAACTACCTCCGCACCTTCGAGGCGTGCCGCGGGAAGTACGTGGCCTACTGCGACGGCGACGACTGGTGGTGCGACCCCGGGAAGCTGCAGCGGCAGGTCGATCTGCTGGAGGCCGACCCGGCGTGCGGCATGTGCTACACGCGGGCCGACAACTTCTATCAGGCCACGGGCCGCCGGGAGCCGGACGAGGAGGTGCACTTCACCGATTTCGGCCGCCTGCTCCGCAGCCTGACGATCTGCAACTGCACGACCGTGGCGCGGCGGGAGCTGATCGCCCGCTATTACGACGAGGTGCGCCCCGCGGAGCATCCCGAGTGGTGTACGGACGACGCGCCGATGTGGCTCTGGTTCGCGGCCCGCAGCCGGATCGGCTACCTTCCGGTCGTGACGGCCGTGCACCGCCGCCTGCCCGACAGCGTGAGCCACAGCACGGCCTACCGCCGGAGGATCGCCTTCTGCGACTCGCTCATGGACATAAGCCTCTGGTTCGACGCCCGCTACGGCGACGGCAGCAGCCGCTTCGCCCTGCTGCGTAAGCGCTCCTCCGTGGCGTTGTGGGTGCTGTCGTACAACGGTCCGGTCGGGGAGTACCTCGCCCGCTGGTGGCGCGACCTGCGCGCCTGTCCCCGTCTGGCGCTCTGCCCCGAAGGGGCGGGGCTGCTGGTGAAGAAAATTCTGTTCCGCCGATCCAAAAAGAAGAAGATATGACTGTCAGACAGCGTTACGACGGCATCGTCGCCTGGTTTTCGGAGCACATGCCCGCGGCCGAAAGCGAATTGCGCTACAAGGACCCCTACCAGTTGCTGGTGGCGGTGATCCTCTCGGCGCAGTGCACCGACAAGCGGGTGAACATGACCACGCCGGCCCTGTTCGAAGCCTTCCCGACCCCGTTCGAGATGGCGAAGGCCACGGCCGAAGAGATTTATCCCTACATCCGGAGCATTTCCTATCCCAACAACAAGGCGAAGAACCTCGCGGCGATGGCGCGGATGCTCTGCTCGGAGTTCGGCGGCGAAGTCCCGTCCGATCTGGAGCAGATGCAGCGGCTGCCCGGCGTGGGCCGCAAGACGGCCAACGTGCTCGGGGCGGTGTTGTGGCAGAAGGAGGTGATGCCGGTCGATACGCACGTCTTCCGCGTGTCGGAGCGCATCGGCCTCACGACCGGTTCGAAGACGCCGCTCCAGACCGAGCTGACGCTCGAGAAGCATATTCCGGGCCATCTGCTGCCCGTCGCGCATCACTGGCTGATCCTGCACGGCCGCTACGTCTGTACGGCCCGTGCCCCGAAGTGCGGCGAGTGCGGCATCAGCGCGTGGTGCCGGAAGTACGCCGCCGACCGCCGGGCGAAGCGGCCGGAGCGGGATGGGGAGTAGCCCCCTGAATGGCGCTCCCTGCGGATTTGCGGCGTAGTCCCGCGTGGTTTCCGGGCGGATGTCGGGAGAATTTCCGGCCGACGGCCGGAAAGCGGGCGGGTGCCGCGCATCCGCGGGCCGCACGGCGGCGGTTTGGTATCTCCCTCTTTTTTGTTACCTTTGTCCGACTGTTATTAGCGAAGGAGGTCCGGAATGAAGTTATCGGAAAAGCATATCGGCTCACTGCGGGAGCTGCTCGCGCGGCCCCGGCTGCGGATCGTGACCGTCTCCCACGCCAACCCCGACGGCGACGCCGTCGGTTCGTCGCTCGCCTGGGCCGAGGTGCTGCGGGGACTGGGCCACGAGGTGACGTGCATCGTGCCGAACAAATACCCCTATTTCCTCGACTGGATGCCGGGCATCGGCGAGGTCGTGGTCTTCAAGACCGACGCCGAAGGGCGTGCGGCGAAGGCCGTGGCCGAGGCGGATGCGATCTTCTGCCTCGATTTCAACGCCGTCTCGCGTCTCGAGATCCTGAGCGCGACGATCGAGGCGAACACGACGGCCTGCCGCGTGCTGATCGACCACCACCTGCAACCCGACGAGGGTTTCGACATCGTCTTCTCGCATCCCGAGGCGTCGAGCACCTGCTTCCTGGTTTACTGCCTGGTCGAGGCCCTCTACGGCCGGGAGGCGGTGACGCGGCGGATGGCCGAACTGCTCTACGTCGGGATGATGACCGACACGGGCAACTTCGCCTTTTCGCACCTCACGCCCGAGCTGTTCCGCGCCGTGGCCGCGCTGGCCGAGACGGGCATCCGGATTCCCGAAATCTACAACAACGTCTATAATGCCTACACCGAAGGCCGCGCGCGGCTGTTCGGCTATGCCATCAACCGCAAGATGAACCTCATAGAGAACGGTACGGTGGCCTACATGTCGCTGATGGAGAACGAAATGCGCCGTTTCCAGTTCCAGCAGGGCGACAGCGAGGGGTTCGTCAATTACGCCCTGACGATCAAGAAGGTCAAAATGTCGGCCATGTTCCTCGCGCACCGCAAGTTCATCCGCATCTCCCTGCGTTCGCGGGGCGACGTGGACGTCAATCTCTTCGCCCGCAGGTATTTCAACGGCGGCGGGCACAAGAACGCCGCGGGCGGCAAGTCGTTCCTGACGATGCAGGAGACGATCGACCACTACGTGCGCTCCGTGCGTGAGTTCGCCGAAGAGGGCCGTCTCGGCTGACGGCCATGGACGATTTCCGTCTGAAAGTCTTCATCACGGCGGCCCGGACGCTGAGTTTCACGCGGACCGCCGAACGGCTCTATATTTCCCAGCCCGCCGTGAGCAGACATATCGGCGAACTGGAATCGCGTTACAGGGTTCCCCTCTTCGTCCGCCGCGGCAGCCGCCTGGAGCTGACCGCTGCCGGGCAGGTGCTGCTCGAGGCCGCCGGACGCATCTCCGACGACTACCGCCGGCTGGAGTACGAAATGAGCCTCTGCGCGAACCAGGCCGAGGGCGAGCTGCGCCTCGGAGCCAGCACGACCATCGCACAATACCTGCTGCCGCCGGCGCTGGCGCGCTTCACGGCGCGTTTTCCCGGCGTGCGGGTTTCGGTCCTGTCGGGCAACAGCGGCCAGATCGAACGGGCGCTGGCCGACCGCGAGATCGACCTGGGCATGGTCGAGAGCGTCAGCCGCCGGCAGGGGTTGCACTACACGCTCTTCCGGCCCGACGAGCTGGTGCTGGTGGCGCGTCCGGGCGGGAGGTTCGCCCGCACGGAATCCGTGACGCCCGAGGCGCTGTGCCGGATTCCGCTCGTGCTGCGCGAGGACGGCTCGGGGACGCTCGAGGTGATCGCCGCGGCGCTGGCCGGGGTCGGACTGCGGCTCTCGCAGCTCGAGGTGGCGATGCGGCTGGGCACGACCGAGGGAATCAAG
>PPYE01483686.1_pt1 | contig 11438 bp, 10 predicted proteins | sample 1559881 | NCBI WGS metagenome assembly PPYE01 (sample SAMN08240022, study PRJNA423297) | Human gut metagenome, whole genome shotgun sequencing project.
CATCGACGGTGTTGTCTTACATACGGCATCGTAAATAGCAAGTACCGTCTGTACATTATCCACGATACACCCCGCATCAGCCGGCAGCATTTTGGAGTTAATCTTACGTCCGGTCGTTACATAAATCACCTGACGCTCTGCTCCCTGTGGATATTTTGTTTTTAATACTTTTACCTCAATATCCGGATCGGAATCCGTGAGATACTGAAGTTTTGCAATTGCCTCCGGTTTGTTATCCTCGATGGCAATGACACCTTTTGCATTGTCAAACAAAGATAATACAACATGAAGTCCCTGAATCAAATCCTCCGGACGCTCTAACATCAAGCGGTAATCCGAAGTCAGATACGGCTCACACTCTGCTCCGTTTACAATGACATAATCAATTTCTTCTTCATTTTTCGGCGTAACTTTAACGTTTGTCGGGAATCCGGCTCCTCCCATACCGACAATGCCGGCATCTTTGATAATCTGACGGATTTCCTCCTTTGTCAACTGGGTGTAATCCCTGTCTGCGCCAAGTCCTTCAACCGGCTGATATTCCCCATCATTTGCAATTACAACGCAGGTTGCTTTTGCTCCCGATGACAAAAGTCTTGGCTCTACGGCTTTGACCTCACCGGATACAGAACTTACAATGTTGGCGGAAATAAAACCACTTGCTTCGCCAATAATCTGTCCCATCTTCACTGTATCACCAACAGCTACGACAGGTGTTGCCGGGGCTCCAATATGCTGGCTCATAGGAAATACAAGTTCCTCCTTCGCATCCATTTCACGAATTGGAGAATCCATGCTGAGTTCCTTGCCCTCATAAGGATGTGCTCCCCCTTTAAAGGTTGACTGTCCCAATGAAACTTCCTCCTTTACCGAGTTTTTGATACATATTTATCATTATAGCACATTCGACAAAAATGACAAGTTATCGTCTCAATTTTCAAAGTTTGTACACATTTTTTCCTTTTTTTTCCGTTTGAATATGTAAAAACAGCGCCACCCCGGATAGACCGGACCAACGCCGTTTCATTAACTCATTCGATTTCCCGGAAACATCTGTCTTTCTGCATGAAGATGGCTGTATTTTTCCTTTGTCGCCATCCCCCCGCGGATATGCCGTTCGGATTTATTTACATCAAGTATTTTCCTTGCTTTTGCAGCAAGGGAAGGATTAATCCTAAGTAACCGCTCCGTTACATCTTTATGTACCGTACTCTTGCTCACGCCAAACTGGCCTGCCGCCTGCCGTACGGTTGCCTTATTCTTTACAATATATTCAGCAATCGCCACCGCACGCTCTTCAATCGGTGTTTTTTGAATATGATATCCTTTCAAAAAAATCCCCCTGATTTGGTGTTTGTATAATCTATGCACCAAAGAGGGGGATTATTCGTCTATTTAGAGCAAGGCGTTCCTATACATAAATCTGCCATTCAGAATCTCCCTGATTATAGGAAGAAATGGCCTCAATCACCTGAAAATAATGCTCTTTTGCTTTCCAATATTTACTATGCAAAAGCGGAACACCTTCGCTTCGCCAAGAGTGGTCATCACTTGGTCCCCACCAGATAATACCTGTGATTTTTGCACCACTGTCCTTTTCTGTCATCAGAAGCATCATCAAATTATACCATTTTGCGATCTGATTTGCCTGTGATGTTTCACTTTGCACTTTATCTGTCAAATCCATTTCTGTTAACTGGATTTCAAAACCTGCTGCCTTAAACTTATCAATTGCATTTGTACCAATGGATTCTATATCCGGGTATCCCATATCCAGATGTGTCTGCATACCGACACCGTCACAAATAACTTCTCCCGTCGGATTTACTTCATCTTTCGTGTTAAAATATTGAACCATGGTAACAATTTTATCCGCCACCTGATAAGTATTATAATCATTGTACATCAGGCTCACCTTATCCGTCAGACCAAAGTCCTCCAAAATGGAATGTCCAATCGCAAATGCTTCTTTGATGTAAACCGGTGTATAAATTCCACTGTGTTTTTTCTCACTGTATTCATAGTCCGGATAATACACTTCATCCCAATAACTCTTTTCTCCACCATCGTTATTGTGTGTGTACTCATTTGCCATGTCCCAGTTGTCAATCACTTCACGTCCGACATAAACGCCATCACTGTTTTTATAAGAATAAATATGCGTCATAACATTGCGCACCAGATACTCCAGTCGTCCATCCATAACTTCTTTCGAGACATATGCACCATTCTTGTTGAAATTTTCTTTAAAAAACCACTGCGGTGTCTGTTTATGCCAGACAAATACGTGAAAACGCATTTTCATTCCATTCTGATAAGCAACATTTATATACTTATCAATGGAATCCATATCAATAACCGGATATTTGCTGTCTTTATACTTATAGGTGAATTTCGCCGTATCGACATATCCTTCCGGGTTTGTATCTGAAAATGCAGGATTCCAGTTTTTCAAAAGACTGTCCGGTTTCATTTCATTTCCCATAGTTACAGAATTATACTGGGATGTCGCGAAATTTACACAGTTTTTATCCGTCATCTGATTACCAACAAGCGCATTTCCGACTTTACCAAACATGTCACCATACGCACGTTTCAGGGAACTGCCATCTTTTACATTGGTAATCTCACCAGCTTTTAATGTTATGGATTTTACCTCAATATAGCCAACTGACGCCTGCATATTCTGTACGACAAGATACAAATCTCCACCTTCATATCCCGCAAGAGATAACTCGCCGGTGCGATTTTCATACGCATCTGCAAAACCACTCCAGTCCCCATTTTTATTTGCTAATTTAAATCCTACAAAACCCGTCGATGTATCCGAAAGTATATTCCCATTTTTGTCATATACCTCCGTTGTTACATTCATTGTTGTATACTGTGATAAATCAACGCCCTCAATAAAATCATTCAACTTGTAAAAAGTACCATTCCACTGTCCGCTGTAAGCTGTCTCATTCTTCCATGTACCACCGGACAAATCAAGTTTTTTATCTGCGGTTCCACTTGTAATCGCAGTCCCTGTAACATTTACATTTACGTAAATGGAAACCTCACGGTATGTCACATTATCAGAAGGGGTAAAGACCGCCATGTAATTTGCCCTGCCGGGGGTTGTAAGCATAAGTTCAGGATTTGCCCAATGAAAAGAACCGGAAACCGCTTTTCCTTCTGCATCTACGGCTCTTCCACCGGATAAGGCAACCTGGCTTAATTTCTTCCCGGTTGCTGCACCGGAGCAGGTAGGTTTTCTCTCGATTTTAACAATATTTTTCATCGTGTGAACCGGAATCGAAATTCCTTTAATTTCTGCAAATGTACTGTCTTTTGGAACAAACTTTACCGTTGCATGAGTTTTTCCCATTGTCTCAAGCGTCGTATCCGGCTGTTCCCATTCGTAAGTACCCTTAATTTCTGTACCGTTGCTGTCAACAATTTTTCCGCTCGAAACTGAAAGTTCGGATAATTTCTGTCCCACACTTCCCTGCGCTGCAAATGGCTTGCGCATAAGTGTGCTTGTGCCATCCGGTACCGGTGTTGGCTCCGCCGTTGGTTTCATGGTAGGTGTTGCCATTGCCTGTACAGTTGGTAAAACGGTCTGTCCGCCAGTATTTTCGGGCTGCTTTGTCGGACTAACTGTCACATTTGCAGTCGGTGCCGCACCCTGTCCTTTGTTTTCTGTCCGGACATTTTTCACGACAACCGTAATAACCGTTTTTTTCTTTTTATTCGTCTTTGACCGCACGGTAATTTTGGCCGTACCTGCCTGACAGGCAGTAAGTTTTCCCTTTGACGAAACTTTTACTACCTTTTTCTTTGACGATTTGTATGTCACCTTTTTATACTTCGCCTTATTGGGCTTAACTTTAACGGATACTTTCAGTTTGAAAGAATCTCCTTTTTTCAATGTCAGCTTCTTTTTTACATTTTTAATTGTTACTGATTTTACTTTTGCTTTTGCCTTTGCATCGGCTGACGCAGGCTCATTCAGTGAAAGTCCGGAAACCATCAGCCCCATCGCCGCAAAAAACGCCACAACTCTTTTTGTTATCTGCTTCATAACAAAAACCTCCTTGTTTCATAACATCCATCATTATGGATATTATACGAAACAAGGAGGCAATAACGCAATGTATTATCCTAGCAAAAGACTACATTTTTAGACATGTTTATAAATCTTCATCCTCATCATAAATTTCATATTTTTTCGCTGCCTGTGCAATATTCAATGAATGGTCGGCCACACGCTCCAAGTCTACTAAAATTTCATTAAAGTATAAGCCCTGAACCGCTTCACATTTCATTTTGCTCAAGCGCTTACTGTTGGACGCACGCATCTTGTCAACCATCTTATCAATATCCGCTTCCAAATCATAAATAACGCGGTACAATTCTTCACTCGGATTTGAGAAATGCTCACATGCCAAATCGTAAATCTTATAAACTGCTTGTGACAATTCCTTCAAGTTCTTCAATGCCTTATCAGAGAACTTACGCTTGTCCTCTTTCATCTGCAGTGCATATCCCAGAACATTTTCCGCATGGTCGCCGATACGCTCCAAATCCGTCACAATATGATACAGATTACCGGCATGGGTCGCTTCTTTCTCAGAAACTCCAAGCTGGTTTGTACGAATCAGTGCCGCCACGATTTCTTTATTCAAAAAGTCCACTGCTTCCTCATTTCTCTCGAACTGCTCTTTGGAAATCGTCATATTTCCAAAATAGACTTTTGTCGAAGCCTCCATATTTTCACGAACCAAAGAATGCATTCTGCCGACTTCCTGGTCAATCTGTCCAATCAAAACCGTACCGGACTGATAACCGGATTCATCAATATAATGAAGTGCTGCTTCCTCTTTGTCATCCTCACCGCGAATGACAAATTCAGAAATTTTAACCAGATATTTCGCACATGGCAAAAGAATCGCTACTGTCACAAGGTTGAAAATCGTATTGGCATTGGCAATCTGTCTGGTCGGATTTCCCGGAGCTGTATTTAAAATCCAATCGAAGATAACCGGGAAAATCTGCGTAAGTATCATGAACAGCACCATGCCGATACTCTCAAACAAAATAACGATAAAAGCCACACGTTTGGCATCTTTGCGTCCACCAAGGGAAGCAAGTGCCGGTGCAACACTCGCACCAATATTCATACCGAGCATAATGTAAAATGCCTGTGGAAAGGCACCCGGGAATGCCATAACACCACTGAGTGCCAACATCTGCAAAACACCGACGGATGCTGATGCACTCTGAATAATAACGGTGAAAATAACACCAATCACAACGCACAAAATCGGATTGGAAAACTTCTGCAATAAACTCTGGAACCAAATCTCGCCTGCTAACGGCTTCATTGCTGCACTCATCGTACCAAGTCCAATGAACAATACACCAAGGCTGGCAATAATCTGTCCTACATTTTTTACCTTAGGTTTTTTCGAAAACATAGTAATTGCCACACCAACGAACGCAATCACCGGTGCAATTTCGGAAATATTAAAGGCAATCAACTGTCCGGTAATCGTTGTTCCAATCTTTGCTCCCATCAGGATTCCAACGGAACGCTCTAACTGCATCATACCGGCATTCACAAAACCAACCACCATGACACACATGGCGTTGGAACTCTGAATCAAGGCAGTCAAACCAGCACCTACAACCATAGCAATGATGCGATTCTGCGTCAGTTTTTCCAAAATTTTCTTTAAATAAGAGCCTGCCACCAATTTCAAGCCATCACTCATTAAGTTCATACCAAAGATGAACATCGCAAGGCCACCCGCCAAATTAATCACATTTCCTATTAACATTTCGTTATCCTCTTTCTACGTTTTGTAAAGTCATGTAAAATTTATGTGTATCCATGTAAAGCCCCTAACAACTAATATATCATTGTTAGAGGCTTAACTCAATAACTTTATTGTTTTTTTATACTTGCACAGGCAGGGCACTCAAGGAGCAAAATCTCTGTACCAGCAAACAAAGGGAATTCATCACCGAATTTCTTTCCTTGTCTCCCGCAGCATTTCTGCAGATTCGTGAAGTCTAGAAACCTCTTTTTCATCCAGCGAAATCGGAATCGTTGTCTCAATTCCTCTTGCTCCCACAATTGCCGGCATACTCAGCACAACATCCTCCAGAGCATACTCGCCATGCATACGGAGTGAAATTGGGAAAATCGATTTTTCATCCCGCACAATTGCCTGACAAATCCGCTTTACCACCATCGCAATTCCATAATATGTGGCATCTTTTTTGGCAATAATCTCATAGGCGCTGTTTTTTACCTGTTCCTCAATACTCTCGGTATTTCCTTCGTGATTATAGTGCCCCCGCATTTCACAAAAAGAATTTAATGGGACACCTGACACATTGGCACTGCTCCACGCCGCAATTTCACTATCACCATGCTCGCCGATTACAAAGGCATGCACGCTTCGGCTGTCAACTCCTAAATGCTGCCCCAGATGATACCGAAGTCTCGCAGAATCTAACACGGTTCCCGAACCGAACACACGGTGTTCCGGGAATCCGCTCACTTCCATCGCAACCTGCGTCATAATGTCAACCGGATTTGAGACAATGAGTAAAATCCCCTTGTACTGCTGTTCTTTTATCTGTGTCACAACATCGGTCATTATTTTTGCATTTTTTTGAACCAAATCAAGCCTTGTTTCATTTGGCTTCTGATTGGCACCCGCCGTAATTACGATAATTGCCGCATCGCCTACATCTTCATATCCGCCCGCATATATTTTCATTGGACCGGCAAAAGAGGCACCATGGCTGATATCCATTGCCTCGCCTTCCGCACGATCTTTATCCACATCAATCAATACCATTTCCGAAAAAAGTCCGCTTTGCATAAGCGCAAACGCTGACGCCGAGCCAACAAAACCGCAGCCGACAATTACTACTTTTCTGACATTGACACATTCACACTTCTCTGACATAACACCCTCCATTTTTTACATAATAAATCCATAAGCATCTGCCACTGATTTTCTATACTGTGTTATGCCCATAAATTGTTTTTTTATTCGTTTCGATGTGGTTTTATCGGACAGACGACACTTATTTTATCTATGTTATTCTGTTATACTTATGACTTGTAAATATAAACCAAATCCGCTATACTATTTTTATTAGGAAAGGCGGTGAAAGGATGGATGAAATGACAGATAAGGAATTAATTACCATACTCATTGACAAGTACACAGATTTACAACGCATTAAAAAAGCAAACAATGACACCCCAAATGAAGAGCTTGATTATCAAATCAAAACAACCACGGCAAAATTATCTTCCATGGGTATTAATGTTGAAGATTTGACCTTATAAAAAGCAAAATTTTAGATTATGAGTATAATAATACCCTCCATAGGAAATAGTATTTCTCATGGAGGGATTCTTATGAAAAAAGATAAAATGAAATCAAAAAATACGGATTATTCCTGTGACGACTATGACGATTTCTTTGAGGACAACATGGCCGAGACTGAATCGGATTACGACGACATTTCTGATTTTGAGCCGCCAAGAGATGTGCCCAAAAGGAAGGAATGACTTTTATTGCGCAATATATGTCGATGTGACTTCAGCCTTTTGTTGCAACTCTCTTTTTCACGTGCTAAAATAATGTGTTATCAGGGCAGCAAAAGCCCCACACAATACAAAAGGAGGAAGCAGGCATGGCAAAAAGGAAATTATCATCAAATCAAATATGCTACCGCATTAGTCTGGCACTTCTTCCTATTATGCTTGGTCTTTCCCTTTTGTATCAGGCAGGGATTTTTATTCCTACTAAGATTTTTCCACCTTGCATGTTCCATGCTTTGACCGGTTTTTCCTGTCCCGGCTGTGGCAGTACGCGTGCAGTTTCCGCTCTGTTTCGTTTTGACTTACTCACCAGTTTAAAACTTCAACCGGCAATCTTTTACTGCGCCCTTGTCTATACCGCCTTTGTCCTTTCTCATACGCTGGCATTGCTCATAAACGGCATAAAAAAGAAACACCCCTCTCTTTTCAAAAAGGGATGTATTCTTCATCATTTTTCTCATTTTTGCGGTATGCACCTAAGCGCGAATATCCTTTATGTACTTGTTTGGATTTTCCTTGGTTTTGGTGTACTGCGATTTGGTTATGAATTGTGGCTGAGGCTTATCTGATTTTATCATAATGTGTTTACCATTCTACATCTTCCTCTGGTACACAATCCTCTATCGATGTTTCCAACTCTGTTCTCATTGATTCAACCATCCCTGGAATTGAGTTAAGATATACTGTTTCCTGCATTGCATTCCAATCACTCTCAGAAACAAGAACCGCATTCCCTTTTTTACTCACAATTAAAGTTGGCTCACTGTAAAAGTTCACATTTTCTACTAGATTGTAGAGCTCCTTTCCTGCCTTTGTAATATTAATTGTTGACATAATAATTCTCCCTGTTATTATCCATTTGTTCTACGTTATCATATTTAACAATTTATACTTTTATTATTCCTTATATTTTTATGTCATTTATATTATAGCGTACGTTTTTACATACGCCAAGTATGAATTTAACTTATAACAAAGAAACACCCCTCTCTTTTCAAAAAGGGATGTTCCAATTATTACATATTAGCAATTCTAGAAAAACTTTCTATATGTAGATAATGTTGATACTGACGTACACACCGCAATTACACAAAACACAAATATAATTGCACCAAGCGCACAGCCGATAATTGATGTAACAAATCCTGCTGTTGCCAGTCCTTTTTTCTCTGGTGAAAACATTGTCTTATAACGTGAATATAATACCAATGCTACAATAGAGCACGCAAGACTGATTACTCCCCAAACAAGACAAAAAAGGCAAATAGAAACAATACCAAGCACCAAAACTGCAATAGCGATACTATCTTTATTCTGATTTGGTACCTGCCCCAGATTTGGCTGATACGGATTTGGCTGACTCTGGTAACCATTATTATTCATCTGTTCATCCATCTTTTTCTCCTCCTTATCGTTTATTTATTTTAAGTGTAACCGAATTTCCATTTCTTTGTCAAGGAGTATCTTTCTTAACCTTCTGCGAAGTCACACGCTCATAATCATACCCGGTGTCCTGCTGCCTCTCGACCGGTTTCAACTCAAATGCTGCAACCGCATTTTTCTCCAAACAGAATGAAATTTTCAAGCAGTCTTTTTCCGCTTTTACCGTCTGGGTTGTAATCCATGGCTTCGCCACCTCACGCAGCAAACTCACCTCATCTTTCGATGGATTTGCCGGCTCCCCAAGGTCGTGCCAGACTTTCAGTGGATTGCCATGCTCTTCATCTACAATTTTTACAAGATTGCAGTATTCTTGTCGTTCATAATTCTCCGGCAGATGAATGGTATAAGTGACTTCCTTCTTCTCGCCTTTTCCATCATTGTCCGGATTCCAGATAACACCATAATAACTGCCATCTTTCTGCTTTGTAATAAGCGAATCCTCAGAGCGGTGAATGCAGGTGCCGGTTAATTTTTTATAAAAAGCAAATGTCCAAAACGTCGGCTTTGGAATACAGCCATTTGCTACCAGTCCAAATCCACCATGAAACGGAGTAAACGGAACCCCCAGTTCCTCAAACACATCGCCAAATGTCCAATACGAATACGACGTGTGGCAGTCCCCAAGTCTCGACAGCATATGCGCCACATACGCAGCGTTATAACAGGTATCGTGTACCGGCGCATTCGGAATATACGACGTGTTATATTCCGTGATATGAATATCTTTGCCGGCAAACTCCTCATAACTGTCCACAATTTCACGCGATTTTTCCAATACAGAAAATGCATCGTCCGGATCATGTAAATCAATATAGCCATAATGTCCTACCCGATCCGGCACATAACTTGTATAATGATGCCGCGTCACAAAGTCAAGCGGCAGTTTTTTCTCCTTTACAAAATCAAGGAAATCCTGCAGCCACGACACATCATCAACACCGCAAATCGCCGGTCCGCCAACCAGAAGTCTTTCATCTACTTCTTTCACTGCCTTTGCCGTAACTTCATATAAATGAAAATATTCCTGCCTGTCAGCATCTTTCCAAAACCCCGGCAGATTCGGCTCATTCCAGACTTCAATCGGCCAAAGCAAAACCTCATTTTCCCCATAACGCTGCATAAGATGACGAAGCGTGTTCTGCACAAGGCGCGTCCACTTATCATAATCCGCCGGGGGCGTAATATTACCCTTCCAGTAAAATACCGTCTCTTCGCCGCTTGCCATTTGTTCCGGCATAAAACCAAGCTCAATAAATGGACGGATTTTCAAATCCTGATAAGTATCCATCACCATATCCAAATAAGTAAAATTGTATTCTTCTTTCACGGAACCATCCGGCGTAATAAATTCCTGATAAATTGCCATGTCCTTACAGAAAAGTCCATGACCACGGATATAGTCAAATCCAATCTTTTTCTGGACCAGCGCTAACTGGTCTAAATATTCTTTGTGAAGCGCCAAATCCATGCGTCCTGTTCCGATACAGGAAAATGCGCGGTTGTGAAACATGACCGGTTCATTTTCATAAACTTCATATTTTTCCATAGTAACCTCCCTCAAACAATCATAAATAATGAAACAGGCTGGCAGCATTTATTTGTAAATAACAAACGAACACCGTCAGCCTATTCCCACATTCAAAAAAGTGCCTGCTAAACCTTTTTCATCGTCATTGTATCATATGCCCCGCACCTAGAAAATGGATTATCCAATCATTCTATTGCATTTTTACAATAATTTAGTCCATCCTTTTCCCATATTGCCTGCCTTCTCTTTTCATCTAAAACAAGCCATTCTTCCAGAGACAACGGCGTATAATCAGAAAACATGCAGAATGTATTAATCATCCGGCATGGAATCGGCATAGGTTCATTCTGCCCCGGATTCTGGTGCTTCGTGTTTCGTGTCATACGGATGAACTCATTTACCAGAACTTCATCGTGTGTATCATGTACATGTCCGTACATCATCACCGTTTTCGGATTTCCCTCCTTATTACGGCGGTACTGTCCATTGTAGCAAAAGATTGGATAGTGCGATAAAATAATCTTTCTTTTATTATCGTTCAGCTCCGCATACGGCTTAATCCACTCAAAACGGGTTGCATCAAACCGGCGGTCCTCGAGATAATTGTCGTGATTTCCTTTCACAAGAAACAGCCTGCCATTTAACTGCTGCAAAATATCATTCGTCTTTTTCCCACGTTCCATAGAAACATCCCCGAGAATAACGACCTCGTCATTTTCCCGGACTTTTTTGTTCCAACGCTCAATCATATATTCATGCATTTTATCACAGTTTTCAAACCCGCGGCAATCCATTTTCGTAAGCAGGCTTTCATGGTAAAAATGTAAATCCGAAATATAGTAGCGCATCAGC
>PPYE01683749.1_pt1 | contig 11437 bp, 10 predicted proteins | sample 1559881 | NCBI WGS metagenome assembly PPYE01 (sample SAMN08240022, study PRJNA423297) | Human gut metagenome, whole genome shotgun sequencing project.
ATTTCCAGTAAAATTGGTTGCCATGGATGATAATCCGGTAATAGAAGAAGCTGTAAAAAGATTTCCGGAATTATCTTATGTAAGAAAAAAAGATTATATATGCAATCACAGTAATAATGATTACAGTATAGAAACTGCAACGAAAGATAAAGATGGAAAAGCAATTTTTATATGTGAAAGATGCGGTGAAACATCTATAGGAATTTTACCAAGAGTACAGAAAGCAGTTATGAAAAAACAGATATTTAGATATCGAAAGGGAAAAGAGCAACATCCATGGATTGACATTATAAAAAGTGATGGTACAAAATTAGCTAAAAGATATTATCAGATAACATACCCTAAAAGTAGTATGTATCCTGGAACATATCAAGCAACTGTGAAATTAACAAACGGATATGAAGGAAGCATGAATGTTGAATATAAGATACTAAAAGCACAACAATATTTACATAGAAATAGTAACAAAATGATCACAAAATCATGGGAAAAACCATTTTATGTGAATCTCAATAAGGATCCATCAAACTGTAAGTTTCAATGGAAGAGTTCTGATCCTAAAATTGCATCCGTTGACATGCAAGGAAAAATAATAGGAAAAAAGAGAGGAACATGTAAAATTTATGTTTATGCAAAAGAAGATGAACATTATGAACGTTCTACAACTGTAAGTATCAAAGTAAAAATTGTGCCGGGGAAAATCAAAAAGATTCATTTAAAAAGAATATCAGGGAGAAAACTTAAAGTAACATGGAAAAAAGATACTAGATATGATGGTTATTGGGTTGATTATGGCACCAAGAAAAATATGCTGGATTCCAGACAATTAACAATTAATAATTCTAACAAAAACCGTATATACCTAAAAAACCTGAAACATAAAAAGAAATATTATGTTATTGTTAGAGGATATAAGAAAATAAAGAAGGGAAAACGATATATACCTGAGTTTAGCCCAGTAAATAAACTGACAATTACTATCTGATAGACACAGATATTATTAGTAGTGCCAATACCGTAAAACATACACACTGTATAGTGGTTTGAAGGTAGTATTTTATTGTATAAGTCAGAAAGATGACTTATACAATAAAACACTACCTTCAAATCACAGCTTAATATTCTTCCTTAATATTACGGATCACTGTCATTTCCTGATTTGTAATATGTTTCTTCATGATCTTGCGTGCTTCTTCTTTCTTACCTGCTCTGATCGCATTCACAAGCTCTTTATGCTCATTCAACAATACAATATGGTAATCTGTATCCTTTACATATTCCAGACGATAACGGTAGAACTGTTCTCTTAAGTTTCCAATGATCTGAATCAGTCGTGGATTCCCTGTTGCATCGAAGATGATGTCATGGAATTCCATATCGCTGTCTGCGATGGCTGCATTATCTCCAGATTCGATTGCTGATTCGAATTCTACTAATGCCTGATCTAACTTCTCCTGTCCTTCTTCATCCATACGTTCCGCTGCAAGTTCTGCTGCTAATTCTTCTAAGGAACAACGTACTTCTAAGACATCTCTTAAATCTTTTTCTGTGATCCTTGCAACTTCTGCTCCCTTTCTTGGGATCATGACTACAAGTCCTTCCAGTTCCAGTTTACGGATTGCTTCTCGGACAGGTGTTCTGCTGACTCCTAATCGATTCGCAAGTGCGATCTCCATCAGACGTTCTCCTGGTGCAAATTCTCCTGTGATGATCGCCTGTCTTAATGTATTAAATACCACATCTCTCAATGGCAGATATTCATTCATGTTCACCTTTAATTTATCGCTCATAGTTTCTTCTCCTCCTGCTTTCTCCAATGTATCTTCCATACTGCTTTCTTATTTGTGAAAATACATTATTGTATCGGTCTTACTACGTATGCCTGTTTGATGTCCTCAATACTTCGTAATGATTCCATTGCATCGTCCGCTGTTTTCTTATCCTCAAAGATCGCGAAGATCGTTGGTCCACTTCCACTCATTAAAGCTCCCTTTGCTCCCTGATCCATTAGATGTTTCTTAACTTTCTCAATGATCGGATATTCCTTGATCGTGACTGTCTCCAGTACATTCTCCAGACGATCACAAATTCCTGTAAGATCTTTCTCTTTCAGACACTCCAACATTCCATCGATATCCGGATGCTTCGAAAGTGCTGGAAGATCAAGGTTCTTATATACAAATGCTGTTGATACACTGATCCCTGGTTTTGCGATCAGAATATAGCAATCTGGCATCGCATCAACCCTTGAAAGTTTCTCTCCGATTCCTTCTGATAGTGCTGTACCACCCCAGATACAGTATGGAACATCTGCTCCAAGCGTTACTCCTATCTCACATAATTCATCGATTGATAATCCTAGATCAAACAGCTGATTCATTCCTTTTAATGCTGCTGCACAATTAGAACTTCCGCCAGCCATACCTGCTGCTACCGGAATCCGTTTGCTGAGATTGATCTCAACTCCATCTTTAATATGATACTTATCCTTTATGAGTTTTACAGCCTTATAAACGAGATTACGTTCATCGGTTGGCAGAAACGAAAGATTACAGGTCATCTCAATCTTGTCATCTTTCCTTTTCTTCATTGTAAGCACATCATAAAGTCCAACCGTCTGCATGATCATACGCACTTCATGGTATCCATCTTCGCGTCTTCTTAAAACATCCAGACCAAGGTTGATTTTTCCATATGATTTTAGAACAATACTATGATCCATATGCACTCCTTTATCTTATGTGAAATAGTTTCTATCTCACACCTTGTATACAGAATATTATAGTATTGTTCTGAAAAAAATGCAATCCTTATTTGCTAAAATATTTTCATTTCTTTTACGATTAAAAGCTTATCTCCTGGTTTGATATCGGAAATGTCCTCATTTTGCTCCCGAATGCTCTCAACCGTTGTAAAATACGCCTTGGCAATAGACCATAGAGTGTCTCCTTCTTTGACGATATACCCAACGATCCCTGGGATCTCACGTATTTTGTCGTAGTCTAGCGGTCCTTGCTTCATATCCGTCATAATCCGCTGTCTAACTCTGTGAAAAGCGATAAAATCAAATAAAACAGAAGCTCTGATCTCTATCTCTTCTCCTTCTGTTGGAATCGCTGTCATCTGATCTACCCGCACATCCAGCTGATAGTCCTCATTTCCAGTCAGATTCTTCGTCTCAACAAAAAATGTAAACGGCTCCATATAAGAACTGCTCATCACTGGTGTCATATCTTCTGTGGACAGATACAAGACATCTGCCATCCACACACCTTCTACAGATAATCCTTGTGCTGTCATTTCCACATCGTCTACGGTTGCACTTCCTTTAACGGATAACACTTGCAACAGCTTTCCTGACTCTTGTTCCAGCCGAAAGCGTTTGTCTGCTTTCATCACCGCTTGGTTCTTTCCTACCAGTGTCTCAAAATCGAACATATGATATTCTGGAATTAGCGTTTCTTCCATACTATATCCGTCATCAATATATGAAATCTTATGATCTTCATAAATTTTAATATCACAGTCGATCGTAACATCCAAAGAAATAATTCTTTCTTCTCCATCCTCATCAGATCTTATCTCCAACTGCTGTCCTCCGAGTGTCATCCCGATCCGTCCGATCATTCCTGGCATACATTCATAACATTCCAGCTGTGTATCTACCGGAATCTCCCATCTCGCATACTGTACCGGCATCTGAGCATCTTCTCCAAGATATAATACAAATATATGCATTGCACCCTGAATCTCGATCATATGCTCTCCAATTTTTGCCTGCAGATTTTCCATATCTACCTGTGTCCATAAAATCTGATAAATGTTCGCCTTATTTGCAGGAAGTGCCAATTCTTCTTTTAATCTCGCGATATCCTTTTTATTTACAATCAGATCTGTGATCTGTACATCTTTCTTTAACACGGATACATTTTCTTCATGAATTTCAATGATCCCTTTTTCTTTCATTTCTTCCGTGATCTGAAAGGAAAACGTCAATAATACACGAATGCTTATTTTCCTTGAATTGATTAAAATCGTATTGATGTCATCGATCGTATATTTTACTTTTACATAATCCGATGGGAGCACTCCTTCTATATGTACATATTCCTCAAACGGAAGTGAATATTCTAGCGATTCAAGGTATGCTGACGTATCATTTGTACCATATAGCCCCTGAAATACAAATTCCCCCTTGATCCTTACCCGGTCAACCATCATTTCCGTTTCCTGTATCTTTACGATTCCTCTGGTCTGGATCATCTTTTCTACATCTGGTTTTGTATCTGCAACATTGCAGTCCTGATCGATCGTGATCTGCATCTGTTTCTTCGCTTTCGCCACGATCCCATAAAATTCTTTCTTATCAAAATCCATAAAAAAATTCCTCCCTGTCTGTATATACAAATATATTCAGACAAGAAGGATTCTATGCATCACCCATTAGTTTTCTAATAACATCATACGGACATCTCTTGTGATCACGTCCTGGTAGCTGAAACTTACAGTTTTATTCTGGTCATTGCCATCTGCATTCTCTAACTCTACCAAAAAGATATTAGGATATGTCTGTGTGATCACTCCCTTAGCTGTTACAAATTTATGTCGTCCTCTGTTTGCACTAATCTTGATTTTGCTGCCAATCTGATTCTTGATGGATTGGCGTACTCTGTTAAGATCTAATTGTGTCATAAATTCACCTCTTCCATATACAGAATATTCTGGAAATTCTATATAATGATTTTAATATTATAACATTTTGCCCAGTTTTTGTCAAATTTATGCATACAATATCCAGTTTTATCACTATTATTACCAAACAAGAAAACTGTACACCGATGAGGCGTACAGTTTTCTTAACATATTATATGGAGTTTATTTTTATATGGAGTGTTTTAACTATTATAGACATCCTTGTCTAATTCATTTTCTTTATAGCTGACGATCACTGTTTGGTGTGATATTAATCCCAGCTGCTGTTGCACCGCATACATAAAACCCTACGAATGTTCCAATTGTCTTTCCTGCGATCTTTCCAAGTCTCTTTGAATCTGCCATGCTGCATAATGCAAGGCTTAATGATGATAAAACAAGTGGTACGATTGAAACGGTAGCATCACAGACTATCATATCTTCTTAATAAATCAACGTGATTCCTTTTTCTTTACAAAATTCAACCCATTGATCTGACGGTCTTTCATCGGTTACCAGATAGGTTACCTTATCCCAGTCTAAAAATTGTACAAATGCCGTTCTCTCAAATTTTGTATGATCTGCAAGAAGAGCTACTTCTAGTGCCTGTTTTACCATCTCTGTCTTGACATCTGCTTCTCGTTCACTGGAGTCCATGATACCTTTGTCCATATCAAGTCCTTTACAGCTGAGCAGTGCAAGATCCACATGATACCTTCTAATATTTTCTTTTGCTAAGTTCCCTTGCAGAGAGAGGGAGTCCTCATTGAACACGCCGCCTGTTGAAAGAATATGAATCTCTGATCCTGTCATCTCACGGAAAATCTCTGTTGATGAACTCAGTACGGTAATATTACGGTTTGCCTTCAGTAAACGAATGGCTTCCATGACAGTTGTACTGGCATCTGCTGCTATCGTTCTCTTCTGATCTAATACTTCCTTAAAGAGTTGCGCGATCTTAGCCTTTTCCTTTTGATTGATCGATGTTCGCTTGTAAAAATGGATATGTTCCTTCTGACTTGCACTGTTCAATACAGCACCACCAAATGTTCTCGTCAAAAAACCTTCCTTTTCCAGCTTCTCAAGATCTCTTCGGATCGTCTCTTCCGTTACCTTGTAAATCTTACTTAGTTCGGATACTGTGACTTTCTTCTCATTCTTAACTTGTTCTCTTATATGTTCTAAACGGTTCTTCACGGGACACCCCTCCCTTATAAATTATCTAGCATAGTATATATCTTTATTTGTCATATACTTCTTAAATGTTCTGTGACTTTCTTTTATTCTATCATTGATATTGTGGAATTCAAAGACTTTTTTCCATGTTTTCCAACATTTTCAATTTTTCTCTCACAAAAGATCTCTTTCTAGTTTTTATTTATCGATTGCTTCTGCTGATTCTCTCATGAATGCTACATCTTCAGAATCTAATTCTAATTCTGCAGATTTTTTTATGTTGTCCAAATTTAGTTCATTCTGGATCGGAATCTTTTCGTTAATTAATAAATTAACATAATTGTCAGATAATTAACGAAATTATTCCTTGATTTCACACAATTTGTCTGTTATGATTGTCTTATCACTTAATAATGGAAGGTAAAACTTATGGGATTTTTAAAAGGTAAAACAGCCATCATCACTGGTGGCGGAAGATCTGTATTAAAAGATGGAAGCTGTGGGTCTATTGGTTATGGAATTGCAACTGCATACGCAAAGGAAGGTGCAAACCTCGTTATTACAGGAAGAAATAAACAGAAACTTGCCGATGCCAAAGAGGAACTCGAGAGATTATACAATATCGAAGTTCTACCAGTCCAAGCCGATGTAAGTGCCGGTGCTGACAACGAGACAGTCGTGCAGAATGTCATTGATGAAACAATCGCCAAATTCGGACGGATCGATGTTCTGATCAATAATGCACAGGCATCTGCTTCTGGAGTTACTTTAGCTGATCATACGACTGAACAATTTGATCTCGCACTTTATTCCGGTCTTTATGCCGCATTTTACTATATGAAAGCATGTTACCCTCATTTGAAAGAGACAAAAGGCTCTGTCATTAACTTTGCATCCGGTGCCGGATTATTTGGAAACTATGGTCAATGTGCTTATGCTGCAGCAAAAGAAGGAATCCGTGGTCTTACCAGAGTTGCCGCAAATGAATGGGGTCCTGACGGCATCAATGCTAATATCATTTGTCCACTCGCATGGACAGCACAGCTTGAAAATTTCCAGCAGGCTTATCCTGAAGCCTTTGAAGCTAATGTTAAAATGCCTCCTGCAGGACATTATGGAGATGTTGAGAAAGAAATCGGAAGAGTATGCGTTCAGTTAGCTTCGCCTGATTTCAAATATATGAACGGAGAAACACTTACCTTAGAAGGTGGAATGGGATTAAGGCCGTAACAAGACCTGCTGAGGATAGAATGTATTTTTTACCTTTGGCATCCTTTTATATCAGCTATATGGAAAAATGCGGAGACATTCGTTTAATCGATCGTCTCCGCATTTTTATGCTTTTCGCTATTTTATTTTGTTCACTGACTCTGACAGATTATTCTTCATCGTCATCATCTTCCACCCACTGGGCATATCCAGTATTATATGTCGATGTATTTTCTTCTTCTGTCTTGATCTCAGAATCTGTTTTTACCTCTGGCTCTGGAGTTTCTGATACATTTTCATCTGTCTCTGATACATTTTTATCAGACTCTTCTACTGGATTCTTGTATTTGTTGAAGATTTCCATGAATTCTTTTCCTGTGATCGTCTCACGCTGGATCAAAAACTCTGCTGCTTCGTCAAGAATGTCCATATTTTCACGAATGTATGTGACTGCTTTGGCGTAAGCTTCTTTTAACATCTTCATGACAACTTCATCGACTTTCGCTGCTGTTGTCTCTGCACAGTTCATAACTGCACGTCCATCTAAGTATCGGTTTGTAATGGACTCTAAACCGATCAATCCAAATTCATCGGACATACCATACTGTGTTACCATCGCTCTTGCGATCGCTGTGGCACGCTCAATATCATTGGATGCTCCTGTTGTGACAGAGTTAAATTTCACTTCTTCTGCCGCACGTCCACCGAAGAATGAGACAAGGTCTGCTAACATCTCATCCTTCTTATTTAAGTATTTTTCTTCTTCTGGACGCTGCATTGTATATCCAAGTGCTCCCATGGTACGAGGTACGATGGTGATCTTCTGTACTGGTTCTGATTCTTTTTGCAATGCCATAACCAGTGCATGTCCGACTTCATGGTATGCAACAATGTGTTTCTCTTCATCGCCAAGAATTCTGTCCTTCTTCTCTTTACCAGCAATGACAACTTCCACTGCTTCAAATAAGTCTTTCTGTGAAACAGCCTTTCTTCCTGCCTTGACAGCTCCAAGTGCTGCTTCGTTGATCATATTGGCAAGATCAGATCCAACAGCTCCACTGGTTGCCAGTGCGATTTCTTCAAAATCAACGGTCTCATCCATCTTCACATCTTTGGCATGTACTTTTAATGTCTCAATTCTTCCCTTTAAATCTGGGCGTTCTACAATAACACGGCGGTCAAAACGTCCTGGACGAAGAAGGGCTTTGTCTAAGACTTCTGGACGGTTTGTTGCTGCAAGAATAATGATACCTTTGGATGTATCAAATCCATCCATCTCTGCAAGTAAAGCATTCAATGTCTGTTCACGTTCATCATTTCCTCCACCATGCATTCCATTATCACGACTCTTACCAATAGCGTCGATCTCATCAATAAAAATAATACATGGTGCCATCTGCTGTGCCTGTTTAAATAAGTCACGAACTCTGGATGCTCCGACTCCGACAAACATCTCTACAAAGTCAGATCCAGAAAGTGAAAAGAATGGAACTCCTGCTTCTCCTGCTACTGCTTTGGCAAGCAATGTCTTACCAGTACCCGGAGGTCCTACAAGCAATGCACCTTTTGGCAGCTTCGCACCAATCTCTGTGTATCGTTCTGGGTGATGAAGAAAATCTACCATCTCTGTCAGTGTTTCCTTCGCTTCTCCCTGTCCCGCAACATCTGCAAATGTCACTCCTGTCTTCTTCTCAACATATACCTTCGCATTGGACTTTCCAACCCCCATCATTCCGCTGCTTCTTCGCATCATCATGACAAGGAATCCAAAGATCACGATCGTAGGGATCAAACTGATCAATATCGATAAGAAAGTATCCATCGGATCTTCTGGTTCCTGTTCAAATGCGATCTTACTCTTGATCAGACGATTCACCAGTTCATAATCCCCGCTGATCCTCTGTACCGTATATGTTGTCTTGTAAAAAGGATTTCCCTCGTTCTTTGGTGTCACTTTCAACTGGCTGTCTGTGACCTTTACACTTTTTACCTGATCTTTATCAAGCATTGTGACAAATTTATTGTACGAAATCGTTTTCTCCGTTCCGTTTCTCCATTTTGTTAAAATCGAATTAAAAAAGAAAGTACCAAGAATTGAAACGATCAGGAAGATTGCAAGAATCTTCGCGTTTTTCTTCTTGTTATCTTTATCATTTTTATCATTCTTATTATTCTGTTGATTATTCAAATGTCAGCTCCTCCTTTGATTCATAAGCACCATTATATGTTTTCTGATTTTATAAATCAATAAAACTATTCTAAACTTTTTATAATTTTAATGAAAAATCACATCTTTTTCGTAAAACTGGCTTTTTAGTACAATATATGGATAAGATTTTCCATGCTTCTGGTGCTCTTTTGTAACCCCTGTCAGTATCGTATCAATATAAATATGTGTCCGGTCTGCACTAAATTCTCTAACCTTAATCTTATAGCCGCTCCCCGGCTGTCTTCCATATCCGATCACATAATAAGTAAAACCACCTGTCGTATATGTAAAATGAAATGCTTCCCTCTTTTGTTCATCGATCAGTTTGCCTAACTGTACCGGGATCACACTTCTTCTACAGACAACATATACAACCTTCTGTTTTTTCCCTCGTTCATCCTTTTTGATACATCCTGTCAAAATCACACATAAAATAATGCTAAAAATAAATATCCAGATTCTTTGTTTCATGGATCTCTATCCTTTTTATCATTTTATGCAAATAGATTTAAGATAATACTTCCCGGATCATTATCGGTTTCGTTGGTTTTTCTTCTATTATATGGTAGTTTTCTTTAAAATGAAGAACTGCCTGTTTTACTTTTTCTTCATCATTTCCATAAATCGTTGCAAGCACATCGCCTTTCTTCACAGGATCCGCAACCTTCTTTGAGAAAACAAGTCCAACCGTTGGATCGATCACACTTTCCTTCGTTTCTCTTCCTCCACCAAGGATCAAAGAGCAGATTCCCATTTCCTGTGCATCAATACTTCCGACAAATCCATCTTGTTCTGATCGTATTTCTTCTATAATATCTGCCTGTTCAAATAACTCTGGATGATCGATGTATTTCGTATCACCACCTTGTGCAGCAACAAATTGTTTGAATTTATCCAATGCTTTCCCACTTTGAATAGATTCCCGGACTCTCATAAGTCCTTCATCAAAATCCTTTGCTGCACCGCCAAGGATCAGCATATGCGAAGCCAGTGTCTCAATAAGCCCCACAAAATCATCTGGTCCATTGCCTTTTAATGTATCGATCGCTTCTTTGACTTCCAGAATATTTCCAACTGCCATTCCAAGAGGTTCATCCATATTCGTGATCACAGCTGTCATCTTCCTTCCGGCACTCTTTCCGATCTCTACCATCTCCTTAGCAAGTTGTATCGCATCCGACTCTTCTTTCATAAATGCACCGCTTCCGGTCTTTACATCCAACAAGATCGCATCTGCTCCTGCTGCCAGCTTCTTACTCATAATACTGCTTGCGATCAAAGAAATCTGATCCACCGTTGCGGTCACATCCCGCAATGCATACAACAATTTATCTGCTGGTGCAAGATCCTTCGTCTGCCCCATGATTGAAATACCAATTGAATTCACTTGTTCTTCAAACGTATCATCTTCAAGCTGTGTTGAAAATCCTGGAATACTCTCCAGTTTATCGATCGTACCCCCAGTATGACCAAGTCCACGCCCAGACATCTTAGCAACCGGGATTCCAAACGAAGCAACAATCGGTGTCAACGCCAAAGAAGTCTTATCTCCAACCCCTCCCGTACTATGCTTATCAACCTTGATCCCCTGAATCTGAGACAGATCAAGCATCTCACCACTTCGCGCCATTGCCATCGTAAGCTCATAAGTTTCTTCTTTATCAAGCCCTTGAAAACAGATCGCCATCAACAAAGCTGACATCTGATAATCCGGTATCCTGCCATCTGTGTATTCACGGATCATCCATTGGATTTCATCTTTCGTCAAAGGTTTCCCTTGTCTCTTTTTTAGTATCAGATCATACATTCTCATAGATTCGGCCTCCTTTGCTTTTTGTTATATATAGTATAACACAAAATTGTGATTTGTAGGTAGTGTTGCATGTATGAGTCAGAAACGCTATTCAAACCACAACACAGTGTGTATGTTATACGGTATTGGTTGATAATTTTTGTATTTGTTAACAGAAGGTAAAAAGACTTTTAAAGCACCGATTTAGCGAGATATTTTGGAATATAATAAACATCTGTCTACCACTACAAAAATTGAAAACCAATATCGTTTAACATACACACCCTTCCGTTTGAAAATTCTTAATTTTATACGAGAATGTCTTCAGGTATTCATAAAAACATAAAAAAAGATAGAGG
>PPYE01682003.1_pt1 | contig 11436 bp, 9 predicted proteins | sample 1559881 | NCBI WGS metagenome assembly PPYE01 (sample SAMN08240022, study PRJNA423297) | Human gut metagenome, whole genome shotgun sequencing project.
GCCACAGCATATCTCCAAGCCGGGATGATTCGACCAGTCCCGGACGCAACCGCTGACGCGGTCGTGGACGTACAGGGCGGAAGCGGGCGGCGAGTCCCGCGAACGCCGAAGGTTTCTTGTTTTGCCTGCACGTTTTGCCGGTGGCAAAACGTGAGCGACAGGAAAAATGAGGAACGCTCCAGGCTGGATGGAGCAAAAACAACCCAGCGCCCCATTGCGGAGGGGCAAGGTTCCGCAGAAAATTTATTGGGAGGGAATATAATTGAATAAGATCTCTAAGAAGATTGTAGCGCTGGCTACCATGGCAGCATTCGTGCTGACCCTCGTTCCAGCTGCTGCTTTCGGTGCTGCTGGTGACGGCACGGCATCTGTTCAGACTTCTGAATTCACAGTTGTGGATAAGAACGGCAATGCAACAGATGATATTACTGTAGATATCAATGAAGCTGTTACTGCTAAGTTTATTGTACGTGATGAAAATAATCAGGGTACTGATTTGGAATTGGGTACTGCACAGGCCGTTAAGATTTGGGCTGTTGATAATAAGACCCAGGAAATCACCGATGCATTACAGCTTAATCCAGTTGCAGGCTCTGCTTATAATGTGACAGAATCCTACAGAGATAATGTCTATAAGACCACTGCAGCTACTGACAAAAACAGCAGAATCTCAGTGTCTTTCACCCGTTCTGGTGACTACACTCTGTATGCTGGTGTAGGTGACATTACTTCTGATGGTAACATGGAGGCTGTTCAGAAAGTTGGCGGTACTCCTTCTGTTATCCACGTAGAAGCTGATGATGTAGTTTCTACTTCTGCAATGTTTGCGGGCGATCCAGATGTGTATACTGATGGTGATGAAGTCGATATTGATGCTACTAGCCTCATTACTAACGATATCGATTCTCTGACAGTTAGCGGTACTATCTATGATCAAAATGGTGAATATGCTGAAGGTGAAACGTTTACTCTGACTCCAAACAGAGATGAACTTAGCGTAAGCCCAGCAACCATTACTACTGATGCTTATGGCGCGTTCAAATTTGAAATCAGCGTTGCAAAAGCTGGTAATTACAAACTGTACATGAGCAATGAAGACATGGATCTCACCCTGAACATTCTGGGTAATCCAGCTGAACTTGAAAACATCAAGACCATCGCAGATAATGAAAAAGTTCTTCTCGCTGGGAATGATAAAGTTTTCAATGATAACTGTGTATCTGGTGGCAATGTAGTTGCAGGCTACATGGCTAAGGCCGTTCAGTTTGAAATTACTGATGAATATGATAGAGTTGTAAGCGAAGATAAGGCAATTGCTAATGAACCAGCGTCTGACAAGAATGGTAAAAATGGTCAGGCTCATGACAAATACCTCAAGGTTGAATCCAAACCAGACGATTCTGATCTGACTGCAAACGATCTTGTATTGGTGTGGAATTCTGGCGTTCAGGCTTACACTCTGAAATATGTAGGTACTGATGCTAGAAACGACCTCATCCCTGGTGAATATAAAGTTACTGTATCCCTGCTTTCTGGTAAAACAGCAACTGCTACTTTCACCACCGCTCTCTATGGTACAACTCAAGATGTAGTTCTTGATGTAACTGCAGTTGATCTTGACGGCGACTGGAACAACGAACTCAACGTCACTGATGAAGTAACTCTCGGTCAGGGCGTTCGTTACAGCGCTATGTATGTAGACGAAAATGGTATCGAAATTAAAGCTACTGGCGATATCCGCTATGGTGTTGATGGTAAGGCCGTAGCTAAGCAGTACTGGAATGGTGCTGTAGAAAAGTATGAATTCCAGACTAAAGAAGACATTGCAGCAAATGAATCTTTGCTTGGTACTGTAATCACTCTGACTGCATTTGATGAAACAGTTGGTAAGCTTGTTGAACAGGAAGTAACTGTAGTTGATTCTTATAACACCTATGATCTCGCATTCAGCGATGATCAGGGTCGCGCTAACGAAGAAAACGAAGTTACAGTTAGCGTTGTTGACGCTGATGGCGATGTAGTTGATGTTGAAGGTCGCGTATATGCATATGTAGCAGACCAAAGCAACGAAGATGCCAAAGTTGAACTTGGCGGCGTTGACGGCACACAGGTTCATGATGGGAAAGCTGACATCACCATTTTCGCTAATGAAGAAACCACAGTTGATGTTGTTGTAGCTGTTGAAGCCAACAACGGTCCAATCTATGCTGGTACTCTCGAATATACCATTGGTGATGAAGATCCACTGGCAGATCGTACCGTTGTTATGACCATCGGCTCCACCGATTATGTTGTAAATAACAGTATCGTTACCGGTGATGCTGCTCCATACATCGACAGCGCTTGGAGAACCATGGTTCCATTCCGTGTACTCGGTGAATCTTTTGGTGCAACTGTAGATTGGGATCAGGATGCTCAGTCTGTAACCTATGTTGTTGGTGACACTGAACTCGTGATGACCATCGGCGAAGAAACTTACACCATCAACGGTGAAGAATTTAATATGGATACTGCTCCAGTTCTTTCCGGCGATCGTACCTATGTACCAGTTCGTTTCGTAGCTGAAGGCCTCGGCTTCACTGTAACCCCACTCTATGATGCAGAAACCGGCCTGACCGCTTCTGTTGTATTCCAGAAGTAATCGTCTTTGACGATCACACTCTGACTGAGTGAATCAAACCCCGTGACGACATTTCGTTGCGGGGTTTTTTGTATATTGTGGAGCGAAAATTCTCCGGTGAGCGTGGGGATTTTGCGTTGCGTGCGGGACGGGGATGCGCTATGATGACGGTAGAAGGGAGGGATGGTTATGCTGTTTCGGGATCTGCCGGGTGTGACGACGTGTCGGTTTAAGCAGGGGGAGTACCTGCTGCGGCGCGGGGAGCCGATGCCGTATGTGTACTATCTGAAAAAGGGCGAGGTGAAGCGCGAGGTTTTGACGCCGTATGGTTCGGAGATGATCAACACGATCAAGGTTGGTGGTCAGATCACGGGTTCGATCGTGGGGCTGCTGGAAATCTACGATTCGCATTTTGACGGTTATTGTAGCGATGATTTTATCGCGATCGAGGATTGTGTGTGCTATCGGGTGCCGGTGGCGGTGTGTATGCGCTATCTTGGCGAGCATCCGGAGCTGTTGGCGGAGGCGCTGACGATCGCGACGGATCTCTTTGATGAGTTGGAGTCGCTGATGATGCACAAGCGCGATCTGAAGGCGCCGCAGCTGGTGAGTGAATTTTTGCTGACGCACGGGCTGGAGCGCGCGGAAGGTTTGGTGCTGCCGAAAAAATTCAACAATGTGGAGATCGCGAAGCATCTGAGTATGCACAGTGTGACGGTGTCACGGATCATGAGCGCGCTGAAGCGCGAGGGTGTGGTGGTGCGCACGGCGGCGGGATGGCTGTTGCGTGACACGGAGGCGCTGCACGAGTATCTGGACGGGACGCGGAAAATGAAATATGACTGAGTTTTTGCCAGCCTGTGGGGGCTGGCTTTTTTTCGCGCGAATTTTCGGGGAATTTTTGCAGAAAGTTTAACGGCCGTTATGGTTGGCGGGCGATGGATGGCATAAAATGAGCTTATCAAAGAAACGGAGGTAATTTTCATGGGCAGACCAACTATTTATCCTACGGGGACAACGATTTATGATCCGGAAAAGGCGTGGAACGGGTACACGCTGTTTCCGATCGACGACATTGGCGCGATCCTGATCGATATGAATGGGCGCGTTGTGAAGGTGTGGAAGGATTTCCAGGGATTTCCAAACAAGCTGCTGCCGGGCGGTTATGTGCTGGGATCGCTGGGCGCACGCGACAGCGCGTTTTCCTATCAGGACCAGACGGATGTGACGCAGCTGGACTGGAACGGCAATGTTGTGTGGAAATTTGACCACAAGGAATACATTGAGGACGAGGGCAAGGAGCCGATGTGGATGGCGCGCCAGCATCACGATTACCAGCGCGAGGGGAATCCGGTTGGCTATTATGTGCCGGGGATGGAGAGCAAGACGGACGGCGGCAACACGCTGATCCTTTGCCACGAAACGATCCACGATCACAAGATCAGCGACAAGCAGCTGTTGGACGATGTGTTCATTGAGGTGGACTGGCAAGGAAATATTGTCTGGGAATGGCATGTGAGCGATCATTTCCGCGAGCTGGGATTTTCTCAGGCGGCGAAGAATGTGCTCTTCCGCAATCCGAACCAGCATTTCACGAACAATGGTGAGCTTGGCGACTGGATGCACATCAATTCGATGAGTGTGCTGGGCCCAAATAAATGGTACGATGCTGGCGACGAACGCTTCAAGCCGGAAAACATCATCTGGGATGCGCGCGAAGCGAATATCCTGGCGATCATCGACAAGGAAACGGGCAAGATTGTCTGGAAGCTGGGCCCGGATTTCACGGAGACGAAGGAATCGCGCAAGATCGGCCAGATCATTGGTCAGCATCATGTGCACATGATCCCACAGGGGCTGCCTGGCGAAGGGAATATCCTGATCTTTGACAACGGTGGCTGGGCTGGCTACGGTCTGCCGGATCGCATGAGTGTCGACGGCACGAAGGTGGACAAGCGCGACCACAGCCGTGTGCTGGAGATCGATCCGACGACGCTGAAGGTGGTCTGGAGCTATGTGGGCAGCGACAGCGAGCAGGGAATGATGGGCCTGACGAACAACACGACGTTCTACAGCCAGCTCATCAGCGCGGCGCAGCGTCTGCCAAACGGCAACACGCTGATCACGGAGGGCTGCTTCTGCCGTCTCTTCGAGGTGACGCCGGAGAAGGAGATTGTCTGGGAATATCGTGCGCCGTTCGATCATCTGTCCAGAAGCCCATACATCTATCGCGCTTATCGCTATCCATACGATTATGTGCCACAGCTTGAAAAGCCTGTGGAAACACCGGTGGAACGCGTTGACTGCATGACGTTCCGCATGCCGGGCGCTGCGGAAGGGATGCTCGAAAACATTACGACTGTTCCGGAAGCGCTGGGCTACACGAGCGAAATGGCTGCCTGCGTCACGGAGGATGACGACGAAAACGCGGGCGATCTGTTCTGACGATTGCAAGTGGAGCGGGGGCGCTCCCCGCTTCGCTATATAAGGAAAGGAGAAAATCATGTCGAGTAATACTGTATTATGGGGACGCAGCCGCAATGATCTGATCAAACTGGCGATCACTGTGCTGCTGCCACTGTTTATTTTCCTGGTGCCGACGAACGATGTGTTCACGGCGGATTTTAGATTGTTCCTTGTCATCACACTCATCGCAATCATTTCTTTTGCTACCGATTCTCTGCCACAAACAGGCGTCGCGATCGCGCTGCCGGTGGCGTATGTGGTGCTCGGCATTGCGCCGGGGGATGTCGTTTTCTCAGCCTGGCTGAATTATGTGCCATGGATGATGATCGGCGCACTGATCCTGTCGTTGGTGCTGGAAAAAACACAGCTCATGAAGCGCATCGCTTATCACTGCATCCTGCTCACTGGGGCGAGTTACAAGGGCATTGTCATGGGGCTGATCCTGGCTGGCGTGATCATGAACCTTTTCATCATGGACAACTCGATCATTCCGATGGCGGCGCTGGCGTACGGTGTTTGCCGCGCGATGAATCTGAAACCGGGGCAGGCTTCTGCCGGGATCATGCTGGCGGCTGCGTTCAGCGCGCTGACGCCGATGAACTGGCTGTACAGCTCCAACCTGGCGATCCTCATCGGGCTGGGGCAGTCTTCCGGCGGTCCAGCGAGCATCGGCTGGTTCGAAGTTATCCAGCATCAGCTGCCAATGGTGCTCTACACTGTTGGGCTTGGTGTGCTCTGTCTGGTGCTGTTCCGTCCTGAAGAGCAGATCAACGGGAAAGATTATTTCCGCGGCGAACTGAACAAAATGGGCAGCATGAGCAAGGGTGAAAAAAAGGCGCTCGTTATCCTGCTGATCCTCTTTGCGCTGCTCGTCACCTCCAGCCTGACTGGGCTGGAACCTGGCTGGCTGTTCGCGATCGTTCCTTGCCTTTGCTTCCTGCCGGGCGTGGATCTGATGAACGACCAGGATGTGTACAAGATCAACTGGGGCTTCATTTTCTTCATCGCTGGCTGCTTGTCGATCGGTAACGTTGCCGGCAGCCTCGGCGTTGGTGCAGCGGTTTCGACGTATGCACTGCCTGTGCTCGAAGGAAAGAGCTACTATGTGTTCTTCCTGTTCTGCTGGCTCTTGTTCTTCCTCTGCAATTTCCTGCTCACACCGCTGGCTATGATGGCTGCGTTCACGCAACCGCTGACAGAGATCGCCATCAATCTCGGCATCGATCCAACGACGGTCTACTTCATCGTCACCAGTGGTCTGGACCAGATCGTCTTCCCTTATGAATACGCGCTGTACTTGCTCGTCTTTGCGTTTGGCATGATCAAGATGAAGCATTTCGTGAAGGCGATGATCTTCAAGATCATTTTGAACTTCGTGATCGTCTTTGCGCTGTTGGTGCCATATTGGAACATGATGGATCTCATCTACATTCATTGACGATGATCGGATCGCTGCCCTCCGCCGTTGACGGAGGGCAGTTTTTCTGGAGGTGAAGCTATGCGATCCCATCCTTATCAATGGCGGGCGCTGCTGTTGATGATGCTGGCCTGGTCGGTGATCGGGCTGGTGCACAACGGCATCTCGTTTCTCTTTCCGTATTTTTCCGAGACGTTTGCGCTGAGCACGGCGCACAATGGCTATCTTACAGGGACGCTCGCGTTTTTCTGGACACTGTCGATCCTTGTGAATGGTCCGCTGGCCGATCGCATTGGCCAGGTGCGGCTGATGGTGCCGGGATTGGTGCTGGGGGCTGTGGCCTTCGGGCTTTCGGCAGCAGTTGGTTCGGTGGCGCTGCTCTATGTGCTGACAGCGCTGGCTGGATTTGGCTGCGGCGCGATCGTGCCGGCGAGTTTGTCGTTTCTTGCTGAGCAGAGCGCGCCGGAAAAGCGCGGCCTCTTTTACGGCGCGGCGCAGTCGAGCTACACGCTGATCGGTTCGGCGATCGGTGCGGTGGTGTTCACGCGGCTTGCTGCGACGGCGGTTGGCTGGCGCGGGAGCTATCTTGTGATCGCAGGACTCTTGGCGCTGGGCGCGCTGCTGCTCTTTGTCTGCGGGCGTGGGATCCCGCGCAGCAGCGAGACGACGAGCGGTGACAAGCAGAGCTTTCGCGCGCTTCTGCGCCATCGCAATGTGGTGCTGAGCACGGTGCTGGCTTGTCTGGCGATGATGTGGTATTTCACAGTCGCTGCCTATACGATCCTCTATCTGATGGAAGCGCGGGCGCTTTCGGCGGTGGCTGCTGGCGCGATCTTCGCAGGATTTGGCGGCGGCGGATTCATCGGCGAATTTGGCGCGCCGTTCGTTTCCGACCGACTCGGCCGCAAAACCACCGTCGTTCTGGCGGCGGTGCTGGGCGGCGCGTGCTATGCGGCGTTTGTGCTGCTGCCGCTTTCGAGCCTGGGGCAGACGCTGGCGTTGGCGGGCGCGTCCTGTTTCATGAGCGGGGCGATGGCGATCTGCAATTCGGTGATCCCGAGCGAATCGGTGCCGGAATCGCTCGTCGCCAGCGCGACATCGTTCACGCCGGCCTGTGGCGAATGTATGGGCGGCGTGGTAGCGCCGGTCGTCGCCGGGATGATCTCCGGCGCGGTGGGAACCAGCCAGGTGATGCATCTGCTCATTTTGCTGCCGTTTCTTGTGGCTGGCGGCGTGCTCCTTTTGCGCGAAACGGCGCCGGCGGTGCTGGAACGCCGCCGCGCACGCTGAAAGATTTTGACCGCTGTTTCTCTGTTCTGCGGAGAGGCGGCGGCCAAAATTTTGCACAAAAACGAACATATGTTCTTGAAATCCAGGCGAAATCTGTGATACCATAGAGAAAAGCGAACATATGTTCGATTGGAGGTAGCGAGATGCAGCGCTGGTATGTGGCGATCGACCTGAAATCATTCTATGCCTCGGTGGAATGTGTGGACAGAGGGAAGGATCCGCTGGCGACCCATTTGGTCGTGGCGGATGCGTCGCGCACGAATAAGACGATCTGTCTGGCGGTGACGCCGAGCCTGAAGGCGATGGGCGTTGGCGGGCGGCCGCGATTGTTCGAGGTGAATCGTGCTGTCGAAGAGATCAACGCCTGGCGAAAAACGAAGGCGCGGGCGCCGCTTTCCGGCGCGTCGGCAGATGCGAAGGAATTGGACGAAAATCCGCGCTTGGCGCTGGAGCCGATCGTGGCGCCGCCGCGTATGGCGCGTTACATGGAGGTGAGCCTGCAGATCTACAGCATTTACCTGCGCTATATTGCGCCGCAGGATATGGTCCCGTATTCGGTGGACGAGGTCTTCATCGATGTGACGCCGTATCTGAGGACGTATGACATGGAGCCGTGGGAGCTGGCGCGTTTTCTCGTGGATAGGGTGCACGCGGAGACAAACATTACAGCGACGGCAGGCGTGGGCACCAATCTCTTTCTGGCAAAGGTGGCGATGGATATTCTCGCCAAGCGCATGCCGGCTGACGCCAAGGGTGCGCGGTTGGCGGTGCTCGATGAGCAGCATTTTCGCGAGACGCTCTGGGACCACCGCCCGATCACGGATTTCTGGCGCGTTGGGCGAGGCACGGCGCGCAGGCTGGAGAAGCTCGGCATCTACACGATGGGCGATATCGCGCTCTGCTCTGAGGGTGCGGAGGGGGCGTTTTATAACGAAGAGAAGCTCTACAAGCTCTTCGGCGTTGGCGCGGAGCTGTTGATCGATCATGCCTGGGGCTGGGAACCGGCGACGCTGGCGGAGATCCGCAATTATCAGCCACAGAACAACAGCCTGAGCTCCGGACAGGTGCTGCACGAGCCTTACAGCGCCGAAAAAGCGCGGCTTGTGACGCTGGAAATGGCTGAGCAGATGGCGCTGGATCTTGTGCGCAAGCATGTGCTCACCGACCAGCTGGTGCTCACGATCGGCTACGACGTGGCGAATATTGGCCCAGGCAGCACGTATTGCGGCGAGATCCACATCGATCATTACGGGCGCGCCGTGCCCAAGCGTGCGCACGGCACCGTCCATCTGGAACGCCACAGTGCGTCGTCGCAGGACATCATCACAGCCACGGCGGCGCTCTTTGACCGCATCGTCGATCCCTCGCTGCTGATCCGGCGCATCACCATCGACGCCTGCCATGTTCTGCGCGAGAACGACCGCCGTGCCACGCCGCGCCAGCTGAGCCTTTTCGACGCGCAGCCGCAGACAGAGAAAGACGTCCGTGCGCGGGAGCGGCGCGTGCAGGAAACGGTGCTCTCACTCAAGGCGCGATTCGGCAAAAATATCCTGCTGCGCGCCACCAGTCTTGAAGATGGCGCCACCGCCATGCAGCGCAATGCACAGATAGGAGGTCACAAAGCATGAACCCACGTTATGAAGCGATCTTGCACAAACCCCACCATGTATCCAAGCGTCATCCGCCGATGTCGCGCGAAAAACGCGCCGCTCAGTTTGCAGCGTTTTCGGCGCTCAGCGGCTACGACGAGCGCATCCGCGCGCTGGAGGAAGAAAGTCAGCGCGAGCCGGCGCCGGATTTCGATTACGGCGGACTATGAAAAAAGCGCAGTCCCTGCGACGTTGTGTCGCGGTGACTGCGCTTTGTTGTTATTCTTCTTTGTTCAGCACATCCTGCATGTAGACGGTGCCGTCGGCGAGATGTTTCCAGTAAACGTCGTTGCCATCGATGAGCATGTAGCTTTGCGGGCTGCCCTGCTTTGGCAGGGTGGTGGAGCCTGGGTTCATGTAGCGATGGGTGGAAAACGTTTCGTTGGCCGGAATGTGGGTGTGGCCGTGGAGCAGGATCGTGCGCGGAGTGGCCAGCGGCGGCAGGCTGTGGTTGTTGTAGCGATGGCCGTGGGTGACGAAAACCGGCGTGTTTTCGAGCCAGAGATAGGTGTAGTCGGCCATGCATGGGAATTCGAGCATCATCTGGTCGACTTCCGCTTCGCAGTTGCCGCGCACGGCGATGATGTGTTCCTTGTGTTCGTTCAGGAGCGCGCTGACGATCTTGGGATCGTATTCGCCAGGCAGATTGTTGCGTGGGCCGTGGTAGAGCAGGTCGCCGAGGAGCACGAGCATGTCGGCGCCTTCTGCGGCGAAACGCTCAAGCAGCTGGCGCGTGCAGGAGCCGCTGCCGTGGAGATCGGATGCGATGAGGTATTTCATGGAAAGTTCCTTTCTATATCATATGGTAGATTTTTTCGACGGATGGAAGCGCAGAACGAGCACCGTGGCGATGACGATGAAGATAATGAGCAGGAGATACATCATGCGGAAACCGAGCATGTCGCTGAGCGTGCCAGCCAGCAACGCGCCAAAACCGATGCCCAGGTCAAAGCCGATGAAGAAGGTGCCGTTGGCCGCGCCGAAACGCTCGCTTGGCGCGTTCATCACAGACAGGCTCTGCATCGTCGTCTGCGCACCGCCAAAGCCAGAGCCATAGAGAAAACCGCTCAAAAGGAGCATCGGCAGATTTTGCGCAAACGCCAGAAGCAGCATCGCTGCCAGCATGAAAACGAGGGATGGCAGCGTCGTCGCGATGACGCCGAAGCGGTCGATGGCGTGGCCGATGAAGGCGCGCACGAGCAGCAGCCCGATGGCGTAGATCGTGAAGAAATAGCCTGTGTTGCCGAGGCCGAGGGTTGTGCCATAGAGTGGCACGTAGGTTGTCACGGCGCTCATTGTGAGGGTGATAAAGCCCATGATCACCGCCGGCAGCACAGCGCTTTTTTCAAAAATATCGCGTTTGTCGCGCTTTTTCGACTGGCGCTCCACCGGCGTCTCCTGCTGCAGCGTGCGGTCGAATGGGAAGAAAAATCCCAACGCCAATGCCACCACGAGAAAAGCCGAGCTGATGTGGATCATGGTCGCAAAACCAACGCTGTCCATGAGCTCAACCGCCAGCGCCGGCGCCACAGCCAGCGCCAGCGACATCGACATGCCGAAGATGCCGATGCCTGTGCCGGTGAGGTGGCGCGGAATGATGTCCGTGGCGATCGTGGAGGTCGATGTCGAAGCGAAGCTCCAGTCGATCCCGTGGAGCACGCGCAGGATCAGGATCAATGCGATCGTCGTCATGAACGAGTAGCAGAAGATCAGCACCGCGAGCAGGATCATACTAATGAAGAAAACACCACGGCGGCCGAAATGGTCCAGCACATCTCCGGCGATCGGGCGGACGATCACCGAGCCCACCGTGAAAATACTGATGCAGACCCCCGTCATCGTTTCGCTGATGCCGAGATCCTGGAAATATAGCGGCAACGACGGGTTGATCATGTTGAAGCTGAGAAAGATCAGAAAATTGATGCCCATGATCATGATGAATGGGCGCGTCCAGAGCTTTTGTGCCATTATTTGCCCTCTCCTTCCTCAGAGGT
>PPYE01586966.1_pt1 | contig 11434 bp, 8 predicted proteins | sample 1559881 | NCBI WGS metagenome assembly PPYE01 (sample SAMN08240022, study PRJNA423297) | Human gut metagenome, whole genome shotgun sequencing project.
AATCACTTACCTTTTATAATTCCATAGTCTCTGAGTGGTTGAAGCAGCCGTCATAGTATGATGCAACTATAAAATAAATTATAAGAGCCTGTACGAAAACACCACAATGAACAGACATGCTTATGACGGCTGCTTCAACCACTCGGGGATACATAATCATATTGATATGAAACAAGAACAGCAATCGGAATTACTTTCCGATTGCTGTTTTTAATGCTTGTGCGAGCTGATCCGGGCAGGAAGTTGCCTTGAATCCGCAGTGGATTCCTTCTACTCTGTCAATGACTTCCTGAACATCCATTCCTTCTACAAGGCGCGCAATGCCCTGAAGATTGCCGTTACATCCTCCGGTAAAGTGTACATTTTTTACTTTATTGTCTTCGATATCAAATTCGATGTTCTGAGAACAGACTCCAGTTGGTTTGTAATGCATACTATCAGACCTCCAATTAAAAAATTCATTTGTATGTTATCAGAAGAATTATAGCAGACCTGTTTTGGAAATTCCAGAGGAAGTTTATTCACTTTCGTATGTCAGGATTCGAGTGTTTTTGTGGAAAAACGACAACATCTGAAAGTGGACTGTGGATAACTTTCAAAAACGCTCACGCCTTGAAAATCAAGGGAAAGGTGAAGTTTAAAAGGGGAAAAATCCAGGCGGGAAATCAGAGAAAAGAAGCATGGAAACAGACCGAATGTAGAATTATGTAGAACGGTTTTGCGGGCATCCTGGGGAGACTTGTTTTATAATGGCCACAGGCACACAATCGAACGAATTGTGAAAAAGACCATAAACAGGAGGTTTAACTATGTGGAAAGAAGCAGTAGCGGAGACGGGCATCATATTTTATCTGATGCTGGGAGTAGGAATTGTTGGGATACTTGCAAAGGGAATGAATTATGTGACTTTGCATAAGCTGGTGAATGCGGCCGGGAGTATGTCAAAGAGTACACACAAACTGATGAAGCTTGTTCGTGCAAAATACGAACATGCCTGTATGGTACATGACAGAGTAGAAAATGTGAATGCATTTGTAGAAAAATACATTTATGAGTACAGAGGGTTTTTCCTGAAAATACATACCTGGAGACAGATCCAGATTCAGTCGATCTGGTTTGCGGGAATTCTGGCGGCGATTGGAGCTGTGGGACATTTCATGGCGCATGGATTTTGTGAGCAGGTGTATCAGTATGGTGCGCTTGGGGTAGCAGAGATGGTAGCGTTGTTTGTAATCAGCCAGCTTTCCGATGAATCGTATAAAATCGAGGCGGCGGAGAACTACATGGTGGATTATCTGGAAAATGTGTGTGCACACCGATACAAACGGATGCGTAAAAATGAAAAAAATCTGGAGGTAATCCGTACGGAGGCAGGAGAATCCCAGAAATTATCCGGCGCCCAGAAAGCATCGCAGAGAGCGGCGGCTGTGGTGAAGAAACAGGATGAGGAGCTTGCCATCAATATAGAGGAAGAACCGAAAAAATTCAAGAAAGAACTGGAGAAGACGATGGAAAAAGAGGATCTGGAAGAACCGGCGCTCAAAGAGGAGGCGATTCGTCAGATTTTGGAAGAATTCCTTGCCTAACAAAGTCAGATTTGATAAAATGGGCTTGTAAATTTATAGAAGTTAGAGAGGAAGGATAAACAATGGCTAATAAAGTAACATTTGATTATTCAAAAGCAGCTGGTTTTGTTCAGGAGCATGAAATGGCATATATGAGTGAGCTTGTGGCACAGGCAAAAGAGAAGCTTGTGGCAAAGAGCGGAGCAGGAAATGATTTTCTTGGATGGATCGATCTTCCGGTTGATTATGATAAAGAAGAGTTTGTACGTATTCAGAAAGCAGCAGAAAAGATCAGAAAAGATTCAGAAGTACTTCTTGTGATCGGAATCGGTGGATCTTATCTCGGAGCGAGAGCTGCCATTGAATTTCTGGGACATTCTTTCGCAAATGTGGTATCCAAAGAGATCAGAAAATCTCCGGAGATCTACTATGTAGGAAACAGCATCAGCAGTACATATATCAAACATCTGATCGATGTAGTGGGAGACAGAGATTTTTCTATCAACATGATCTCAAAATCCGGAACAACAACAGAGCCGGCCATTGCCTTCCGTGTATTTAAAGAGATTCTGGAAAAGAAATACGGAAAAGAAGAAGCAGCAAAGAGAATTTATGCAACAACTGACAAAGCAAAAGGTGCACTGAAGAACCTTGCAACAGAAGAGGGATACGAGACATTTGTAGTACCGGATGATGTAGGAGGACGTTTCTCTGTCCTGACAGCAGTTGGTCTGCTTCCGATCGCAGTAAGTGGTGCTGATATCGAGAAACTCATGGAAGGTGCAGCAGCAGGAAGAAAAGAAGCTCTGGAGAATGATTTCGCAGAGAACGGAGCACTTCAGTATGCCGCGATCCGTAACATTTTGCTTAGAAAAGGAAAGACGATCGAAGTTCTGGCAAACTATGAGCCAAGCCTTCACTATGTATCTGAGTGGTGGAAACAGCTTTACGGAGAGAGCGAAGGAAAAGACCAGAAAGGAATCTTCCCGGCATCTGTAGATCTGACAACTGATCTGCACTCTATGGGACAGTTCATTCAGGATGGAAACAGAATCCTGTTTGATACAGTTATGAATGTGGAGACATCCAAAGAAGAGATCATCATCAATGAAGAGCCTGTAGATCTGGATGGACTGAACTATCTTGCAGGAAAAACAGTTGATTTCATCAACAAGAGCGCGATGAACGGAACAATCCTTGCTCACACAGATGGTAATGTACCGAACCTGATCGTGAACATTCCGGAACAGAACGAATACTATCTGGGACAGTTATTCTACTTCTTCGAATTCGCATGTGGAATCAGCGGATATCTGCTCGGTGTGAATCCATTCAATCAGCCGGGAGTTGAGAGCTATAAGAAAAATATGTTCGCACTCCTTGGAAAACCTGGATTTGAAGCAGAGAGAGAAGAGCTGTTGAAGAGACTGTAATAGGAAAAGAATAAAGTAGGACAAGTAGAAAGCCTCCGGCGGGGAAGATAAGATTCTTTCCCCAGCCGGGGGCTTTTTCATTGCTGTATTTTAAAAATTCTGTTTTTATATTCTTTTGGAGAAATACCATATTGTTTTGTAAAAGCTTTGTAAAAAACGGAATAATCAGAAAATCCACATAGTTCAGGCAATTTTTTTAATGGTGTTTGACTGGAAATTAAATTTTTAGCTTCGATCAGGCGGCGTTGTGTAATATACCGATAAAGGCTCAAACTGATCTGTTTACTGAACAATTGATTGATAGAAGATTCACTGACCAGAAAGTGAGCTGCAATTCGTTTAGCACTTAATTCTTCGGAAAGATGATTTTCTATAAAGTGAATGATCTCGTCCAAAAGAATGGTTTTTTCCGGCTTTAGAGGATTTATTTCATGAGAATTTAAAAATTGATGAAATAAAGTAACGATTTGCGCAGACAAACCGATCTTATAGAGTTCTGCACCCGAAAAATCAGGAGGGATGTTTAATATCTTTTCGTAAAGTTCTTCCACCTGATATAGAATATTTCCGGATAGAAGGAATACATTTTGCGGTAGCAAACAGGACGCTTTTTCTATTGGATTGTTTTTCAAAAGGTCCATATATTGATGATAGATTTTATTGCTGATCCACATCACAGTTCTGCGGTAAGGTTCTGAAAGCTGTTCCAGATAAAGCGGACAGTGGCTGACACCGGGAGGAATGCATACAATGGAATTTTTAACCAGATGATAACGGGTGTTGCCGACCATATATTGCAAAGAACCACTTTGACAAAATAAAATTTCAAAAAAAGTATGGCTGTGTAAATCTACATTGTCTTTCGAGTAACTGATATCTTCATGTACATCCACATAGTCGCTGTCCATTTCTAATTCCTGATAAGTAATGGAATCGATGGAAAATGTGGGGTCATTTAATAATAATTTAGCTTCGTGAAGTTTCATAAAAATCCTCTCATGTTTTTGTGCAAATAATATAAAACGATAAAATTAAATGTTAGATTTGCAATGTAATTTGATGAATTTGCAATATAAATTGCAATTATTATAACTTATAATTAAGATAACACAAATCACGTGAATTGAAAAGAAAAAGAAAAGAGGATGAGCAGGATGGAGAAAAAACAAATTCGCCCCTTCGGAGTGAAGGATGAAATAGGGTATGTATTTGGGGACATGGCAGGCAGCTTTGTAAATTTATTTGTAGATGCATACTTTCTAATTTTTTGTACCAATGTATTGGGAATCAGTGCAGGATGGATGGGAACGTTATTTTTAGTAGCCAGATTATGGGATGCAATCAATGATCCGATTATGGGATCTTTCCCAGATCGTTGGATGATCGGAAAGTCTGGAGATAAATTTAAACCGTGGATCAAGATTTTTATGCTTCCACTGGCATTATCTGGTGTGCTTTGCTTTTTTAATGTTCCATTGGAAGGGATTGCACTTCATGCTTATGTAGCATTTGCATATGTGCTGTATGGAATGAGCTATACAGGAACTTCCATGCCATTTGGTGCGATGGCAAGTGTAGTAAGTGATGATCCGATTCAGAGAAGTAAACTCTCCAGAGCAAGAAGTATCGGCGGAACGATTGTAGGAATCGTAGGGCTTTCAATTGTTCCGGTTGTCTGCTTTGACAAGCAGAGCAATATTCTTCCGGAACGTTTTACACTAATCGCGGTAATCTTCGGTGTTTTAAGTATTATCAGCTATTTTGTTCTGCTGAATTTTACACAGGAGCGTATTCGACAGAATTCTGAAAAAGCAGAGAAATTTAATTATGGAAAAGTATTAAAAGCAACCGTACACAACAGACCATTGATCGGAGTTATGGTGGCAACATTAGGAAGTATGCTCTTTATCACTGGATCAAACCAGGTAAGAAGCTACATTTTTAAAGAGTACTATGCAAGAACAGATGTAATGTCTATTATCAGTCTTGCGACAATCCCGATTTTGGTGATCTGTTTCCCATTGGTTCCGAAATTGGTAGCAAAGTTTGGAAAAAAAGCAACTTTAATGGCAGCCATTGTTTCCAGTACAATCTTTAGTGTCATCCCGGTTGTCATGGAAATTAAAAATGTATATATTTATTCTGCATTGGTTGTGTTGGGAACGATTGGACAGACGGTATTTACAATGTTGATCTGGGCGCTTGTTACAGACTGTCTGGATTACAGCGAATGGAAATTTAATGAAAGAAGCGATGGTTCTATGTATTCTTTATATACATTTAGTAGAAAAATAGGTTCGACCATTGCCTCTACAGGAGTTTCTTTCGGATTAGCAGCAATCGGATTTGTTTCCGGTTCCAATGTAGTACAGACAGCGGAAGCAGTGAATGGAATTTATTTCCTGGTCAATAACAGATGTATGCAGAATTAAAGGCAAAATAAAGTACAGAAAATGAGGCTGAGTATGCTATGAAAAAAATAGATATTCATTTACATGCAGCGCTAGATCCGGTTCCGGGAACAGAAAAATTCAAGATATCAACAGGCGAAGAAATGCTTGCTCATCTGGAAGAGCTTCAGATTGAAAAAGCGGTTGTTATGTCATCCGGAGAGACAGAAGGAGCAATGGCTTCTGTCTCCGGAAACCAGAAATGCAGAGAACTGGCCAGAAGATTTCCTGAAAAATATGTATGGATGTGTAATCTGGATGAAAATTGTGAAGAAACCATTGAAGAGAGGCTCAGGGAATATCAAAGGCAGGGAGCGGCAGGGATTGGTGAATTTATGATCTGCAGAAAAATAAACCATCCGTTTATTCAGGCTGTATTTCAGGCGGCGGAAAAACTGGGAATGCCAATCCTGTTTCATATGAGTCCGCAGGAGGGATATGAATATGGCATTGTCGATGAACCGGGACTGCCGATGTTGGAAGAAGCTTTAGAAAAATATCCCGGGTTAAAATTCATAGGGCACAGTCAGCCGTTCTGGCATGAAATCAGTCAGGATGCGAAGCCGGATCTGAAATCTCGAATGGAATGGGGCAGAGGTCCTGTCAGGGAAGGCGGCAGATTGGTCTGTCTTATGAGAAATTATAAAAACTTATACGCAGATCTGTCTGCAAACAGTGGCGGATGTGCTATTATGAGAGATGAAAAGTTTGGTTTACAATTTTTGGAGGAATTTCAGGATCGTCTGATGTTCGGTACAGATATGGTAAATACGGATATGGTATTTCCATTGGGAGAATGGCTGGACAGACAGTATCAGGAAGGAAAATTATCTGCACAGGCCTACCGGAAAATTTGTTTTGAGAATGCCAAAAAGATATTTCAGTTATAAGAGGAAAGGTGAAAAATGAGAACAAGAATTATACCGAAGATGTTGAATGATGAAGTGGAAGAATATCTTACACGAAATGATATTGTGATCGTTCCGGTCGGAACTGTGGAAATGCACGGGGGATTTCCTCTGGATTCGGAAACCGTAGTCAGTGAAGCGTTTGCACTTAAAATGGCGGAGGCATGTGACGGACTTGTATTAACTGGTCTTCCATATTTTTATGCAGGAGCGACTGCAAGTGGAAGAGGAACGGTTCAGGTCAGCATTCAGGAAGGAATTCGTTATCTGACAGGAATTGCGGAAAGTCTTTTACGCCAGGGATTTAAAAGACAGATTTATATCAGTGCACATGGTCCGGCACATATGACAGTGAGTCCGATGGTAAGAGATTTTATGGATAAAACAGGAACTCCGATTTTGTATATGGATATGATCATGCAGCTGATGAAAAACGGACAGGATATTTTTAAATCAGCAGATACCTTCCATGCAATTACAGTGGGCGCTTATGATATGCTGGGCAGATTGGAAGATGTACCGCTGACTACAAAATATGAACATCAGGAGAAGCAGACTTGTGCGGAATTTGATGATATTTTTGCACTTGCATATCAAAGTGGTTCGATCGGATATTATTTTGGAGATCCGAAAGACCACATGAGTACACCGTCAATTCCTACGGAAGAAAGACGTAAAGAACTGGCTGAGGAAGGAAAAGAGACAATTCAGGTTCTTGTGGAACGGATGAATGTGCCTCATATTGCAGAACAGATGAAAAATCTGGAAGCATATAATCAGGAAATTGCAAAACGCTGTCCGTGGGTTCCTTTTGCACAGGAGTAATCGTAAGGAATCATCAAGTGTTCCATCATGAGTTGGCAGCCGGTGCACTTGCTGTAAAAAAAGAGAGAATGTTCTGAAAAACATGATTCAGGACATTCTCTTTTTTTACAAATAAAAGGGCGAAATATATAAGGTAAAACGAGAATATATAGTCGGAGATGGACGGAAGCAGTAACAATTGCAAAGTAGGGTAAAGATCTCGTGAAATGGTGAAACCTGGGAATTGACAAAATTATACGGGGGGGGGTAAAATGTACTGTGGAGGAGAAGATACCGCCGAGAATTCAAAGATAGAAGACAAAGCGGGGAAGGAGGATACAAATGAAAAGGAAAAGTGTTTTGGCGATTCTGTTGTCAACAGCATTGACAGTGAGCACAGTGACACCTGTGACTGCAGTGGCAGCAGAAGAGCCAGTTTTACAGACAAGTCAGGAAGAACTGCCGGCAATCACTGATGTCGGTACAGAAGTGAATGATTTAGTCGATGTATCATTGGAACAGACCGACGAAGCAGCCGGTAATTTCCGGATTGTTTTTACACCTGACAAAGAGATGGCAGATCAGTTCACCAAATTTACAGGAAAGATTTGGATTGGATCTGAGCAGGATGTGAAAACTGCTGAGGTAAAAGAAGCAGTGCCGGTTTATGACTTCACAGGTCAGAATATTGAAAAGTACGTAATTGATGTGGAGCCACAGAAAGAGGGAGAGCTTCATTATTATATTCAGCCATCTGTATTTATAGGAGAAGAAGAGATTGAGCTGGAGTGTCTGGAGACAACAGTTGTGAGAGAGGCTGCAAAGGAAGAGGCAGCTCCTGTATCGGAAGAAACGCAGGAAGCAGAGATTGAGAGCAGAAGCAGCCAGATGGAGATTACAGCGAGTGTGAATGCTTCTGAAAAGAGTGTTCAGATCACGGCATCCGGGGTAGAGGGCGAGATTTCAAAAGTACAGTTTCCTGTCTGGAGCGAGTAGAACGGACAGGATGATATCGTTTGGTATGCCGGAGTAAAGCAGGAGGATGGAACATGGACTGTTTCTGTGCCGGTGAAAAATCACAAGTCCACAGGAAATTATGCTGTTCACGTATATGGCATCAAAGATGGAAAACAACAGTTTTTAAAAGCGACTTCATTTTCTATTTCGGCACCGACTATGGAACACATGTCAGCGGGAGAGATTTCTTCAAATGAAAGCTTCCGTGTAGAATTGCAGGGAGTTTCCGCGGTCAGTGGGGTACAGAAGGTGATGGTGCCGGTATGGAGTCAGAAGGATCAGAGCGATCTTGTATGGTATGAGGCAAAGAAGGCGGCATCCGGCACGTATTATGCGGATGTGAAATTGAAGAATCATCAGTATAATGAAGGAACTTATTCGATTCATGCTTATGTAATAGACGAAAATGGAATCCAGTCTTTTGTAGGAGGTATAGAAAAGAGCGTCAGCAAAACCGCCGGTAACTATTCTGCAGAAGAAAAGGGTGATTCCTGGAAAATGACGCTGTCAGACGCTTCTGTTCCAGGAGGGATCAAGAGCATTAAATATGCGGTCTGGAGCGAAAAAAACGGACAGGACGATATTGTCTGGTATGAAAGTGAAAAGAAAGGCGGCAGTTATACAGCAGAAGTAAAACTGAAAAACCATAAATCACTGGGAACATATATTGTTCATGTTTATGCAGAAAACAAAGCAGGAAAAATGATCATACTGCAGGCAAACACATTTTCTGTGCAGTCGCCGAAAGCCGGAAATGTAGAGATCACATCCAAGGATATCAATAAAGGAACCTTCACAGTGAAGGTATCTGGCATTACGAATTCGAGTGCCGTAAGAGAAGTCCTGGTTCCGGTCTGGTGTGCAGCGGATCAGAGCGATATTAAATGGTACACAGCTTCGAGACAGAGTGATGGAAGCTATGAAGCAGAAGTCAACATTAAAAATCACAAGTATCATGCAGGAACTTATACTGCACATATTTATTTCAAGGATATCACAGGAGATATGAATTTTGAAGGAAGTACCTCGTGTGAGATGCTGTTTAAAGCGGGGGATCTGAGTGTCAAAGATACAGATGGAACACAGAAGAGATATCAGGCTTCCATAAAAAATGCAGAGATTCCGGGTGGAGCAAAGGAAATCTGTTTTGCAGTTTGGAGTGAGACTGGCGGACAGGATGATATTGTCTGGTACACTGCAAAAAACGGTACTGCAAATATTGAGATCAAGAATCATAAAACAGCAGGAAAATATAATGTTCATGCGTATGCAGTTGCGCCAAACGGAGATATGATCTTCCTGAAAGGAACAACATTTAATGTAGATGCCATGCCAGGCGCAAGTTCCGTGCAGGCGAGCAATATTGATGGAGAAAAGGGAACTTTTAACGTAAAGATTTCCGATATTTTGGCGCCGGCAGGGGTTTCCAAGGTGGAAGTTCCGGTCTGGTGTGCAGGAGATCAGAGTGATATCAAATGGTATACTGCGAACAAAAACTCAGATGGCACATATTCTGTAGATGTCGAGGTGAAAAATCATAAAAATCACTTTGGCACGTATCAGGTACATGCCTATGTAACAATGGAAAATGGGATTCGGGGATTTGTTGGAGCTACAACTGCATCCATCAGTGCGAAAAATTATATTGCAGTAGAGACGATAGATGCCTCCACTGTGAAGGTTACCGTGTACAATCCGAATAGTGGAAATGTAGAGAGTGTAGAATTTCCTACATGGAGTGAGACTGGCGGGCAGGATGATATTGTCTGGTATCAGGGAACAAGAAATCGAGATGGCAGCTGGTCAGCAACGATTTCTGCAGATAAACATCAGGATGGCGGAAAGTTTATCACTCATGTGTATGCGAATTATCAGGGACAAAAGATCGGAATCGGAGCTGTGTCCTACAATCTGGTATCAGGTGCGGCTGCAAGAGTAAACAAGCACGTCAATAATATTTATAATCAGGTTGGAAGGGATCTGAATGCGTGCTACTGGTGGTGCGTGAACAATCTCAGTTATCAGACTCTGCCGATTCATGTAACACCTCCGGCAGGATATACAAGAGATCAGTGGTATTCCATTATGGCATTTGAGCAGCACAGAGGAAACTGCTTTGTGTATGCGGCGGCATTTTATCAGCTTGCCAAAGGCCTTGGATATGACGCGCAGTATGTAGAGGGACAGGTTGGAATGGCAGCAGGAGGGTACGGTCCTCATGGATGGGTGATTATCCGCATGAATGGAGCATCCTACATTTGCGATCCGGAAGCACAGGATGAAATAGGAAGATACAATTTCTATATGCAGCCGGTCGGAAATACCGTACTGCAATATAAGTGGTAGCGAGGGTATTTTATGGTTTTTAGTTCGATGACATTTTTATGCGTGTTTTTCCCGGTTGTATTTGCGTTGTATTATATACTGCCGGGGCTGCGGGCAAGAAACGTATTGCTGATCCTGGCGAGCTTATTGTTTTATGCATATGGAGAACCGGCCTATGTGCTGCTGATGATTTTCAGCATCGTAATGAACTACTTCTTTGGAAGAATGATGAATACAAGAAATGCAGGGCTGCGAAAAGCAGCCCTGTTGATCGCAGTAGTCATTAATATCGGGCTGCTGGTCGTATTTAAATATACAGACATGATCCTAAGGACGATCAATCAGCTTGCGGGTACACAGATCCCAATGACAGAAATTGCATTGCCGATTGGGATTTCATTTTTCACGTTCCAGGCGCTTTCCTATGTGATTGATGTCTACAGAGACGAAGTACAGTCGCAGAAAAGTGTATTCAATGTGATGCTGTATGTTTCATTTTTTCCACAGCTGATCGCCGGTCCGATCGTAAAATACCACGATATTCAGAAGCAGATTGAAACGCGTAAAACGGATGTTCAGGAAATTGCAGAAGGCTTCCGGAGATTTACGATAGGACTGGCAAAGAAAGTGTTGATTTCAAATACGGTCGCAATTGCAGCGGACGGTGTGTTCAATTCTCAGATCGGGGAGATCAACATCGTGGCAGCATGGATCGGAGCGATTTCTTATATGCTTCAGATTTATTATGATTTCAGCGGATACAGTGATATGGCAATCGGAATGGGGCATATGTTTGGATTTCATTTCCAGGAGAACTTCAACTATCCTTATATTTCAGCAAGCATCAAGGAGTTCTGGAGAAGATGGCATATTTCTCTTTCCACATGGTTTAAAGAATATTTGTACATCCCTCTCGGGGGAAACAGAAAAGG
>PPYE01777419.1_pt1 | contig 11430 bp, 6 predicted proteins | sample 1559881 | NCBI WGS metagenome assembly PPYE01 (sample SAMN08240022, study PRJNA423297) | Human gut metagenome, whole genome shotgun sequencing project.
GCTTTGGACAGCCTTTTCGCCCGCCCTGTTCATGACATGCAAGCTTTATCAGGTCCTCTTCTGTCACCTGATCTTCCGGCTGTTTTCCAAGAAGCTCTGCCGCCTTTTCACTTCGAAAGCAGATTTCTTCCAGCTTTTGATTCAAAGCGTCCATTCCATAAACAGAAAATACATGTGTTGTCTGTGGCAGGAGCACAGGTTCTTGTTCTCCCGGTACTTTTAACGGCAGCATCCTTGCTCCGTCCGCTTCAACAAGTAATGGCACATTCCAGCTTTCTATCTCTGCCAGAATCAACTCCGGAACGCAGCTCATTTTCCCTTTTTTCGCTCTTGCCCCAATCCAGGCCTGTCCATATTGTTCAAGGCATTCCTTCACTCGTTCAAGCAGCTCGTTCCCTTTACTAATCCACTCTTCCTCTTCAGCCACACAACTCCATGGAGTCGTCTCTTCTCTCATATGAGTTGTTGTAAAAACAATTGCCTTTTTCCCCATCAGCGCATACTCTTCTGCAAGCCTTCTCAATGTAGAGGTCTTTCCTCCCGCACCGACAGCAGCTATCATCGGACATTCTGTATCGTCAGGCTTTACTACCGATAAGAAAGAGTCTGCTTCACAAAGTCTGTCATCTCTGAAATAGCTTATCATTTTACAGATCCCTTCTTTCTATATTTCTGCGTCTTTTGAAAAGAAGATAGCCCACAGGCAGATGCCTGTGAGCTATCTATCTCACATATTATCACTCTGGTCTCACTCAATTTCCACCGGAGCAATCTCACATAAACCTTCTGCTATTATCTTAACAGATATGTGTAGTCCTTGCAAACAGTCTCCATTACTTTCTGAAGTGCTTCCGGAATCTTTGTCTCTTCTCTAAGTGTCCAGTCGAGGATCTCTCCACAGAAACGAACCTTGCAGTGCACTGCATCTTTATCCAGTACTGTGAATCCCTGATTCTTGCTGTCTGCCATATCGTTCTCGTCCATGAATAATGTGAATTTATCCAGGTACGGAGCACTGTCGTACGGACAGAAGCTCTTACAGTTACCACACTCATTACACATGTAATCTACGTGGATGATCTGATGTTTCTCCAGTCCCGGAACCTTGATTGCTACATTTGCTCTGTTCGGGCAAACTTCCTTACAATTCTCACAGATTCCTGCACAGTTAAGACATCTCTTAGCCTCTGTGCTGTCTTCGCGTACGTCTTCGAGGTTACCCTTTCTCTCGTATACAACAGCTTCATCTGTCTCTGCATCGAAATCTCTTACAAGAGTCTCTCCGATCACTGCCTGAGCAGCTTTGAGACCATCACGGATACCTTCTACTACTGTAGCCGGTCCGCCAAGTCCGTCACCAACAACGTAAACGTTTTCTACGTTTGTCTCTAATGTCTCTTCATTTACAAGAGCACGTCCTCTGTCATTTACGTTGATTCCATTTGCCTCGTAAAGAGCAGTCGGAACTTTTTCACCAACAGCTGCGATCACTGTATCAGCCGGGATCTCTTTGAGTTCTCCTGTCTTAACAACGCCTCTTCTTCCAGAAGCATCCATATCGCCAAGAACCATAACTTCGCAGATCAGTTTTCCATTCTCAAGTTTAACAGGAGAAAGGAGTTCCATGAATTCTACGCCGTCCTCTACTGCCATTACCAGCTCTTCTTCGTCTGCCGGCATATAGCGTTTTGTTCTTCTGTATACAAGATATACATGTTCAACGCCTGTTGTACGTTTTGCTGCTCTTGCTGTATCCATTGCTGTGTTACCACCACCGATAACTACAACGTTCTTACCGATATCAAGTTTTCCGTCATTTGCCTTGAAGTCAGCCAGGAACTCGAGTGCATTCTTAGCTTCGCCCTGCTCAAGTCTTAATACTCCAGGCTCAGAAGCTCCTACTGCAAGGATCACTGTTGTAAATCCTTCTGCTTTCAGTGCTGCTGTATCTTTTACTTCTGTGTTCAGACGAACTTCAACGCCCATCTTCTCAAGAAGTGCTGCATCTTTATCAATAGATGTTCCCGGAATTCTGAACTCTGGGATCACGTGGCGAACAACACCACCTTCGTATCCGTTCTGAGCTGCCTCAAGCTTCATCTCACGGATATGTACCGGTGACTCATAGAAGTTACGTGTACATTTGCCCATACAAGCATGTGCACAGATTGTTCCTGTAATGAATGGAAGTGGATTCTTCTCTGTGATAACATCCATAGCTTCTTCATATTTACCAGCTTCTACAAGCTGCAGATATGTTGTGATATCCTGGTGGATCGGGCATCCTTCTTTACAAGGAGCGATGAAGCAGTCGATCAGCGGAACCTGTTTGTTGATCTTTCTGGACGGAAGCGGTTTTACAGCCTTTACATGATATGGGCTTGTCTTTGCTTCCTCAACCAGTTTCTCTGTCTTGGCAGCGTCGATACCTGTGAATACAACGCCTTCTTTCTCAAGAAGTCCTGCAATCTGGCAAAGTCTGTCATATCCGCCTGGTTTCAGGATTGTTGTAGCCATTGTTACCGGCCAGATTCCTGCATCGATGATTCCCTCGATGTTATGGAAATCAGCACCACCTGAATAGGAGATTCTCAGTTTTCCACCGAAATCTCTTGCCAGCATATTTGCTACGGAGATGGAAAGTGGGTACAGAGATTTTCCTGACATATACATCTCTTCACTTGGAAGTTCGTTCTGTTTTACATCAACCGGGAATGTGTTTGTGATCTTCACACCAAACTCCAGGTTTCTTTCCTGACAGACAGCAATCAGTCTGTTCAGCATCGGAACAGCATCCTCGTACTGCAGGTCGTCTTTGAAGTGGAAGTCACCGAATGCGATATAATCGTATCCCATGTCATCCATTGTCTTTCTTGCATACTCGTATCCAAGAAGTGTCGGGTTACATTTGATAAATGTATGGAATCCCTTTTCTGTGATCAGATACATTGCGATCTTCTCAATTTCTTCCGGAGGGCATCCGTGAAGTGTAGAGATTGTAACAGAATTACAGATATCACCGGAAATGCTTTCGATATCTTCTGCTGTCACTTTCTCGAACAGGTCAACATGCTCAAGAAGATAAGCCTTGCAGTGCTTGAAAATCTCTGAATCCTGTGCATGCTGCATTGTGTTCAGGAATGTGTCAACCTTCTCTGATTTGATTCCGGCAAGATCATATCCAACACTGATGTTGAACTGGAATCCGTCCATGCTTCCAAGTCCGAATTCTTTTGAGATCACTTTCAGAAGGAACCATGCTTTGATGTACTCCTCCATTGCCTGTGGAACAAACAGCTCTGTAGACCACTCACAGTTGTAGCACTCGTCATCAGCCTTAATACATGGTCTGTTGATGCATGCTGCAAGCTCGTCTCCGTCCATTACCTGAACTGTCTTCAGCTCGAAGAAACGGCTTCCTGTGTAGTAAGCTGCGATAATATTCTGTGTCAGCTGAGTGTTTGGACCTGCTGCCGGTCCGATTGGTGTCTCAAGATCGCGTCCGAAGATTGTGCGGTTGAACTTGCTGTCCGCATGATATGGATGACGCTCTCCAAATACTGTTCCATTCTCTTTATACTCTGTCAATGTCCAGTTTAAAAGCTGTTCAAATGACATAGGTCTCATAATTTCACTCATACTTTTTACCTCTCTTTTTTCTTTTATCACGGAAAACCTGCCATCGGCAGGTTCTTCCGTAATGATTAAATCTTTGAAATCTCTGACAGATCATTCCCCAAGAACCTGTCTTTTCTCAAAGATCTGTTTCCTTTTATTTTGCCTCCGGCTTTGAATCTTTCGGAAGAACCAGATTCAAAATAACTGCAAAAATTGTCGCCAGTACAACCGGTGATGATGCAAATGTGTTATTGATGATGGACTGGAAGTTCTCAAGTCCCATTGTCATTCCTAATCCATCGTAAATTGTTGATGTCATCTGATTTAAGCATCCGTTACTTAAGGATACACCCATACCGATTGCAATAGATAATCCTGCAACTGTTGTATTTCTTGTAGACATACCTTCACTTACAAGAAGCTTGATACCTGTCATTGCGATACCTGCGAATACAGATGCTACTGCTCCACCAAGTACACACTGAGGAATTGTTCTCAGAAGTGCTGAAAATTTCGGAATCAGTCCTGCAATCAGAAGGATAAATGCTGAAAGTGAAAATACCTTTCTTGCTACAACTTTTGTAGAACCAACAATACCTACGTTCTGGCTGTAAGTTGCTGTCGGAGGACATCCGAAACATGCACTTACGATATTACTGATACCATAACCGATGATACCACCGTTGAGCTCCTGGTCAGTAGGAAGACGATCCATACCACCACTTGTTGTAGCGGAGAAATCTCCCATTGCCTGAATGGAATTGACAAGGAACAAAATCGCCAGCGGGATAATCGCTGAGATATCGAATTTTACACCGAAAGCGAACGGTTGTGGAAGCTGGAACCAACCTGCGTTTGAAAGTGCTGAAAAATCAACCATTCCAAAGCACAATGCAAGTACATATCCACAGACCAGACCGATCAGGATAGATGCAAGTTTGAAAAGTCCTTTTCCGTAATGGTTCAGACCGATTACGATTGCCAGTGTTACAAGAGATACAAGCCAGTTCTGCCAGGAACCATAAACAAGTGCTGCTGTCTGACCTCTCTGCTCTACGATCACTTCATATGTGTTCGCGGAGTTTCCTGCCATGTAGTTAATGGCTGTCTTATAAAGAGACAGACCGATCGCAAAGATAACAGTTCCGATTACCAGTGGTGGGAACACCTTTCTGATCTGCTTAATAGTAAGTCCAACGATAATTGCTACAATACCACCTACGATCATCGCGCCAAAAATCGTGTTAACGTCCTGAGCCTGTGCTGCAATTGCTGTCATTGTCGGAACATAAGCAAAACTTACACCGATGATGACCGGAAGTCCGGATCCAAGATGGATCTTATTTCCATACAGCTGAAGGAATGTTGATAATGCTGCAAATACAAGTGACATCTGGATCAAGAGACCCATGTTTACATTTCCGCCTGCATTATTCGCTGCATTTGCAACCAGAATTGCCGGTGTAACACATCCTACAACTGCTGCAAGTACATGCTGGGCGGCAAGCGGAAGTATCTGACCAAATGTCGGATTACCATCCCACTTAAACAGTTCTTCGTTTCCTCTGCGAGGTGCTTCTGATTTCTTTTCTTTCATTATTTTATTGTCCTTTCCGGTTAGTTTTGACGAAATGTGCGATCAAAGATACTGTCCACATCTGTTATATATGTTAACATTAATGAACAGTATCCGTCAATCTAAGCCTAACGACTGTTGATACGTTTTCCAAGTTCGGCTGCTGCCTGTCTGCAGTCTGCCATAACTTTCGCTTCGTCAATCTCTGTCAGTCTTCTGTCTTTCATCAATACTTTACCGTTTGCAACAGTTGTCACAACATCGTGTCCAGTTACTCCGAATACAAGGTGACCATTGATGTTATTCTCATTCATTGGTGTCAGCGGATTGTAATTAACAATAATCACATCTGCTGCTGCGCCTTCTTCAAGAACTCCGAGCTTCTGGTCGAAATAACGTCCTGCAATCTTTGCATTGTTCTCAAACAGCATTGTCGGAACTTCTCCCCATGCTGCATTTGGATCGCAAAGGTGATGTTTATGAAGAATATTTGCCACTTTGAAGGATTCCATCATATCATGTGTATATCCATCTGTTCCAAGGCCTGTAAGGATTCCTCTGTGTACAAGTTCCATTGTCGGAGGGCATCCGCAGGCATTTCCCATATTGGATTCCGGATTATGAACAACCATTGTGTTTGTATCTTTGATCAGATCCATCTCATGTGGGTTGATGTAGATACAATGTCCAAGCAGTGTCTTCTCTCCAAGAATATTGAAGTCCATCAGACGGTCAACAATTCTCTTTCCATAATGTTTCAGGCAGTGATGCAGATCTTCAATTCCTTCTGCAACATGAATATGATAACCAACTTCATCCGGTTTGTTTGCTGCTGCAAGTTCCATTGTCTCATCTGAGATTGTGAACTGTGCATGCATACCCATCATTCCGGCGATCATTCCGCTGTCATCCTTCAGTGCATGACGAATAAATTCTGCATTCTCCATTACAGACTCTCTGGCCTTGTCTTTTCCATCTCTGTCGGAAACTTCATAACAGAGACAGGAACGAATTCCTGTTTCCTTCGCTGCTCTCTCAATTTCAAATAAGGAACCTTTGATAGCTCCAAAGCTTGCATGATGGTCAAATACTGTTGTTACACCGTTCTTAATAGAATCAATATAAGTAGCCATAGCACTTAAATAAGTATCATTCAGTGTCAGGTTTCTATCCAGTGTCCACCACATTCCTTCAAGAATGCTGAGCAATCCTGTTGGATTGTATCCATTAATAGCAAGTCCTCTTGCAAAAGAACTATAGATATGTTCATGAGTATTAATGAATGCCGGCATAATCACTCCGCCTTTTGCATCAATAAACTCTGCATCTGGATAAGCCCTCTTCAACTCATCTGTTGGTCCCACCTTACAGATTACTTTGCCATCAATTGCTACTGCGCCCTCTTCCATATAAGGACATTCAGGGTTTCTTGTCACAACTCTACCATTACCTAAGATCAACATAATTGTAACCTCTCCTTTTTATGAATTTCTACACTTTGATGTTAAAATGCTATCTGCCTGTTATGTGCATTTCGTACATCAATGTCTCTGATACACATAGAATAACATCTAAATTGTCTAAATGCAACAAGAAATCTAAAAAAGTTTTTTGTTACCTAAAAAATTTTTAGGAAAGGTATTGACTATCGTGATTTTTATGATATTATGGGATTATGAAGACAGAAAGCATGTAGAAAGGCAGGTGGACATATGCGTCATACCTTAGATTTTCTTAAGCAGCTTGCACACGGACTTGCAATTCAATTTGGAAGTTCCTGTGAGATTGCAATTCATGATTTGAAGACAAAAGATCTGGAGAAATCAATCGTGTACATCGAGAACGGACATATATCGAACCGACAGACCGGAGATGGTCCTTCAGGAATTGTTCTTGAGACACTTCAGTCGGATCCGTCAACGATTCATGATAAGCTTTCCTATCTTACTAAAACAGAAGATGGACGGATCCTGAAATCGAGTACCTTCTATATAAGAGACGATGACGGATCAATCTCATACATCTTCTCATTAAACTATGACATCACAGCTTTTACAGCTGCGAGTACAGCAATTCAGTCTTTGATCGCTACGAAAGACAAGCTTCCGGATCTTACAGGTGATTCGCCACGGCAGATCACACATAATGTAAATGAACTTCTGGATTTGTTGATCGAGCAGGCCGTTGCAAAGGTCGGAAAGCCAGTTGCAATGATGAACAAAGACGACAAAGTTGCTGTTGTCCAGTATCTGGATCATGCCGGTGCTTTCCTTATTACAAAGTCCGGCGATAAAGTTTCTTCGTATTTGGGGATATCGAAATTCACACTTTACAGTTACATGGGCAAATGACACGTATTAATTTAAGGAGGTCACTATAATGGAAACTATCAAATGGGCAGTAAACGAAATGCCAAAAACAGATGACTCTCAGCTTCAGGTAATGTCACTTGAGAATGTAGCGAAAGCTCGCGCATTCCATGAGAGCTTCCCGCAGTACAGTGTTACACCACTTGCAAAACTGGATCACATGGCTGCATACCTTGGACTGAAAGAAGTCTATGTAAAAGATGAGTCTTATCGTTTCGGACTGAACGCATTTAAAGTACTCGGCGGATCTTTCGCAATGGCTCGCTACATTGCAAAGCAGACAGGAAAGGATGTTTCAGAACTTCCTTACAACGTTCTTACATCTGACGAACTGCGTAATGAATTCGGACAGGCTACTTTCTTCACTGCAACAGATGGTAACCACGGACGTGGTGTTGCATGGGCAGCGAACAAGCTTGGACAGAAAGCTGTAGTACTTATGCCGAAGGGATCCACTCAGACAAGACTGAACAACATCCTGAAAGAAGGAGCGAAAGCTACAATCGAAGAGGAAAACTACGACGAATGTGTTCGTATGGCTAACGCTATGGCAGAGAAGACAGAGAATGGCGTAATGGTTCAGGATACAGCCTGGGACGGATATGAAGAGATTCCGGCATGGATCATGCAGGGATACGGAACAATGGCTAACGAAGCTGATGATCAGCTTCATGAAGCTGGATGTGAGCGTCCGACACATGTATTTATTCAGGCTGGTGTTGGTTCACTTGCCGGAGCAGTTCAGGGATTCTTCGCTAACCGCTATCCGGAAAATCCACCGAAAGTTGTTGTTGTTGAAGCTGCGCCTGCTGCATGTCTTTACAAAGGAGCATGTGCTAAGGACGGAGCTATCCGCATCGTAGACGGAGACATGGTTACAATCATGGCTGGTCTTGCCTGTGGAGAGCCGAACACAATTTCATGGGATATCCTGAAAAACCACGTTGATACATTTATCGCAACACCTGACTGGGTTGCTGCCAAAGGTATGCGTATGCTTGCTGCACCTTTCAAAGGTGATCAGCCTGTTACTTCCGGAGAATCCGGAGCCGCACCGTTTGGAACACTTGCGTGCATCATGACAATGGATGAGTACAAACCGCTCAGAGAGCACCTCGGATTGGATGAGAACTCAAAAGTACTTCTCTTCTCTACTGAGGGAGACACTGATCCGGATAGATACAAATCAATTGTCTGGGACGGAAATGAGAGATAATCATTTCTCGCAATACAATAAGAAGAAACTGTAACACCAAAACAAGATTTTATTTCAAAAGGAGAAGAACAATGGATCTTAACAAAATCAAAGAGTATGCAAAAGGCTATGAGAAAGACATGACTGCTTTCCTTCGTGCTATCGTAAAAAATCCGGGAGAAAGCTGTGATGAGAAAGCTCACGTAGAGACAATCGCTGCTGAGATGAAGAAAGTTGGATTTGACGAAGTTGTCATCGACCCACAGGGAAATGTTATGGGATTCATGGGAACTGGCGACAAGATCATCGCATTTGACGCACATATCGATACAGTAGGTATCGGTAACATCGATAACTGGAAATTCGATCCATACGATGGATACGAGACAGAGACAGAGATCGGTGGACGTGGAGTATCTGACCAGTGTGGCGGTATCGTATCTGGTGTATACGGAGCAAAGATCATGAAAGATCTCGGACTCATTCCAGAAGGATACAAAGTAATGGTTGTTGGTACAGTTCAGGAAGAAGACTGTGACGGACTTTGCTGGCAGTACATCATCAACGAAGACAAGATTCGTCCGGAGTTCGTAGTTTCTACAGAGCCTACAGACGGTGGTATCTACCGTGGACAGAGAGGACGTATGGAAATCCGTATCGATGTTAAGGGAGTTTCCTGTCACGGTTCTGCTCCGGAGCGTGGAGACAACGCGATCTACAAGATGGCTGACATTCTTCAGGATGTTCGTGCTCTTAACGAGAACGATGACGCTGACGAGACAGAGATCAAAGGTCTTGTTAAAATGCTTAATCCGAAATTCAACCCTGACTACGAAGAGGCTCGTTTCCTTGGACGTGGAACAGTTACAACATCTCAGATCTTCTACACATCACCAAGCCGTTGTGCAGTAGCAGATTCCTGTGCTGTATCTCTTGACCGTCGTATGACATTCGGAGAGACATGGGAGAGCTGCTTAGATGAGATCCGTAACCTGCCAAGCGTTAAGAAATACGGTGATGACGTTGTTGTTTCTATGTACAACTATGATCGTCCGTCCTACACAGGATGTGTATACGAGATCGAGTGCTACTTCCCAACATGGGCTATTCCGAAGGATCACAAAGTAACTAAGGCTCTTGAGAAAGCTTACACAGGACTTTACGGAGATCAGAGAATCGGTGCTGCTGACACACTTGAGATGCGTCAGGCTCGTCCTCTGACAGATAAGTGGACATTCTCTACAAACGGTGTTTCTATCATGGGTAGAAACGGAATCCCATGTATCGGATTCGGACCTGGAGCTGAGGCTCAGGCTCACGCACCAAACGAGATGACATGGAAACAGGATCTCGTAACATGTGCTGCAGTATACGCTGCACTTCCACTGTCTTACGCTGAGTAATTCAGTATTTGCTAACGCATTTGCGTGTAATCACGCAACCAATTCATTGAACCTATGGCGTTCTGACCGGATAATTTCCGGCCGGAACTGCCTTGGCTAATAAACCTAAAAATAAATAATTCATTTTAATCAGGAGGATTTTAAAGATGGACGCAAAATTACAGGGATATATTGACAAACTGAACGCACTCAACTTCAAAGAGATGTACAATGGTGACTTCTTCCTTACATGGGAGAAAACAGACGATGAGATCGAGGCTGTATTTACAGTAGCTGATGCTCTTCGTTACATGAGAGAGAACAATATTTCCACAAAGGTATTCGAGAGCGGACTTGGAATTTCTCTGTTCCGTGACAATTCCACACGTACACGTTTCTCTTTCGCTTCTGCTTGTAACCTTCTTGGTCTTGAGGTTCAGGATCTTGACGAAGGAAAATCTCAGGTTGCTCACGGTGAGACAGTTCGTGAGACAGCTAACATGATCTCCTTCATGGCTGACGTTATCGGTATCCGTGATGATATGTACATCGGAAAAGGTAACAAATACATGCACGAAGTTGTTGACGCTGTAACAGAAGGAAACAAGGATGGAATTCTTGAGCAGAAACCTACACTTGTAAACCTTCAGTGTGACATTGACCACCCAACACAGGCTATGGCTGATATGCTTCACATCATCCATGAGTTCGGCGGAGTTGAGAACCTGAAAGGCAAAAAACTTGCTATGACATGGGCTTACTCACCATCTTACGGAAAACCACTTTCTGTTCCACAGGGAATCATCGGTCTGATGACACGTTTCGGAATGGACGTTGTTCTTGCTCATCCAGAAGGATACGAAGTATTCGAGGATGTTGAGAAAATTGCTGAAGAGAACGCTAAGAAATCAGGCGGATCCTTCAAGAAGACTAACAACATGGCTGAAGCATTCAAAGATGCTGATATCGTATATCCAAAGAGCTGGGCTCCATTTGCAGCTATGGAAAAACGTACAGAGCTTTATGGAAACGGAGATACAGAAGGTATCAAAGCTCTTGAGAAAGAACTTCTTGCTCAGAATGCAGAGCACAAAGACTGGGCTTGTACAGAAGAGCTCATGGCTACAACAAAAGACGGAAAAGCTCTTTACATGCACTGTCTGCCAGCTGACATCTCAGGCGTAAGCTGTGAAGAAGGTGAAGTTGACGCTTCCGTATTCGATCGTTACAGAGATCCACTTTACAAAGAAGCTAGCTTCAAACCATACATCATCGCAGCTATGATCTTCC
>PPYE01740796.1_pt1 | contig 11429 bp, 10 predicted proteins | sample 1559881 | NCBI WGS metagenome assembly PPYE01 (sample SAMN08240022, study PRJNA423297) | Human gut metagenome, whole genome shotgun sequencing project.
CACAAATAAGCAATTTATACTTATTGACACGCCGAACACCGAAAACGGAATAAAATGGTGTGAATACGCCATTTTATGGAAGTTTGAGGTGTTCGAGGATTGCGGGAATTGCATAGCAATGGAGCAATCCGGTTACATCAGTGAGTGGCAAAATTTATTTTTGACACTCACATCATCTGATGACAGAAAAGTACATAAGAAAGATTCTCTGTGTAAAACAAAAGAAATGAAGAGGTGTATATATGAACAGTCATGTAGTAATTCCGGTATTGATTGCATTTGTTATAAGCCTTGTGCTTGGACCGGTAGTCATTCCTTTCCTGAGAAGGTTAAAGATGGGACAGACGGAGCGTGTGGAGGGTGTACAGTCTCATTTGAAGAAGGCAGGAACACCGACAATGGGAGGTATTATCATTCTGGCAGCTGTCGTGATTACGTCCCTGTTTTATGTGAAAGACTATCCAAAGATCATCCCGGTACTTTTCCTTACAGTAGGATTCGGACTGATTGGATTTCTGGATGATTATCTTAAAGTTGTCATGAAACGTTCAGACGGACTTTTTCCAATGCAGAAGATGGCACTCCAGATTGTAGTAACAGCAATTTTTGCGTTTTACATCGTAAAAGTAGCGAAGATTCCGCTTACAATGATCGTTCCATTCTCCGGCGGTTATGAATTGAATCTTGGATGGCTTGCGATTCCGGTTCTTTTCTTTGCAGTAATCGGTACAGTTAATGGAACAAACTTTACGGACGGACTGGATGGTCTTGCATCAAGTGTAACTGTTCTGGTGGCAACATTTTTCACGGTTGTAGCAATTGGAACGAAAAGTGGGATTGAGCCGATCACTTGCGCAGTTGTCGGTGCATTGATGGGATTCCTTCTTTTTAATGTGTATCCGGCCAGTGTGTTCATGGGAGATACAGGTTCTCTTGCACTGGGTGGTTTTGTTGCAGGAACAGCGTATATGATGCAGATGCCGCTGTATATCATTATTGTCGGATTTATTTATCTTGTAGAAGTTATTTCAGTTATTCTGCAGGTAACATATTTCAAAAAGACAGGAGGAAAGCGTCTCTTTAAGATGGCACCGATCCATCATCATTTCGAGCTTTGCGGATGGTCAGAGACACGGGTAGTGGCAGTATTTTCTATTGTGACGGCAATTCTTTGCCTGATCGCTCTTATGGGGGTATAAAAGAATGGTTGTAAAAGATAAAAATGTATTAGTGTTTGGCTCTGGAATCAGTGGAGAGGCAGCGTGTGAGCTACTTTTGAAAGAAGAAGCAAAGGTCGTATTGTATGATGGTAACGATAAGCTGAATCCGGAAGAGATCCGTGCAAAGATTGAAGGCGGGGACAGTGAGTCACTGGAAATCGTCCTTGGAACACTTGAGGGAGACAGGAAAGAAGCACTTCTTGATAAACTTTCTCTTGTTGTAATGAGTCCGGGTGTTCCGACAGATCTTCCAATCGTGAATGAGATGCGTGAGAAAGGACTTCCAATCTGGGGCGAGATTGAGCTTGCGTATGTCTTTGGAAAAGGTGATGTTCTTGCAATTACTGGAACGAACGGAAAGACAACGACCACTTCTCTGCTTGGAGAAATTATGAAAAACTATGCGCAGAGCAGTTTTGTGGTAGGAAATATCGGTAATCCATATACGAGTATTGCACTCCAGACAAGAGAGGATTCTGTAATTGTTGCTGAGATGAGCAGCTTTCAGCTAGAAACAATTCAGACATTCCGTCCGAGAGTCAGCGCGATCCTGAATATTACTCCGGATCATCTGAATCGCCATCATACGATGGAAGCATACATAGAGGCAAAGGAAAATATTGCGAAGAATCAGACAGAGAAAGATACTTGTGTTCTGAATTACGAAGATGATGTAACAAGGGCATTTGGAGAAAATGTAAAGTCAAAGGTTCTATATTTCAGCAGTCAGCGTATATTAGAAGAAGGAATCTATCTGGAAAACGGTCAGATCGTTCTTGCAATGAACGGAGAGAAGACACCGGTATGCCATGTAGATGAATTGAATATTCTTGGAACGCACAATCATGAGAATGCGATGGCAGCAGCCGGAATGGCAGCAGCATATGGGGTTCCGGTAGATGTGATCCGAAGAACGCTGAAAGAGTTCCAGGGAGTCGAACATCGTATTGAATATGTGGCAGAAAAGAATGGAGTTGTATATTACAATGATTCCAAGGGAACAAATCCAGATGCAGCAATTAAGGGGATTCAGGCGATGAATCGTCCGACAGTTCTGATCGGTGGAGGTTATGATAAGGATTCTGCTTATGATGAATGGATCGATTCCTTTGATGGAAAAGTAAAAAAATTAGTACTTCTTGGTGCGACACGTGACAAGATCGCAGAGACAGCCAGAGCACATGGATTTGAAGATATTGAGATGGCGGATACATTTGAGGAAGCATTTGCAAAATGTGTAGAGAATGCAAAACCGGGAGATGCAGTACTCCTTTCTCCTGCATGTGCAAGTTGGGGAATGTTTAAGAATTATGAAGAACGTGGAGATAAGTTTAAAGAGCTTGTAAATAATCTGTAAAGGGTGAACTGTATTGAAACGTCCTGCAAAGAAGCACACGTATGATGATACACTGCTTGTGACGGTGCTGATTCTCGTACTGGTTGGTCTGATCCTTCTGACCAGTACAAGTGCATATAACGGCAGGGTGAAGTTTCATGATTCTTATTATTATCTGAAAAAGCAGGGACTGGCTACAGTTCTTGGAATGGCAGGAATGCTATGGATCGCGAGAATTGATTATCACAGATGGATTCCACTTGCTGTGCCAGGATATCTGGCTGCAATCGGCTTATCCATTGCTGTCATGGCATTCGGAAAAGAATATAACGGATCCAAAAGATGGTTGTCTTTGGGTCCGTTTTCTTTTCAGCCTTCAGAATTTGCTAAAGTAGCAGTGATCTTGTTTCTGGCCTGGCTGATCAACCGAAATGTGAAAAAAATATCAAAACTTCGGATAATGTCCGGAATGATGCTTTCAATCCTTCCGGTTGTCGGTCTGGTAGGAGCAAGTAATCTGAGTACAGCAATCATTATCCTCGGAATCGCAGTTACATTGATTTTTGTTGCAAGTCCAAGATATGCACAGTTTATATGGATGGCTGTATCAGGAGTTGAATTTCTGGGAATTTTTCTCGCCTTGGAAAGCTATCGGCTGGAGCGACTTGCAATCTGGCGCAATCCGGAGAAGTATGAAAAAGGATATCAGACATTGCAAGGACTTTATGCAATTGGAAGTGGAGGACTGTTTGGCCGGGGGCTGGGAAACAGTGTACAAAAACTGGGATTCCTGCCGGAAGCACAGAATGATATGATTTTTTCTATTGTCTGTGAAGAATTAGGGCTTGTTGGTGCGGGGACTATCATTGTACTGTTTCTGATTTTAATCTGGAGATTTTTTGTGATTGCAACACACGCACCGGATCTTTTTGGTGCGTTGATTGCAGCGGGAGCCATGGCACATATGATGATTCAGGTAATATTGAATATTGCTGTCGTCACAAATTCTATACCGAATACAGGAATTACACTTCCGTTTATCAGTTATGGTGGAACGTCAGTTGTTTTTCTGCTTTTGGAAATGGGGCTTGTCCTTAGCATATCACGTTTGGTACAATAGAGTTGCCTGTATTTCATACAGATGGAGTCCGGGTATGGAAAACATGAACAGAGGAAGGAATCTGATCAATGAAAAAAAAGAAGAAAAAGAAGAGAGGGATGTTCCGCTTTATTGTAGTATTACTGTTGCTTGTAGTATTTGTTCTACTCTTTCAGACACGCAGTATAAAGGTGAAGGGAAATGAATATTACGGAGAGAATTCAATCATCAGCTGGCTCGAGAAAGATAAACTCTCCGTGAATACGGTGTATTTATTCTGGAAATATAATTATACAGATGCAGAAGTTCCGTCAGTTGTGGAAGAAATGAAATTGACATTTGAAAATCCTTGGACGCTTGTTGCGCATGTGAAAGAGAAAGGAAAATCCGGTTATGTTTCTTTCAATGATACAAATTTATATTTTGACCGGAAGGGGACAGCACTTTTTGAAAGCAAGAAAACTTTTACAGGAGTACCTTATGTGGAAGGACTTTCTTTCGATGCATCGAAAGTAGAGATCGGAAAAAAGATTCCGGTGGAAGATGACAGTGCATTCACTTTGATCGCAGAGGCTTCAAAGTATCTGGTGAAATATTCACTTACACCGGATAAACTGGTATATGCCAATGAACAGAGTGTGGTATTATATTTTGGATCAGTAGAAGTTTTAATTGGGAATAAAGAATATGAGATCAGAATTGCACAGATCAAACCGATTCTTGAGAAGCTGAAGGAACAGTATCCGGATCAGGCGGGGGTACTTCATCTTGAGAATTATGAAGCAGATTCAGCATCAATTAACTTTACACCGCAGTCTTGAAGCTGAATTGTTGGAAAAAAACCAAAAATAAGAAAAAATCTATTGATTATTTACGGAAAAGACTTTATTATATACTTATTGAATTGTATCGTTCAATTAAAATAAGGGATGTATATAAGAATTAATAAGACGACAAAGGAGGAACTACTCTTGTTAGAAATTAAAACCAACGAATCTGAAGCGGCTGCAAGAATTATTGTTGTCGGAGTCGGCGGAGGCGGTAACAATGCCGTGAACCGAATGATCGACGAACAGATTGCAGGCGTAGAATTCATAGCTGTGAATACAGATAAACAGGCATTACAGCTGTGTAAAGCACCGACACTTATGCAGATCGGTGAAAAACTGACAAAAGGACTTGGTGCTGGTGCACAGCCTGAGATGGGAGAGAAGGCAGCAGAAGAAAGCGCTGAGGAGATCCAGGCTGCATTAAAAGGTGCAGATATGGTATTTGTTACCTGCGGTATGGGAGGCGGAACTGGAACAGGTGCTGCTCCGGTTATCGCAAGAATTGCGAAAGAGCAGGGCGCTCTGACAGTAGGAGTTGTCACAAAGCCTTTCCGTTTCGAATCCAAGACAAGAATGCAGAATGCAATCAATGGTATTGATAAATTAAAGGAGAACGTTGATACAATCATCGTTATCCCGAATGACAAACTGCTTGAAGTTGTAGACAGACGTACTACTATGCCGGAAGCTTTGAAAAAGGCTGACGAGGTTCTTCAGCAGGGTATTCAGGGTATCACAGACCTGATCAATGTACCATCTCTGATCAACCTTGACTTTGCTGATATCCAGACAGTTATGAAGGATAAAGGTATTGCACATATCGGTATCGGTGCAGGACGCGGAGATGACAAGGCACTCGAAGCAGTTAAGCAGGCTGTTGCCAGTCCACTGCTTGAGACAACAATCACAGGTGCATCTAATGTTATCGTTAATGTATCTGGAGACATTACACTTATGGATGCTTCTGATGCAGCTGATTATGTACAGGAGCTTGCAGGAGAAAGTGCAAGTATCATCTTTGGTGCTATGTATGATGATACAAAGTCTGATGAATGTACAATCACAGTTATTGCTACAGGCTTACATAATGTAGGCGGAAGTGCATCCAAGCTGAAAGCAAGACTGGAAGGACAGCAGAAGACAAGTTCTATTCTTCCGAATGGTGTAGAAAGTCATGCAAGACCATCTTATGACTATACAGCACAAAGAACAGCTCAGACATCAACAGTAAGACCGCAGGGTGGAACAATGCCAACACTGCAGCCAAGATCAACAACTGGTGGAGTAAGAGAGCAGTCTATTAAGATTCCGGATTTCTTTAAGAAATAATTGAATTGAAAAATGATGAAACGGTCTGAAGTATCAGGCCGTTTTTCTTTTATGTCGAAGGATGTCAGAAATTCTTCTATTTTCTTTCTGTTTTACTGTCAGTATCTGACAAAATTTCCAAAGAGCAAATTTTATAATTCTATATGATATCGAGGATGACTCGAAATGAAAAGGAAGGTGGAAGATGCACTATGAGTTGTACATAGATCTTTTTTTTCTGGAAAATTTCATGATGGATAGTCTGTTACTTTTCGTGACAGAACGGATTACGGGGGGAAAATATAGTTTTAAAGGAGTTTTATCCGGAGCATTCCTTGGAAGTGTGTTGACATGTCTGATGGTGGTTGTATCTGTTCCTGCCTGGATGAAAAACATAGCCTTTTATCTGGTGATTCCATTTTGTATGCTTTGGTTAAAAAATAGGAAACAATGTATGCTCCAGATACTTAAAGGAATGGGATTGCTTTACCTTTTTGGAATGTTCCTGGGGGGCACGTTGATGATGTTTCGTCCTTATTTGCATTATATCAGTCTGTTTTATGGGATTGCGGTGTTTAGCTCACAGGGGATTCTGATGGCCTGGAAGTTCTTGAAAGTTCTTAAGATAGAGCAGGAACGGTGCTGTGAAGTGATTTTATTTACAGAAACAGATAGTTATAAGGTTCATGCATTAAGGGATACGGGAAACTGCCTGACAGATCCACTCAGTGGTGAAGGGGTGCATGTACTGGATTGTAATTTTTATCATCAGGTAATGAAAGAAGCAATGGAATTCAGGTATATTCCATATCGAAGTGTTCATGGTAGTGGCATTATGAAAATTTTCCGGATCAGGAAAATGTGTGTGGAAATAAATGAAAAAGAATGGATAGAATCTCCGTTGATCGGTGTGAGCGAATCACCGATCAGTGGGGAGGAAGATTATCAATTGATATTGAACTGTAAGGTGCAGATGCTGTGAATGAAAAACTGTGCCGCGACAGAAGATGTAAGAAAGAAACCAGGAGGAATTTATATGATGGTTAAAGTGGCTGTGCCGGAGAAATTTAAATTAAGGATTGTACCAAATGTCAGGACGATTTTATTTGGTGGTCAACAGGAGATTCATTACATAGGAGGCAGTGAGGTTCTTCCGCCACCATTGGAAAATGAAAAAGAACGTGAGGTGGTAAGGTGGCTTGGAACAGATCAAGATGAAAAGGCGAGAAAGATACTGATTGAACATAATTTGCGTCTGGTTGTTTATATAGCAAAGAAGTTTGATAATACAGGAGTAGGTGTAGAAGATTTGATTTCTATTGGTACCATCGGTCTGATCAAAGCAATCAATACATTTAATCCATCAAAGAAAATTAAACTGGCAACATATGCTTCACGTTGTATTGAGAATGAGATTTTGATGTATTTGAGACGAAACAGTAAGACGAAGATGGAAGTTTCCATTGACGAACCTTTAAATGTAGATTGGGATGGAAATGAACTGCTTCTATCTGATATTCTTGGGACAGAAGAGGATACAATTTATCGGGATCTGGAGGATGAGGCAGAAAGAAAGATTCTGTTTCGTGCCTTGAATAAACTGTCAGGAAGAGAGAAATTAATCGTTCGTATGAGGTTTGGACTGGATCATCCGGAGGGAAAAGAAATGACGCAGAAGGAGGTTGCGGATCAACTTGGAATCTCTCAGTCTTATATATCAAGACTGGAAAAGAAAATTATGCACAGACTTCGGATGGAAATGGTCCGGTATGAATAGCAGTTACAAAAATTTAATAAAAAGAAAGATGTACAATTTCCCGTATGGTGTTAAAATAAAAGAAAAAGTATCTGAAGCTTAAAAAGAAAAGATACAGGACAGAAAGGGTTGAGGATGTATGAAATTAACATTTGTAGGTGCAGCCCATGAGGTTACGGGAAGCTGTCATTTTCTGCAAGTGGCAGGAAAGAATGTTTTGGTTGACTGCGGTATGGAACAGGGGCCGGATCTGTATGAGAATCCGGGACTTCCGATCAGTGCAACAGAAGTGGATTATGTATTCCTCACACATGCACATATTGATCATTCCGGAATGTTGCCAAAGCTTGCAAAGGATGGGTTTAAAGGGCAGATTTTCACTACCTATGCGACAGCGGATTTGTGTGGTATCATGCTTCGTGACAGTGCGCATATTCAGGAATTTGAGGCAGAGTGGAGAAATCGAAAAGGCAGGAGAGCAGGAAAGCCGGAGTATGAACCGGTTTATGAGATGCAGGATGCACTTAATGCGATTGAATTGCTTGTGCCTTGTCAGTATGGGGAGCGCATTACAATCTGTGAGGGAATCCAGATCCGGTTTACAGATGTAGGACATCTGCTTGGATCAGCAAGTATTGAAGTCTGGGCAACAGAAGACGGAGTGACAAAGAAGATTGTATTTTCCGGAGATATTGGAAATCTGGATCAGCCGATTATTAAAGACCCGGCTTATACAGAGAGTGCGGACTATATTGTGATGGAGTCTACGTATGGCAACCGGCTGCATACGCAGGAAAAACCGGATTATCTGGGAGATTTTACAAGAATCCTGAAAGAGACATTTGATAAAGGGGGAAATGTTGTTATTCCTTCCTTTGCTGTGGGCAGAACTCAGGAACTCCTCTATTTTATACGTGAGATCAAAGAAAGGGAATTATTAAAAGAATATCAGAATTTCGAAGTATATCTGGACAGTCCGCTTGCAATTGAGGCAACAAAGATATTTACAAAAAATATGAGAGAGTGTTTTGATGAGGATGCACTTGCACTTGTTAATGCAGGGATTAATCCACTTATATTTGATGGACTTAAGACTGCAACAACAAGTGATGATTCTAAGATGATCAATTTTATCGAGAAACCAAAGGTGATCATCTCAGCTTCCGGAATGTGCGATGCTGGTCGTATCCGTCACCATCTGAAGCATAATTTGTGGAGAGAAGAGTGTACGATTCTTTTTGTTGGGTATCAGGCAATGGGCACTTTAGGACGCAGACTGATCGAGGGCGAAAAGAATGTGAAGCTGTTCGGTGAGCCGATTGAAGTTAAGGCAAGAATTGAGAGCCTTCATGGAATTAGTGGTCATGCGGATATGAATGGGCTCTTAAAATGGCTGGGAGCGTTTAAAGAGGCGCCACAACGCGTCTTTGTTGTGCATGGTGAAGATACTGTAACAGAAGAGTTTGCAAAGACGGTGGAAGAAAAGTTTGGATATCAGGCTTATGCACCGTTTCCGTGTAGTGAAGCAGACCTCTTGACAAATGAGATCTTAAGTGAAGGTGTAAAGATTCCGGTGAAGGCGAAAAAACCGGCACAGCGTAAAGCAGATGCGGCGTTTGAACGTCTTGTTGCAGCAGGAAGGCGTTTACTTGATATTATTTACAAGAACGAAGGTCTCGCGAATAAAGACAAAGCAAAATTCGAGTCGCAGATTAATAATTTGTCGGATAAATGGGATATTTGATTGTCAAGGACTAAAACTTTATAAAATTCAGCACTTCATGGAATATCTTATTCAAAGAGTGAGAATGATTCTAAGTAGAAAAAAACTTAGGAGGTTTCTTACAATGGTTGTGAATAAGGTAGAACTGTGTGGAGTGAATACATCACAGCTCCCACTTCTCAAGGAAAAGGAGAAGGAGGAGCTTTTTCGCAGGATTCGTCAGGGGGACAAGTTGGCGCGGGAAGAATACATCAAAGGAAATCTTCGGCTGGTGCTTAGTGTGATGAAACGGTTTGACAGCAGTAATGAAAATGCAGATGATTTGTTTCAGATTGGATGTGTGGGGCTTGTAAAGGCCGTAGATAACTTTGATCCAGATCGCCAGGTGAAGTTTTCTACCTACGCAGTTCCTATGATCATAGGAGAAATCCGCCGGTATCTGCGAGATAACAGTTCCCTTCGCGTGAGCCGCTCATTGCGTGATATAGCTTATAAAGTAATTTATACAAGAGAAGGTTATATTCGAAAAAATATGAAAGAACCTAGCATTCAGGAAATCGCAGAAGAGATTGGACTTTCAAAAGAAGAAGTAGTTTATGCACTGGATGCAGTACAGACACCAATGAGTCTTCAGGAACCGGTGTATAATGATGGTGGCGATGCACTGTATGTGATGGATCAGGTCAGTGATAAGAAGAACAGAGAAGAAAACTGGGTGGAAGAGTTGTCTTTAGAAGCTGCGATGGAACGGCTGAATGAAAGAGAGAGACGGTTGATCCGTTTACGATTTTTTGAAGGAAAGACGCAGATGGAAGTTTCGGAACAGATAGGAATTTCGCAGGCACAGGTGAGCCGTTTAGAGAAAAATGCTTTAAAAACAATGAGACAATATCTTCTTGGAAAATAGAGAGAAAGTATTGAAATTTTTATGACTTCATACTATGATAAATGGGAAGAAAATGTTACAGAAAGTAACAGAAAAGAGCAGATATGGTTATGGTGTAATGTAACCAATGATAAAGTATGGAGGCAGCTATGATAAAGGCTTGTATTTTTGATCTGGATGGAACGTTGACAAACACATTGGATTCACTGGAATATTCAGTCAATGAGACGATGAAAGAGATTGGAATGCCACAGATCACAAAGGAACAGTGCCGGCAGTTCGTTGGAGATGGAGCGAAGGTTCTGCTTGAACGGACATTAAAGGCAGGCGGGGATACAAAACTGTGTCATCTTGAAGAGGCGGTGGAAGCGTATGCCAGGATATTTGATGCAAATTGTATGTATAAGGTTGCTCCGTACGAAGGAATTCCACAGATGTTGCAGCAGTTGAAAGAGAGTGGTATCAAACTTGCAGTTTTGTCAAACAAGCCAGACAGACAGGCCGTCCATGTGGTTGAAGAAGTATTTGGGAAAGAACTTTTTGACCATATACAGGGGCAGAAGGATGGAGTTCCTAAGAAACCGGATCCGACGGCCGCGTTGACGATTGCCAGTTCATTTGGGGTTTTGCCGGAAGAAGCAGCATACATCGGAGATTCAGAAGTGGATCTTGCAACAGGGCACGCGGCAAGGATGCAGACAATTCTTGTGTCCTGGGGATTCCGTGGAAGAGAAGCTCTTTTAGAGGACGGAGCTGAATGTATTGTTGATTCAGCGGAAGAGATACGAAAGATTGTTAAGAAACAGGAGGAGAAGTAATGGGAGAGTACAATGAAGAGTGCCTGAAGACTTTTTTGGAGAAGCAGGAGCAGCTTTTTGATGAACCGGTAGCAGAGACCCTTGAGGCAGCAGAAGCTTTTCTGGAGGACTGTATGGCAGTTGTTGTAGAATCTCTGGCTGAAGTAAGAGAATACTTTGAAGAGAATGGCATGGATGTAGACGGGATGTCAGAGGAAGAATTGGAAGAGGCTTCTGAAGTGTTTGCACTGCCGGATGGTACTTATCTGATCGTAGAAGGATAAGCAGAATTAAAATAGTAGTAATTGTGAAAAAGCAATTGAAAAGCCACAGATAGGATGGACTGTGGCTTTTTTATATATTAGGAAAGTTCTTTCCTAATATATAAAAATTGCTGTAACTGTTCAGAGCCAACCTCCAAAATGCTACGCATTTCGTCGGTGTGGCGTATCCGCCAAATAAAATTTCAAAAAC